>ERZ1106915.162-NODE-162-length-109436-cov-7.967782_pt1 | contig 109436 bp, 96 predicted proteins | sample MGYA00403653_ERZ1106915 | MGnify/ENA primary metagenome ERZ1106915 (study PRJEB35170, sample SAMEA104062404) | human gut metagenome | biome: human gut; feature: human-associated habitat; material: faeces | place: Denmark | collected 2012-06-06 ...
CTTTTGGAAACCACACCTGATGGCGTAGGAAACGGAGACTTCAGACATGGTAATTCATTCCGATTTATATCAACGACGAGCAGGCGAGAAATGCGATGCTTCGCGAACCACTGATTGAAAAATCATTTTTTACACACCCTTTTTTTAGATCAGGCATTCTCTGTTTTTCCATAGGCGATTAAGGGGTCACCTTCTCCCACACAGAGAATCGTTGTCTCATAAAGAATAATTCCATCATACTCTGCCAGAATTTCCTGCCTACTCTCGCCCCATACATCCGTCAAGATTCCAAGGCAGTCATCCTTCTGAAAAGATTCTCCCGGCTGAAAATTCGGATACCAGAGACACGATTTTGGTGCATCGAGATAGGTCGCCGTTGTAATCTCTCTCTGAGAAACCGTGTGAACTTCCTCTTCCCCTTCCAGAATTCCGGTCCGGACAAGAATATTTCTGACATCCCGACAATATTCCATCACTTCTTCTTTTGTATATCGTCCACCACCGCCTCTCTCGATCAGGACGGAAGGCAGTCCTCTCTGGCAGGCACTGCTGTATGCCCCCGTTGTTGCAAGCGAGCGGGCACGCACCGAAAGATTCGTCGCCTCTGCCATCCATTTTGAAATTTTCTCTATTTTCTCTCCCGCTGCACCATTGTAATAGACAAACGGCATCACATGCTCACTGGTATCTCCACCGTGCAAATCTATGTAATAATCTGCCTCCATCTGAAGTTTTTCTGTTATTACATGTGCAATTCGCTCGGAAAGTGTGCCATCCGCTTTTCCCGGAAATACCCGGTTCAAATTCTTTCCATCTTCCGGGACAAAGAAACGCTGAAACTGATACGTTGCTGTTGGATTCGCCATCAGAAGAATCACAATTTTTCCCTTCACTTTTTGGGAATCCAGTGTTGAAGCAAGCGTGCGTGCTGTCTCAATTCCAATGTATTCCGCACCGTGAACGCCCGCAGAGATCAACATGGTCTTCCCATCCCGTTTTCCGTCAATGATTGTGATGGGAAGGCGAAGTGACTCTGAACCTTCGACCTCAATCCATTCATTCCATTTTTTTCCCATGTTCTGCTCTCACCTTTTTTAATATTTTCACTTTTCTTTGCCGTTTCTTTACGCAAACTCAATCACAGATTCCAGCAGTTTTCTCGCATACGGATTTTTCGTCTGTGCAATCTGATTTACCGGAATATGCTCTGTTACGCGCCCATGATACAAAAACATCACCTGATCACACAGATAGGTGACCGATGTCAGATCATGTGTGATAAAAACATACGTCAGATTCAGTTTTTCTTTCAGTTCCCGCAAAAGATCCATGATCTGCACCTGCGTATGGGCATCGAGGGAAGAGATTGCCTCATCAAAAAGAATCAGCTCCGGACGACAGGCAACCGCTCTCGCAATACAGACGCGCTGAAGCTGTCCACCGGAAAGTTCATGTGGAAAACGATCCAGATACGTCTCATTCAGTCCCACAAGTTCCATCAGTCGACGGCATTCCGCTGTGCGATCGATCTTCTCTTTGCTCTTTCTCTCCCACACACGAATTCCTTCCGCAAGCACATCACGGATCCGAAATCTCGGGTTTGCAGATGTTGTATAATCCTGAAATACCACACTGAGACGATTTTGCAAAAGTTTTTTTCCCGCTCTGGAGGCATATACCTCTGTCCCATCAAGTTGATACGAACCGGAATCTGGCTTTAAAAGCCCACAGATCACTCTGCCAAGCGTAGATTTTCCGCTCCCCGACTCTCCAAGAATCCCCAGACAGCTTCCCTGTTCCAAATCAAGTGAGACATCAAAAAGGATCTGATCTCTGCTAACTCCAAATAACTTTTCCTGACGTTCACTGCGAAAGCTGACACAGATCTCTCTCATCTTAATCATGGCAAACCTCCTGATGACCGTGAATGCTCTCCCGGTATTTTTTCATGACCTCCGCCCGTTTTTCCACAAGAAGACGGGTGTACGAATCCGATGCATGATGCAGGATATGTTGAAAATCTCCGCGATCCACAACCTCCCCGCTGTTCATCACAATCAGGCGATCCGCCACTCTGGAAATTGCACCGAGATCATGCGTGATAAAAATCATCGCCGTCTGATGCTCCTGCTTGATCCGAATAAACTCTTCCAAAATCTCATGCTGAGTGATTGCATCGATCGCTGTTGTCGGCTCATCCGCGATCAGAAGCGTCGGCTTTAATGCCATTGCAATTCCGATCATGATTCGCTGAAGCATTCCACCAGAAAGCTGGTGTGGATATTTCGCCAGCACCTCCTCGGGATTGCGAATTTTCATGCGCTCTAAAATCTCGACCGAGCGACGGAAAATCTCTTCTTTTTTCCAGTTTGTGTGCGTCGCAAACGTCTCTGCCATCTGATTTCCGATCCGGTAGAGCGGATCAAAACAGGTCATCGGGTTCTGCAAAACAACCGCAATCTTGCTTCCTCGAATGGATCGAAGCGTTTCCTTGCTCTCCTTAATCAGATTTTTCTCCTCAAACCACGCATTTCCGCTAACTGCAAAGTTTTTATCGAGGATTCCAAGCATCGCCTTGACACTCATGCTCTTTCCACTTCCCGACTCTCCAAGGATTCCCAGACATTCTCCCGGATAGACCTCAAACGACACCTCTTTTACAAGTTCTGTCTGCTTATGGCGTTTTTTCAGAGAAACCCTCAAATCTTCCACGCGGACAACCGGCTTCTGACCGGCCCGCTCTTCAACCGACAATGTTTCGGTTCTCATCGATCCACCTCCTTCGGATCCAGTACATCTCTCAGCGCATCTCCCATCAAATTGAATGCGGAAACGAGAATCACAATCGCCACACCCGGGACAATCATCTGGGTCGGATTGCTCGTCAGCACATTTTTCGCCTCATTCAGCATAGCGCCCCACTCCGGTGTCGGTGCCTGCACGCCAAGACCAAGAAACGAGAGTGTGGAAATATTTATGATTGCCCAACCCACATCGAGAGAGGCGAGAACTGCCAGATCCGCTGCAATTGAAGGCACGAGATGGCGCACAAGAATAAATCTCTCCGGCATTCCCACACAGCGCGAAAACTGGACAAAATTGCGGTCGCGATACTGCATGACTCCCGTCCGGATCATTCTTGCATACCACGCCCACTTGATAAACACATTTGCAAGAATCACATTCTGAACATTGATTCCGAGAAGTGCCACAACTGCAAAAACCATGATCTGACTCGGAAATGAGAGCATGACATCAACGGTTCTCATAATCACTTCTTCCGGGATTCCACGAAAATATCCTGCAAGAAGTCCCATCAGCGCTCCAAGTCCAATCGTGCCAAGCATCGTCAGCACCGCGAGTCCCAGAGTCGGGCGAATTCCGTAAATCATTCGGGAAAGAATGCACCTCCCAAGATTATCTGTTCCAAGCGGATACTGCGCCGAAAAACCGGCAAATTTGTTCATAATATCCGCCTCATAAGGATCGTGCGGTGCAAGTACCGGTGCAAAAATTCCGGTAAGTGCCGTAAGAAGTACGATGGCAACCGTCACCATCGCCGTTTTATTCTGAAGAAACCGTCTTCCCATTATGCTCCTTCCTTTCTCATTCGTGGGTCAGATACCGTCTGCAAAATATCAAATACAAGGTTAAACACAACAAAAAGTACTCCAATCAGCAGTACATACGTCTGAATCACCGGATAATCCCGGTTAAAGATCGAGCTGATACAGAGCGTTCCAAGTCCCGGCCACGCAAATACATTTTCCACAACAATCGTTCCGGAAATCAACTGAGGAATACTCATTCCAATCGCCACGATACAGGTGTGCATGGAATTTTTTAAAATGTGTTTTACCAGAATGCTTCTCGACGGCAGTCCTCTTACATTTGCATACAACACATAATCCTGCTTCATATTTTCAAGCATATTGTTGCGGATCAGACGAATGTAGGTGGAAATATAGCTCAGCGACACCGTAAAGGAGGGAAGAATCAGATGTTTTAAAGTTCCATTTCCGCTTGTCGGAAGAAGATCCAGTTTGATGGAAACCAGCCACATCAGAAGAAGTCCAACCCAGTAGGCTGGCATTGCCGTCGTCATAAAAACAAGGGCACGCATGATTTTATCAAACCAGCCATCTTTATAGACGGCACATAAGAAACCGATCGGAAGACTTAGAACAATCACCATCACAAAAGAAACACCCGCAAGTTGAAGCGTCGCCGGGAGACATCTCATCAGTTCTCCTGCCACAGTTCGGGTCGGATTGACATAGCTGATTCCAAAGTCTCCATGCAGGCAGTCTAAAAGCCAGCTGAAATAACGAACCAGATACGGCTTGTCCAGACCGAGCTGTGCCCGCACTTCTGCAATCGCCTCATCTGTGATAATCGGTACCTGACGAACACGCAGAGCAACCTCCGCCGGATCAGAAGGAATCAGATTGATAAACACAAAACACACAAAAGAAATAATGATCAACAGCGGAATCGCCGAGAGAATCCGCTTCGTCACATACTGTTTCATAAATAAATTCTACTCCGTTCATTTTAGGAGAAGCCGTCTTCCCGCAACTGCTTCCGGCAGTCTGCAAGAGACGGCTTCTGTGATCTGTCTGTTGGTTTTTCTAAAAGTGTTGTTTTTTAGAAGGAAAAATCTGCAAACGGCACTTCATACTGTGTCTGAGTGAAATGGAAGCCTTTCAGATCAGAACGGTAGATCGCCTTGTTGCACTCATAAGTCAGCGGAATGTAAACGGCATCCTCATGAAGTCTGGTCAGGACAAATTCATACAGATCCTGTCTCTCATTCTCATCTGTGGAAATCAGAATATTTGTGATCGCCTCATCGATCTCCGCCTTATCCTCAAGACCAAGCTGTGCCGCATAATCCCCATATACCGGAGCTCTCATTGCTGCAAGAGAAGACTGCGGATCATACGGGGTTCCCCAGCAGATATTAAATACCATATCAAAGTTTCCTGCTTTCATATTGTCACGGTAAGACTGTTCTTCCTCTCCATGAATGTTCAGAGAAATTCCGATCTTTGCATATTCACTCTGAAGATACTCGGAAATCGCCTTCTCCGTCACACTGTCGCTGTTGTACAGAAGATCTATGTTTAATTTCTGTCCATCCTTCTCCAGAACTCCATCGCTTCCTGCGCTCCATCCTGCCTCTGCAAGAATGTTCTTTGCCTTTTCCACATCATACTCATACGGTGTCAGACCAATGTTGCAATACGGAATCGTCTCTGCAAAAAGTGTGTCTGCCGGCTGTTCAAGACCGTAGAAGATTCCCTCTGAGATTGCCTGCTTATTCGTCGCATGCTGTAAGGCCTGGCGAACTTCCTTCTCTGCAAGAACGTCTCTCGTCGTATTTAAGACAATCTGGCGTGTGGAAGTCGGATCAGAAAGCTCCACCTTGAACTTATCATTTCCCTGATACTGGTTGATTGCGTCGGCATCAATCATGTTCTTTCCGAAAATCATGTCAATCTCGCCCTTCTCAAGCGCAAGAATTCTCGTCTGATTATCCGGAATTACCTTTACCGTGATCTTCTTGATTGCCGGCTGTTCTCCCCAGTAATTCTCATTCGCCTCAAATACCGCATACTCATCCGTCACAAAATCCGTCAGCACATACGGACCTGTTCCGATGTAGGCATTCACTCCGTCTTTTGTGCTTCCGTCCTTCATTGCCTTCGGAGAGATCATCGCAAACGGTCTCGTCACTCCAAGCTCTGTCAGAAGCGGATAGTACGGCTCAGAAAGCTCAATGACGAACGTCTTCTCATCCGGAGCGGAGACTCCGACAAGCAGATTCATCATCTCCAACCAGGTATGGCGATCCTTGTTTTCAATGATTGCATCAAAGTTTGCCTTGATTGCATTTGCATCACAGACCTCTCCATCAGAAAATTTTACACCGTCACGGATGTGGAACGTATAAGTCTTTCCATCTTCACTGATGTCCCAGCTCTCTGCAAGGCATCCCTCATATCCGGTTGCCGTGATATTGACGAGTCCCTCATAGAGCATTTCCTGCGCATACATCTCTCCTGCATAGAGATGCGGATTTAAGTCGCGGATATCGCGGTAATTTACAAAGATCAGGTCGGTCTTTTCCTCTGATGCGCTCACCGAAGATTCCTCTGTGCTCACTGCCTCATTTTTCTGATCTGTCGTCTTCTCGGCAGAACCGCCACAACCACTTAAAGCCACTGCCACAGCTCCTGCCAGATAAAGACCAGCTAACTTCTTTTTCATCTTATTCCTCCTCATTGCATAAATCGCATACTACCTTTTGTCTGTTCACAGAGACACCTCTTCTTTTGTCCTCTGCGTTCTGTTTTACTTTACTTTTTTGCACGAGAAATAATATATCACAGTTAGCACTAACTTACTAATACCGATTTAGAGGGGATATGTTATCACATTTTGTTATAACACCTGCAAGTTCTGCTTTAATTTTTCCAGATAACGTCTCGCATAACTTGACAATTCTCCTTTTTCCGGAATCACATATCCAATCACAAGAAATGGCTCGCATCCATCAATCGGCATCCCGCGAATCTCTGATTTCTGATACTCGGAAGATACAAATTCGATTCCCATACAGCATACATCCGAGTGAAGCAGGAGATTGTGAATCATATAGTCGCTGTTTGTTACAAAGGTCTGTTCCATATGTTCCGTCGTAAATTCTCCCATACTGACGCTCTCAATATGATGCTCCATCGCAAAAAAATCCTGCACCTCTCCGACAAACTTTAACGTTTTTAGTTCAGAAAACTCCAAACTCTCCCGCTCATACAACGGATGATTTTTTCCCATATAAATACAGAATTTTCTCCGGTCGAGCGGGAAAAATTTCAGTTTCTTATGTTCCAGAATATGTTGAAAACATTTGAGCTGACGTTCCGCAAGATACACAATTCCAAGCTCTGATACATGCTCCGACACATCATCTGTGATCTCTTCCATCGTTCCCTCATGATACTCAAATTCAAGAGATCTTTCTCCTTTTTTTCTGTTCAAACTCTCATTTTCCTGATAAACTTCAGTCAACAGCCTCGTCAGAATACTGCTTCTGTAACCCGAAATACTGAGTCTTGGCGCGCGTTGTTTTCCTGTCACCGATCGAATGATATTTGCATGCTTTAAAATATTCATGGCATGACTGTAAAGGAGTTCTCCCTGGGAAGTCATGCTGATTCCCTTACTGCTTCTGACCATGAGTTCCGTGCACAGCTCTTTTTCAAGTCCTGCAAGCACCCTGCTGACATTCGGCTGTGTCGTATAAAGCTGTTGTGCTGCCTGATTCAGACTTCCACAATCTACCGCAGTCACAAAATATTTAAGCTGTTTGATTTCCATAAGAGTTCTCCTTTGTCGTTTTCTTATTGTAACATTTAAGTTACTTCTTAATTTTTATATGTAGAGTATCATCCGCTTCGATTCATTCCAAAATTAGCTTAAGCTAACCACTGTATAAAAAAACAGGGTATTGCATCCACAAGATTCAGAATGTAATACCCTATTTTGAAAAACTTTTCCAAGATTCTCTCTTGTTTTCTTTTATTTTGCTTTCAATCAACCCTTCTTGAAGGAAGCGCGCTTACGCAGAAGCGGATCAAGGATACGCTTGCGGATACGCAGGTTCTCCGGGGTAACCTCAAGAAGCTCGTCGGTATCGATGAACTCAAGGCACTGCTCAAGGCTCATGATCTTCTTCGGAACCAGACGCAGAGCTTCATCAGAGCTTGAAGAACGGGTGTTGGTCAGCTTCTTCGTCTTGCAGACATTGACCTCGATATCCTCGGTCTTCGGGCTCTGTCCGATAACCATACCGGAATATACCTTCTCGCCAGGTCCGATGAACAGGGTTCCACGCTCCTGTGCATTGAACAGACCGTAGGTGATTGCCTCACCACTCTCGTATGCGATCAGGGAACCGGTTCTACGATAGCTCAAATCACCCTTGTACGGACCATATCCGTCGAACATCGTGTTGATGATACCATTTCCCTTTGTATCGGTCATGAACTCACCGCGGTATCCGATCAGACCTCTTGCCGGGATTGAGAACTCGAGACGGGTGTATCCGCCGTTTGTCGGGCTCATTCCCTGAAGCTCACCCTTTCTGGAAGTCAGCTTCTGGATAACAGCACCGGTGAACTCCTCCGGAACATCGATGTAAGCAAGCTCCATCGGCTCCTGCTTCTGGTTTCTCTCGTTGTACTTGTAGAGAACCTCTGCCTTGCTGACTGCGAACTCGAAGCCCTCACGGCGCATGTTCTCAATCAGAACAGACAGATGAAGCTCACCACGTCCGGATACCTTGAAGCAATCCGGTGAATCGGTCTCCTCGACACGCAGGCTGACATCGGTGTTCAGCTCACGGAACAGACGCTCACGGATATGACGGGAAGTGATGAACTTACCTTCCTGTCCTGCTAACGGGCTGTCGTTTACCATGAAGTTCATTGCGATCGTCGGCTCGGAAATCTTCTGGAACGGAATTGCCTCCGGGTTCTCTACGGAACACAGGGTATCTCCGATGTGAAGATCTGTGATACCGGAAACAGCAACGATGTCTCCGATCGTAGCCTCCTGAACCTCAACTCTCTTTAAGCCGTCAAACTGGTAGAGCTTACCGATCTTGACACGGCGCATCTTGTCCGGATCGTGATGGTTTACGATTGCAACTTCTTGGTTCACCTTTACCACACCATTGTCGATCTTACCGATACCGATACGACCTACATACTCGTTGTAGTCGATCGTGGAGATCAGCATCTGGGTCGGTGCATCCGGATCTCCCTGCGGAGCCGGAATGTAGTTGATGATCGTCTCGAACAGCGGGCTCATATCCACATCCGGATCGTCAAGCTCCTTCTTTGCAAATCCAGCCTTTGCAGATGCATATACGAACGGGCAGTCAAGCTGTTCGTCAGAAGCATCCAAATCCATGAACAGTTCCAGAACCTCATCGATAACATCGTTCGGTCTTGCCTCCGGACGGTCGATCTTGTTGATGCAGACGATGACAGAGAGATCAAGATCCAGCGCTTTCTGTAAAACGAACTTGGTCTGTGGCATCGGACCCTCATACGCATCTACAACCAGAACAACGCCGTCTACCATCTTCAGTACACGCTCAACCTCACCACCGAAGTCTGCATGTCCAGGAGTATCGATGATGTTGATCTTCTTATCCTTGTAGAAAACTGCGGTGTTCTTGGACAGAATGGTGATACCACGCTCACGCTCGATATCGTTGGAGTCCATGACACGCTCCTCGACTTCCTGGTTTGCGCGGAATACACCGCTCTGCTTTAACAGCTCATCAACCAGGGTGGTTTTACCGTGGTCAACATGGGCGATAATCGCGATGTTTCTTACGTCTTCTCTCTTAATCTTCATCTCTGTGCTCTTCCTTCTTTAATCTTTAAAAGAGCTAAGGACGAATTATTCTGCCCTTAGCTCCTGTTCTCGGTTTCCATTACAGTACTCTAATATAGCATTGCATTTCACAGATTGCAAGGCTTTTTTTCGTGATTTTCATATTTTATAAGGTGAGAAAACCTTGCACGCAAAAAAATACAAATCCCCTCTCTAATCCTCAAACAGAATCATCTCGCCGTCAAGCATTCCATAGTAGAGGGTTCCCTCGCGCTCAATCTGGGCTCTTCCCGCAGTCTTCTCGGTCACCTGGCTGAGAAACGAACCCGTCTGATCAACCGGAACCATGAACGTCATATCGACCTGATCGGTGTATTGGGTGTCGAGGATTGTCAGCCCCATCTGCCCTGCGACATACTGGAGTTTTCCGACTCCGTTGTAATCTGTGTGGATCAGAATCCGGTCTCCGAGGCATTTCTCGACAACCGCACTGTTTTTGAGTCCCTCCTGAACCGCACTCGAGTACGCGCGCACAAGACCGCCCGTTCCAAGCAGGGTTCCACCGAAATACCGCGTGACCACAACGCAGATATTGCGGACTTCCTCCCCGAGAAGGACATCAAGCATCGGGCGACCTGCGGTCTGGCTCGGCTCCCCGTCGTCACTGCATCTTTGCACCTGACCACGCTCTCCGATCACATAGGCGGAACAGTTGTGTCTTGCATCCCAGTATTTTTTCTTCATCTCCTCGATGAAGGCGATCGCCTCCTCCTCGCTCTTTACCGGTCTCGTCGTCGCAATAAAGCGGGATTTTTTCTCAACAATCTCTCCCTCTCCCCCGCGGTAGAGGATTTTGTACTGCTGTGGCATATTTTTTGTCTGTTCCATCATTTATTCCGTTTCCTTTTCTTTTTCTTGTTTTATCTTTCTGTCTGCTCTTTTGGTTTTTTTCTTTATTTTTAGTGATTCCTGATTTTTCGTGATTTCTGTTTTCAAGTCGATATGCGATCGTCCTGTTTTCCATCATATCATAAGAAAAGAAAATATGCAAAGCACCGGCAAAATCTGTTTTCCTTTCCACAACGTATAAACGAGAACGGCTAATCCGAGCATATTTTTGAAAACATGCTCCACGGTTTACTTGTCCGTCAGTTTTTGTTATAATGAGAAAAGCTGATACACATTTTTATTTTGCAGGAGGATTTTTTGGCAAATACATGAATTATGGAAAAGAAGCAACAGAAAAGAAGATCGATCTGATCTATTCCAAGAAAAAGAAATACACCACCCGTGTCTTTCTCACCTTCTTTAAGACCTTTCTGATTCTCTGCCTTTTTGCTGTTCTGGTCACTTCCAGCATCGGCATCGGCATTTTCATGGGAATCATTGACAGTGCCCCGGAGCTCAATGTCGACAGCATTGTCCCGGTCGGCTATGCCACGACGGTCTATGACAGCGCCGGAAACCTGACCGATACTCTCGTACAGACCGGCTCGAACCGCGAGGAAGCCACTTACGATGAGCTCCCGCAGGATCTGATCAACGCGTTTGTCGCAATCGAGGATTCCCGATTCTGGCAACACAACGGCATCGATCTGCGCTCGATCTCCCGTGCGGCAGTCGGTGTCCTGACAGGTCAGAACCTCGGTGGAGGAAGTACGCTGACCCAGCAGTTGATCAAGAACAACGTCTTTAATGGTGGAATGGAGACCAGCTTTGGTGCCCGCCTTGAGCGAAAGATTCAGGAGCAGTATCTTGCGCTCCAGCTCACGCGCTCGATGGACCGCAAGCTCATCCTCACCAACTATTTAAACACGATCAATCTCGGAAACAACACGCTCGGAGTCAAAGTTGCCGCAAGACGGTATTTTAATAAAGATGTCTCCGATCTGACGCTGTCCGAGTGCGCTGTCATCGCGGGAATCACGCAGAACCCGTCTCGATTAAACCCGATCACCGGGCAGGAGGCAAATGCAGAGAAGCGCAAGGTCATCCTTCAATATATGTTCGAACAGGGTTATATCTCGAAGGAGCAACAGGAGGAAGCTCTTGCCGACGATGTCTATGACCGGATTCAGAACATTGACACCGCAAATCGCGAGAACTCCACCCCCTACAGCTATTTCACCGATGAGCTGATCCAGCAGGTCAAGGAAACGCTGATGGAAAAACTCAGCTACACCGACACACAGGCGCACAACCTGATTTACAGCGGTGGTCTTCAAATCTACACGACTCAGGACCCGGATCTCCAGACAATCGTCGATGAGGAAGTCAACAATCCGGACAATTACTCCGTCAAACGCTATTCGATCGAGTACCGTCTCTCCGTGACACACGCGGACGGCACGACCGAGCATTTCTCAGAAAAATCGATCCGCAGTTGGCACACCGATGTCCGCGACGACAATTTCGACGGTCTCTATGACACGGAGGAGGCAGTTGACGCAGATATTGAATCATACAAGGCTTATCTGCTCAAGGAGGGAGACACGATCATCGGCGAGCGCCTGACAAAAATCTTAGAGCCTCAGGTTTCATTTGTACTCATGGATCAGAAAACCGGACAGGTCAAGGCAATCAGCGGTGGTCGAGGTTCCAAGACCGCAAGCCTGACGCTGAACCGCGCGACAAACACGCTTCGTCAGCCGGGATCAACATTCAAAATCATCTCTGCCTTTGCGCCCGCGATCGATGCACGCGGAGCAACTCTCGGAACCGTCTACTACGACGCTCCGTACACCGTTGGAAACAAGACATTTTCCAACTGGTACAGTCAGGGATACACCGGTTACTCAAGCATCCGCGACGGTATCATCTACTCAATGAACATCGTTGCCGTTCGCTGTCTGATGGAAACCGTGACTCCTCAGGTCGGTGTCGAGTACGCCAATAACTTCGGAATCACCTCGCTGACCGCGACTGATTACAACGCCGCAACTGCTCTCGGCGGACTGACAAAAGGTGTCAGCAACCTTGAACTGACTGCCGCCTACGCCTCGATCGCAAACGGCGGTGTCTACACGAAACCGATCTTCTTCACGAAGATTCTAGACCACGACGGCAAGATCCTGATCAACAACGAGCCGGAGACGCACCGCGTGCTCAAGGATTCCACAGCCTTTCTTCTGACGGACGCCATGTCGGATTCGATGGAGGCAAACCGAAAGTTCGGAAGCTCGATCAACTCGACGAGTACCCGCGCAAAAATCGCAAACATGTCAAGTGCCGGAAAGAGCGGAACCACTTCCAAGAACAACGATATCTGGTTTGTGGGCTACACCCCGTACTTCACTGCCGGCATTTGGGCCGGCTGTGACGATAACCAGAAACTGACTTCACGAAACGGCGGAACCTCCTTCCACAAGGATATCTGGCGAAAGATCATGACCCGGGTTCACGAGGGAAAAGAAGATCCGGGATTCAGTGTTCCGGACAGCGTAGAGACTGCTGTGATCTGCCGGAAATCCGGAAAACTTGCAATTCCCGGAGTCTGCGATGAGGACCCGCGCGGAGATGCAACCTACACCGAGTACTTTGCAAAGGGCAGTGTCCCGACGGATCTGTGCGATGTTCATGTACGTGCAACGGTATGTAGCATCACCGGACTGCTTCCAAACTCCGGATGCCCGAAATCAACAAAAATCCGCCTTGCACTTCCCGCAGATGCCGACAGCTCAACCGATGATTCTGCTTACGCAATGCCGACGAGAAAGTGTGGCGGACACACGGCTTCCACGATTGCCCCGGCAACTGATGGTGCAGAGAGCAGTGGACCTTCCAGTCAGACTCCGGAGACGCTTCCGCCTGCCGGAATCAGCAACCTTGGTCCGGGCTATGGTCCGGGAGGCGGTGCTTCGGCACTGCCAAAAGCCGGAATCTCAAATGGTCCCGGACGTGACTAGATTAAAACAACACCGAAAACTTATATTACTCTTTCATCTTAGGTTTAAAGATCAGGGCTGAGAGGTAACCAAAGATCAGTGCGGCGGAAATTCCCGCCGCACTGGCCTCCAAGCCTCCACTGAAAATCCCGATCATCCCATTCTCTGCAATTCCTTTTTTTACTCCCTTCCAGAGTGTATTTCCAAAACCGAGAAGCGGTACCCCCGCACCTGCGCCCGCCCACTCCGAAAATGGCTGATAAAGCCCGAAAAATCCAAGAATCGCCCCCGATACCACAAGCAGTACCATCACCCTTCCCGGCATCATCTTTGTCCGGTCAAGCAGGATCTGAACAAGCGCACAGATAGCCCCTCCGACGAGAAACGATTTCCCGATCTCTACTGCAACTTCCATCCCTGTCATATTCATCATATTTTCTCACAGTCTCCTTTTCTTCTCATTTTTCAGTCCATGGCTCACACGATCCATTTCCCGTCGTTGTTTTCTCCATTTTGTCATCCTTGATTTTTATGTGGGTAAATTCCACACCTCTGCACCCCTATCTTACTTATCTCATTTATTTCACTTAACTTCATTCATCTTTACTTATTTTTTATCTCACTCAAACGCTCTCAAGAATTACTCCGTGTGCAATCCCCGGAATATTCTGTCCCTCATTGTAGCTGACCGTCGAGAGCAGTGCACCTGTCGGGAGAAAGAACACGCGCTTCCATTCCCCGCTCAAAAGTTTAGGGAGAATCTGCGCGCACAGTGTCACTGCCGAGCATCCGCACCCGCTTCCGCCCGCATGAATGTCCTGAGATCCATAATCGTAAATCTCAATTCCGCAGTCCATGTGAATCCCTGACAGCTCATGACCTTCTTCTCTCATGAAATCAAGCAAAATCTTCTGACCAATTCGCCCAAGATCCCCGGTGATGATCCGGTCATAATGGGATTCATCCACCCCAAAATCCTGAAAATTTGTCATAATCGTGTTCCAAGCAGCAGGTGCCATCGCAGCTCCCATATTCATTGAATCATGGATTCCCATATCTACAAGTTTTCCTGTCGTGACGCCTGCAATCTTGACTGCTGTTCCAGACGATGGACGTTTCGATGAAAGTACGACTGCTCCACATCCAGTCACAGTCCACGAGGCACTCTGCGGTCTCTGACTCCCATATCCAAGCGGAAACCGAAACTGCTTCTCTGCGGTCGCATAATGACTGGAAGCGAGCGCAAGCACACAGTCGGCATCCCCTGCCCCGACACACATGCTTCCAAGACCAATCGCCTCCCCGATTGTCGAACACGCTCCATAAAGTCCAAACAGCGGAATGTCGAGATCCACGGTTCCAAACGAGGTCGCAATCAGCTGTCCGAGCAAATCTCCCGCAAACAGGTAACGGACATCTTTTCTGTGAATATCCCGCTTCTCAAGCGCAAGATCCGCTGCCTGCTTCTGCATTGCGCTCTCCGCCTGCTCCCAGTTTGGCGCTCCAAACATCGCATCCTGCTCCACAACATCAAATTTTTCTCCGAGTGGTCCCTCACCCTCCTTTTTTCCGACAACTGAAGCCGATGAGACCAGATAAACTGGTCGCCCCGGAACCATACTCGCTCTTCCTTTTTGCATGTTGTTTCAAGCTCCTTTCTCCTCAATAAAGTTCTTCAAAGTCCTTTTTTAATTCTTTTTTCCATTAGAATTCCCGCACCATGTAACTTCTATTCTATTTTTCTATTTTTGTCGTCTCTCGTCTGTTTTTGCGCTCAGTTTTTCCAGTCATTGACTTCTCGTCCACACATATTGGAACGATTCTTTGCATATACTGATTTCTGAAAAGGATGTGATATACGATGACGATTCTCAGTTTTTTAAGAAACCACGCGCGCACACTTATGATACTGATCTGCCTGTTCACAATCAGCGTCCTCCTGTTCATTCTCTGGACAGACACCAGGCGCCCGCACCATGAGGGAAGCACCCTCGTACAGCAAACTTCCATAGAAATGCCAGAGCAGAGAATAGCTCTCACAGCGGATGCCTCCATCACCCTGGAGGTCATTTTATGAGTTTGGCAGCCTCTGTGGTCTATCTCAATCTCAGAGAGATCACGGAAGTGCATGAAAAAGATGTCTTTCTGCGGGATGTGGCTGATGTCTACTGCAAAAATCCGCATATCCAGAACCGGTGTAAATCGATGAAGATCCGCACGCTTCACAGCTCAAAGCCCCGGCGCTATGTCTGTCAGGCTCTGGATGTGATCTCGCTTTTAGAATCTGCGGATTCTACGATTCAGGTCACAAACATCGGAAAAGTCGAATTCATCATTGACTATCAGCCCCCGCACCCGCCAAAACTGGCTCTGGCATGGGCGAAAACACTGATTGTCTGTCTGATTGCCTTTTGCGGATCTGCATTTGCGATCATGACATTCAACAACGATGTCAATGTAACCGACGTCTTCTCCGAGGTCTACCGCCTTGTGACCGGTCAGGAGAAAACCGGCTTCACGGTCTTAGAGGCATCCTATTCCATCGGACTTGCTGTCGGAATTCTCGCCTTTTTTAATCATGTACTCCGTTTCAAGCTAAACACGGACCCGACACCGCTTGAGGTGGAAATGCGACTCTATGAGGAAAATATCTGCAAGACACTGATTCAAAACGACTCTCGAAAGGAGCAGGACATTGATATTCAATAATCCACTTCTGCATACGCTTCTCTTATCTTTGATTGGACTGAGTGCCGGAAGCATCATTGCAGGTGGTGTCTTCGCATTTCTCGCCATCATCGGCGTATTTCCCCGTTTGATCGGAAAAACAAAAACACGATCTCACATTATGCTCTATGAGACTGTGATTATCTCCGGCGGAATCTTTGGAAATCTCTGGGATCTCTACGAGTTCCCGCTCACCTCGATTTTTGCCCCGATCGCCTCACTTCTCCTCGCGATCTTTGGAGCTTCGGTCGGAATTTTTGTCGGCTGTCTCGCCATGTCACTTGCGGAAACGCTCAAGACACTTCCTGTTATCAGCAGACGCAGCCATCTCTCTGTCGGGCTCCAATATCTGATTCTCTCCATCGCCCTCGGAAAGTTGGCTGGATCTCTGCTCTACTTTTTTTATGGAATGGATGGGTAAGAATTTTCTAAGATAAATATATGAACTGGAGGACTGATTTTCTATGGAACTGAACAAAAAAGCATATGGCGATTACGTCAAAAAAGTAACTCCGGTCAACGGACTTCTCGCAGATATGGGAAAGGCATTTGTAACAGGAGGAGTCATCTGCGCCGGTGCCCAGATCCTGATTCTTTTTCTCGTCAGCCGTGCCGGTCTTGAAAAAGAAAAGGCACAGACGCTCACACAGCTGACCTTAATTTTCTTGAGCGCCCTCTCTACGGGTCTTGGAATCTACCCCAAGATCGTCAAATGGGGCGGTGCAGGTGCTCTCGTCCCGATCACCGGATTTGCGAACTCCGTCTCCGCACCCGCAATCGAATACCGCACAGAAGGTCATGTATTCGGCATCGGCGTCAAAATCTTTACGATCGCCGGTCCTGTGATCCTCTACGGAGTCCTCGCAAGCTGGATTCTCGGTCTGATTTTCCTGATCGGAAAATTTTTAGGATTTATTTAGAAAAATTTCCAGAAAGCTAGGAAGATTCCCTCATCCACTCCCGCATGCGCTGTAAAATCCTCTTCTCCATGCGGGATACCTGCACCTGCGTAAGCGATAATTCCTGTGCGATCTGCGTCTGCGTCTGATCCTCAAAATATCGGCGCACAATGATTTCTCTTTCCAGCCCGTCAAGTTTTTCGAGGAGATGCTCAAGAACCATTCGATTCATCAAATTTTCTTCTTCCTGATTTTCATCCGTGAGTCGATCCATCAGGGCAAGTTCCTGCCCTTCTTTATTTCCGATATTTCGATAAATCGAATCCACCTGCGTCACTGCCTCAAGTGATGCCACCGCTTGCTCTCGTGACACCCCGACACGACCGGCAATCTCATCCATCCCGGGCTCCCGCCCAAGCTCCCCGGTCAATGCCTCCCTCGCAGAGCGAACGCGCATCGCCAGTTCTTTCATCGACCGGCTGACTTTAAGCATCCCATCATCTCTTAAGAATCGCCTGATCTCCCCGGCAATCATCGGAACCGCATACGTCGAAAAGCAGACATCAAAGGACAGATCAAACCGATCAACCGCTTTTAAAAGCCCGATGCATCCGATCTGAAACAGATCCTCCGCCTCATATCCTCTCCCTGTAAAGCGTCTGACCATGCTCCAGACAAGACCGGTGTTTGCAAGCACAACTGCCTCCCGGCATTCTGTCTCTCCTGCCCGGGCACGCCGTAAAAGTTCCCGTACCTCTTCCATGCCCTCACCGTCCGATCCTCTTTTTCATGATCACCAACGTTCCTTTTCCGACCTCCGATTTCACCTCCAACTCATCCATAAAGGCTTCCATAAAAGAAAATCCCATACCGGAGCGTTCTCCCGAGCGGTCGGTCGTAAACAGAGGTTCCATCGCCTTCTCCACATTTTCGATCCCCCGCCCGCAATCCTTCACCTGAATCGTCAGCTCTTGCCCCTCAATCTCCAAGTCCATCTCAATGATCCCCTGCTTTCCCGCATATCCGTGGATCTCCGCGTTCGTTACTGCCTCCGAGACCGCCGTCTTCACATCCTCGATCTCCTCGAGTGTCGGGTCGAGACGACTCATAAAGACCGCCGTCACCACCCGGGCAAATTCCTCATTCTCCGATAAACTCTCCATTTCCATATGAAACCGTTGCATGCACATCTCCTCCATCTCACCCCGCGATTGCCGCTTCCTTTGTGTCAAAATGTGCAATCAGTCGGGTAACTCCTCCAATCGCAAGCACACGAGCAATCTGCTCCCTGACCCCGTAAAGCGTCACACTCCCCCCGCTTCTTGCCATCTGCTTATAGCGATTTAAGAGAACCCCGATACCGGAAGAGTCCATGAATTCCGTTCTGGAAAAATCAAACACCACCTTACGGATATAATTTTCCGAGAACAGAAGATCCGTCTCATATCTCAAATTTCGGCAGTTGTGATGATCCAGTTCCTTCGGAAGATGAATCACCAGAATCTGATCCCGCGCTTCATAGGTGAAGGTTTCTGTCATAGTTGTGTCCTCCCTTTATCATTTATAACTCAGAGTGGATGTCCCCCTCCTCTTTAGGTGGGGGTATCACAAGTCTTCTCAGGAGGGGAGACAATCCCCTTCTGAGTTATACGCTCCGCTCCGCGAGGGTGCAATTTCCTATCATACAAAAAAGCACTCCAGATCCATCGCCTACGCAATTTCTCTGTCGTGCTTTTCAATTCCTAAAATTCTTAATTTTTTAATATGTTATGTTCTTTCTCGCGCATTTGATCTGCACTACACTTGATCCACATTTAATCTGTGCTTCATCTGCGCTTACTCACAACTTAGTATCCTCTCTGTCTCTGCGCCTCTCTCGCATACTCGGAGTTCGGGAAATTCAAAATCACATCCCCGTAATAAGTATTTGCCGAATTCATATCGCCCTGTGCCTGATAGACACTTCCGAGCTTGTACAGAGCCGATGGATTGTCGCCCTTAACCATCAGGCTCTTCTGGTAATACACAAGTGCCTGCTGGGATGCCGGATCCTGAGAGACCGCCTCATCGCCCAACTCCTCAAGGATCTTCCACGCCTTTTCTCCCATATCAGTCTGAATCCATGAGATCGTGTTTCTCATGGATGCATCGTCATTCATCACAGAAAAGTCGGTGTCGGAATAGAGCCGAGCAGCCGTTTTCATATCATTGTCCCGATATGCCTGAAGGATCTGTACCAATCTCTGATATTGACTTAAAATTCCGTCATTACTGCTGACAATCGTCTGAAGCGAATCCTCTGCCTTCTGCTTTTCCGCATTTGCCATATCGAGCTGGCTGTTCAAGTCATCGACTTCCAGATTTTTCTGATTCAGCTGTTCGAGAATCTTCTGTGTCTCCTGATTGTGGCTCGCATTGAGTGCCTCGGTCTTTGCCGGCATGACAAGGAAGAAAATCACCATTGCACCGAGAACAAGTCCCACCAGAATGTTCAAGACAGACTGAAGTCCCGTCGTTTCCTTGTAACTTGGCGGAATGATGATGTCGTCATCCTGCATCTGGCGATGGGAAAACGCATTTTTGAGTTTTCTCTTCTCCACCTCAGCCTTTCCGGTGTGCTTCTTCGCCACATCCATATATCTCTGTGCCTGCGGATTGTAGTGGTCAACTTTAAGTGCCTGATACAGACAGCGCCCCGCCTTCGTGTAATCCTCACGCTGAATATAGAGCAGGGCAAGCAGTTCCTGTGCCTTCACATACTGCGGAAAATCCTCAAGCATGCGAGAAAGCATCAGCACCGCAAGATCTTCGTTGTTGTTTACGGCATGTCCAAGTGCCTGATTAAACTTCTTTGCCGACTGGTCTGCCAGCTCTAAATATCCCTTATCCTCATGGACACGGCGCAGGTACTCTTCCGCAAGATTGTTTTTCTCCTGAAGATTCAGACTGATGACCCACTGTGTGAGCGCCGATCCCACTTCTCCGGTCTCATTGTAAATCAAACCCAGAAGATTCCGGGCATCCGTCTGGTACTTATCAAACCGCAGGCTCTTCTTGAGCGCCATAGCAGCTCCGGTCAAATCCCTCTGCCCTGCTTTCTCCAGTCCCAAATTATAGTAGGCATCGGCGATCCGGCGGTTTCTTTTTTGTGTATCCATCCTATATCCGCCTTACTGTTTTTTCTCTTTTAAAAATTCCATCATCAGGTCATTCATATCCGTCAAATCTTCCCGCACAATCGACGCTTCCACCTCACTCACCTCAAGGCTCGGCTTAAAGCGGGCAATTTCCTGTTCAAAATCCAGCATGATTGTTATTCACCAATCCTTTCTTCCAGTCCAAAGTCACCGTTTTTCAAAGCATTTTCTCTCCGACAGCTTTTTCACAGACAGCTTCCGGCATCGTCTTTAAGATGCGCTGAATCTCCCCGATCAGATACAGAGAGCCGACGACATATAATCGATCCGTCTCTTTCTTCTTTGCAAGTGCAGACTCAAGTGCTTCTCTTGCAGATCCATACTGTTCCACAGTCTCGCATCCTGCCTGCCCAAAGAGATTAGCAAGCAAATTTTCATCTGTCGCGCGTGCGCTGTCGATGTGGACAACCGTCACGACAGCGGGATGAAGATTGTCACAGAGCATCTTGATCATCTCCCGGTAATCCTTGTCCGAAACCGCCGCAAACAGCAGATGAATCGCCTTATCACTCTTCTGTGCCTTGACTGCCTCAATAAACGCCGAGATTCCTCCGGGATTGTGAGCACCGTCAAGCCAGACATCCTCGCGAACGTTCTGCATCCGTCCCGGCCAGCACACATGGCTGAGTGCTTCCCGCTTTGTCTCTTCTGCCACAGTCTCAAGTTCTCCGCGCTCTGTCAGCACCTCAATCGCCTTGAGCGCAATTCTCGCATTCTGTGCCTGATAAGGAGCTGAAAACTTCACCTCCGAGACCACTTTCCGATCGACCGCATCATTTTCCTGAATATCCTGCACATTAATCGGCTTGATCGGATTCACCGGATAGAATGCAGAGCCTCTGCTCTCTGCCTGTTTTGCGATCACTGCGGACGCCTCAGGCTGAGTATCATCAAAAATCACCGGAACTCCCTGCTTGATGATCCCCGCCTTCTGCATCGCAATCTCCGGAATGCTTGTACCAAGATAGGCGGTATGGTCGAGACTGATCGAGGTGATGATACAGGTCTTTGGACTCCGGATAACATTCGTCGTATCAAGAAGTCCGCCAAGTCCGGTCTCCAACACCACCCAGTCCGGTTTCTCCCGCCCATACAGATCCATCGCCATCAGAAAGACAAATTCAAAGAACGTCGGATGAGCATAGCCCTTCGCGCACATCTTCCCGGTGACTGCGCGCACATTCTCAAAACTCTTCTCAAACGTCTTTTCCGGTGCCGGACTCCCATCGAGAAGAAATCTTTCCTTCACATCCGTCAGATGCGGAGAGATAAACGTTCCGACATGGTATCCCGCACGCAGGAGGACAGCCGTCAGATCCGCACAGACCGAACCCTTTCCATTTGTCCCCGCGACATGAATAATGCGGAGGGAATCGTCCGGATTTCCAAGTTCTGTGAGAAAATCTCTGACCTGCTCCAGCGTATTTTTCTTTCTGGTCCAGAATGGAATCTGATCCAGATAAGCTCTTGCCTGCTCTTCCATCTCTTTCTTATTCTTTCCTTTCCAGGCTTTGAACTGTTACAATGTATGCAATCATGTCCGGGGTTATGCACACTTTCTTCCTGTGCCCCCGGACATGCCTGCTGTTTTCTGCCTGATGCTTTCCCGTCACCGTTCACACGCCTCGCAAACCGCAACGGATTTTGCCGATCTTATTTCTTTAAAACTCTTATTTCTTTAGCTGAGCCAGATGCTCCTCAACCTGCTTCATCATCTGGGTGTACTTCTCTAACTTTGCCTTCTCATCAGCAATCTTTGCCTCCGGAGCCTTGCTGATGAACTTCTCGTTGCTGAGCATTCCGTTTACACGCTTAAGTTCGCCCTCAAGACGGGTCTTCTCCTTCTCAAGACGCTCGATCTCCTTCTCCACATCGACAAGCTCTGCAAACGGCATGTAAATTGATGCGGAAGGGATCACTGCGGATACTGCGTCCTCACCGATTCCTGTCTTATCTGCCTGGAGTGCAACCTCACTCGCATATGCCAGAGTCGCAAAGAAGGATTTGCTGTGCTCGAAGATATCAAGAACATCCTGACGATCGGATACAACGAATACCTTTGCCTTCTTGCTCGGCGGAACGTTCATGGAGGTGCGCACGTTGCGGATTGCGCGAACTGCTTCCTTGATCGTCTCAACTGCCTGCTCCTCAGATGCAAAGTTGAGCTTCTCGCTGTACTCCGGCCAAGCAGAAATCATGATTGAGGACTCTTCCTCCTGAAGGTTGCAGAAGATCTCCTCGGTGATGAACGGCATGTACGGATGCAGAAGTTTCAAGGACTGGATCAGAACCTTTTTAAGCGTCCACAGAGCGGAAGCCTTCGTCGTGTCCTCATCGTTCCACAGACGCGGTTTTACCATCTCGATGTACCAGTCGCAGAACTCTTCCCAGATGAAATCGTAAACCTTCTGAAGTGCGATTCCAAGCTCGAACTTGTCGAGGTTCTCGGTCACATCCTTCGCCAGCGTGTTGACGCGGGAGAGAATCCACTTGTCCGCCAGAGTCAGCGGTGCGTTCTCTGCCAGAGATGCATCTGCATCCTTCGCATATGCGCGGTCATACTCTGCCATGCGCTCTGCACTTGCCTTCTCGATGTTCATCATGATGAAACGGGATGCATTCCATACCTTGTTTGCAAAGTTACGGCTGTTCTCTACACGTTCCCAGTAGAAACGCATGTCGTTGCCCGGTGCATTTCCGGTGATCAGCGTCATACGCAGAGCATCTGCGCCGTACTTGTCGATAACCTCAAGCGGATCAATTCCGTTTCCGAGGGACTTACTCATCTTGCGTCCCTGAGAGTCGCGGACAAGTCCATGGATCAGAACCGTGTTGAACGGGCACTTGCCGGTCTGCTCGATTCCGGAGAATACCATACGGATTACCCAGAAGAAGATGATGTCGTAACCGGTTACAAGCACATCGGTCGGATAGAAGTAGTCAAGCTCCTTCGTCTTGTCCGGCCAGCCGAGCGTGGAGAACGGCCACAGTGCAGACGAGAACCAGGTATCGAGCGTATCCTCATCCTGCTTGAAATGCGTGCATCCGCACTTCGGGCACTTCTCTGGCATCTCTTTTGCAACCACGATCTCACCGCAGTCGTCGCAGTAGTAAGCCGGAATCCGGTGCCCCCACCACAGCTGTCTCGAGATACACCAGTCACGGATTCCCTCAAGCCAGTGCATGTAAGTCTTTCCAAAGCTCTCCGGAACGAACTTAAGCTCTCCGCTCTTCAATGCCTCGATTGCCGGCTTTGCCATCTCCTCCATGCGTACAAACCACTGCTGTTTTACCATCGGCTCTACGGTCGTCTTACAACGATCATGGATACCAACGTTGTGAGAATGAGGAACAACCTTCACGAGAAGACCAAGCTCCTTCAGATCCTCAACCATTGCCTTTCTTGCCTCGTAGCGATCCATGCCATCGTACTTGCTTCCCGGGCAGTTGATCGTTGCATCGTCATGCATGATACAGATCTCCGGCAGGTTGTGGCGACGACCAACCTCGAAATCGTTCGGGTCATGTGCCGGGGTGATCTTTACGCATCCGGTACCGAACTCCTTGTCTACATAGGCGTCAGCGATAACCGGAATCTCACGGTCGGTCAGCGGAAGTTTGAGCATCTTGCCGACAAGATCCTTGTAGCGATCATCATCCGGATTTACTGCAACTGCGGTATCGCCGAGCAGAGTCTCCGGACGGGTTGTTGCGATCTCAACAAATCTGTCTTCCTCGCCAACGATCGGGTAGTTGATGTGCCAGAAAAAGCCGTTCTGTTCCTCATGCTCAACCTCTGCGTCAGAGATCGAAGTCTGGCATACCGGACACCAGTTGATGATTCTCGAACCCTTGTAGATATATCCTTTTTCGTGAAGTTTGATGAAAACTTCCTGAACCGCCTTGGAACAGCCCTCATCCATCGTGAAACGTTCGCGGTCCCAGTCAGCGGAAGAGCCGAGCTTGTGGAGCTGGTTGATGATGCGGGTGCCGTATACCTTCTTCCAGTCCCAGCATGCCTCAAGGAACTTGTCACGTCCGAGATCGTGCTTGTCAACGCCTTCGCTCTTTAACTTATCGATAACCTTAACCTCGGTCGCGATTGCTGCGTGGTCGGTTCCCGGCTGCCACAGAGCCTCATAGCCCTGCATTCTCTTGTAACGGATCAGAATGTCCTGCATCGTGTTGTCAAGTGCATGACCCATATGAAGCTGTCCGGTAATGTTTGGCGGAGGCATAACAATCGTAAACGGCTTCTTGCCCTCTCTCTTTCCGCGCTCTGCATCTGCGTGGAAGTACTTGTTGTCCAGCCATTTCTGGTACAGTTTCTCCTCAATCGCAGAAGGATTGTAAGTCTTTTCCAGTTCTTTCATGTTTTTTCCTTTCTCTGTGAGCCACAAGAACTCTTATATGATTTAGTTGAATCTGTGTAACTGTTCCGTACAGTACTTCACAGTTACGAATCTGTTTGGTTTCAAGGGCGAATAGAATAAAAAACGCCCCTTATGCAAAAAGAAATCCTCTCTGCACAAAGGGCGAAATCCATCTCTTTAGAAATTCCGCGGTACCACCTTGATTTGTCACTTGAATTTCCTTAACGCGGACCAGACGGGAAATCTTACAGACACGTTTCTCCTCTCATCGTCTTCTTGGCGATCAATCGTCGTCTCAATGACTTTGAGAGATCTTAAGAAATCTCTCAGACTTCCGGCTCCGAAGCTACCTTCATGCGCGCTCTCCGGGATCATCTTTCAGCCGATGGATCATCCTCTCTGGCGGATGCCTGCGCCCTACTCCTCTTCTTCACTGCCTTTTCATATGGTACTTATGATAGTATTTTCACGCAAATTTGTCAAGAAGCAAATTCAAGAAGCAGGAGATGCTCCTCTTGCTGTCTTTATCTTCTGCTTTTCTTATTCTCTCTGTTTTTGTCTTTTTTAACAATCTCTAAGAAGGCACGAGCACAGCGGTTCCAGGTGAAGTTCTCCTCCATCTTCTTTGCGCTCTCCTCAAGTTCCTCCGCCGACGGATACGGTGCACACATCCACTCCTCAAGTTCCTTATCGCTGTCACACATCTTATGAGCGCGCATGCCCTTTAACGTCACCGACGGACCAAGTGCGCGAATTGCGCCGACCGAGGTGCCGTAATAGACTGCTTCCATGATTGCCATTCCAAAGATCTCTCCCTTATTGAGATTGAGATAATAGTCAGACATCACATAGATCTCCCACATCTTCTCGTAAGGCACATTGTCATAGACGGTTACAACATCCTCGAGACCGTTTGCACGAATCTTTTCATGCAATTCTTCTCTCAGATCGCCGTCCCCGACAATCACAAGGCGAAACTTCTTTTTGTCCCGAATGTGCATGAAAATCTCAACAAGTTCGAGCGGTCGCTTCTCCGGCGAGAGTCGTGATACGTTACAGATAATTACATCATCCGGCTCAAATCCGTGCTCTTTTCGGATCTGATTGCGGTCATACTCGCGAAAATCCTGCTTTAAAACTGCAGTGTCAAGTCCAACTGGAGCAACCGTCACATCGCGCACCCCAAGTTCATGCAATTCTTCTTTCGCCGATCCGGTCTTTGCGAGAACCGGATGATTCAGATAAATCTGCTTTGTGCCGAGTGCAAAGATCGTATTCATCACAACACTTCTGAGACTGCTGTGAAGGCTGTGTGCGGTTCCAATATACGGGACAAAACAAGTATGATGTCTCTTGCACCAGCGGTAAACATGGGGCAGAAAAATCTGCTGATCTCCGAAACAGAACAGACCGTCAAGATCTTCCCTCATAACTTTGCACTGCATCCAACCATGTGCTCCGAAATGGCGCATCGGCAAGTAAATTACCTTAAGTCCATCCTCTATCTGCACGATCTCGCCCTTCTCATCGGTCGGAATTCCCTTGTAGATTGTCACCTCATGCCCCATCCGTACAAGCGCCCGACCAAGCCCGACTTCCTGACTATTGTAATATCCACGTCTTCCAAATCCATTAATCATCGTGCAGAGAATCCCGAGTCTCATCTTTCTCTCCTGTATGCCCTCTTTTTTGTTTTCATTTTGATGCTCATTCTGATTCTTATCCACAGTCTTATCTACATTCTTATTTAGACTTTCATTTCTATTCCTGCTTCCATCATCATCTGCCACTTTCCGGGAAGCCGTCCGGGAAACCTTTCGGGAAATCTTCCCCTCATCTCCCATCAGAATCAGATGATTTTTCTGGCTTCTGTACTTCCAGATCAGCCGGAAAATCTTTGTGTCATCGATAAAATATCTGCGGAACAGGCGCTTCGGTTCTCGAAAGAAACGGTACAGCCATTCAAATCCATTGTCACTCATCCACTTCGGTGCACGCTTGACATTTCCTGCAAGAAAATCCACGGTTGCACCGGCACAGATCGTCACCATCGCGCCAGCACGGATGTGATTTTCATAAACCCATTTTTCCTGCTTCGGACAGCCAAAACAAGCCAGCAAAATATCTGGGTGAGCCTCCGCGATCATCTCATTAATTGCCCTGACCTCATTCGGCTTTCGATCAAATCCCCACGACGGGGAACACGTTCCAGCAATCTCAAGATTTGGAAAATGACGTTTGATCGCCTTTGACGCCTTTTCTGCGGAATCTCCAAGTCCGCCAAGAATAAAGACCGAATAGCGTCCCTCCGCCTGTCTTAACAGCTCCGGGATCAGATCCGATCCGGAAATCTTCATCTTCAACGGATGTCCGTAAAATTTTGAAATCCACATCAGCGGTTGACCGTCCACAAGCGTCAAATCCGCCCGATCTGAAATCTGTCTGAGATAGGTATCTCTCTCAATCTTCATCACGACATCCACGTTGATCTCCACAACATATGCCGGTTCTCTCTTTTGAATCCTCTGAAAAAGGTAAGCAATTGCCTCATCCATCGTCACATTGTTCACAAAGGTATTCAATAAAGCCTGTTTCTCCATACCCTCATATGATTCCCAATTCATTTTTTTCTGCTCCTTATGATGTCAATTTTCAAGTATATTAAAAATATTATCTCCTTCCCCGTTTATTTTCAGTTTGTATTTTAAATGGTTTCTCGCTCCACCAAATCTACCCAATCCCAAGTTTTCGTCAATTTTATTATTCCTCTTATTTTTTTCCTGCGTTGTATCGTAATCTTCCCTTTTAGTTCCTCCTTCTTGAAATCTGTCCTAAAATTCCCTCCTTCAGCTCCGAAATCCGAAACATCAGTCCCACAAGCACAATCACGAGAACCACTCCTGTGACCGCGCCCTTACATCCGAGTCCAATCCACGACTGCGCCTGTGGAAATGCGGTTCGCATCAGATATGCCACTGTAAGTCCCGCTCCCATCGCGATCAGGTGACGGAAAATCACCGGATAAAACGTAAACAGCGAGACGTGCAGACAGTGTGACGCATACAGAGGTGCATCAAAAAAGTGGACACAGTTGATGACAAGCGTTGTCAAAATGACTGCATAGGCGCCAAATTCTGTGAAGCGAATCAGAACATACATTGAGATCACATTAGTGATTCCCATCAGAATCGTCACAGCGCACGGAAATCGAAGTTTTTTCGTCAATGTATAGACGTAATACAGCGGATTGACAACACTTGTCGCGACATCGCTGAGCAAAACAATCATCGACGCGCGAAACAAAAACGCGGTGTTCTGTCCCGGAAGCCAGAGTTTAAGAAAGTCCTCCCCGCAAACAAAAAAGAGACTGATTGCCAGCGCACAAAATGTTCCGGTAATCCTCATTGTGATCCGAAACAGCTCGACCATCTCCTTTGTTTTCCCCTCGGCATAGTAGAGAAGCTGTCTCGGACGAAATGATCCGCTGATCTTCATCACAATCGTATAACAGAGCGTTGCCAGATTCTTTGCGATTGAAATCTCTCCGAGCACCGTCGCATTCAGCATCAAGTTGGTGATCAGAAGATCCAGACCGCTGTTGAGCACGTTTCCGAGGTTGTTGAGCGACGTCCAGATTCCAGTCGCCACGATCTCCATGACGGCATCCCACGAACAATCCTGTCTCTTCCATCTAAGATCCTGCGTTAATTTCCGGCACATTTTCTGGCTTGCCACAAGCATGTAGGCAGAACCCACAGCCGTTGCGATTCCGACATACCAGACATGAGGCGCGAAAAACAGACAAAGCGTGATCAGCAAAATCGCCTGCATCAGATAAGCTATACTCTGTCTGCGCTCGACGAGATCTAAACGCTCCACAATAAAGGCCGAGGTGTCAAATGCCGTCCGAAGAATCGTAAGCAGATACCGGATCAGGACAATCAGAAACAGCAGTTTGACATCCGCCGCCAGCCCCTCCGGAACCTCAAGAAGACTCTCAAGCCGGAGAATCATCCCACCGCCAAGCACAAGAAATACCACCGAGAGCATCAGATCTGCCGTGATTGTCGAGGAATAGAAGCGATTTGCGCGCTCCTTCTCTCCTCGGTGATAGGCGATTGAGATGAACCGCCCCGCAAACGCATTGAGTCCAACCGAAATGATGTCCGCATAGCTGATAAATGTGTTTGCAAGCGCGACAAATCCATACGCCTCGACACCAATGTTGTTTGTGACATAGGGTGTGATCAGAAAATTCATAAAGTAATTGACGAACACAGCGATCAGAGACCACACCATGTTCATCAAGATCACCGATCGACTCTTTTTTTCGTTTTCTCCCATTGTCTTTGATATGCCTCCGCCAAAATCTTCGCCGAGCGTTTCCAGCTATATGTTTCCTTCACGAGATCTCCAATTCGCTCCTGACATTCCTCGTATCTCGTCTGTGACCACTCCATTGCCTCAAGAATCGCTTTTCCCAGTGCCTCCGGGTTCTCACTTGCAAACAGGATTCCGGTCTCTCCATCTTTCGTCTCCTCCCGAAAGACCGGAATATCGCTTGCAATCACCGGAAGACCATAACTGTATGCCATCAAGAGAGCCCCACTTCCGTAAATATTCCGATACGGAAACAGCGCAAAATCCGAATTTCCAAACAGCTCATCAAGCTCCTGGTCGGGAACATGCCCGGTTCGGATCGTCACACAGTCAGAAACACCAAGTCGATCTGCAAGTGCCTGATAGTCCGTCGGATCCATCGCCTGAAACTGAGCTCCCGCAATCACAATCTGAAGTTTTTCCCGCTTCTCCTCCGGAATCTTTGAGACTGCCTCAAGCAAAATATCAATTCCTTTGTACTTTCTCATGATACCAAACTGGACAAAATGCTTTTTTCCATCCGGATGCACTCTGCCCGCTTGCGCTCCCGCATGAACCTGCGTGTACGCTCCGTGTGGGGTCACACAGATCTTCTTCTCCGAGATTTTGTGTTCTTCCATCAACAATTTCTTGCAATGCTCATTGTGAACAATCAGAAGATCACAGGTCTCATAGAACCTCTGATAAAGTTCCCGGTCTTCCGCTGTCGCCTCGTGCGGAAGAAGATTGTGCACCGTGTGAACGAGAAATCCGCAGTGTTTCTTCGCACGACAGTAGAGCGGAATCTCATACTTTGCATTCTTGAACATCTGCACATGGACGACATCATAATGCCCGCAAGTGATCTCCCGTCTAAGCCTTAAAAGGCTTCTCCCGTACTCAAAAATCGCCTTGAATTTTTTCTTTCCACCTGCATAAAAATCCCGCTTCCACTTCACACCGTCAAGCTCGGCTCCTGCATTTTCCCTGCAAAAGATCGTCAGATCCACATTGTGTTCATGTCTCAACTCTTTTGCAAGCTCCAGCGTATAGACACTCTCCGGCAAATAAAATTCAACCATCAAAACTTTCACAGCTATCCATCTCCTAAAACTCGAAAAATTGTTTATACTCATCACACTGACCGATCTGAGCGATCATCTTCTGAAAAACAAGACACCGATCAGATACCCGATCAGGGTACCGAGCGTATTTGCGACTATGTCATCGACATCGCATTGCCCGATCTGGGCAATCATCTGAAACGTCTCGATAAACGTGGAAAACATCGCTCCGGTCAGCACCGCCGAATGGTACGAACACCGTTTTTTCGTAAGTGTCAGCACAAATAGAACACCAAACGGCACAAACATCCCGATATTTGCGAAAAAGTGCTGAATCGACTCCATATTGTGCGTGCGAAATGCCTCTGAAAATCCTGCAAAGAGTTCAAGATGAACCGATGCCTGATGCTCCCCCGCCCTCGAAAAAATCGTGATGTAGAGAAGCGCGAGCACATAGGTGATCAGCAGAGCAAGCATTCCCTTGTCAATCTGATCAAAATGCGAGAGAAGATACCAGACCATCCTTCCCATCACACAGACCGCCATAAGCATCATCATCACAAACAGCATCTGCCCAACTCCGCCCGATGCCTGCATGACGATATAGAGGACTCCCGCCAGACAGAGAAACAAAAACAGCAACACAAGCGCAAGCGCGGGGATTCTGTTCCGATCGCGGATTCGTCGTCCCATCGCCTGAAGTATCGCAAAATATCCTCCGACGAGAAGAATTCCGATCAGAATTCCCTCCATCCATTCCCTTCCTGTAACATTCATCTCTCTTTTGTGTCTGCCTTTCTTCTGTTTTATCTTTTTGCTACTCTAGTTTTTTATGTTCTTACTTCTATATTTTATCCTTACACGGCTCTTCCTGTCCCTTACTCAGTATCAATGCTCTCCGCATTTTGACCGATCTGTCTTCTGTAGTTTCTGCGATTTCGCTCCGGAGCCTGCTTGTTGCATCCCACTCCCATCGTCAGAAACAAAAAAAGCGTCTGATATTCGTAAGTAGACATTGATCGCTCTGTCAATCCCATAATCAAAAACCAGAGAAGAAAGGATGCACTAAACGCATACTGTTGTTCCGTCATTCGCCTTGCTCCACTCATCGACCACAAAAGAGCCACAAAATACGACGCTACTCCAAAGAGTCCGACATTCAGCCAAAACTCCAACAGCACATTGTGGCATCCCGTCGTCATCGTTCCCATGAAGGAATTTCGCCGGAATGCCGTGTGCATGCGTGCGACTGCGCTCCGGTCGCGCCAGAACATTCCAAACCCATATCCGGTAAAAGTATGGCTCGTGCTCATGACGTGAACCGCCTGCCTCCAGAGTGGAACTCGCCCCGTGATTGTCGGATCTTTTCCGATCGCATAAAAGAACGGCGCAAACATCGGGAGGATCGTCAACGCGGTAATCAGGAAACCAACACTCGCGACGATATAAAACACACCGAGAGAAATTCTTCTATCTGCCCCGAGACGCTTTTCCATAACAAACAAATAAAATCCCGGAAGCAGACTGCAAAAAATCGCACCAGTCGCATTACACAGAACAATGAGTCCCATCTGAATCATCAGAATCAAAAGACTCCATCTCGGAATTTCTTTTTTCTCGTGCAGACGCATTCGCATCCACACAAGTTCCAGAAGAATTCCGAGCGAGAGCTCCGCCCCGGCATTGTTTTTCGTCTCAAGAATTCCGACAAAATCGTGATCTCCGACCTCATGCACAAATGCCGAGTTTGGTTTCAACACGATAAATGCCAAAACAAAAATGACGAAAATCATCTGTGCGAAACAGATCCGGTGAAGAATCTGCTCCGGCTCATAGTGATCCGTCATCCACAACGCAAACAGAATAGTTGTCGTGTAACGCACACAGGAGATCATCTGTTCTTTTGGATAACGCGTCACAAGCATCGAATCCAGAAAAAACACGCCTGCCATCAGATAGACACCCCCGTATTTCGACTTGAGATCGAGGATTTTTCCGTCAAGAATCCCATCTCCGTCCGCAAGTGCCATCATAAGAATTTGAATCAGAAAAGAGCCGTACTCTGCAAGTGAAGAAATCCCGCCACCAAACAGCTCCGTGTACTTTCCTGGAAAACCGAGACTGACAAGAATGACAAAGACGACCATAGCAGTTATCAACTTTCGCTTTCCACGTTCCGCCTCCATCCGCCTTCGCTCAATCGCGTCACTTCTTCTGTTCATCTTGATTGTCCTCTTGCGCGTTCTCTGATCCGGTACTTACTAGTCCGTTATCCTGCGGATTTTCTTGCACGTTCTCCGATGCTGTTGCTTTCTGCTCCTGCGTGCTCTGTGGATCTGTCTGCTGTTCACTCTCAGAATTTTGGGCTTTCTTTGCCTTCTTCCAGCTCTCGTCCGCTCCGAGCCGGATCAATGCCTCCACAGCCTCCTCATCGGAAAGCGTCGATGGATTGAGAAGAAGCTCTTCTCCCATCAGTTCTTCCATCAAATTTCTCTTGAATGGATCAATCTGCCTGGATTCAATCTTTTCTGCCTTCAAATCAAATATCTGTTGATGATGATTTGGTTGTTGATGTCCATGATTTTTCTTTTCCTGTTTTTTAGTACCGAATTTCTTTAAGAAGTGTCGCTTAAATTCCGATCCGCTCCCCACTGTCTCTGACTTGGTCACAACCGGAACTTTCACAACCGGCATCGAAATGTCTTTTCCGTCTCTCGCAATCTCATCCGTACGAACCTTCTTCGGTACAGAATCTGACTTTGTATTCCTCGTGTGCATCTCCTTGAGCGACTGATTTGCATTGACAATCGCTCCGAGAATCTCAATTCCGGACTTGTCGAGCTTCTCAATTGCATCCTGAATCTCTGAGATCGAGGCAGTGTCATAGCGAATCACAAACAGCACCATATGCGCGATTTGATTCAAGCTCAGCGTATCGGACACCTGACCGACCGCCGGCGCATCAATGATCACATACTCGTAATTTTCAGAGATCTTCTTCACAAAATCAAACAGTGTTCCGTCAAGCGGAATCGAATTTCGCTCAAGTACCGACGGAAGGAAATCGAGATATCCGGTCAGAGAGATCACTGCCTCCTGCTCCGTCGCCTCTCCCTTATACAATGCATTCAACGTTCGACTGTAATCTACGTTGTGAAGAAACATTCCGCCAAGACTCGGATTCTTCAAATCCAGATCAATCAAAAGTACTTTCTTTTCCATATCGGAGAGCTGAATTGCAAGATTTGCCGAGACAATACTCTTTCCCTCTCCATCTCCGGCAGAAGTCACGTAGAAGCAGTGCTGTGTCTCCCTGCTTCCAAGACGGTTGCGAAGAATGTAGGCGGAGGAAGCAAAATTCTGCTCGACTGCTGAGTTTGTCTCCGTCTTTTCAAGTAGCTCTGTCTTATTCTGAAAATAGCTCTCGTCCTTCGGAATAATTCCGATCGTCTCGAGTCCAAAGATCTGCTCCACATCCTTAAGGTTTAAGAGTGTCGGTCTCATAATGAGTTCCAGAACTGCCATTCCGGCTCCGGCAAACAGCCCAAGCACACTTAAAACCGCCCAGAGTCCCGTGATCTTTCCGCCACCAGTCCGGGTGCTGACATTCGGCTGATCAATCACGGAAACCGAACCGATCATCAACGTCTCCGGAAGCGTCTGTGCTGACACCTCAAGAATTTCATTTAAAAGACGGATTCCACTCTCGCCGTCCCACCATCGAAACGCAATCTCCACAATCTGCGTCTCATTGTAGCGGGAAAATGTCAGATTTTTGGAGATGTCTTTCGGCGTCGTCTCCATGACTCCCGCCTTCTCAATCGCCTCCTCGAGCACCCGATCGCTTTTCATCACATATCCCGCCGCATCCACGAGATCCTGTGCGAGATAGAAGTCATTCGGTCCCGGATAGGCGGAATTGTTGGAAAAATTTCCTGATGCCGACTGCGAGGTGAGCGCAATCGACGCGTGAATCTCATAATTGTTATTTCTTCCCTGAATGTAGGAAATTCCGCTCAGCACAATGCCAAATCCAAGCCCCATAAACGCCATGATAACTGCCATCTTCCAGCGTTTCACAACCGCATAAATCAAATCTCCTACTCGTATCTGTACTCCACTCATAATTTTTGGCTTTCCGCTCCATTCATTCCTTGCCACTTTTACGATTTTTTACAGTTGTTCACGGTTATTTCTTTTCTCCAGAAGAGGTCTTCGAAAGTTTCTCTTTCTTATTCTTAAAATTCTTTCCGGAACGAGAAAACAATTTTCTGACAACGAGGTAGACACCTGTCAGAACGCCCACAAATACAATCAATGCTCCACCAAGAACTGCCACGCTCTGCCAGGTCAGAACCGAGATTCTCCAGTTCTGCACATTCCCCTCATCTTTCACAGTAAACTCATAGCGTTTTGAGGAGTCTCCCTCTCTCTTCACATAGTAAGTTCCCTCTGAAAGCTCCGTGAACATCCGTCCATTTCCATCCTCACTCCAGGAATCAATCAGCTGATCCTGGCTGTCATAGAGATCCAGCTTGACACCAGCACTTCCTCTGCGGAACACGGCATCCACCGCCTGTACCATCACACGAAGCATCCGGTTCGTCAGCGCAAGATCCGCCTGCACGGCTCCGTCAATCCTTCCCTCTGCATCTACGGTCAGCTCATGATCCGTCTGATCGATGCGATAATCATCCGGTGCCGTCGTCTGGCGGATGTGATACGTCGTATTCTTGTCAAGATCCGTCAAAATGATATTTCCGAGAGAATCGGTCTGCACAGTCTGCGCGGATGACAGATCAGAGTTTTTCATGATCTGAAATTCTGCGCCCTCAAGTGTCACCTGCGGGTATCGCTCATCCACGAGATTAATATGAATCTTCGTCTTCTCTGCCTCAATCTCATGTGCCTCCGGTTTCTCCCCGGTCTTCTTCTCGATCACAGCCTCAAGATCCTCCGCCATTCCGGCATAGTACTCCGGAATCTGCTCCTCATGAAGACTGTACGTTCCAAGATAGAGTTCCTCACTCTCTCCGTATCCATTCTCATTGCAGACGATCTCTCCGACTGTCTCGCCCTTCCGGTAACGGATTGTGCCGTCAAGCGTCTGGATATCTTCCTTCGCCGTGATCACAAATCGGCTCCCAATCACAGAATCGCCGGTCTCCTGATCGCTCACCTGCACACAAATAATGTTTCTTGACGGGGAGAGTGGAATCTTCACAAGATACGGATCGGACCAGTCATAGAATTCATGAATCCCAAAGTACTGATCCTCTGCCGAGTCATAGCCCTCCGGCTCCGTTGTCTCGTGAAAATAATACTCTCCCTGAAAGACTTTTTCCGGAAGATAAAAATTCCCCTTGTCAGTCGTCAAAAAATCCCGATAAGAAATCTTGTTCGGATAGTAGGTATTCAAAATCTGAAGTGATCGGTTCGTCTCATACAGCTCAAAGGTAACGCCCTCGATAGGAATGATTTTCCCGGTCTCCTCATCGACAATCTCCGCAAGCACAGCCGATTTGATTCCCTCATCAAATCCATATCCGTACCAGCCACCGCCACCACCGGGCGACTGGGTTGTCGTCTCCTCGGTCTCCATCGTCGGCTCCGTGGTTTCCTCTCCACCTCCACTGCCACTGTTGTTGTCACGATCCCGATGCCAGTCGTCATCGGTTCCGCGATCCACCCAGTATTCCCGGCTGATAATATCTTCTTTCTTGTGATAATCGGTATAGTCATTTAAAAGATAGAGTCCCAAAAGAGCCACCAAAAGAATCAAGATAAAGACCAGAGCCGTCATCATATCGGCTGCCGGTTGCCAAAAATTATATTCCTCGTCCTGTCCCTTTCCTCGCTTTTTCATTCGCCCTGTCCCACCTTCATTCGATTTTCAAATTCTGCGACAGAAAGCGGTCTGGAAAAATAATATCCCTGACCTTCCGTACATCCGCATTTTCTGAGCATCGTCAGCTGTTCCATGCGCTCGATTCCCTCTGCACTCAGAGTCAATCTCAAGTTTCTCGCCTGCTCAAAAATCCCCTCGAGAGATGCAAGTTTCTCTCCATCCTCAAAGTAGCGCAGATCTAATTTCAACATATCGGTATAGAGCTGTTCAATCGAGTTGAGTGCAATGTAATCGCCGTTAAATCCATCGAGAATCACACCAAATCCTGCCTGAATCAGCTTTTTCTCAACCTCTGCAACTGCCCCATGTGTCTCAAGGTAAGCATTCTCTGCGATGTTGATGCTGATGTATTTCGGCGGAATCCGATATTTCTTGAGCATCTCGAGGAAAAACTCTGCAACGTCAATCGCCAGAATGTCTGTCTTCGTCACGTTGACAGAAATTGGAAGCGGTCGCATTCCCTGATCAATCCACTGTCTGATAGTCGCACAGACCCTCTCCCAGATGTATTGATCAAGTTTAGTGATATAGCCATTCTTCTCCAAAATCGGGATGAAGACTGAAGGAGCAAGCACACCGAGCGTCGGATGATTCCAGCGCACAAGTGCCTCTGATCCGATAAGTTTCTTCGTGTTGAGCTCATACTGGGGCTGAAGATAAAATAAAAATTCTCCATTTTTCAGTCCATCGAGGATCTGGGGCATCAGAAGGCGTTCCTTGTCTGAGACATCTGTCGTGATTCCAGAACCGTTTGCAACTGAATATCCCATATTTTTCGGAAGCCGACCAAGAAGTTCAATGATCTGAAGAATCTCTCTGCGCTCCTGATAACAGCGCTGTTCCTCCGTTGTCGGAATCACATATTTATGGAACTCTTCCAAAAAAACACCAAGTTCCCGGTTCATGATATTTCGCAGAATATTATTTGAAATATTAAATATAATAGAGAGAATCACACCCGAGATGGATGTGTAAAAGGCGATATCAATACCTCCGAGAATAATCTGTACACTTTTCAGTGCCATCTCCACTGTCTCAAAACCAAGACCACGCAGGCCCATCAGAAGACCGATAAACGTTCCGAGAAGTCCAAGACCTGTCAGCACGCCGGGAATCTGTGCATTAAGCCCCCGCCAGCTGTAAAGCGCCAACACGTCCTCATTGATAAGTTCGTCGACATCGCTCATGATCTGACCGGTCTCTCTCTGCATCTGCACTTTCTCACGATAGTCCTGAAACAGACCATCGAGCATCTTTTGTTGAAAAAAGTGTTCCATTCCGAGTGCTGCAACCCATGCCGATTCGCCCTGCGTCCCGGCAGACCTGCGGACACTGTCCCTTCCATTTTTCAGTCCATCAATCAGCTGAATCACCGGTACCATTCCACTTATGATGCCTCCAACCAGAACCAGACACATGATGCCTACAATCGCTACGGAAAACACGTTCGGGGCGAATCCCGCCAACAAAACAGTACTGAGCAAGATTGCGACGACAAATAAATAGTTCATCTTTTTCATATCCCGTTCTTAACTCCTTTGTATCGCTGAATTTCTTTTCAAAAAGCATTGATAGATTGTGTCCCAAATGATCTCCACTGGTCTCAAAAAAGTCATCTTTTTCTGACAGTCGGGCAGTAGAAATCGGTTACAGTGTACCATCTCTATCTTTTAAAAGCAAGTTTTCTTGAAAAGTTTTCTTAAAAATACAACACACTCACTACTGTTCATGCATTGTACAGACCACAACAGATTTTTCCGATGCTTCGCATTACAAATCAGCAAATCCCCCGCCATTGTATCTATTATATAAAATTTTATTTCACATTTTCTGACAAGATTCGGACAGTTGCGACTTTTCTTTCTGCGTGATATAATGAGATTTCCTATAAAGATTTTTATTTTCAAATTCTTGTTGTCTATCTTATTGGGAATGATTATCATTTTTTGAATTTCGATTTCCAGAATGATTTGCAAACTTTTTCTATAGAAGATTCGGAGGGAGAACGCATGGAATTACTACAATTAAAATACTTTCTCGCAGCCGCGGAATATCAGCACATCACAAAGGCTGCCGAACATCTTCAGATCGCACAGCCTGCACTCTCTCAGGCGATTCACCGTCTTGAGAGCGAGCTCGGGGTTCCACTCTTTGAGCGAAAGAACCGCAGTATTGAGCTCAATGACTCTGGAAGATTCTTTCAACAGCGTCTGCTTCCTCTGATCAATGATCTCGACCGCACAATCGAGGAACTTCAGTGTGGAAAAGAGCTGGCGACGCACACGATCCGTCTGCGCCTGCTCTCTGCCTCTGCACTAATCACCAACCGGATCATTGCATTTCGCGCACTTCGCCCGGATGTCAATTTCCAGCTCTACCAATCGTATCAGATGACCGATCCACATGCAAACTCAGACTATGATCTTTGCGTGACTGCAAGACGGTCAGACTTTGCCTCCGCCGACCGCAACCACGCGACCGTCATGCTTGAGGAAGACCTCTATCTCGCGGTTCCCTCTGCCTCTCCTTATGGAGAGCAACCATCGATTCGCCTTGCCGATACCAGACATGCGGGATACATCTGTCTTGCAGGCTCCCGCCCGATCCGCCAGATCACAAACAGCTATTTTCTGGAACTTGGCTTCTCCCCGCGGATTATATTTGAGAGCGATACGACCGAGACTGTCCGCAACCTGATTGCCGCCGGCATGGGAATCGGTTTCTGGCCACAGTACTCATGGGGTCCGCTCCCCGCACAGTGGGAATCGCAAACAGCAGATTCTCCGGTGCGCCTTCTGCCAATCTCCGACTTAAAATGTCGCAGGCAGATCGTCCTGATGCGCTCCGAACAGGGGAAAAGCAAACCGGTCGTGCAGGAATTCTGCGATTTCCTCGTCAATAATTTGGAGTGGATGTGAGGATCTTCGACGATCTTTCTCGCCCGGGGCCCCGATACATTTATATAAATTCCTATGGCAAGAGCTTCCCCTCCGTATGACAAAACCACGGTATGAGAAGCTCTTATTATTATAATCCTTTTTCATGATAGGCGGAGCCGTGAAGTCTTGAGAGTGCACGCGCCATTGCCGCCTGCGTCATATAGTATTCTCGAATACTCTGTTTCTGGCGGAGCTGTTCTTTTGCTCGCTCGAGTGCCAGTCTTGCTCTCGCCTCATCGATGTCCTCCGGACGCTCTGCCGAGTCCACAACTGCCATCACTCGGTTGTTTGCGACCTGAACAATCCCGATTCCGACAATGACTCTGCGATCCGTCTCCTCACCCGGAACACGAAAACGCATCTCGCCCTCCTGCGTCGCAAGGATCATCGCCTCCCGGTGAGGCAGAATTCCAAGTTCGCCATCGTGAGCCGGAACAACCAGTGTCTCACAACTTCCATTGTAAAATACATGGTCGCTGGCAATGATTTTCAACCAAAATGTTGCCATTTTTCTGCTCCTTTACCCCACTCAATCCTTATTCTGCTCCATCGCCTTTGCCTTCTCGACAACCTCATCAATCGTTCCGACATTGAAGAATGCACCCTCCGGATAAGCATCCATCTCACCATCGATGATTGCCTTGAAACCGCGAACCGTCTCTTTGACCGGAACGTATTTTCCCGGAACGCCGGTAAAGTTCTCTGCGACGTGGAACGGCTGTGAGAGGAATCTCTGAATCTTTCTTGCACGGCTGACCGTCAGCTTATCTTCCTCAGAGAGCTCCTCCATACCAAGGATTGCGATGATATCCTGCAACTCCTTGTACTTCTGAAGCATCTGCTGTACCTTGTTTGCGACCTCGTAGTGCTCTTTTCCTACGACATCCTCCTCAAGGATTCTCGAGGTGGACTCAAGCGGATCAACTGCCGGATAAATACCCTGCTCTACGATCTTTCTCGAGAGAACCGTCGTCGCATCCAGATGAGCAAACGTCGTCGCCGGTGCCGGGTCTGTCAGGTCATCTGCCGGCACATAGACTGCCTGAACCGAGGTAACAGAACCGTTCTTCGTCGAAGCGATTCTCTCCTGAAGCTGACCGACATCAGTTGCCAGAGTCGGCTGATAACCAACTGCCGACGGCATTCTTCCAAGCAGGGAGGAAACCTCCGATCCTGCCTGTACGAAACGGAAGATGTTATCGATGAAGAGAAGCACGTTCTGGTGCTGAACATCACGGAAATACTCTGCCATCGTAAGTCCCGTCTCAGCGACACGCATACGAGCGCCCGGCGGTTCGTTCATCTGACCAAATACCAGGGCGGTCTTCTCGAGAACACCGGACTCGCCCATCTCGGTCCAGAGGTCATTTCCCTCTCTCGAACGCTCTCCAACTCCGGTGAAAATCGAATATCCGCCATGCTGAGTCGCAATGTTCGTGATCAGCTCCTGAATCAGAACGGTTTTTCCAACTCCGGCACCGCCGAACAGTCCAATCTTTCCGCCTTTTGCATACGGGGCAAGCAGATCGATAACCTTGATTCCGGTCTCAAGCATCTCAACAACCGGGCTCTGATCCTCAAAGCTCGGCGGATCACGGTGAATGACCCATTTCGTCTCATCATCAAGGCTCTCGCCTCCGTCAATCGGCTCACCGAGCACATTAAAAAGACGACCAAGCGTCTTCTCACCGACCGGAACGGAAATGCCAGATCCGGTCGCCTCAACTTCCATATCCTTGCAGAGGCCCTCGCTGGATGCCAACATAATACAGCGGGCAATATCTCCACCGATCAGCTGTGCGACTTCCATCACGCATCGTCTGCCATTATTATTCACAACCAGGGCATCCTGAATGTGTGGAAGTTTGCCGTCCTTAAACTCCACATCCACAACAGGTCCCATGACCTGAATGATCTTTCCCTTGTTCATATCTGTCTCCTTTGTTGCCATTCGCACGTTACATACACATTGTGCCAACAGAAACTCTTCTTTCGCTTTAGCTAGCGTCTCTTCTTCCGCTGTGCCTTTGCACCACCGACAACTTCCGTGATCTCCTGTGTGATCGCCGCCTGACGCACACGGTTGTAGGCGATCGACAGCTCTGCGAGCAGCTTGTTCGCATTGTCGCTTGCGGACTGCATCGCCATCATTCGCGCATTCTGCTCACTGCAAAATGACTCTACAAGCGCACCGAAAATGAATCCTGTCACATAGTTCGGAACGACATGATCCAGAACTGCCGAAGGACTCGGAATCATCTGAATCTCCTCGTGGTAGGTGTCTGCCGGGATCGTAGCCGTGTTAAACTCCTCCCTCGTCAGAGGAAGAAGCTGTTCCATCTGGGCCTCCATCTTCATGCTGTTGATCATCTGCGTGTAGAGAATGTCGACCTCGTCAAGTCGGTGCTCCATATAGTCCTCAATGATCGCGGAGGAAATCAGTCTCGCACGGTTCATTGTCGGATTCTGCACGGTGTAATGAAACTGCTCTTCCACCGGAATCTGGCGGGAAGCAAAATACTGCCGACCGAGCTCTCCAACCACATAGAGGCGGTGATTCGGATGTTCGCTCATCCACTGCTCTGCCATTTTTAAGACATTGTGGTTGTAAGCACCTGCCATGCCCTTATCACCGGTAATCACAATCAATCCGCAGATTCGATCCCCGTTTTTCTTCTCCGAACGCGGATCGAAATACGGATGGTGAAGCTCCGGAAGATGGCGCAGGATTCTGTGGATCAAACTCTGGAGCGTGTAGAAATACGGCTCCGTGTCCACAAGCAGTTTCTTACTCTTCGTCAGCTTTGTGGAAGAAATCAGATACATGGCATTTGTGATTTTCCTCGTATCCTGAACACTCTTTATTCGTTCCTGGATTTCTCTCGCGTTTGCCATACTGCCTCCTTAAACTGCTTTGCAAGTTCCACAATCCGTCCGGAAAGCTCATCGCTGAGGACCTTCGTCTCCTCCAGCTCTTTTCCGATCTCCGGGTGTTTCTCGTCAAACCAGGCAAGCAACTGCATCTGAAATTCCTTAATCTGAGAAATCTCCACACTCAGCATCACCCGATGCGTCGCTGTGCAAAGCGTGATCACCTGCTCATGCATCGCAAGCGGTCTTCCAAGAGGCTGTTTGAGCAGTTCCATCAAACGCTTTCCGTATGCAAGCTGTTCCTTCGTCGCATCATCCAGATCGGAGCTGAACTGTGTGAAGACTTCCATCTCACGGTACTGTGCCAGATCGATACGGATGCTTCCACTCGCCTTCTTCATTGCCTTTGTCTGAGCGGCTCCGCCGACACGGGAAACCGAAAGACCGACGTTGACTGCCGGACGCTGACCGGAGAAGAACAGAGAGCTCTCAAGGAAAATCTGACCATCTGTGATCGAGATCACGTTTGTCGGAATATATGCAGATACATCACCCGCCTGTGTCTCAATGATCGGCAGTGCGGTGATCGATCCCCCGCCAAGCGCATCGTTCAAACGGCTTGAACGCTCAAGCAGACGGGAATGCAGGTAAAAGACATCGCCCGGATATGCCTCACGTCCCGGAGAACGCTCCAAAAGCAGAGACAGTGCACGGTAAGCAACTGCATGCTTTGACAGATCATCGTAAACGATCAGAACATCCTTGCCCTGACGCATGAAGAACTCAGCCATTGCGGTTCCTGCATATGGGGCGATGTACTGCATCGGTGCCGGATCGCTTGCCGTTGATGCCATGACGATCGTGTAATCCATCGCGTCATTCTTCTTCAGCGTGTTGACCAGTTTTGCAACCGTCGAAGCCTTCTGTCCGATTGCGACATAGATACAGATCACATCTTTTCCCTTCTGGTTCAGAATCGTATCCATTGCAATCGAGGTCTTTCCGGTCTGACGATCTCCGATGATCAACTCACGCTGTCCGCGTCCGATTGGGAACATCGAGTCGATCGCGAGAATACCTGTCTCCATCGGAACTCCGACGGACTTTCTTTCCACGATTCCCGGGGCTTCCTCCTCGACCGGAAGATAAGCCTCCTCCTTCGCCGGCCCCATACCGTCAATCGGCTCACCGAGCGCATTCACAACACGACCGAGAAATTCTTTTCCGATCGGGACACCGGCACGCTTCTTTGTCCGCGTCACCTTTGTGCCCTCGACGATCTCCGTATCCTTTCCAAAAAGGATACAGCCAATCTCATTTTTCCGGATATCCTGAACCATTCCGCGGACTCCGTTTTCAAATATGACAATCTCTCCATACATGGCGTGATCAATACCGTAGACGATCGCAATGCCGTCGCCGACCCAGATGACGGAGCCGGTCTCCGAAACCAGCCCTGCATGCTCGTCGTAATCTTCAATCTCACCTTTGATGATGGAGATGATTTCCTGAGAACTGATTGTACTCATATCACCAAAACTCCTATCCCGCCACAGCCTGACTCAATTTCTTTAATTTTCCGAGAAGGCTGTAATCGTATTCCACATCTCCGGTCTTCAGGACAAATCCGCCCATCAGCTCCGGGTGAGAAGCCAGACTCAACTGGACTTCCCTCTTTCCATAAGTTTTTTTCAGAAACTGCCGAATGCCTTCCAGTTGCACCTCATCCGGCTCTGTCACATACCAAAGTTCTGCACTCATTACTCCGTCTGCAACTCTTTCACATCTCTCGCAGATATCCATAATCTGTGAAAACTCTGCGATTGCACCGGCATCACAGGCTTTTTTCAGAAATTTGATCATCACACTGGAAAACTCCGGTGTTTTCCAAATTTCCTCTATGATGGCATGTTTCTTTTCTCTCCGGTAAACCGGACTTTGAAGCACCCGCACAAGCTCCGGATTTCGCTCCAGAATCTCGCCGGTCTTTTTTACCATTTCCTGCGGAACTTTAAGCTCATAGAGCACGGTTCCGTATAATCTTGCCTCTTCAGTCATGCTTCTCACCTGATTGACTTAAAAATGCATCGTAACAGTTTCGATCATTCTGCGGACCGCTCTGCTCTGCAAGTAATTTTGCCGTAGCCACCATTGCCAGATCGGCAACGGAAGCCCGCAGGTCGGAGAGCGTTTTTTCCCGCTCCAGCGCAATCGTTCTGTCTGCCTCTTCCATCTTCTTTGTGGCATCGGTCTTTGCCTGTGCGAGAATCCGGTTATACTCCTCGGTTCCTCTCGCCTTTGCCGTTTCCACAATCCTGTCTGCTTCCGCGTCAGCGTTCTGAATCGAAGCCTCGTACTCACGCTTCATTTTCTCAGCTTCCTGCTTCGATCTTGTAGCATCATCGAGATCTCTCTCAACCATCTGCTTTCTCTCTTCCAGGATCGCCTGCATTGGCTTTACAAGAAAATGTCTCATGAAGAAGTAAAGGACTAACAGATTGATGACTGTAAAGGCAATGTTCCAGAAATTGATGTTTAACATTGCGTCTGCCTTTCTTATTCTAACTTTCTTGCTCTGAAAATCGTTGTCTTGCTCTCTTTATTATTTTAAGAACAGAATGATCAGAAGACCGATTACGAAACCGTAAATAGCGGTTGCCTCTGCCAGAGCACATCCAAGAAGAAGTGCCTTTGTGATCTTTCCATCTGCCTCAGGCTGTCTTGCAATGGCATCTACTGCCTTGGAAGTTGCCATTCCAATTCCAAGTCCTGCTCCAATTCCTGTGATAACTGCAACTGCTGCACCGATTGCGATTAATCCTGTCATGATTCTACTCTCCTTTTTGTTCGTATGCGCTCTCAAACAGTTTAAGAGTACATGTTCTTATGTATGCTTGTTTCTTTTTGTGCCATCTGAAATAAAATTACTCAATGGCCTCTTTTATATATAATGATGTGAGGAATACAAAGACATAAGCCTGAATCACTCCATCAAATATATCAAAATAAAAGCTGAACGGCAGCGGCGCCACAAGCGGTACCAGGTATTTGATCAGTGCCATGACTACCACGGCACCGAGCACATTACCAAACAGTCGCATACAAAGCGACAACGGCCGGATAAACAGCTCAAGTACATTGATCGGGGCGATGATCGGGATCGGTTCTGCAAAACTCTTGATCCACCCCTTCACTCCCTTTTTCCGGATTCCTGCGACCTCCACAAGAATGATGCTCATCACGGCAAGTGAGATCGTCACATTCAAATCCTTTGTCGGTGATTTGAATCCCAGAAGTCCGATCATATTGGCAATTCCTATGTAGAGAACCACGGTAATCAGATACGGAATATAATCCGTCCCCTCTTTTCCAAGAAGCTCCTCGAAAAAATTCCAGATGAAAGTGAATCCACTTTCAAGCACCGCCTGTTTCGTTCCGATCTTTCTGACCTTCAATCCGTGAACGAGAATCAGCGTTGCAACCATCATGATTCCCATAATGATCCACGTCACTGCCACCGACTCAAGGACATCAATTCCGCCAAAAATCGGAATGGTAAATGCCACCTGACAGTTCAGTTCTTCCATCAGGGAATCAACAAGTCCATCCATAACCGCTTCCCCCTTTCCTCCTTATGTATTTTAAACACTCATCAAAGCCAAAAGCCGACCGATATTAAGTTTTGTTCGGAAGAAATTCTGTCATTCCTCTGGTGTCATCTCCACGATGTCATTCCTATGCTGTCTCTTCTTTTCTTCCAAACGCTTAATTTCCATCGGCTCTGCTTATTATAATCATTTAATTTTATAATTTCAAATATGGAATTGTTATGAATTCATAACCTTCATGTTATTAACTAAAAAATGGCTGAAATATATTTCATTATCTTTTTCCATTTTTGGAACCTTTTTTTCTTCACTCTCTTAAAAATTTATGCTTTCTTTATTAAAAAAAAAGAAATCGACCGGAATCGATTCCTTTTTTTAATGAAATTTTAGGAAAATTAACCAAAGCGGGATGGTGACCTTTCTTATGTCGCAATTTTTTCTTAAATTAGAATATTCTGAAAATTATATTCTTATCTCTGCAAGTTTGTGTCATTCGACTTCATAATCCGCAGAATTTCTGCTTCATTCACGACATTGAAGTCATGCTGAATCATCAACTTCATGACGCTTCCCGCAATCGCAAAGTCAATCATCTTCTGAGGCGCAAATCCTCTCACAAGACCGTGAAGCAGAGCTCCGGCAAACGCATCCCCAGCTCCAACCGCCTCAAGACTGTGCACCGTATGAACCGGAGTTTCAAAAAACGTATCGCCAGTCAGATAGATTCCCATCCAGTCTCCATCCTCCACAGTATGCATATTTCGCAGAACACTTGCGACTGCATGACAGTTCGGATAACGCTCCATGATCTCCTTCATTCCACGCTTATAAGTGTCAATCTGATCGATTCCATGCGCCATATCGCCGTCAAAGGCATGGATTCCAAGTGAGGACTCAAAATCCTCATCATTGGCGATACAGATCGTCACATCCTTCATTAACTCTCCCATCACCTGCTGGGCGCGTTCACTGCTCCACATCTTTGAGCGGTAGTTCAAATCGCAGACAACCTCAATTCCGCGCTCTGTGCAGACTTTCAAAGCATTCTTGACCGCCTGATGCACAGACTCGCTGACTGCCGGCGTCACACCCGAAAAGTAAAAGACATCCACATCCGCAAGCAGAGTCTCCCAGTCAAACTCACCCGCCTCTGCCATAGAAAACGCACTGTACTCTCGATCATAGACCACATTTGTCGGACGAATATCACTGCCCTTCTCAAAATAATAGATACCAAGACGTTTTCCGCCTCTCACAACACGGGAGGTATCAACTCCAAAACGGCGCAGTTCCCCGAGAGCCGCCATTCCCACCGGATTGTCCGGCAGTTTTGTCACAAAATGCACCGGATCCTCAAACATCGCAAGCGACGCCGCCACATTCGCCTCCGCCCCGCCATAGCTCGCCTCAAACTCATCCGCCTGTACAATCCGCAGATGTTCCGGGGTCTTTAAACGAAGCATAATCTCTCCAAATGCGAGTACTTTCTTTTTCTTTTCCATTCTTCTCATTCCTTCCGAACACATTCAATACCTGTTCGATTCGTATTTTCAGTTATTGTTCACGCTTTGCGCAAACAATAACCGATTTTGCCGATGCTTCGCATTCCAAATCGGCAAAATCTGCTACCACTACTGTATTTTACGGCATTTTCAGTTCAGAAAATGCCTACCCGTGAACAGTAACATTTTCCGCATCCATTATAGCATGAATTCATATTTTTTTCTACGAACCATAATATGGTTATCTCCCAGATCGATTTTTAATAGTTGGAAAAATGATAGAGGCTAAAAACAAATTACACATATAAAGCAAAATGGATGTGTAATGCTTGAAGATAATGTAGCAAAGGCTCCGGCAGTGGGAAAGTCGATGCAAACCCGTGTGAGACGTAGCGTATCACGGAAGCGCCAGTGACGCTTCCGCTGATTTACCCGGAGCGAGAGCGCGTTTGCATGACTTATCCAGCTGTCGGAGCCGTACCAGACGCCGCAGAAGCTCACTGACCGCCATCATGCACACTGCACTTCCATGCTGGTTATCCCGCATCTGCACTTCACTCACATAGTACTCAGGTTTTCCAGTCCGGTCTTTGCGGTTATGCGGATCAGGTCCCGCTCCAAGTCCGGCACTTGCACAGATTCCATACAGATGCAGACCATCATCCTCTCGCTTTAAATAGGAAGTCCGAATTCCTTCCAGAATCCGCTCTCCCTCCGCTCCAAGATCTGAACGGAGAATTCCAAGTCTTGCACCTTTCATCAGCGCATAGGCAACCATCGCACTTCCAGAAGTCTCTAAATAGTTTCCCTCAAGTTCCGCGTAGTCTACACTCTGATAGAACATTCCCGTCTTCTGATCCTGATAGAGAAGAATTCCCTCGACGGCACGCTCAAGAAGTTCTCGTAGCTCTTCTGCACGCCCAGTACGACCTTTTGCAAGCTCATAGACATCGCAGAGTGCCATCAGATACCATCCCTCCGCGCGAAGCCAGACTCCCGGGCTTCTTCCAGTCTCAGGATCTGCCCAGTCCGCCTTTTTGCTCACATCACAACCATGCACATAGAGCTTTTTCTTTTCATCCCAGAGCAGACGGTGCGCACTCTCAAACTGGTCAATGATATCATCCCAGCGATCATCCCCATTTTCCGCAATCGTCTTTGCATAAAACGGCATCGCCATGTAGAGTCCATCGAGCCAGACCTGATTCGGATAAATGTCCTTATGCCAGAAATTTCCAGTCTCCGTTCTCGGATAATGCTTCAAAAACTCATACGCGCACTCCACTGCAACCGCATATTTCGAGTCCGGATCGCCCGTGAGATCCCGCAAAATTCTGAGCGACTTTCCAAAACTGATCTTGTCGATGTTGTTCTCGCCCTCTTTCCAGTTGGCAACCGTTCCATCTTCCGCCATCAGCCAGTGTGCCTGATTTACAAGAAATGCATCCCACTCTAGATCTCCCGTCGCCTCTGCAAGATCATGTGCTCCAATCACACACAGATCATCCTTGTAATTCCACACTTTCTTGCTCAAAAATTTCGGAAATTCCTGCCCCAGATACTGCCTGAAATACTCCAGCCACATTTCCTCCATATCTTGCCTTCTCCTTTCTGCACTTCTACTTCCACTTATGCATTTACACACTTACACACTCACACTTACGCACTCACTTACACTTATTACCTGTACTCCGCGCCTCTGAATTTACTCGATACTCGGCATTTATATTCCGGCAAAATCAGCCACACGATTCAAAATTACTGCGGTCTCCCGCTCCGTGACCGGCTCAAGCGGGCGGAAACATCCAGCTTTGTCAAGCTCCATAAATCCAAAATACAGAGCTCTTGCAACGTTTGTTCCATAATTGTTATCAACGCTTGCGACATCCTCGCAAACCGGCATCGTGCTTGATGCATTCCGATAATTGACTCCGCATGCCTGCATCGCAACAGTCGCCATCTCCTGTCGGCTGACTGTGCCATCCGGCTTAAGACTTCCGTCTTTCTCCATCTTTAAAAATCCCTGGCGAAGTGCCGTCTCAAGGCAGGAGGAAGCCTCAGCTTTCGCAACTTTTTCCATTGATTTCGATGATTCCATTGATTCCGTCGATTCCGTCGATTCCGATGAGTGCTCTGCAAGCTCCAGCTCCTTCTCATCCTCCGCTTCCATTAACGGGATCATCATCTTCGCAAGTTTTTCTCTTGTGACCGGTCGCGCAGAAAGCGGCTGAATCTTCTCAAGCATGCCTCTGCACCACAGTCGTCTGCTCACATCAGCATCTGACTTCGCACCTGCATGATCAGACGCCCCAGCTTCTACATCTGCACCCATTTCTAAACTTGCATCTGTATCCGCGAAATCTCTCGCCTCACCAGCGCCCGGAAACACTCGGTAGACAATACTTTCTTCTATATTATTCTGGCTGTCCGCCACTGACACCTGAACCTCACAGGCATCCGCCGGAATCTCTGCCGTCTGATTGCCCCCAAGCGCCTTCCAGATTCCATCTGCTCCACAATACTTCCATGTGAACTTGCACTCGCCAACTCCATCGCAGAGTTCCGCCTCCGCATGGCACAGCTCGCCTGCCCGCGGAACATCCGTGATTCTGACGCTGATCGGACGCGGAAAATGACTTCCGTTGATCACAACATTCTCGACAACCGGATCGCTCCAGTTCATACAGCGAATCTTCTTCTTCGCCCCGTCAATCACAATGTTCTTGAGCACAAGCCCAGTGATCGGCACCTCATCAAAGGCCTCGAGGAAAATTCCATAATCTCCACCATGCGCCGTGATGTTCTCGATTCGGATATTCCGAAAGACCGGCAGATACTCGCCATTTCTTCCATCCTCATAAAGCATCGTTCCGTGAACCGCTGCGCCGTGCACATGATCCATCACACTGTCCGCAAGAATGATCTCCTCAACCATTCCCCCGCGTTTCGCATTCGTTTTAAGCCGAAGCGCATATGTCAGATTCGGACTGCTGAAACGATTGTTCATCGCAAGCACATGGCGGATTCCTCCACTCATCTCACTTCCGAGAGCGACTCCGCCGTGACCATCCGCAAACTCATTGTTCTCGATCAGAACATACTCGCACGCCTTGTTCGCAATTCGTCCGTCCCGATCTCTACCGGATTTTAAACTGATGCAATCGTCTCCGGTGTCAAACCGACAGTTCTTGATATGTACACCACTGCAGCTCTCCGGATCACAGCCATCGTTGTTTGCCCCGTGGCTCGACATTGTGACTCCATCGACAGTCAGGCTCTCACACATGACCGGATTGAGTTGCCACATCGGGCTGTTCTTTAACGTAAATCCCTGAAGCAGAACACGCTTACAACGGATCGGCTGTACAAAGTTCGGGCGCAGGAAATGACCATCACCAAATACTCGCTCCTCAATCGGAGTGCCGTTCTCGTTCATCACACGCAGAGCCTTTCGATCCTCCAACTGCATATCTCTGCGGTTGCTCGACCACGCATCCTCGACCTGGTGATGCCAGTTCCACCAGTGCTCCCGATCTGCCCCTCCGTCGAGAATTCCGCATCCTGTAACGGCAATATCATGAGCGTCACATGCATAGATCAAGGAACTAAAATTGTAGCATGGTGTTGCCTCCCAATGCGAAAACACCAGCGGATAGTGAAGGGAAACCTCCTCATTCACAAATTTCAGCACAGTGTCTGCACTCTCTAAATGAAGTTCCACTCCACTTTTCAAATGCAAAGCCCCTGTCCGGTAAGACCCCGACGGAATCACAAGCCGTCCACCGCCACACTCACTGACTGTATCAATGGCTTTTTGCAGAAATACAGTCTGAATTTTTTCTGAGTTCGGAACTACGCCGAACTCCTGCACCGAATAACTTCTGTCCGCAATGACCGGCAATTCCATACGGCTCAGAATTTCCTCTCTCAGCTGTAATTTTTCCATGGAATGTCTCCTTCTCTTTCTTATTTATTTCTGGTTATGAACGATTTATTTCTGGTTATGAACGTCATTCAAATCATTTGAATCATCCTGTTAAGATAAGACTCCAGATTTTCCCCATGCCACTGGTGTCCACCCTCACAGATTTCATGAATCAAACGTTCCTCTGCTCCGTACCACCGATAAGCGCTTCGAACAATCTCCACCTGTTCCCGCACGTTTTCAAGTCCGCGCGGTCCATTCAGGCGATCATCCCTGCAAGACTGAATCCAGAGCGGACGAGGCGCAATCAGAGATGCGATATCCCCCATATCGAGATACTCCCAGAGATGTGGAACATAGTTGCACGAACAGTTGCGATTCAGGGACAGAAGCGAATCCCGGTATCCATAGAGATATCCGCTGATCACGGCAAGATCGATCCGATCATCGAAAGCCGAAAGCCAGAGCGTCTGCATCCCACCACCGGAAAATCCAAGACAGCCAATGTGCTCCGTATCCCAATCTCCGCGCGCGCTCAAATAATCGATCGCCCTCATCAGATCCCAGGTCAACATTCCGGCGACCGGAATTCCGAGCGGTTCTCCCATATGCGCGAGCCAGTAACAATCTCCGCGCAGGGCAAGCTCCGGATTTCTCGTATCTGCCAGCTCCTCTCTTCGCTCACCAAATCCCCGGCAGTCCGGACAGACTGCGACAAATCCGAGTTTTGCCAACTGCATCCCGTAATCATAGTGATACTGTTCAATCTTTTGGTTCACCAAATTGTACTCTGAGACACCCGAAACGCTGTATTTTCCGCCCCCATTATGACCAGGAGGGCATAAAAAGAGCCGGGTGCTGGCGTCCGCATCTGCAGGAATCAGCAGATACATGGACATCCACACATCCGGCTCAACCTGAATCCGTACATGTTCTCTCCGTATTCCATCCGGCAATGTTTTTTGTTCTTCCATAACCGGATCTAAGGAAGATTTCTCCATCTTATCCAGACCGAAGAGCTTATAAAGAAGCTCTCTGGTCTGAATTTTCCATGTCTCAAATTCCTCTCTGCCATTTCCCTGAAAATAGGATTTTCTGGCATAACGGTCAAACTTTCTGAGCATGGACGGAAGAGTCGCATAACAGGCATCAATTAGAGGAAAATCCTTCCGATCAATGTTTTCAGTCATCATTTACCTCGTTCTGAGCACCTGCTACTGCCATCTTTTTCTTATTCTTCAGACGATCAGACAGGAACGGCCAAACTACGCAGAATACAGAAACAATCAGCAGAACTGCGGAAATCGGTCTGGTGAAGAACGGTGCATAGCTTCCATGTGCATAGCTGATTCCCTGACGGAAGTAACGCTCCAGCTTGCTTGAAAGGATGAACGCAAGTACAAGTGGGGAGGTCGGAAGACCGGATACGCTCATGAAGATTGCAAGGAAGCAAAGTGCCAGCATCACATAGATGTTGAACATTGTATTGGAGATTCCGTAACCGCCGATGTAGCAGATTACAAGAATTACCGTGTAAAGGTAGTGATACGGAACTTTCAGGATGTACGGGAACCAACGCTTTGTCAGAATCTGAATCAGGTAGGTGATGATTGCAGCTACCATAACGCAGGCGAAGATCAGCATTGCCAGATCCGGCTGTTCGGTCATGAACAGAGGACCTGCCTGAAGACCGTGAATCGTCAGACCTGCAATCAGCATTGCGGTGATTCCATCTCCCGGAATTCCGAGTGCCATCATCGGGATCAGTGCACCACCGAGGGAAGCATTGTTTGCTGTCTCAGAAGCCCACACACCTGCCGGATTTCCTTTTCCAAAGCTGTCCGGATCTTTGCTGATGCTCTTTGCGTATCCGTAAGCAACCATGTTGGAGATACCAGATCCCATTCCCGGAAGGAAACCGATCCAGAGTCCGGAAGCGAAAGCAAAGGCGATCGTCTTGATGTTCTCAATGATATCCTTAAAGCTAACACCGAGACCCTTCATGTTTCCGACATTTGCGTCCGGCATCTTTGCCTCACCGCGGGCAGAGTCACGGATGATCTGGCACATTGCAAACATACCAAGCATCTGTGCAACCGTGCTGATTCCACCGGAGAGGTAGGTGTTTCCAAATGTAAAACGGGTAGCTCCGTTGATCGGGTCCATACCGATGCATCCCATCAGCAGTCCGATTCCGGCAGCCATGATTCCCTTGAAGATATTTCCCTTTGACAGAGATGCAACCAGAGTGATCGCACAGAAGCACAGGGAAAAGTACTCCCACGGTCCAAGATGAAGCGCGAACTCTGCGATCACCGGGGAAAGTACCGTAGCGAGTGCGACAGAACCAACGGTTCCGATAAAGGAAGCGGTCATACCGATTCCAAGTGCCTTTCCTGCCTGACCATTCTTTGTCATCGGGAAACCGTCAAAACAGGTTGCAATTGCGGAAGATGATCCCGGAATACCGATCAGAACCGCAGAGATGAAGGTTCCGGAAACGCCTCCGATCCAGATTGCAAGAAGCAGTACAAATGAAGTTTCAGTAGAAAGTCCGAATGTAACCGGAAGCAGTAACGCAATACCGAGGGTTGCGGACAGTCCCGGAATCGCACCGAAGACGATTCCAAGTGCAACCATCGCGATGATCAACAACAGATTAATCGGCTGAAGACAGATCATCAACGCATTTATGTATTCTGCCATGATTGTTCCTCCTCAATAAATTTCTCAGATATCAGATAAATAAAATAAAGCAATCAAATGAAAAAGTAAAACAAATAAAACAAATCAAATAAAGCAAACGAATCAAACGCAAACTCTTAGGAGAAAAGAATTCCTGCCGGGAGTTTTACCTGGAATCCGAACACAAACATTGCATACAGACCAGCGGTCACCAGAATGGCAATGAGAATGGACGGAAGCAGTTTTACTTCACTGTTGCCCTTCAGATCATAGATAAATACAACCGTTGCAAAAGGGGTTGTGATCAGAAATCCTAACCAGGTCATCGCAATCGCGTAGATTACAAGGTAAGCAAAACTTCTGCTGATCTTTAACACGCCACCCTTTGGGAAATATGGTTTTTCCTCAATCGCGCTCTCCTTCACACCCTTGATAAGCAGTGCAATGGAACTCATCGCAATCAGAACAATTGCCACATACGGCAACAGTCTCGGTCCCGGTTCAAGCAGTTTTGCCGGCTGTTTTACAGACTGTGTCATAAAGAAGAAAAATGCACAGCCGATCAGTCCCACAATTCCGGTCACGGTATCTCTCCGCATCTTCATAATCCGATAATCTCCTCTCTTTTAAAATGTCCCGGGAGGTTTTGGGCTTCCCAGGACATTCGTCGTACATCCTTATGTCGTAACTGTTCTGTACAGTTACCCTTCTTAAAATTTTAAAACTTCCAGATAGATCCTTACTCCTGAACAAACATATCCAGATCTTTTGCGATCTCAACGAACTGAGCGTACTCGTCGTCACGAATCTTCTTAGACTCCTCAAGATCATGCCATCCCGGGATGTTACCGATTCCTGCGATGCCCTCGTTTACAGTCTGATCTTCTACAACTGCCTTCATTGCCTCGTTCATGTTCTTAACCATCGTCTCATCCATGCCAGCCGGTCCTAACAGATAGTGGTAAACAGACAGAGTGCAATCCTCAAAACCCTGCTCCTGAAGAGTCTTGTAGTTGTCCGGCAGTTCTTCCGGATACTCAGAGATCGTCACACCGTCAGAAGATACGGTACCGATAACTTTCAGCTTTCCAGCTTTCTCATACTCCGCTGCGTTTCCGACATTGACAACACCGATATCGATGAAACCACCTGCTAAGTTGGTCAGACGATCGGACTCAGATGCACACTCTACGGAGTTTAACTCAATTCCAGTCTTCTCAGTCAGCATACCGAAGAGGAAGGTGTTTGCTCCTGCTGCTGGCATACCTGCGTTTAACTCGCCCGGATGAGCCTTTGCGTACTCAACGAAACCTGCGAAATCATCATACGGAGCATCTGCCGGTACTGCCAGGGTGGAGAAACCGTTATCCTGAAGGCAGGCAATCAGGGTGAAGTCCTTGATCGGGTTTGCCTCAGAGTTTCCGGTGATGTACTGGATGTTCAGTGCGGAGGTTGCTACGGTCAGAGTCGTTCCATCCGGCTTTGCGGACGCTACGGTCTGATGACCAACGGTGTTGCTGTCGTAGTTGGTTACGGTTGTCTTTAAACCGTACAGACGATTGAGTCCCTCGCTGTAATAACGGATTCCCAAGTCAGAACCACCACCTGCTTTACCCGGAACAACAAGAGTGATTGTCTCATTCTTCGGGAAACCGATGTCGCCTGCGTCTGCAACTGCACTTCCCTCTGCTGCCGTGCTTGCTGCTGCGCTGTCCGCTGCCGGCGCATCTGTCTTATCTGCCTTGCTGCATGCAGTTGTTGCTACCATTGCAACTGCCATAACGCCCGCCATCAAGATATGACTCCATTTTTTCTTCATAACATTCTCTCTCCTTATTTTGTTTTTTCTTACCCCAAAGTTCATCACAGGTGATCTACCAATTTTGACACATTGTTCTATTCCAAGAAAGTTTTGTCCTGATTTTTTATCTGTTTTTCAGGTTTTCTTGTCTCTCTGTGTCCTTACAATGAGATTATATTACAATTATTGAGATTTTACAAAACCCAATTTTTTATAGTACACATACCACTTTAGTTAATTTCAAGTGTTTGTAAAAATAACTTTCCCATCATAGATAAATAGAAAGCATCATAAATCGCCCACGATGACCATCCCAGGATGAGCATTCCCAAAAGAGAACGTGTTTTTGCACATTTTCTCAGTTTCCTATGAAATAAAAAAAGACAACCGGCACAGATTTGAGGACAACGAAAATCGATGTAGTCAAACCGTAGTCAGTTGTCATTTTTTATCTTGCGCGAAGTCTGCAAACCCTTATTTTATGCGGGTTAACTGGCAGACTGTTTCTATCCCCGCAGTTGCCGGAAACATATCGACGCAGCAGCTTCTCTCCACCCGGTAACCTGCGGCGAGGAAACTTTCCAAGTCTCTTGCAAGGCTCGTCGGCTTGCAGGAAATGTAGATGATCCGGTCAACGTTGTAATCAATGATTCGTCCAATCGCCTTCGGATGGATGCCATCGCGCGGAGGATCAAGCACAATCAGATCCGGCTTGTCCGTGATCTCACCGATGACCTTCAGCACGTCTCCGGCAATGAAATCGCAGTTGGAAAGTCCATTGAGAGCCGCATTCTCCTTCGCAGCCCCGACTGCTTCCTCCACGATCTCAACACCGATCACATGAGCTGCAACCGGAGCAATGACCTGCGCGATCGTTCCGGTTCCGCTGTAGAGATCAAAGATCACCTTATCCTTCGTCTCGCCGACGTAAGAGCGCGCGGTATCATAGAGCACCTCTGCGCCGAGAGAATTCGTCTGGAAGAAGGAGAACGGCGTGATTCGAAACTTCAGTCCTAAAATCTCCTCATAGAAATAGTCCTGTCCATACAAAATCGTCGTCTCATCGCTCTGGACCACATCCGCAAGACTGTCATTGAGGATATGTAAGATTCCGGCAAAAGCCCCCTCAAGCTTCAGCGCAAGCAGAGCCTCCTTCCAGCCCTCAAGAAGCGTTTCCTGTGCTTCCGGAAGCGTCTCCGTCTGACCGGAAGTCACGAGTGCAACAAGAATCTCTCCGGTCTTCACGGCACGGCGCACAAGAAGATGGCGCAGATATCCCGTATGCTGAAGCTTCTTGTGGAAACCAACCTGTTTCTCTGCAAAATAGTGAAGCGTTGTTCCAAGGATCTGGTTGAAATCCGGATGCACAATCCGGCAGTCCGTCGTCGTCACAATATCATAGAAACTTCCTCTCTTGTGCATTCCAAGCGCAAGCGGTCCATCCTTGTACTCGTCACCGAATGAAAACTCCATCTTGTTGCGGTAGCCATCCTGAATCGGGCTTCCCTTGATCCCCTCAAATCCGTACTGATCCACTCCGCAAACCGGATCAAGCAGTTTCTTTACCTGCTCTTCCTTGATCTTAAGCTGCTCCTCATACGGAAGACTCTGGTAGAGACAGCCTCCGCACACGCCAAAATGCGGGCAGACATTCTCCTTCTTCTCTAACGGAGACGGCTCCACAACCTCAAGGAGGCGTCCCTCGCAGCGTCCGCCCTTCTTCTTATTGATCACACCGCGCACCTTCTGCCCCGGAATCGTATTCTTTACCGCAACACGCTCTCCATCTACAAAGCCGACTCCCTTGTTCGGAAAATCCACCCGTTCAATAACCGCCTCAAAAAATTCTCCTTTTTTCACTCTGCTCTCCTTATCTTATTTCATCTCATCTTATCTTATTTCATTTTATCTTATCTCGTTTTATCTATCTCAGCTCAGTTTTATCTTCTTAGTCATCTGGTCGTCGATCTTGATGCGTCTTTCTCATTTTTGTAGAAGCAAAAATATAACCTCTGCACACACATCACCGACTCAGTTTCCGTGTATACAACAAAATGAGCGTGCCTCAAACCAGCAAGGCACGCCCGGCATTTTCCTATACGCTGACGGATTCTCGATTCCTTCTCGATGGAGTTCCTATCGATCATCGACTATTTCGTCTTCTCGTCCTTCTCATCCTCATCCTCGAAGAAATCATCGTCAAAGTCATCATCGAAATCATCCTCGAAGTCTTCCAGATAATCCGGAGTAAAGAAACGGTAAACTCCATACGCAATCGCTGCTACTGCCGCTACTGCTCCGATAATTGCCAATGCCCAGAGAATAAAAGTTTTCTTCTTCTCCTCTTCTTCCTTTCTATGCAGGAACTCGTTCAGCTTTGTAGAATTCATGATCTCCTCTACGCGGCTCATGGCATCTTTGCTCATGGTATCGAATCTGTTCATAGGTTCACGTCCTTTCTGTCATTGTGGTGAGACATAGATGTCTGACCCATTGATAATAAGTATATCATCTTTTGCGTGTTTTTACTATCCCATTCAAAAGATTTTCCTGATACTTTTTTTCGTGCCTAAACTTTCTGAAGTTTTGCAAAGGAGGCAAACATCTTTTTCTCCCCGACTTTGTCAAAGTTTACCCTGACCTCAAAGTCTCTTCCACCGTCCTGAACACTCATAACGGTTCCCTCACCAAATTTGATATGGCGCACCCGGTCTCCCGGACCGTAATCCAGAGAACCTACCTTCTCCACGGTAAATGCCTTTCCAAATGCCGGAACTGCCGGTGTGGATTTCATGCCGAACTTGCTGACACCGAGCTGTCCCTGACGCTGTTTCCATGACGGCTCCGTCGGCTTTGCCTGCTCATTCCTGCGTTCATAAGTGTTCTTCTGCTCTTTCTCGATCAGCTCCGGCGGAATCTCATCCACGAAACGGCTGACTTTTGCAAAACGAGTCTCTCCATTCACCATACGGCGACGTGCCCCTGTCAGCACGAGACGCTCTTTTGCACGGGTGATTCCCACATAAGCAAGTCGTCTCTCTTCCTCGAGATCTGCCCGATCATCCGAGAAGATTGCCATCGAACTCGGGAAAAGTCCATCTTCCATTCCACTCAAGTAGACAACCGGGAACTCGAGTCCCTTTGCGCTGTGAAGCGTCATCAGCGTCACACGGTTCTCCGAATCATCCATCTGGTCAATGTCTGCGACAAGTGCCACCTGCTCCAAAAATTCATCGAGCGTCGGATGTTCCTGATTATCCCAGTAATCTACCGCTTTGCTGACAAGTTCATCGATGTTTTCTAAACGAGTCTGAGCTTCAATCTCGCCCTCCGCCTTGAGTTCCTCCCGATATCCCGTCTTTTCCAGAATCGCCTCAATCAGCTCTTTGAGATCCGATCCCCCCTGAAGCATCTGGCGAAACTCCTCAATCTGTGATACAAATGCCTGAAACTTTCCCGCTGATTTTGCAAGTCCCGGAACTGCCAGAGCGCGCACGCACGCCTCATAGAATCCCAATCCCTGCTCGGATGCCCATGCCGTCACCTTCGCAATCGATGCCGCTCCGATTCCACGTTTCGGCACATTGATGATTCTCTGCACCGCAAGATCATCTCTGCCGTTCGCAATCGTCTTTAAATAAGAAAGAATGTCCTTGATCTCTTTTCTCTGATAGAAGTTGATTCCACCCACCAGACGGTAAGGCACATTGTGAGAAATGCATTTTTCCTCGATCAGACGGGACTGTGCATTCGTGCGGTAGAGCACGGCATAATCCTGAAACGGTCTGCCGTCCTTGAGGATATCATTGACGATTCCCTCTGCCTCCTCATACGCCTGATCGTAATGGCAGAACACAACCGGGACACCATCGCCGTTTGCCGTCCAAAGCGTCTTATCTTTTCGTCCCTTGTTGTTTCGGATCACTGCATTTGCTGCATCGAGGATGTGCATCGTGGAGCGGTAATTCTGCTCAAGTTTAATGACTCTTGCGTCCGGAAATGCCTCCTCAAAACCGAGAATGTTCTGGATGTTTGCCCCGCGGAAGCGATAGATCGACTGATCGTCATCACCCACCACGCAGAGATTCTTATACTTATTCGCAAGCAGATGAATCAAGACAAACTGTGCGGTGTTCGTGTCCTGGTACTCATCTACCATGATATAGCGGAAACGCTCCTGATAATAATCGAGAACCTCGGCATCTGTCCGGAACAAATCAACCGTCTTAAAGATCAGATCATCGAAGTCGAGCGCATTGTTTTTCTTGAGCTCCTCCTGATAGAGCTGATAGACTTCCGCAATCTTCTTCTCTCTCCAGTCTCCGCCAGCATTCTCAAGAAACTGCTTCGGATCGATAAGCTCATTCTTCGCCGAGGAAATTGCCGACATCACTGCTCTCTCCCGAAACTGTTTCGGATCGAGCTCCATACGTTTCAAGATCCGCTTCATTACCGTCTTCTGATCATCGGTATCATAGATGCTAAAATTGCTCTCATAGCCGATGCGATCGATAAAACGGCGCAAAATCCGCACGCAGGAAGAGTGGAACGTGCTGACCCAGACACTCTCCGGGCAGAACTCCACCAGTTTATCAACACGCTCACGCATCTCACCGGCAGCCTTATTCGTAAACGTGATTGCCAGAATATTCCACGGATTTACTTCTTTTTCTTCTATCAAATATGCAATACGGTGTGTCAGCACTCTGGTTTTTCCTGATCCAGCGCCTGCCAACACAAGAAGCGGTCCTTCTGTACAAAAGACCGCTTCTTTCTGCATAGAATTTAAGGTATCATAAATTGCCATTGTATTTTTGTCCTGTCCTTCCCATTTGTTACCGCTCATTATAGCATAAACTTAAGGCAGGTGCAATTCTTATGATCGATCGGTTGATCTGGCTGGCCGGCACAAAAGCTGAGCAGAATCGTGCGCCAGATCTGTCTGCACAAACGACACTGCAAACGTCTGTGCAGACATCCGCTTGAACTTATGATGCAATCTGTGGGATGCCCGAGTTTTCAGAATTTTCCTCATTTTCCGGCTCATCCACTTCTCCCGGACATTTCTGCTGTTCTCCGGATCCCCGACAGAGCATCTCTCTCAAATCATCGAGGGAAAGATTCTGATTCTCCAAAAGTTCATTTACCTGACGGAATTTTTCCATCAAAATCTGATCCTGAATCTTTGATGCCCTCTCTTTCATGGTTTCCAGACAACTCTCATACTGTTCAATCGATGCATATGTCTGGGCAAGTTCATCCTCATATCTTTCCAGCGGGGTCCTGCGCGCCCGTCTTGCCATATCTGTTCCCTCCTTGGAATGTTTATTCTTTTCTGCTTTTCCCGGCATGTCCGCCCTTTGAGCCGCAAAACCATTTTTCTCGCCTGGTTCCGCTCTTCGCTCTCATTTTCCCTGAACTTCCGGTAGTGCTATCTTTTATTATAAATATATGGAATCATTGTAAAATTTATGCACATAAAAAGGCGATGGCACAAAGATTTCATCTTCAAAATTAAATTTTTAGTATCATTTTAGTATCAAAAAGGCTTAACTATATGGAGTTTTTCCCGTAGTTGAGCCTTTTCTACTTGTCATCTGGTTTTCGATACTATATAATAGAGCAAGAGGTGAAAATATGAAAACGAACGAAGAACGCTTAACAGACATTTTAAATCGCCTGGATTCCATCTCTTATATCAAACTGGATCGCATCCCGGAAATTGACCTGTACATGGATCAGGTCACCAGTTTTATGGAAGAGCATTTGAAGAAAGCTAAGAGAAATCCGGAGGATAAAGCGCTGACCAAGACGATGATCAACAATTATGCAAAAAATAATTTGCTTCCTCCTCCTGTCAAAAAGAAATACACAAAAGAGCACATGATTATGCTGCTCTTCATCTATTATTATAAAAATCTGCTGTCCATCAGTGATATTGAACAGCTCTTTGCCCCCATCACGCAAAAGCACTTTAAGGAAAAGGAGTCTCCGCTTCTGAGCCAGATCTATGAGGAAGTATTCTCCCTTGAGGACGAACAGATGGAACGCCTAAAAGAGGACGTCACTGCCAAGTTTGAGGCAGCCTGTGAAACCTTCCCGGATGCAGGGGAAGATCAGGATTACTTGAGACTTTTTGCCTTTATCAGTGAACTTTCTTTTGATGTCTATCTGAAGAAGCAGATGATTGAGACAATCATCGACCAGCTTCGCGCAGAAGATGCCTCAAAACCAGGCGACCGCAGAAAACGATGACGCACGAATTTGCGCGATTCTTTCCACGTCTAAAGAAGTGCAAATTTCACGCTTAGCTTGTAATCATTGTAATTAAAACAAACGAAAAGTCCCATATCCACCACTGACCACTGCCGTCGTGTGAATATGGGACTTTCATCTTTTTATCATTTTTTCTTGTTTTTCCAACAATCTTTTAAAAAGCGTTTTAAGCTCTCCATTTACAGGGAATGAGGCTACTCCTCATTCTCCTTTTCTTTCTGCTCTGCCATTCTTGAAAATACCATGTCATAGCCGTCGCTTCCGTAATTGAGGGAGCGGTTTACCCGGCTGATTGTCGCAGTCGACGCTCCGGTCTTCTCCGCAATCTCTAAATACGTTTTCTTCTCTCTGAGCATCTTTGCCACCTCATAGCGCTGTGACAGAGACAAGAGCTCATTTACCGTGCAAACATCCTCAAAAAAGCGATAACACTCTTCCGGTGTCTTAAGTGTCAGAATCGCCCGGAACAGATCATCCACTTCTTCATTTCTGATCTTCTTATTCATGAAAATTTCCCTTCTTTATCCATCTCGCCTGAGTCTGTATCAAAACTTTCATCTGCCCATCTTCTCATGACTTCTCATTCATCTTTCTTCTTCCTCTGAGCCTGTAAAAGAATACCACTCAAGCGGTTTTCGCTGCTTTTATCAGTTTATCACAGTAAATTTATAAAGTCTATACCTCTATGAAAAAATTACAAATCAAACTTTTTTTGCTGCTTTGGCTGACTCATTTTTTCCACACCTGCAAAAACAAGCGAAAAACTTTCTAAAGTAAGAACTTCTCCACCACCTGTGCCACACCGTCGTCGTTATTGGAGAGCGTCACGTAGTCTGCGGCATTGCGCACCGGAAGCACGGCATTTGCCATCGCCACACCGAGCCCTGCGAACTGAATCATCGACAGATCATTGTAGCCATCTCCGCAGGCAATCATCTCTTCCCGGTCCATTCCGAGCGCATGAAGCAGCTGGTCAAGAGACTGTGCCTTGTCAATTCCCTTCGGCAGAATCTCAAGGAAGAACGGTTCTGAACGATAAACGCTGAAATTCTTTCCAAGCGCCGCTTTCACCTTTCCCTCAACGGTTGCAAGATAATCCCCGTCATCGAGCATGATGAACTTCGGGACAGCAAAATTCATATATTCCCCGAGATTTTCAATTTTTTTCAGTTTCAAATGATTGATGGCTGACTCAATCTTCGCATACTGGTTCGCCGGATTATTCGTGATGATCCACGCATCCTGATAGGTCAGAATGTCCACACCCTCCTCCTGCGCCAGATTGACAATCCGCTGATTGGATTCTACCGGAAGCTTCTTCTGGAAAACAATCTCCCTCGTGCTGCAGTCCATGATGATTCCGCCGTTGAAAGAAAGGATAAATCCGCCATATTTTTCAAGTTCAAGCTGTTCTGCAAGCGGCATCACTCCGTAAGTCGGACGTCCGGAGGCAAGCACAACCTTCTTGCCCCGCTTCTGCGCCTCCATCAGCGCACGCAGCGTCCTCGGCGTAATTACCTTGTCCCGGTTTGTCAGTGTTCCATCCAGATCCAATACGATCATCTTGTAGTTGTTCATAAAATTCTTCCCCTAGCTGTAGCATTTTCTTTCACAAATATCTACCCTGTATTGTACCATGATTTTTGTTTTTTGTCATTTACATACGCAAAGCACCTCTCCACAACCTCACTCTGAATCACAAAAATTTTTCTGATTTTTATTCACCGCACCTCGTCTCTTTCAATATGATACTAGCAAATATGTGTAGCCATTACAGACTCACCCCAGACTACAAGCGTTTTTTCATCTTCCATTATGTTTCATCATCATTTATCGTGATATTATCATAATTATCACGATCCATTGATCTATTCATTAGGAGGCTTTTATGTATCATCGTCACTCACATCCTGCTTGTTTTCGTGCCTTATCCGGCATTCTCTCACTCTCCATGCTTCCGGTTGCTGCGTTGTTTGCCACAGTCACTGCAATCTCGCTGACTGGATGCCAAAAAACAGAAGCCGAGAGAACTCTCGTCCCCGTCACCTTAAATGAAGTCGCTCACTCAATCTTCTACGCGCCTCAGTACGCCGCCATCGAACTTGGGTACTTCAAGGATGAAGGCATTGATCTGACCCTTGTAAACGGTGCCGGTGCCGACAAAGTTATGACCGCATTGATTTCCGGCGATGCCGATATCGGCTTTATGGGATCTGAGGCAAGCATCTACACTTACGCGCAGGGAGCACAGGACTATGCTGTCAACTTCGCTCAGCTGACCCAGCGTGCCGGCAACTTTCTCGTCGGACACACACCGGATAATTCCTTCACCTGGGCAAAGCTCAAAGGCACAAAAGTCCTTGGCGGACGCGCTGGTGGCATGCCGGAGATGGTATTTGAATATATCTTAAAGAAAAATGGCATCGACCCGAAGACAGACCTGACGATTGACCAGAGCATCAATTTCGGACTCACAGCAGCCGCCTTCTCCTCGGGAAATGGAAATGGGGCAGACTACACGGTCGAATTCGAGCCGTTCGCCACAAGTCTCGAACTTGAGGGGAAGGGCGTTGTGATTGCCTCTCTCGGCACAGATTCCGGATATGTGCCCTACACCGCCTACTGTGCAAAGAAGAGTTACCTCGCCGATCATCCGGAACTGATTCAGCGCTTCACCAACGCGATTCAGCGCGGACTTGACTATGTAAACACCCACTCCGCCGAAGAGATTGCAAAGGTCATCCAGCCTCAGTTCAAGGAGACCCCTCTCGAGAATCTCACACGCATCACCGAGCGCTACAAAAACCAGGACACCTGGAAAACAGACACCATCTTTGAGAAAGAGAGCTTTGAACTGCTTGAGAACATCCTTGAGGAAGCCGGAGAACTCAAAGCACGCGTTCCCTACGAAGACCTTGTGACAACCGAATTTGCCAAAACAGCTGTAACAAAAAAATAAGCATCAAAAACAGAAATTCTAACTGTAAAAATAAATTACAGCCATAAAAAATGTTCCGACAGCTAGTATATGTGCAAAATTTCACTTCCACTCATACGCCAAAACTGCCGGAACATTTATATTATTTTTTATTTCTTATTTCTCATTTTCTTTATGATTCTTATTGTTTTTCTTCGTTCCTATTGTTTTTTTAGATCTGCTTTGCGAGTTTCTCCTCGGCACTCTTTAACCAGTCTACCTTAAAGAAATAAATCGCCATTCCGATCGCACAGATCACCCAGGTGATCGGCCATCCTGCCATCACAACCATCAGATTGTGAGTTCTCGGAACTGAAATTGCCAGATAGATCTGACGAAGCACAACAAAACTTGCAAGCATGAAATACATCGGAATGCTCGACTTTCCAACTCCGCGAAGCGCTCCACTCAAAATCTGGACAACCGGCAGAGAAATGTATGCATAGGAGAAGAGATGCAGCATCGCACCACCATTTGCAATAACCGCTTCATCACTTGTAAAGAAGCGCACAAGATCTTCACCCTTTAAATTCATCACGAAACATCCGACGAGAATCACCGACGAGCACATCAGCCATGCTGAGAAAATGCCTTTCTTCACTCGATCGCTCCGACGCGCTCCGATATTCTGACCCACAAACGTCGTGATTGTCATATTGAAGCTCTGAAGCACGAGCTGAAGGAAACCATCGATTCGGATTGTCGTAGAATATCCCGCAATCGCCGCAGCTCCAAAACTGTTGATGTAGGACTGCACAATGACATTGGAAAACGCCGTGATACTCTGCTGAAGAGCTGCCGGAAAACCGATCTCGACAATTCGCTTTACCACAGCCTTGTGAAAGCGGATCTTTCTCCACTCCACCCGATAATCTTCTTTTGCACACACAAGCTGACGCATGACGAGAAACGAACTGAACGCCTGAGCAATCAGAGTACCAAGAGCGACTCCCGCAACTCCAAGTTTTGCCCCGCAGACAAGAACAAAATCAAGAATGATATTTGTGATACTTGCCACAGCCAAGTAAATAAGAGGATTTCTCGAATCGCCGACTGCACGCAAGATTCCAGCTCCCATATTATAGAAGAGTGCAAATGTGATTCCTGCAAAATAGATCGTCAGATAGAGCGTTGAATGAGGAAGAACCTCCTCCGGAACTCCGATCGCCTTGAGAAGCGGTCTTGTCACCGAAATTCCGACAACCGTGAAAAGAACACTGAGCACACCGGTCAACCAGAGCGCACTGTGAACCGCCTGACTCAGTTCCTCCTTCTTTTTTGCACCGAATGACTGCGAAATCACAACGCCAGCGCCGGCGGAAAGTCCCATAAAAAATCCCACCAACATATTGATGACGGACGCAGATGCTCCGACCGCAGCCAGCGCATTCGTATCCACAAAGTTTCCCACAACATAAGAGTCTGCCGTGTTATATAACTGCTGAAAAAGATTTCCGATAAGAAGAGGGATCGCAAACACCAGCATCGACTGGACGATCCCTCCCTCGATCAGATCAGATTTATTCTTCTGCACCTTCATCGCTTCCCTTCTCTTTCGTCTCTCCGATCTGTCACTTATTTTTATTGCTTATCTATTTTTATTACTTATTTACTCATTTGCTTCTTTCTATCACCTTATTCTTTTTATCGCTTCATTCATCACTTATTTATCACTTACTTCATTGCCTATTTTATCCCGCGTTTCATCTCATACATGTTCCGGTCAGCTTCGTTAAACAGACGGTGAATGCTCTCCTCCGTCCCGTCAAAGCAGTGATCTTCCGCAATTCCGAAATCAACCCTTGCAAAAATTCCATGCCCGTCTTCCAACTTGCTCTTTGCCATTAACTTTGCCGAGATGACATGCGTCTTCTTCTCCGCCCAGTAATGCGGACAATTCTTTAGGACAAGCAAAAACTCATCTCCACCAATCCGAATAATCAAATCGGTCTTTCTCAGACTTGATTTTATTGTCTCGGCAACACGCCGGAGGATGCGATCTCCCGCCTCATGACCGTGCTCATCGTTGATGCGCTTAAATTTCCGCAGATCTGCAACAACGAAGGTAATCCGCTCATTCAAAAATTCTGGCACAAATACGCGCTCATCGAACACTCTGCGACTATAAACACCAGTCATAGAATCAAAATATGCCCGATCAGCTTCCGCTTCCATCTCCTCCAACTTCATTCCATCCGTCAGTGTCTTGTATACAGAGAAATCCGTCTTCTCTTCCAACAGCTCCAGGCAGAATCTTCCGTCTTCTCCATTTTCTCTCTGCATCACAATCGAAACCGTCATCACACGGAAAATCCGGTCGTGAATCCACTCAAACCGACAGGTTTTCCTGTTTGCATAACAATTCTGCACATGCTCGCATGACTCTGCATCCATCCCATAACGGCAGGGACCATCATCTACTGATTTTCCCTCTCTGTCAATCCGAATTTGCCGGCAATTCTCCGTATCAATCAGCCTGACACGATCAAAATACATATTTCCGAACTCCATGCAAATCTGCACTTCCTGCATGTTCGCATGCATGACTTCATCTTCAAACTTCACCGTTTTTCTCCAAACTTTCCTCCACTTATCCTACTGCATCTCACTCCGCTCCCTTTCGCCCCGACAGACGCATTATCTTTCTCGAAAATTCTCTTTTTATAGTAACATTCCCCTGCCTGAAAGTCAATATCCACGAACCGCTGCTGCCATAGAGTTCCCCTACATTTATATCATTATACATAAGTAGAAACGTTCCGATCTGACGGATCGAGTTCTTCGGATTATTCTGCTGATTCCACTTGTTCGGATTGCTTTGATTGCTCTCTTTGTCCGGTCTGTTCCGATTGATCGGGTTTCGTGCGACAAAACTGCATAAATTTTTGGATCACACGCCCGAGACTGTCTGTGTATCCGGCGCGCTCCATCCCTGCGTCCGTCAAAATTCCGACTTCTCCCATCACCTTTCCGTTCAACTCATAGCGCAAAACTCCGACTCGCTCTCCCTTCTCGACCGGTGCCTCGATCTCCTCCGGAATCTGAAGTTTTTTCTCCACCGCCGAGAAGTCCTCCCCGTCCATTCCAAGATAGGAAAATTCGCCTTCATAGACCAGCGGAATCGCATCTTCTTTTCCGCCCCGCACGGAAAGGCTCGTAAGCTCCGGCATCTCTGTATCCCGGTAGAGCTTGCAGTTTGCATAGCCATAGTTTAACAGCGTCCGCGCATCTGCAAAACGGGTCTTATAATCAGGCGCTGCCATGACCACTGCGATCAGCTCGACCCCATCCTTCTCTGCTGTCGCGACAACACAGTATTTTGCCAGAGAGGTAGAACCTGTCTTTAAGCCGGTCACCCGGAAATCAACTGCCATTTTCAAGAGTTTGTTCGTGTTTGCAAGACCAAATTCCTTTGTCCCCTGTTTTGTCACATGGGTAATATTTTCCATCCAGATCGTTGAATACTGCTGAATCTGAGGGTAACGCGTGATCAGTTCCCGCGACATCAGCGCAATATCCCGCGCAGTCGTCAGATGCTCTGGATCTTCCGTCAGTCCACAGCAGTCCACAAAATGCGTATTCGTCATGCCAAGCCCCTTGGCGCGCTCATTCATCCGCTTGACAAACTCCTCCTCTGTTCCCGCAATGTACTCCGCCATCGCCACCGATGCATCGTTTCCCGACGCAATGACAATGCATTTGATCAGGGTCTCCACGGTCTGAATCTCGCCCTCCTCTAAGAAGACCTGAGATCCTCCCATTGCTTTCGCCCGCGCACTCGTCACAACCTCATCCTCAAGTCGAATTTTCCCGGATGCAAGTGCATCAAAAATCAGAATCAGTGTCATCACCTTCGTCACACTCGCCGGACTCCTCCTCTGATCCGCATCCTTCTCATAAATAACCTGACCACTCGATGCCTCCATCAAAATCACACTTGGAGCTGAGACGTTTGCGATGCTCTCTTCCCCCTGCCCCGCAGACACCGGAAAGAGAATCACATTTCCCGTCAACACCAGAACCAGACTCCAAACAATCAGAAAACGGAACCGCCAAACCTGTCTCATTCAACCCTTCTCTCAATCCGCTTACTCTCTTTGTTTTCAGTCTATGGAACGTGCGATCATCTTATGATTTCAGTAATCTTTTAGTTTCAAGACAAGAAGTGGTGAAATTAAGAATTTTATTCGTTATACAATCACTCTTTTTTCGCATTTATTTATGGGATTGTAAGAATTCCCCATATAGCCTTTTTTGCCGGATTATGATATGATAAAGGTACTTCCAAACTGTAAGAAACAGATGTGTCGATCTCCATCAAGAAACCGTTTGGAAAGCACAAAAATCAAATACCCGGGACGACTTTGGGGATCGTTTCGGAAGAAATGAGGGATCAGAATGGATCATTTTGAGTACATACGGGCAGACAATCGCAGACGGAAAAACCGACACAGACGCGGTCCAATTATCGGGGGCTGTGTATTACTCGTCGGCATCTGCTGTGCAGGTGCTATATTTTTTGCCGGAAAAATGAAAAATAATGGAAATGGAAACGGTGAAAACTCCATCGTTATCGGGGCAGACTTGAATGAAGCTACCTCCTCCGACGCGACAAATGAGACCGATGAGGCTGTCTCTGTCGAGACGACACAGGAGTCCCTCCTTGAGCAGGCAAGTGCGCTTGCGACCGGCTATGACTACGACGGTGCAATCGCACTTCTCTCAGACAGCGCCTACGCTGGCGACCCTGCTGTGCAGGAGGCGATTGCCGGTTATGAGAACACGAAATCAACCCTCGTACAGGTCGATGTCAACACCGTGACTCACGTTTTCTTTCACACCTTGGTCTGGGACACCGCCAAAGCCTTTGACGGGGACAGCCGGACTGCCGGTTACAATCAGGTAATGACGACGGTCGACGAGTTCAACAAGATCATTCAGACGATGTACGACGAGGGATACGTCCTTGTCCGTCTTCACGATCTCGCCTACGAGACAACAGACGAGAACGGAAATCCGGTGATGAAACCGGGCACGATCATGCTTCCGGAAGGCAAGATTCCGTTCGTAATGTCCCAGGATGACCTGTGTTACTATCCTTACATGGACGGGGATGGATTTGCAAGCCGGATTATCATCGGGGATGACGGCAAGCCGACCTGTGAGATGAAGATGGACGACGGCTCCACGACGACCGGATCGTTCGATCTCGTTCCGATTCTCGAGGACTTTATCGGCGAACATCCGGACTTCTCCTACAAGGGTGCTCGCGCAGTCCTCGCCTTCACCGGCTATGAGGGCATCCTCGGCTACCGCACTTCTTCCTCCTATGCAGAGACCTCTCCGACTTACGAGCAGGACCGCGAGGAAGCCACAAAGGTTGCACAGTGCCTGCGCGATCAGGGCTGGGAGCTTGCCTCCCACAGCTGGGGACATTTGAATCTCGGAACAGTTGACTATGAGCGTTTCAAGACTGACACCGACAAGTGGGAAAACGAGGTCGAGTCTCTGATCGGACCGACCGACATCATCCTCTTCCCGTTTGGCGCGGATGTCGGAGACTGGCATCCGTACACGAACGAAAATGAGCGTTTCAACTACCTGCACAGCGTCGGTTTCCGCTATTTCTGCACCGTAGACTCCACAAAAGCCTGGGTTCAGTTCGGTCAGGACTATTTCCGTCAGGGCAGACGAAACCTTGACGGTTACCGGATGTGGAAAGATATCACCGCTGAAGATCCGTCGACGAGAAAGCTCGACGATCTTTTCCAGGCAGAGAATGTCTTTGATTCCGCCCGCCCGACCCCGGTTCCGGAGATGTAACAGCCGTTCACGGACCGAAGGAAAATATCATTCAAGCCAAACAAAATCCTTAACTTGACATGTGATACAAGAACGCAAAACAGCTACCCGGTCAGATTCTCTCAAAGGAATCCAGCCGGATAGCTGTTTTCTTCTCCTTCAACGCCTACGGGCAGTGGGTTTTCTCCTACGACAACCGAAAGGAGTTTATTTATGAATACAAAGCAATACAACTATCTGATCACGATCGCCTCCTGCCAGGGAATCTCCGCCGCATCGGAAAAGCTCGGGATCTCGCAGGCAGCTCTGAGCAAATTTCTCGCAGAACAGGAACGGATCCTCGGCGTCAAACTTTTTGTCCGCTACCGGAAACACATGTACCCGACTCCGGCGGGAAAACTCTATCTCGATGCAGCCCAGAACATCCTCACCGTCAAGAACAGCACACTTCAGACGATCAACCGTCTGACTCACGGAATCTCCGATCCGATCCGGATTGCCTCCACGCCTTACCGCGGAGCCGAACTTTTCAGTCGGGTTTTCAGCCGATTCTCCTCGCTGTTTCCGACTGTGGACCTCTCGCTGAGTGAGATTTACTCCTCTCATCAGGAGGAGGAGATCCATCGCAGTCACGTCGACTTTGCATTCGGAGTCAACCTGCACGCGAACTACTCCGATGTCTGCAACCTGCCGGTCTGCCGGGAGGAACTGGTTCTCGCCGTGCCTTCGTTCCACCCTCTCGCCCATTTAGCTGATCCGGATCAGCTTGTCTCGATCCCGATTCAGGCATTTCGCGACACCCCGTTCATCCTTCCGAGCCAGAAAAATAACATTCGAATCGTCGCGGAAAAACTCTTTCAGTCTGCCGGTTTTGCGCCGGTAATCGCATTCGAGTCCGGAAATGGTATGACTGTGGACGCAATGATCCGAAAAGGCGCGGGCGTCGGCTTCATCTCAAGCCGTTATGTGAAGCCGACCGCCGAACTTGCCTACTTCCGCCTAGACCCGCCCTGTTTTGAGATCTCCTACCTGCGCTACAAACGCGGACGGCTTCTGACCGATGTTGAGCGCTGTCTTCTTGGCATTCTGATTGAAGAACGCCTAAAAACACCATCCCAGGAACTGATCCCGGATCCTGAGATCGAATCCTTTTTAAAGGAGGTTCATCCGCAATGAGTATCGAACAAGAAACCATCACCACCATCAACCCCGAGCAGAGAAACGTCAATGGGAATCTCAATGAGCATGGAAGTACGAATGAAACCAACAACAAACCATTAAATACAACTACAAGCGCAAATGTAAATCCAGAAGACATCAATTTTGATACGAAAACGCTTCGCTACATCGTCGCAATCGTCGATCAGGGCGGACTTTCCAATGCTGCGGAGAGTCTTTTTCTCTCCCAGCCTGCTCTTTCCCGCTACCTAAAAGGAGTCGAGGATACACTCGGAACACCGATCTTTTATCGAAAGCACAACCGTTTGATCCTCACCAACGCCGGAAAGGTCTTTATCAACGGCGTCCGCAGTATGCTCCACATTGAGCAGGATGTCTTAAACCGCTTGCAGGCAAGCAAACTCGACCGAAAGACGACTCTGACGATCGCCGTTCAAAACCTCTTTGCGCGCTTTCTCGAGGAACATGTCCACCCGCAGATCCAGAAACAATTCCCCGACGCGACGCTCCACTTGAATGTTTGCAGTGGCGACCGCGTAAGAAGCCTCGTCAGCGACGGCACGGTGGATCTCGGCTTCTTTATGGGAAGCCCCTCCGAGAACCCGTACTTTGCACAGGAATGCCTCTTCACCTCCGAGCTTGTCTTCTATGCAACCCCGGATTCACCTGGTCTCGCCGAGAGCTTAAAGAACGGATTTCGCCTGAGCAATTTCGCAGACGAGTCGATGATGATGAGTCTTGAGAACACGTTTCTCTCCCGAATTCAGACCCGGCTTTTGCAGGAAAGCGGAATCACCTCCCCGCGCATCATCACGCGAGGGCGCTTAAATGTCTTGCTTGATCTGATCCGTCTCGGTTACGGAAATGTGATCCTTCCAAGAGAGGCCTCCCACTTCTCGTCAGACCGCCTCTTCTCTTTTGACCCGCCAGAGTCATACAGCTGTATCTCTGCGTGGTGTCAGGGACGCACGCTCTCCCCGCTCGCACAAAGTTATCTCGATGTTGCGCGGACGGCATTTCCATCGTTTGCGGAATTTTCTGAGATGTGATGCAATACTGGAATGCATGTCCGTAGATTTAGGCATCAAATTAAGGGATAAGTTAAGGGATAATGGAAAGTTAAGGGATAGGGGACACAAAGAAAAAGAAAATCGTGAAAAAAATTCCTCCCCGGAACAAGAACAATCCCCCTGTACATATCGTAAGATAAGTATGATAAATATGATGAAATTCGCATCCGAACAGGATGGACAGGAAAGGAGATTCCTTTGACAGAACAAAACAGAATTATCATCGACAGCGGACATGGAGGTGCTGACCCGGGTGCCGTCTACGAGAATCGTCAGGAAAAGGACGACAACCTCGCACTCGCACTCGCTGTCGGGCAAATTTTAAGCGATCACGGAATTCCAGTCGGCTACACAAGGGTGACCGACATCTACCAGACTCCACAGGAGAAGGCAGAGATTGCAAACCGCTGGGGCGCAGACTATTTCATCTCGATCCACAGAAATGCGATGCACGAGCCCGGAACTGCCTCCGGAATCATGAGTCTGATCTATCAAAACGGTGGACCGGCAGAACTGATGGCTCAGAATATCAACCAACAGCTCAAGGATGTCGGATATCGAAACCTCGGAATCTCCGAGCGCCCGGGACTCATTGTTCTGCGAAAGACCAAGATGCCTGCGATCTTAGTCGAAGCTGGATTTCTCGACAACGAGGCTGACAATCAGTACTTTGACCAGAATTTTGATCGGACGGCTCAGGCAATCGCAGACGGGATCTTGAACACCCTGAAACAGGAAAGCGAAGAACCGGAATACTACCAGATTCAAGTCGGCGTCTATCGAAACCGTGCGAATGCCGAGCGACAGCTCCAACAACTGATCGCCGAGGACTATCCCGCCTTTCTCGTCGCCGAGGATGGGCTGTACAAGGTGCGCGTCGGCGCTTACTTAAATCTCGACAATGCCGTGTGGATGGAGAAGACGCTCCGCTCCGCCGGCTACCCGACGGTTCTCATAAAAGAAAAAGCCATCTCCTAGCAGACAAGAATACAAGAAAAACCGGTTATCACAGCACAATAACGCAACTATCTCCCTGTGATAACCGATTTTCTCTCATAAATTATCTCTCATAAAATTCATAAAATTTTACACGACAATTTTCCATCCTCAAAAAGTTCAAAAAAACTTTAAATATTAGAAAACTCCATTGCAACGCAAAGTCCAAATCCCACAAATATAAGCAAAGTAATTCCTGTCATTTATGCCTCCTCGACATCGACGCCCCGCGGTCCCACATGCGTTGAGAACACGATCTGCGTGCTCGTCTTTCCGTATTTCTGAAGCTGACCGATGAAGATATCGAGCTCCATCGTGCTCTGGAACGCCACCTTGAGCAACATCGAGTAGGCGCCGGTCACGCAGTTGCACTCGAGCACATTCGGAATATTCTCCGCATATGCATAAAATTTCGGCTTGTCCTCCGGCATCACATCCAGGTTGATGAAGGCAATGATGTGGTAACCCAGTTTCATCGGGTCTACCAGCGCATGATAACCGGCAAGCACGCCGTCCTTCTCCAACTTCTCAATTCGGGCGGAAACCGCCGGCGAAGAGAGAAATGTACTCTCTGCAATCGTTTTCAACGATACTCTTGCATTCTCCTGAAGCAGTTTTAAAATCTTTCTGTCAATGTCATCCATTTCTCGTTTCCTCCCTATTATCTGTATGTGTTTCCAGAACTATCACGAATCATAACTCTCAAACACCCTGAAAAAGCATCTGAATTTCCATGAAAGCCAAAAAAAGGCGTCCAAACCATTGGGTTTGAACGCCTTCGCTCTTTTCTAAATTCCGATCACTTTTTTATATTAGGTATCATAAACGTTTCTGAGGCGATTGTCAATCAGAAATTTTACAAACAAAAGTCTGCCTCTTTTCCTTCTCTTTCGTCAATTCGCCAAAAAATTATTACATCAGCGCAGAAAGATCAATCTCACCGTTAAAGACCTCGACTGCCGGACCGGTCATAAACACATGACCGCTCTCGCGATCCCAGCGGATCTGCAAGTTTCCGCCCTTGAGCTGGACTTCGACCTCATCCTCGACAAGACCGTGCATCATGCTTGCAACTGCGCATGCCGTCGCTCCGGTTCCGCATGCCCAGGTCTCCCCGCTTCCGCGCTCCCAGACACGCATCTGCACATGCTCGCGGTCAATCACACGGACAAACTCGGAGTTCACGCGATCCGGAAAACGCTCATGATTCTCAAAATCCGGTCCGATCTTCTCAAGATCCAGACCATCCACATCCTCGACATAGTAGATCGCATGCGGATTGCCGACACTGATTCCGGTAAAGGTAAGATCCTGTCCATTCACAAGGATCTTCTCCGGAATCTCACTCGTCAGCTCCGGAACTCCCATGTCGACCGTGACTGCGACAACTTTTCCGTTTTCTGCGGTCATACTGAGGTGCTTGATTCCTGCCTTCGTCTCGACATCGATCTCAAGGCTGTCCACAATTCCGTGATCATAGGCATATTTTCCGACACAGCGGATTCCGTTTCCGCACATTTCGCCCTCACTGCCGTCCTCATTGAACATACGCATCCGGCAGTCTGCGACCTCAGACGGACAAATCATGATCAGACCGTCCGATCCGATTCCAAAATGGCGGTCACTCACAAACTTCGATACTGCATTCGGATCATCAATCTTCTCCTCGAACGCATTCACATACACATAATCATTTCCGATGCCCTGCATCTTTGTAAATTTCATAAACCTTTTCTCCTGCCCTATACATTGATTAGACTGATCACCATCTGTGCAGTCTCGATCAGATTCGTTCCGCTGTCCATGCTGCACTTCTGTATGTAACGATGAGCCTCCTCCTCGGTCATGTTGTTGCGCTCCATAAGAAGACTCTTTGCCTGATCAATCACGCGCTGTTCTTCCCCACTGCGCTGTTTGGGTTGCTGTCTCTGCTTTCTTCGCTGTCTCGTCTGCGCCTGAACCATCATCTCCAGCGTATCCACCAGATCATGTACTTTCATCGGCATCGGAAGACAGACGATGTCCTCTGGCATACTCGTCGCCCACTTGCTCGGTGAGGAGATCATCAACATCGAAAATTCTTTCGGCATGCACTCATAAAGCTCCGTAAAGAGCATGTCCGTCAGTCGATAGCCACACACAATGATCCCGCTACTCAGATCCTCCGTCAACGAAAGTGCCTGAGCACCGGATGTGCAGGCAGAGTTCACCTGAAATCCGTTTCTCACGAGTATATTTTTAATATTCTTGGCATCCTCCGGTTTGGAGAAAGCAACGATCACATTTGCCAACCTCTCTCACCTCCAGGGCAGAAACTTTTCTGAATGGATATCTCGTTCTTTTAATTAAAACTTATACAGATATTCCTCTACTTCCCAGTCTGTCACCTCGGCGCGGAACTTCTTCCACTCTTCCTCCTTGGCTTCCAGATATTTCGTGTAAATATGATTTCCGAGAAGATTCTTTACAAATTCACTTCCCTCAAAGTGTTCCAGCGCTTCCCCGAGTGTCTCCGGAAGCTGATCGATATGGTGCTCTGCCATCTCTTCATCTGACATCGCAAAGATGTTTGTATCCACACTCGGCGGTGGGGTCAGATTGTTGCGAATTCCCTCAAGACCGGCGGACAGACACGCTGCCAGTGCCAGATACGGATTCACTGCCGAATCCGGACAGCGCAGTTCGATGCGGGTGCTCTCTCCTCTCGAGGACGGGATGCGGATCATCGTACTGCGGTTTGCAGATGCCGACCATGCCACATAGACCGGAGCATCGTAGCCCGGCACAAGGCGCTTATAGGAGTTGACAAGCGGATTGGTCAGCACAGTCATCTCCTTGATGTGCTTTAAGATTCCGGCCATAAACTGGTAGGCAACCTTGCTCAGTCCCAGTTTGTCCGACGGATCTGCAAAAGCATTCGTGCCATCCGACAGATTTGCCAAAGACATGTTGATGTGCATACCCGAGCCATTGACACCAGCCTTCGGCTTCGGCATAAACGTCGCATGCAGACCGTGACGCTTCGCAATCGACTTGACTGCCATCTTGAACGTCATAATGTTGTCCGCTGCGGTCAGACCGTCCATATACTCCAAATCGATCTCATGCTGAGCCGGTGCAAGTTCATGATGGGAGGCCTCAACGCCAAATCCCATATCCTCAAGATTCAGCACAATGTCACGGCGCACATTCTCTGCCATGTCGATCGGAGCGACATCAAAGTAACCTGCCATCTCATGCGTCTGCGTCGTCGGTCTTCCGTTGTCATCCGTGTGGAAGAGGAAGAACTCACACTCCGGACCAACATGGAACGCATATCCCATGTCCTCGGCCTCCTTGAGCACCCGCTTCAGCACATATCTCGGATCACCCTCAAACGGCTCTCTGTTCGGGCGGTAGACATCACACATCAGGCGTGCAACCTTTCCCTGCTGGGGTCTCCATGGAAATATCTCAAATGTATCTAAATCCGGATACAGATACATATCCGATTCTTCAATCCGGACAAAACCTTCAATTGCGGAACCATCGAACATGCATCGATTCTCCAGTGCTTTCGGCAACTGACTGGCGGTGATGGCTACGTTTTTCAGCATACCGAAAATATCAGTAAACTGTAAACGGATGAATTCGACGTCCTCTTCTTCTACGAGACGGATGATGTCATCCTTATTATACTTGCTCATCGTTTTTCTCCTTTTCTTTGCATGGGTTTCGGACTGCCCTTCCGTCCCCCGATATGCAAAGGAGGGCGCGAATTCGATCATCTGGGCAGACGATCCCCTTTTCATGCAACACCCTCGTTCCATGTTCAAATAATAACAGGCAAAGAAATCTTTGTCAATGTGCGAAACTTAACAACTCTTCCTCTTATTTGTCATAATTTTCAGCCAATCGCACTTTATTGTCATCGTTTATGCCTCGCACAACCTGTAACTCAGAGTGGATGTCCCCCTCCTGAGTTCAAGTCGACGCAAGCATCCTCTTCTCCCGGCTTGTCGGAACTTTTCGTTTATGATACAATAAATGAATTGCTTCGAAATTTATTAACTTTATTAACCGATCCTTTTTTCTAACAAATTATGGGGGGTTTACTTCTTATGAAAAACAAGAAACTTTCTGCCCTGCTCCCGATTGCGGTCTTTCTCGTCTTCTATCTGGGGCTTGGAATTTTCTCGGAATACATTATGAAGATTCCGATGGGCTTCTACAACATTCCGATCGTCGTCGCCTTTCTGCTCGCGATCCTGACTGCCTGTCTCCAAAACCGGGAAGTCTCGTTTGACCACAACCTCGAACTCATGGCGCAGGGCGTCGGGGACAAGAACATCATCACGATGCTCCTGATCTTTCTGACCGCCGGAACCTTCGTCGGCGTCGTCGGGCGAAGCAGTGCCGAGAGTGTCGCCTACCTGATGCTCTCCCTGATTCCGGCGCGTTTTTCCGTCGCTGTCCTCTTTGTCGTCGCCTGCTTTGTGTCGACCTCGATGGGCACTTCAGTCGGAACGATCACGCTCCTCGTCCCAATTGCAACCGCAGTTGCTGAGACTTCGGGCTTCTCGCTCGCGCTGTGCACGGCGTCTGTGATGGGAGGCGCGATGTTCGGAGACAACCTCTCGTTCATCTCCGACACGACGATCGCCGCCTGCAATGGTCAGGGATGTGCGATGAAGGACAAGTTTCGCGAGAACTTCGGAATCGCGCTTCCCTCCGCAATCGCCTCGCTGATCCTGATCCTCATCGTCTCCTTCCGTCAGGACCCGGGAACATCGATCAGCCATTCCTACAACCTGATTCAGATGATTCCCTACCTTCTCGTGCTTCTCGGCGGAATTGCGGGAATTCAGGTCTTTCTCGTGCTCTTAACCGGCATCGTCTCCGGCGCGCTGATCATGCTCGGAACCGGACAGACGACACCGTGGGAGATGCTCTCCAACATGGGATCGGGCACTTCCGGAATGTTTGAGACCTGCATGGTCGCGATTCTCGTCTCCGCAATGTGCGCGCTGATCCGCGAAAACGGCGGTTTTGACGTTCTGCTTGAGACCATCCACAAGATCTTCCGTGGAAGAAAGGGCGGACAGCTCGGCATCGGTCTTCTCGTCGCCCTGCTCGACATTGCAACGGCAAACAACACCGTCGCGATCGTCATGGCAAACCCGATCGCAAAGGAAATGTCCGAGGACTACGGCATCAGCCCTCGGAAGACAGCCTCCCTGCTCGACACGTTTTCGTGCATCTCTCAGGGCATCATCCCCTACGGCGCACAGATGCTTGTCGCAATCTCCGCTGTGCATGAGCTCGGCTATGAGCTCTCTGCATTTGAGATCATTCCCTGCCTCTTCTATCCATCAATGCTGTTCATCAGCTCGATGATTTTTATTTTTCTTCTGCCGGAGAAGGCGATAAAAACACAATAAAAAGGAATAAAAAGGCGAAAGCTTAATTAACTTTCCCTCTTAATCTTCTCTCTTGTAAGAGAGCGCACGGATCGCATTGAGGATCGCGAGAACCGAGACACCGACATCTCCGAACACTGCTGCCCACATCGAAGCATATCCGAGAGCGACGAGAATCAGCACAAGTACCTTGACACCGATCGCAAATAGGATGTTCTGGCGAACAATTCCGACCGTCTTGGATGCAATCAGAATCGCGTCCACAATTTTCGACGGCTCATCATCCATGATGACGACATCCGCTGCCTCGACCGCAGCATCCGAACCGATTCCACCCATCGCGATACCGACATCAGCGCGCGCAAGTACCGGAGCATCATTGATTCCGTCTCCGACAAATGCGAGCGTCTTTCCGGGTGCTTTTTTGCTGAGAAGTTCTTCCACCTTCTTGACCTTATCGCCCGGGAGAAGATTTCCGTAAACCTCATCGAGTCCAAGACTCTCTCCGACTTTTCGTCCGACCTCCTCGCGGTCTCCAGTCAGCATCACAAGTTTCTTGACTCCATGACGGCGCAGACCCTCAAGTGCCTTCGGCACATCCGGACGAATCGAGTCAGAGATCACGATTGCGCCGAGATACTGATTTGTCTCTGCGAGATAAAGCGTTGTTCCAAGCAGAGCCGTCGGCTGTTCAACGACAGCCCCACATGCCTTCATCAACTTCTGGTTTCCGATGTAGAGATCCCTCCAGACTCCATCTTTCTCGATCTGAGCATGGATACCCTGACCGGAAATCTCCTCGACACTGCCAATCCGCGCGGTATCGACTTCTTTGCCATACGCCTTCTTGATCGAGAGCGCAATCGGGTGATTTGAGTGATGCTCTGCAAGGACTGCAAGCTCGAGAAGCTCCTCCCTCGTCATGCGAACCGAAGAGATCTCGCTGACTTCAAACTGTCCGGTCGTCAGTGTTCCCGTCTTATCAAACACAACGGTGTCGAGACTTCCGACTGCCTCAAGATAGTTGCTTCCCTTCATCAGGATACCATTTTTAGAGGCGGCGCCGAGACCGCCAAAGAAACTAAGCGGAACAGAAATCACAAGCGCACACGGACACGATACAACAAGGAAACTGCATGCGCGGTATACCCAGGTGCTCCATCCACCGCCGAGAAGAATCGGCGGAATCACCGCAAGAATCACCGCAAGAACGACAACGATCGGCGTGTAGACTCTCGCAAACCGCGTGATAAAGGCTTCTGCCTTCGCCTTTCTCGAGCTTGCATTCTCGACAAGTTCAAGAATCTTGGAAACCGTCGAATCATCAAAGAGTTTCGTCGTCTCGACCTCGAGCACTCCGCTCAGATTGATCGATCCACTGACAACTGCCTGACCTTCTGCGACCTCAACCGGCATCGACTCACCTGTCAGCGCCTTCGTGTCGAGCGTCGAATTTCCCTTTCTGACAATGCCGTCAAGCGGAACTTTCTCGCCCGGGCGAATCACAATCGTGTCACCGACTTCAACCTCATACGGATCAACCTGCTCCTCCTGTCCATCTCTCAGGAGGTTCGCATACTCCGGATTAATGTCCATCAGATCTGTGATCGACTTTCTCGACTTGTTGACCGCATAATCGTTGAAGAGCTCTCCGATCTGATAAAATAGCATAACCGCCACAGCTTCCTCGAGGGAGCCGACAATGATCGCTCCAATCGTCGCCACCGACATCAGGAAGTTCTCATCGAAAACATCTCCCTTTGTGATGTTTCGGCAGGCACGCAGAGGAATGTCATATCCGGCAAAGAGATACGCCACAAGAAACGGAATCCACGAAAATGCAGACCGTTTTTCCAGAATCAGCGCCAGAATGAAAAATACGGCGCTGGCACTAAGCCTCGTTACCATCTTTTTCTGTTTTTTTGTCATCACAGCCATCCTTTCTTTCCGGCGCTCTCCGGAAATCTGTCTGAAATTCCCATACCATTTCCTATGCCATCAGGCGTGGTTTTTAATCGAATCTTAGCGCAGAACCTTGAACTCTGCCTCCGGCTCAATCTTGTCTGCAATCTTTCTTGCGCCCTCAACAACCTGATCTTCCATTCCGTCCTCAGCCTCAATCACAAGACGCTGGGTCATAAAGCTTAAAGATGCCTCCTTGACACCATCGAGCTTCTTAACACCCTCCTCAATCTTTGCAGCACAGTTTGCACAGCACAGTCCCTCAAGTTTGATGATCTTCTTCATGATTTTGTCTCCTTTTCTTTTTCTTTGCTTTCTTTTTTCTTTCTTCTTGCTTTTTTAGCTTTTCTTTTAGCTTTGTTTATTTGCAACTGTTCCGTTCATTCGTCCGTCCCAGTTACGATCTGTTTAAATCAACGCCCGCAAAGATTTTGCGTGCGATTCGATTCAGCTCTGTTGGCATCTTCAAAATTTCTCTACTCGCTGATATGTTCCATACCCTGAGCCAGAATCGTCTGAATATGCGCATCTGCCAACCTGTAAAAAACGGTCTTTCCCTCCCTGCGAAAGGACACCAGTCTCATCTGCTTTAAGGTTCTGAGCTGATGAGAGATTGCCGATTGTCCCATTTGCAGAAGGGTCGCAATGTCACAGACACACATCTCAGACTGGCTGAGCACATACAGGATCTTGATTCTCGTCGAATCTCCAAAAATCTTAAAAAACTCAGACAGATCAAGAAGCTCCTGCTCATCCGGCATCACACGCTCCACCTTTTCCACAATTGCTTCATGGACGTGCATGAATTCACAGGTTCCCTCTTCCACTTCTTCTTCAATCCTTGTTTTCTCTTCTCTGGTCATCAAAGCCTCCGTTTCTTTCCCATTTTGTATTCCTATGATCACATCGACTCTCCATGATTTTCCAACATTCTCTGTCTTCTATTCTATCCCCTGGTCGTTCTCGTCTCGCCTAATCGCCTAAATTGCTTTCATATGAATATCTGTTCATATGTTTATATTACCACATTTTCATTCTTTGTCAAGTGGTTGGACGCAAAAAAAGAGAAGAGAGAAACCATTTTTTCTCAGTTTCCCAACTTCTCCTTTTTCTTTTTCCTCATCAACTTCTTTATCAACCTGCTAAATGCATCATCTCAATCAGGAAAATCCAGCTCAGACCATAGTAAGAAATAACTGCAACAAGGTCGTTGATTGTCGTGATCAACGGACCAGACGCAACTGCCGGGTCTACGTGAATCTTCTTGAAAAAGAGCGGAATCAGCGTGCCGACTGCGCCGGAAATCAGCATTGCGAGCACAAGTGCCAGACCAATACATCCTGATACCGCATAGGCAAAGGCAAACGTCTTTCCCTTAAAGAATACAATGTAAAGTCCAATCACTGAGAACGAGAGAACACCGAGAATCACACCGTTTGAGAACGCGATTCGCATCTCTTTCCACACAAGCTCCAGCTTCTGACGCACAGTCAGGGACTCATCCATCAGAACGCGGATCGTGACAGCCAGAGACTGGGTGCCGACGTTTCCTGCCATGTCCAGAATCAAAGACTGGAAGCACATGATCAGCGGAAGCTGACTCACCACATTCTCAAACAAGCCTACCACCGATGATACCAGCATACCGAGGACAAGAAGAATCAGAAGCCACGGCAGACGTTTTTTCATACTCTCCTTGAGCGGTTCCTTGAGATCTTCCTCCGCGGTCAAACCTGCGAGTTTTGCGTAATCCTCTCCCATCTCATCATCAACAAGTTCTACGATGCTCTGGGAGGTAATGACTCCGAGAAGACGGTTGCTGTTGTCCAGAACCGGGATGGAGTCCTCCGAATAATCCTTCAGTTTTTCGATACAGTCATCAATCGCCTCATGACCGTACACATACGGGTAAGACGTGACAATCAAATCCTCAAGCGGTGCTTCCGGCGGTGCTGTGAGCAGATCTCTTAAATCCATCGCGCCGTAAAACGTGTGGTCGTCTGTGACCATAAACAGCGTTGAGATGTTGTCATTCTTCCCTGCCTGGCTGACGAGGCTTCCCATCGCCTGTCTGGCGGTCAGATTTTCCCGAATCACAATGCAGTTTGTCGTCATCCAGCTACCGATCTCCTCCTCGTCAAAGGAAGCGATCACTGCGACGCTCTTTCTCGCATCATCATCCATGAGCTCAATCAGAAGCGCCCGCTTCTCCTTCGGCTCCATTTTCAGAACATCGACAACCGCATCCGTCTCCATTCCGGAGAGGATGGATGCTGCCTTCTTGATGTCCATCTCATTTAAATATCCGGCCGCCTCGCGCTCATCGATGTGCTCGAAGATATCCGAGATCATGTCCGTATCGAGGACACGACAGACCTTCTGTCGCTCCACCACCGTCAATTCCGGAAAAACTTCTGCCAGATCATTCTCATGGTAGTCTTCAAGCTGTCCGCGCAGAACACCCGGTGATGCATTTCCCCGGATAATTTCCAGGATTTCGGACTTGTAATCTTCCTGTACTTTATTTTCCATGTTAGATCCCCCTTATTCAGTTTTTGATGCAGTACTCCTGAAGTCTTCTCTTTTCTTCCATTATTTATTTTTGAAAACTTCACACTGCGCTTGCAAACAGGGACGAATTCCGAACAGGATCAGAAAATCAGAGCAAATCGATGGACGCACTTCTGGCGTCTTTTTGATATGCAAAGAAACAGAATAGACTGCCGTCTGTTTCCGATCCTGTGCTTCTACTTCGTCCATGACTGTCGCCGTCCATTCTGTTCACCTACCTTTATCTTTGAATTTTTAGAATTTCCTGCTATCTTAACAGGATTTTAGCGGGTATCCCAAAAACACCCTGCTACATTATAGTCTACTTCCATCTAAAAGTAAACTTGAAAATACAACTTTTTTCTCCTTTAAAAAATTTAATGATTTGAAATGATAAAAAGAAAAAAGGTTATGCCCCCACATTTGCATGAGTCTGCATAACCTTTTTAATTTCTGTTAAATCTTACATTTTAAAGCTCGCACACAGCGTCTGGTCTGCACTCGTCGCATAGTCGCCGGTGATTCCGATGTGATCTGCCATACAGCGATGTTCCTCATTGTACATACATTTTACCGCCTCACAGCTGATCTCGAGCTTTTCCTCCGGAGTCTGGAAGACATTCGTGAAACTGCCTTCCTTCTTCTCGTCAAAACTGCAGCAGCAGGTCTCCTCTTTCGTGCTTGCATCCTGACCGTCCACGACGATCGCCTGACGGCAACAGCAGTAATCGGAATTGTGCAGACAGTTTGTGACAGAACATTCAAGTTTCGTCATAATAAATGCATACCTCCTTGATCCAAAAAATAATGATGATCTGGCATCAGGAATAGTATGCATCTATTTAAAAAACTTATTCTATTATCAAGACTTTTTTCTCAAAAAATCATGACCGCTCATCGTCTGGTTGTGAGCTTAGTCTGATTCTGATCTCAGTCCGATTCCGATCTTACTTGTTCTCAGTGACAACCTCTACCTTGCGGTTCTCCTTGCGCTCGATCTCGCCCTGAATGTCAGACAAGAAGTCTGCAAGGCTCTTCTGACCCTCATCGCCCTTGAAACGGCTACGAACAGCTACGAGGTTATTCTCCTCCTCCTTCTGTCCAACAACCAGCATGTACGGGATCTTGTTCTTCTGAGCCTCACGGATCTTGTAACCGATCTTCTCGGAACGAGTGTCAAGCTCTGCACGGATACCAGCCTCATCGAGCTCTGCCTTTACCTTCTGTGCATAGTCAAGATACTTGTCGGAGATCGGCAGTACCTTTACCTGTACTGGAGCCAGCCAGGTCGGGAATGCACCTGCAAAGTGCTCGATCAGGATACCGATGAAACGCTCGATCGAACCGAATACAACACGGTGGATCATGATCGGACGATGCTTCTCTCCATCTGCACCGATGTACTCAAGCTCAAATCTCTGCGGAAGCTGGAAGTCAAGCTGGATCGTACCACACTGCCAGGTACGTCCGATTGCATCTACCAGATGGAAGTCAATCTTCGGTCCGTAGAATGCGCCGTCGCCCTCGTTGACTACATAGTCAAGACCAAGCTCGTCGAGTGCATTTCTCAGACCGTCGGTTGCTACCTCCCAGTCCTCATCGCTTCCCATACTGTCTTCCGGTCTTGTGGACAGCTCTACATAATATTTGAAGCCGAACAGCTTGTAAACGCTGTCGATCAGGTTTGCTACACCCTTAATCTCATCCTTGATCTGCTCCGGGGTCATGAAAATGTGTGCATCATCCTGGGTGAAGCAGCGAACACGCATCAGACCGTGAAGCTGACCGGATTTCTCATGACGATGAACGAGACCAAGCTCACCCATACGCAGAGGAAGATCGCGGTAGGAACGCGGCTCAGAAGCGTAAACCAGAACGCCACCCGGACAGTTCATCGGCTTGATTGCGTAATCTTCGCCGTCGATCACAGTCGTGTACATGTTCTCCTTGTAGTGATCCCAGTGACCGGAAGTCTCCCACAGGCTACGGTTCAAGATAACCGGAGTAGAAATCTCAACATATCCGGCCTTCTTGTGGATCTGTCTCCAGTAGTCAAGCAGAACGTTCTTCAGCACCATGCCCTTCGGCAGGAAGAACGGGAATCCCGGACCAGCCTCGTGCATCATAAACAGACCAAGCTCCTTGCCCAGCTTTCTGTGGTCACGCTTCTTTGCTTCCTCCATCATCGTGATGTAAGCCTCAAGCTCTTCCTTCTTTGCGAAAGCAGTTGCATAGATTCTGGTCAGCATCTTGTTGTGCTCATCGCCTCTCCAGTAAGCACCGGCAATGCTCATCAGCTTGAATGCCTTGCCGATTTCCTTCGTGCTTGCCAGATGCGGACCTGCACACAGATCGGTGAACTCTCCCTGGCGATAGAAACTGATCGTCTCGCCCTCCGGCAGATCCTCAATCAACTCTACCTTGTATGGCTCCTCTTTCTCCTTCATCAGAGCGATTGCCTCTTCTCTCGGAAGCTCAAAGCGTTCCAACGGCAGAGCCTCTTTCACGATCTTTTTCATCTCTGCCTCGATCTTGCCAAGGTCATCAGATGTGATCGGGGTCTCGAAATCGATATCATAGTAGAAACCATCTGCGATAGACGGACCGATTGCCAGTTTGGCGCTCGGGTACAGACGCTTGATTGCCTGAGCCATCACATGGCTTGCGGTGTGGCGCAGGGTGGACAGACCGCCTGCATCCTTTGCAGTCAGGATGTTCAGAGCGCAATCCTTATCAAGAACAGTGCGCAGGTCTACAATCTCTCCGTCAACCTCTCCTGCACATGCTACTCTTGCAAGACCCTCGCTCAGATCTTTTGCTACGTCCAGAACGGACATCGGCTGTGCATACTCTTTTACACTTCCATCTTTCAATGTAACCTTCATGATTCTGACTCCTTCTTCTAAATCTTTTTTCACGAGAGCGTTTCACGGACCACTCTTTTTACGGACTGCCCGAAAACTCTCCCTTTGAATCTTCTCAAATTGTGTGAAGCTATTGTGTGAAAACGCAATTTCCTATCATATAAAAAAGAATGTGCCTTGGCACATTCTCGCGCCGAGGCGCGGTTGCTTCAGCAACCATCTTCCCCTGCGCCGAGTGCGCATCCTTGCGGAGCATTTTTTGTATGATAGGACGCAATTTCCTATCATACAAAAAATCCCTTGTCTGCACAAACTGCCAGACAAGGGACGATATTCGATCGCGGTTCCACCCTGCTTGTTGTGAGCAATCCACGTCATCCAACTTCCAGCTTTCGTGCTTCTCGATCTTTCTCAATTCTGAATTTCACTCTGGCTTATGATGCTCTCACAACCTCTTCATTCTGATGATAACGGAATCACCGGGTCCGATTAAGGACCGCTCCGAGATGGTCTTCGCCTCGTCTTCCTCGCAGAATGCTTCCAGCAAATACATTCCTCTCTGTGCGCTTCGGGCGGGCTACTCTTCTCATCAACGCATTACTCATATCTCATTTGTTTTTGATTCGTACTTCATTATAACACGACAGGCAGATATGTCAAGTCTGTCCACACTTAAAATCAACATGACTGCAAACACAACACCGGCATTTCAAGTTTTTTTGTCCATTTACAAAATTGTGGGGATCGATGCCTGCAAAATTCGGACGGCTTCCTGCTCATCCGGTCCTTCCACTCGAATCTCAATTCGGTCTCCGCATTTCGCTTTGAGTCCCATAAGCGCCATCACTTTACTCGCATCCGCCTCTTTTGTCTTCAGTCGGATACGCACCTGTGACTGAAAAGGTTCTACCATCCTGCTGATTGCGCCCGCACTGCGCGCATGCATCCCAGCCGGGTCAGAAATTACATATTGAAACCACGTCATGTTTCTCATCCTCCAAACGTTTTTTCTCCGTTTTCCCTGCTTTTCATACACTTTTTCTTTTTCCGATCCCTATTTACAGATTTTTTAAATAGGTTCTTTTCTCTCCCCTTCCCGTTCAGTTTAACAGGGTTTTGTGGATTCGTAAACAGCATTTTTGACCATAAGCAAAAGTAATTTTTTCAATCATTATTACATATTGGCTATTTTTTTTCGCCTCCTTTATAATAAAATCAGTCAGACAGACAAGATTTCTCATCTTTCAAACGATTTTTTATCTGACTTTACATAACTTTATTTTCTTCAAAAAGAACACATAATCTTTATATATTTAAGGAGGATTCTATTATGACAGGAACACCAATCATCACAGAAATGCAGGTCATCCCGGTAGCCGGATACGACAGCATGGAAATGACACTCAGCGGAGCACATGCCCCGTACTTCACCAGAAATCTTGTCATCATCAAGGATAATTCCGGTCACACCGGAATCGGTGAAATCCACGGTGGCGAGTATACCGAGGAATGCTTAAACAGCTACATTCCGCTCGTTGTCGGTCAGGAAGTCGGCAAATATCGCTCCATCCTCGGTGCAATCCACAGAGGTGGTAAGAAAGCAGAGGGCGATGACGGCGAGGGCATCCAGACTCTCGATATCAGCAAGCTGAAATTCGTTGTCCGCGCAGAGTGGGCAATCGAGTGCGCTCTGCTCGACCTGCTCGGTCAGCACCTGGGTGTTCCGATGTGCGAACTGCTCGCAGAGGGCAAACAGCGCAATCAGGTGGAAGTTCTCGGTTATCTGTTCTACGTCTCCGACCGCAACAAGACTGATCTGCCATACCTTGATGAGTCCACAAGCTCTGATCCGTGGTTCAAGATGCGCCGAAATGCGATGCTCTCCCACGAGCAGATCGTCGAGGAAGCACAGTGCCTTCAGGAGAAATACGGCTTCCGTTGCTTCAAGCTCAAGGGCGGTGTCTTCTCCGGAGAGTACGAGATGGATACCGTGCGCGCTTTGAAGAAGCATTTCCCGGATGGACGCATCAATATCGACCCGAACGGCGCATGGAGTCTCGCAGAGGCAATCAGCCTGTGCAAGGGTATGCACAACACGCTCTCCTACATTGAAGATCCTTGCGGACCGGAGGCAGGTTTCTCCAGCCGTGAGATCATGGCAGAGTTCAAGAATGCAACGAACATGCCTGTTGCAACAAACATGATCGCGACGAACTGGCGTCAGTTCTATCATGCAGCAGCACTCAAGTCTGTTGACATTGTTCTGGCTGATCCACATTTCTGGGGTCTTGAAGGTTCCCTGCGCATGGCATCGATCCTGAATGACTGGGGTCTGACCTGGGGCAGTCACTCCAACAACCACTTTGATATCACACTGGCTACGTTCGCTCACGTTGCCGCTGCCGCTCCGGGTCATCCGACCGCTCTTGATACCCACTGGATCTGGCAGGATGGTCAGAATCTCTTAAAGGATGCTCCGCAGATCAAGAACGGTTATCTGGAGGTTCCGAACCGTCCGGGTCTCGGTGTCACCCTTGATATGGAGCGCGTGATGGAGGCAAACCGTCTCTACAACAGCATGCCGTCCCACGATCGTGACGATGCAATGGCTATGCAATACCTGATTCCGAACTGGAAGTATGACTCCAAGAAGCCTTGCCTTGTGAGATAAGTTTGAGTTAATTTGAAAATTTGATTCAAATATGAAAAAGAATGTACCAAGGCGCATTCTAGCGGAGCTATTTTTATATGATAGGACGCTATTTCCTATCATATAAAATAAGCATCGCCTTTCCATCTGTTATCCCCTTTTGTTACGATGGAAAAGCGGTGCTTTTTCTTGACTCTCTTTTTCTTGATTTTCTCTTTTAACCTCTGACGAGTCCCTCAACTGCATTCGTGTATCGTCCGGTGATGACAAGGCTCACTGTCGATTCGATGAAGGCTCCGATACTGCTGATCTTCTCCGGCGGTGCCGCATAGAAGACCTGAAAGTGATTCTCCTCAAAGTACTTGACCATCTGCTCGATTCGCTCTCTCGAGAGGGCAGAGAACGCCTCATCGATGAAGACGAGACGGGCACAGCAGACATTCTGCGGGTAGCACTGGTTCAAGCTCGCCGCAAGAATAATAAAGTACGGAGTCTGCTTCTCGCCATTGCTCGCAGAACCCTGCTTCTTTGAGAGATCTGCTACAATCTCCTTATCTCCCTGACGGCTGATGATCTTCATGTCGTAAGTGAAATATTTGCGGTAATCCGTGTACTCGCTCTCATCCTCCTCATCGAGGATCACACTCATGAACTCCTGAATATCCCGCTCCATCTCCTCGTCATCACGCCCGGAACTCATATATGCCTCCGGAGAATCCATATAGTTTTCGAGGCGACGGCAAATGCGGAAGAAGACTGCTCGATCCGGCTTCTCCTCCATCACGAAACGATACGTATCGTTTCCGAACGGAAGCTGTCTGAGTTCACGGTTGATCAACGCAATCTCGCTCTTCGCCTCTCGAACCGCCTCATTGATCTCTGCGACAAAGTCGTTCATAAAGGCGCTCTCAAGCCGTCCTGCCTGCTCCTCAAGTTTGTGATGCGCTTCCTCAATCTTGACATTTGCAAGATTTCGGTACTCCTCACGGTAATAGGAGATGTACGCAGTTCCTCTCCGACTTAAATCCTTCTCCGACAACCGACAATACTCAATCTGAGCATTCTCAAGTTCACGGATGCTGTCATTCACATTCTTCTCTGCGTCGCGAACCGCTCCGAATGTAATTACCTGAAAACTTCCCTTCTGTTTCTTGAGTTTCTCATACTCTTCCATCATCGGCTTCTCAAGCTCCATGTTTCTGGAAGAGAGATCCTGATACTCACGATTGAGCTTATAGAGATCACCGGAAATCATCTTCTGGCTTCTCTGATTCTGACTCTGAGCATCGGAGCACGTCCGGATATCTCCGACGACCTCATCGCGCTCCCTCTGACAGGTCCCATAAGCCTTTCTCGCCGACTCCTGCTCCTGAATAACTGCCATAAACTCCGAGCTGTTCTGAATCTGCTCAATTTGTCGCTCAAGATCTGCCTGTTCTCTCTTTACTTTCTTTAAACGCTTCTGTGCGTCAAAATCATAATGCTCGAGATTCCAGTCGATAGAGGCAATCTCCTGGCGGTGAATTTGCGTTCTCTCAGTCTCCTCCTCAAGTTTCCGGTACTCTTCCTGATTCTTCTGTCTGTCTGCTTCCGCCTGTGCAAGCTGGATCTGAACCGCATCCTCACCCAGACAAAGAAAGGTCTTCTCAAGATCCATCGCAGACACCGCATAGCTCTTTGCAAGCATTCCGTCCTTTGTCAGTCCGCCCTTCGGATACTCGTGCAGTTCTCCGAGCGACTCACAAAGATGAATTCCGTTGAGCAGGTAATTTGCATACCTGCGCGCAAACCCATTCGGGACATTCAAAATCTCCGATGCCGATCCCTCCGTCACTGGAGTCTCCGGAAGTTTGTCTGTGATGACAACCTTGCAATTCTTCAGCTTCCGACTCTTTAAGATCTCCATCGCCTTCTCACAGTACTCACCATCGACGATCAGATCGAAACGCTTTTTCCCAAGGAAAGTCTCGATAGAAGCTCGCCACTCCGGTGTTTTGACTTCCTGAACCATCTCGGCAAAGACTCGGACCTGAGTGTGAATTCCCTGATTCTCCAGCTCCTTCTGGATCACAGTTCGGGCTTTCTCAACCTCTCGCGGAAATACCATCCGGTTTGCGCGCAGTTTCTTGATGTCCTGCTCAATGCTCTCCCTCTCCTCCGAGAGAAGATTCTTCTTGTCCTCACTGTGAACTTCGAGACTCTGAAACTTTCGGTCGAGTCTCTGCACATAGGAAGAAAAGGTTAAGAAATGCTCCGTCTTTCGCTCCGATGTCATCCCCTCTTCTGCCAGATGAAGCAAGGTGTTTTTCACTTCCTTAGAAAGTCCCTCTCCATCTTCAAGCTGAGTCCAGCTAAGCAGAGTCTCCAACCGGTGCTGAAGATTCTGAATCTTCTTTTCCTCTTTCTCGTAACGATCTGCCTCACGCTCAAGCTCCGCACACTGTCCCTTCATCGCCCGGATGCTGTCCTGCATTCCGCGGAACATATCGTTGCTCTCCGCAATTCGCAGGCGAGAGGAGGCGTGCTCATACCGCTCATCCATCTCTCCCTGGCGAAGTCTGAGCTGTTCTTCCTGGTGGCGCAAAATTTCCAGCTTCTGCTCAAGCTCTTTCTTGTGCGCCTCCTTCTCCTGAAGTTGCTGATAACAGAACATCATCTGACGAATCCGCAGACGGCGCAGGCGATTCTCATAGTCCACGCTTCTCTTTTCAACCTTCTCAAGCTGATCCCTGCTCTCACGCATCATCTGGTACATCTGGCGAATCCGCTCAAACTGTGCCTTCTGCTCTCGCAGATCTTTCAGCGAATCCACATTGCTCGGCTCTAAGACACATTCCTGAATGAACTGATCGATATTGTTCTCCGGATTGAATGCCATCATTTTCAGGAGTTTGTTCCGGTAGCGAATCGGATCACAGCGAAGTCCGAGTGCCCGCAAAACCTGCTCCACACCACGGTCTCTCGACAGAAAATCCGCAGACTTCAGTCTCTTTTCTGCCGTGTGAAGCTCTGATCTCGGCGTCACGCGGAGAAGTCCGCCATCCACACGCGCAAAATTCATATCCGAGAGCGTCGTATCCCGGCAGACAAACCAACTGCTCTTATAACTCGTCTCGTCCGGCGATTCGATGCAGACACCGACCACAAGTGAGCTGTCCTCAACCGGTGACCAGAACTCCATTGCAACATAACTGATCACTTCTCCGCTTCTGAGATAGCGATCCGGTCCATTGCTCTTGGTATCTCCGCGGACATAGGCGACAACCGTGCGGTCCTTATCCTTCGCCGCCTTGTTAAACTGGGTGTTTCCCGTGAGCAGATACGTCATTGCATCGAGAACCGTAGATTTTCCACTTGTATTGACTCCCGTAAAGAGCGTAGAACCCTCAAGACACATCTCCACATTCTGAAATCGCGACCACTGCACCAAAAGCAGTTTCGTTGCCGTCTTTCTGTTATTCATCTCCGTCTTCATCGGCGTCTCCTTCCACTGCATCTCTGTCACTTCCTGCATCCTCGCTGTCTTCGTTTTCATCCCTGTCCGTCATCCTGTCCATCGTCAATCTGTCCTCGTTCTCGTCCTCGAGATCTCTCATCCGTCTGTCCGCATTCTCCACAAATCTGCGGATCTCATCCGTATTCAGCGCAAACTGGAGAGACGGATACAACCAGATCTGGCAGTCCGGATCTCCGACTTTTCCTTCGAGATCCAGCAGGTTGTAACTCGAAAAGATCGTGAGAATCGCACTCATCGTGCTCTTATCCACAAGATCCTTCAGACCGTACTTGTCCAGCTCCAGTCTCAGATCCGTCATGGAGATCTGAACCGCTCTCGAGAGTCTGCCCGAGCGAATCCGATCGATGTAGAGCGTCCACAGACAACAGAGTACCATGCTGTCCACTTTTCGCAGGGCATATCGATTCGCCTGAATCTTTCCGTCCTCCCCCGACTGCGCACAGTTTTTCAGCATCACAACCCCGTTTTCGCGGTCTATCACAATCTCAAATCCAATATAAGAAAAATACAGGGAAATCGGGTCCGGTCTCTTTGTGATAAAGTAATACAGCTTTCTGCTATCCTCATCCCTGTCCCGAACCACAAAAGTTCCCTTCAAAAGTCTTCGGCAGGCTTTTGTAAACATACTCTTTTCCGATGATGTATAGTCCTCCCAGTAAGCATCCATGCCCATCTTCTTTTCTCCCTCTATGTAAAATCCCATATAAAGTACATACGGAATCGTATTTATTTTATTTCATCTGGCTTGTCTGCCCTGCGAATCTCAAACCGACGCAGGAGCAGATGATCTGCCCTCACATATCCGTCCGCCGGCTCTACGGTGTAGCCATTTTCATTCGCATAGGCAACCGCAGACAATGCACACAGAAGATCCTCACTGTCTGAAAGCGGAAGATCCTCACTCGTGAGAACCGCAGATCCTTTCCCCGTCTCTGTCTCACCCACACAATCGCTCTTTCGAATCGCCTCCTCCATCGCGCGATCCAAATACTGCTTCATCCGGTCTTTCGAGTATGGATTGTAGGACTCTCTCTCGTGTGCGAGACGAGCCTGCTCGACATCCTCACTCGTCATCTCTTGAAACTCCGAAACCGTCTCCTTGCGGATTCTCTGTATCTTTCTCGGATAGCGCAGAGAATCAAGGTCGAGAAACTCATTCTTTTCCAGAGCGAACAGCGACTGCAAATCTTCCCCGAGCGAATCTTTCCATCCGACCATCTTCATCTCCCGCGCAAGATAACGGATCGTCTGCTCGACACTTCCGCGCACATCCGTGTCCTGATTGCGGATAAATCGCGCTCTGCCAATCGCAATCTGTAAGTAGACATTGATTTTATGCTTGATATCCCGCATAATCTTGTCATAGTCTTCCGTCAGGAAATTGCGCGTCGCCTGAATCATATCAAGGACAGCATCTTCCGCCTCCCAGAGCGTGATCTCTTCTTCCCTTGCGCACTCCCTCGCAAGCTCCTCATAGAGTTCTTGATTGGTCTGAATCTCATCAAGCTTCTGTCGGATAAATGTCCGGTACAGATGAATATTCTGCTGTTTCGTCAGACGCGCATACTCCCGGATGAAATCTCCTTCGCAGTACTCGATCACATTCTCCGTCAGACTCTCAAGCGTCTCCTCCTCAGCCATCCGCTCAATGATCTTTCGGATAAAGGTGGAGAGACGTTTCAGGGATTTCGAGAGCATCTTTGCATTCCGGTAAATATTCTTTAAACCATTTACATACGGCTCATGCTTCCACTGATCTTCATTGTGCAGGATATTGTAAATGTTATAAAGGTAGCTGGAAAACTCCTCCCGCTCCGGCTTTCGCAGTTGTTGCAAAAACTCTGCGAGCAAAATCCCCTGTTCCGTCATCTCAATGTGCTTTTCATAGGTGGCATCATCCGTGTCTTCCTCAAGCCAGCCGACCTCTTTAGAACAAAAACGGCGAATCACCGCATTCGCCAGCTCATTGTAGTTTCGCCTTGCCGAGGAAGAAGTCTCCTCCCTATCCACATTCTCTTTTCTTAAGTTTCTATCTCTATCTGCTTCCAAAGACGGATCGGGACCTGTCTCCTGATCATCCAAATTCCGGTCAAAATTCTGATCGAGATTCTGTTCAAGATTCATGCTCAGATCCAGATCCGGCTCCAGCTCATTGACCTGATTCTCAAGCAGATACGATGCCAGTGCGTCTCGAATTCGGCTTCGCGCGATCCGATAAGATACCTCCCTCTCATACTGATCATAAATCAACTGGAGGCAATCCGAATAAATCTGGTTATTGCCCGCGCTTGACAGGCAGTTAAAAAAACCAGATGGAATCATATCAAAAAGTTTCGGCATATCTCCCTCTTTCCTCTCTTCCTTCAAAGACAGAATGCATTCCATCTATCACACTACATTCCAGCCATTCTGCTTTGTCAGCTTGTCACCGTCCCCATATCACAAACTGGTGACATCGTTTCATGCCTCTTGGGCACTTTTTTATTTTCCTTTATCTTATCACATTTTTTCCAAAATAGCAATTATTTTCGATCATATGTTCGATTTTAGTTCTTGATTTTTAATTCTTGATTTTTGATTTTTCCATTCACAAAAACGCGCATGCAGAAAAGAATCAAACGAATTCTCTCTGCATGCGCTAAAAAATCAGACCTTATTTTTTATTTATGATATTTATGAACTTTTCATTCTTCATTATGAAGTTCTCACCAGCCGGAGTGTGTTCTCGGGATAATCAAATGTGAGACCGGACACCTCCGATACAGGCGGAAAACCCATACTCCTCCCAGAACTGGTGAAGCGGAATGCAGTAAATGCGTTCCATCTTTTATTTTATCGTGTTTCTTCCGCTGATGCAACAAAAAATATTTTTTGCCCATCTTAATACAAATTTAATACCGTCAAATCGACACTAATACACATTTTATGCCTCATATGGAATAATAAAATCAGAAATCAAAACAACTTGCAGTAAATATCAAGGCAAAACACAAATAAAGACAAGGATACAAATATGAAACACATAAGACACACAAGGTACATAAAAAAACATTTATCCTCCTCACAGATTATTATTCTCGGTTTTGCAGGTGTCATTCTGTTGGGAAGTCTGCTGTTGATGCTGCCGATTTCCACTCAGGATGGAAAAGGGGCAATCTTCACCGACGCACTTTTCACTGCCACATCAGCAGTTTGCGTTACTGGGCTGATCGTGAGAGATACCGCAACCTACTGGAGCACATTCGGGCAGACCATCATCCTTTTTCTCATCCAGATCGGAGGCATGGGCGTTATTACCGTGGCAGTCGCAATTTCCGTCATATCTGGAAAGCGAATCAGCCTAAAACAGCGCAGTACGATGCAGGAGGCAATTTCTGCACATAAAGTGGGCGGAATTGTACGATTAACCGGATTCATCATCAAAATAACCATAATTTTTGAATTGATCGGTGCAGTGAGCATGTTTCCAAGTTTTTATAAAATGTTCGGAGCACGAAAAGGAATGTGGTACGCATTTTTTCATTCGATCTCAGCATTTTGCAATGCCGGATTCGATTTGATGGGAATCGAAGCGCCTTACTCCTCTCTGACATCCTTCATTGAAAATCCTGTCATCAATCTCTCTGTCATGTCACTTATCATCCTTGGCGGAATCGGATTTATGACCTGGGATGATATCAAAAGCCACACCTGCCATATTCAAAAATATCGCATGCAGAGCAAAATCATCCTTCTGACAACCTCCCTGCTGATCGTTCTTCCTGCACTCTATTTTTTCTTTTTGGAATTTGAACATATTCCGGTCGGGAAGAGGATCCTCATCTCCCTTTTTCAGGCAGTCACTCCGAGGACTGCCGGATTCAACACCATCGACTTGACCCAGCTCAGCGAAGTCGGCATTGCCATCATGATCATTCTGATGTTGATCGGAGGCTCTCCCGGATCCACTGCCGGTGGTATGAAAACGACAACTATCGCAGTCCTTCTCTCCACAGCGATCTCCGTTTTCCGTCGCAGGGAGCACACCCATTTCTTTGGGCGACGGGTTGATGATGACACGATCCGGAATGCCGCAACCATTCTGATGATGTACCTTACCTTATTCGTATTCGGAGGATTTATCATCAGCCGAATCGAAAATCTTCCCCTGCTTGTCTGCCTATTTGAAACCGCCTCAGCAATCGGTACCGTAGGCCTGACACTCGGAATCACCCCACAACTCGGAATCTTATCCCGATTCCTCTTAATTTTCTTAATGTACATAGGACGGGTAGGCGGTTTAACTCTTATTTTTTCCGCTCTATCTGGAAATCAAGGACACACGGCGAGATTCCCCCAAGAAAAACTAACCGTCGGATAAGGAGTTTATTTATGAAATCAGTATTATTAATTGGACTTGGACGTTTCGGCAAACACATTGCCCGGAAACTCAACGAATTAAACCACCAGGTTATGGCAGTAGACAGCAATGAAGAACGCGTAAATTCTGTTCTTCCCTTCGTCACAAATGCACAGATTGGAGACAGCACAAATGAAGAATTTCTTTCCTCTCTCGGAATACGAAATTTTGATGCGTGCATTGTCGCCATCGGAGACAATTTTCAAAATTCTCTCGAGACAGCCTCTCTCTTAAAAGAACTGGGTGCAAAAAAAGTAATCGCCCGGGCCTCCACCGGAGTGCAGGAAAAATTTTTACTGCGAAATGGAGCAGATGAAGTTGTCTATCCGGAAAAACAGTTAGCTTCCTGGACTGCGATCCGCTGTACGTCCGATAATATTTTAGACTACATTGAACTGGACGAAAATTACTCCATATTTGAACTCTCTGTCCCCTCAGAATGGACCGGAAAATCCATTCTCCAGCTTGACATCCGCAAAAAATACGGCATCAGCATTCTCGCCATTCGAGAGAATGGCAAACTGCACATGAATATCACACCGGATACCGTTCTCAGCGCTGAGAAATCCATTCTTGTCCTCGGAGCGCAGAAGGCAATTCAAAAATGTTTCCATATCTGAGCATCAAGACCTTCTGCAAGATATAAACATACATATACGAACAACAAACATATGGGGGTGAAGCAAATGAAGTGGACTGACAAACTGCTTTTAAGCGTTACCGCGCTCATTATTTTTTCATTTGGATATTATCTATCAAAGCGTTTTGATGATTTCATGGAGCAGAACAACAGACAGTTTCTGCCTGAGCAAAGCACCGTCATCTCCATTGCCACTGACACCCCTGTCCTGCTGAATCTTTCCATCAAAACATTAGACTCCTGCTTTCATATAAGTCCATGCATGGAATTTCATTTCAGCATCAGGAGTTTTCGTCAGCTCTTACAAAGAATTTCCGATGGTGCGGTGGACCTCGCTTTTATCTCTGAACAAAACATCCAGAAACTGCCGGACGATCCCGATTTTGGACGTATCCATCTCAAAAATCCAGATGCGAACTGCTGTTTCTGGATCGTGTGGAACAGACATGTCTCCTCTCAATGCCGTGATCGAATTCTACTCGCATTTGAGAACGTATTCCTGGTGGAAAAAACAACGTTTTTGTGATAAAATTTGCCGTAGACCAGGAGGATCATGCACATGGATCAAATAAAAAAAGGGCGTTTAAAAATTTTTTTCAGTTATGCAGAAAGCATCGGCAAAACCCATTCCATGCTAAAGGCTGCTTTGACCGCTAAAGAACAGGGAATAGATGTCGTTGTCGGTTACGTTGCCCTGCATACTTTAGAAAAAGACTCAGAATTAGCGGATGTTCTCAGCCAACTCGAATGGCTCAGCTGTGAAAAACAGAATTTTGACATCGATCTTGCATTGAGCCGGAATCCTGAATTGATTCTGGTCGATGAACTGGCACATTCAAATCAGGCGCCATGCCGCCATAAAAAACGTTATCAGGAAGTAATGGAACTGATCAATCATGGAATTGATGTATACACGACCGTCAACGTGAGCAACCTTGAAAGCCTTCATGACACTGTGGCCTCCATCACAGGAATCACCACCTGGAACCGCATCCCAGATTCCATCTTCGACAATGCAGACCAAGTAGAATTAATTGACATCGAACCGCAGGAACTCATTGAACGTTTACAAGAAAAAAACACTGCTGATTCCAAACTTACCGTCGAACAATTAACCGCTCTACGGGAAATTGCTCTCAGGCGCTGTGCAGATCGGGTAAAACGCCTGTCGAGCCAACTTTCAAAAACAAATAATTTTCACACCGATGAGCATATCCTCGCCTGTCTGTCCTCAGCACCCTCAAATGCAAAGATCATCCGAACAGCTGCCCGAATGGCACGGGCATTCAACAGTCAGTTCACCGCTCTCTTTGTGGAAACACCTGACTTTGCAGAAGAAACACCTGAAAACAAAGAACGGCTACACAACCATATCAAACTTGCAGAACAGCTTGGTGCGAATATTGAGACTATATACGGGGATGATGTCCCCTACCAGATTGCCGAATATGCCAGATTATCCGGTATCACCAAAATTGTCCTTGGCAGAAGTGCGATGACCCGTAAGCGTTTTTTTGGAAAATCTACCCTGACCGAACAGCTCCTCTCCTACGATCCAGAAATGGATATTCACATCATTCCGGATCTGTGTAGCGAACTGCCTTACCGTCAGAAAAGAAGAAACGATTATCTAAAAAAGCACAGCATTTTCACAAACACACTCAAGAGCAGTGCCATCCTTTTCGGTGCCACTCTGCTGAGCATCTTATTTGATCATCTGGGATTTACAAGTGCAAATATCATTATGGTATACATTCTGGGGGTTCTGTTAACCTCCATCGTGACGTCTCATCAGGTTTACAGTTTGATCTCTTCTGTCGCAAGTGTATGTATTTTCAATTATTTATTTACCATTCCAAAATTTTCGCTCACCGCCTATGGAACTGGATATCCGGTCACCTTTATTGTCATGTTTCTGACCGCTTATATCACAGGGACCATGGCAATCCGATACAAAGCACAGGCCGGACAATCTGCAAAGATTGCATACCGGACCAAAGTTTTATTTGACACGGACCAACTGCTCTCCAAAGCAAATGGAAAAAGAGAAATCTTTGAAGCCACAGCAAAGCAGATTCAAAAACTTCTGGAACGAAACGTAGTAATCTTTGAAAATGTAAACGGTAAACTGTCTGAACCCTATTTTTCACAGGCAAAAGAGACTTCAAATATTCCTGTTTCCTATCACTTTGAGAGTGAACGGGCCGCAGCAGAATGGGTTTTAGCGAATAATCACACAGCCGGAGCAACCACAGATACTCACTCACACACCCAGTATCTCTATTTTGCTCTTCGCATGAATGAACGGGTTTACGGAGTCATCGGAATCGAGGCAAAAAACACGCCCCTGGATGCTCCTGCCCACAGCATTCTGCTTTCCATTCTCGGAGAAGCAGCACTCGCTCTTGAAAATGAGAAAAATCTCTGTGAAAAAGAGGCCGCGGCAATCCTCGCAAAAAGCGAACAACTCCGCGCCAATATGCTCCGCACAATTTCCCACGATTTGCGCACACCACTCACCTCTATTTCCGGAAATGCAAGCAATCTGATGAGCAATGGAAATTATTTTGATGAAGAGACAAAACAACAGATTTATTCCGATATTTACAACGACTCCATGTGGCTCATTGATCTCGTAGAAAACCTTTTGTATGCCACCCGGATTGAAGAAGGAAAAATGACTCTGCGCACCTCCACCGAACTGCTCAGCGAAATTGTTGAAGAGGCCATTTGGCACATTAAGCGGAAACTGAACAGCCATACGCTCTCAGTTTCCTTTGATGATGACCTGATTTTAGTCAAAGCAGATGCAAAACTTCTCGTTCAGGTTATCGCAAATATCATCGATAATGCAGTAAAATACACCCCCGCAGACTCTTCCATCACTATCACTTCAAAGAAAAAGGGAAATATGGCAGAGCTTTCCATCGCCGATACCGGAAATGGGATTCCACCCGCGGACAAAGAACGGATCTTTGAAAAATTTTACTGTGGAAACCAAAAAATAGCAGACAACCGACGCAGTCTGGGACTTGGACTGTATCTATGCAAATCCATTATAGAAGCTCACGGCGGAGTCCTTTCGGTATCTGACAATCTGCCGCACGGAGCTATTTTCAGCTTTACCATTCCATTAGAGGAGGTTCCTTTTTATGAGTAAATTCCAGGTTTTAGTAGTCGAAGACGACACCCCTGTCCGAAATCTGATCACCACCACACTGAAAGCACATGATTATCGGTTTATCACTTCCGCAATCGGTGAGGGAGCCGTGATGGAAGCTGCCTCTCACAATCCTGATATCATTCTTCTGGATTTAGGGCTGCCAGATATCGACGGAGTTGAGGTCATTCGGCGGATCAGAAGCTGGTCAAATGTTCCCATCATCGTCATCAGCGCCAGAAGTGAAGATATCGATAAAATCGATGCTTTGGATGCCGGCGCTGACGACTATCTGACAAAACCTTTTTCGGTAGACGAACTTCTTGCCCGTCTGCGTGTGGTCCAACGGCGTCTTGCACTCATGCAGAACAATCTCTCCCAGGAAGCCGTCTACGAAAACGGACAGCTTCGCATTGACTATGCATCCGGCTGTGCCTATCTTGCCGATCAGGAACTCTCTCTCACTCCAATGGAGTACAAACTACTGTGCTTATTGGCACACAACACCGGAAAAGTTTTGACCCACAAATACATTCTTCAGAATGTCTGGGGAAGCAGTCTAGAAACAGACATCGGATCTCTGCGCGTCTTTATGGCAACACTGCGAAAAAAACTAGAGCAAGCTCCCATCTCCCATCAATATATCCAGACCCACGTCGGTGTCGGATATCGAATGATGAAAGTAGAATAAACTGACCGCGCTCAACGATACAAAGGCAGCTTTATGCATTCCCCGATGCATAGCGGGATCGATCATGGCGTGACCGATGGTGCATTGCCTGCACTGCCAGATTCCAGAGCGGAATCAGATACAGATACACAGCTGTGATTAAACAGCTCTCCGGCGCTCCAACCGTCGCAAGCGGAACTGCCCCGGCTATCGACCACGGGATCAGCGGTGCAACGACGACTGCCGTATTTTCCAGATCAATCGCCAATTCCTCCTGATTTTCAACCACAGGTCCACAGAGTTGATGCGTCAGCATAATCGAGAGAGTCTGGTTGCAGGCAATCGCACTTGTCACAACCGAAGTCAGCAAAATTGCACCAAACGGCGTGATTTTTTTACCCAATCGAAGGATTCCATCCTGAAGATGATCCAGAAAATGCGTCTCCTTGAAAATCCCCGCATAGCATGAGGAGATACATACAATCAGAAAGACGCATGTCATCGAGAGCAGTCCCCCTCCATTCATAAAGGTGGCGACCTCGGCGCTCTCCGCAGAAAATCCAAACACGCAAAGATGTACGATCTGCGCCGGAGCGAGGTGCTGAACAAAGCCAGCAATCAGAATTCCACTCAGACTGCTGACGAGCAGGGTAATTTTTACATTCTGCTTGAACACAGAAAACAAAATCACAATCACCGCAGGGAGCACAACGACCCAGGAGAGATCATAATAGGACCGCAAAATTTCCTCAATCGCGATACTTCCAGCTCCCGATGTGTAAGTCTGTCCGAGTTTCCAGTAAATCAGACAGGTCAAAACAAACGGAACAACCGAGGTTTTTACCATCTTTCCGATATTCTTAAAAATATCAGTCTTTGTCAATTCACTCACAAGAAGGGCACTCGTTGACATCGGAGAACAGCGATCCCCGAAAAAGACACCCGCAAGCACGGCTCCGCCGGTATAAAAAATTGGAACGCCCATGCTGTTTGCAATCGTCACACAGATCACGCCCATCGTCGCCGTGCTTCCAAACGAGGTTCCTGTGAGCACAGAGATCAGACAGCACATCAGAAATGTCACGAGAAGAATCGCTGATGGCGAGCAAAAACGTGATGCCTCACAGACAAGCAGGGCAATCGTTCCACTGCCTCGCCAGATCGCCGTGATCATTCCGATCAGAAGAAACGTAATCAAAATGTTCTTCACCGTGCGAATCCCGCCAAGCGAACAGCGAACCATCTGCCCTGCGCTGTGATGACGCACAATCCCGTATCCGAAGAAGAGTACATACCCGAACATCATCGCAAGCAGAATCGATTTTCCGGTAAACACACAAGCCAAAAGACCTGCCGAAAACAGGCCAAGTGCAATCGCTTCCATCTCAGCACTGTCCCTCCCATTTTTCAATCTCCGTTCGACGGTTGATCCACCCCGGTTTCCAGATCATCAGATAGGCGGTAAATCCAATCGAATCTCTCGCAATCTCAAATGGTTCTTCTCTCAAAATCATCGAGTGTACGCCCTGCTTTTCTAGCTCCTCCTGCCTGCGTTTCGCCTTCGACATTGCAGCCTCAAAACAGGCATCCGCCGATTTTCCAAATGATCGCTTCGGATAAACTCCTGCACTCCGTCTGAGATGTGCCTCCAAAAGATCCGTCACTTTTGCATGGGCATTCGTATGTAAAAGCATTGCAAGAAAACGCGCCATCATCCTGCCCGAATGCCTGCGATAAACTTTGAGAAGGTACAGAAATCTGCGATCCCCCGCCTCTCCTGCAAGCTCCTCCATGACAGAGATCGCCTGCTCAGTCGGAATCCACGGTTCCTCCTGCGGTACGAGATAGCGCTCCGGAACTGCCGGATAGTTCGTGTGATTGAGGGGCGGAAAGTGTGCCAGAGACGCAAATTTTCTCTCCTCATCCGTACAAAAATCCTCCCCTAGGTACTCACACTTGTCCCTCAAAATTGCAATCCGATACTCCAACTGGCGCAAATACTCATATCCGCTGACCCAGAAATGTCCGATCTGCCCGTAATCATATAGATGACATTCAAATTTTAAATCCCGGAAGAAAATCGTCACCACACTGTCACCCTGACGAACAATCAGAATATACGGGCTCTCCGCGTCTTCCTGACATTCCAGCGAAGCCTCTAACTCGCCCTCGTAATCCGCCTGATATATTCCCGTAATCACCGCATGTTCAAAGACAAGAAAACTTTCCGTCGCATCGTTCATCAGATAAACAAGGCGGAGATCACGGCGTTTTTCTCTCTGTTTTTCTCTCTTTTCCTTCTGGTTTTTTTCTTGATTTTGTTCGTGGTCTTCTTCCTGATTTTCGCCCTGATTTTTTTGCTTTTCCTGTTCTTCTTTCTGCTCGTTCTCTTCTTCCAGCAGAAGCTCAAATTGATCCTGTGCAAGAAGCTGTTCCAATCGTCTAAACGGATCTATCGCTTCTATCACTTTCATCACTCCTGCTCTCCTTCGTTTGCATCTTCCATCGTCACCATCTGCGCAAGCTCCTCCGGAGATCTCGTCTCATCCGGCACATAGGAAAGGCGCATTACCGCCTGTGACCAGTTCAAGCTGAGTTTCGCTTTTTTCTGTCTCTCTGTTCCCGCCTTTGCCATGCACTCAAGCAATTCCTCGAGCACAGCCTTCGTCAGATAACCGCCTCTCCAATGAAACGTAAATTCTTTTCCCTTTTTCGCTGTCTGCTGTGCCCGCTTATAGACATCCTCCACCTTCGTGAATGAAAGTTTCTTTTCCCGATAGTAGAAATGATCTCCATCTGTACAGGAGGGCGCTGGCGCAATCAGCGGTTCGTGATCTCGAAATACCGCCTTGTCATCCAGATTGAAATAATCATAGCGAATTTTCTCCCCCGCTTTCGCTCCGGCATCTTTTCCGCCTGCTCCTCTCGTCCCATCTCCATACTTTTTCTCTCTGCTCAAGCTGTTGTCAAACGTCACATCGAGATGATAATACGTTCCATTGATCCTCACGATATTCCATGTATGGCGATACTTGATTCCCTTCTCCGGATTGCTTCCGCAGAGTGCAATCATGCACCAGACTCCCAGCGCATCGCAAAGCACTTTCACCGACTTTGCAATGCCCTCGCAGACACCAACCCCCTGTCCGAGCGGTCCAATAATTTCATGGGAGTACGGCTTTTTTAACTTATCATAACGGACGTTCTCGCAGATAAAATCATGGATATATTTCTCTTTCTCCCACTCGCTCATCTTCTGCGCGGGGCGCACAAGTTTCTCCACGCGCGCCTTCAATGCCTTCTGGTGTTCCTGAATCTTATTCTTCTCAAACAAATACTCCGGAATCATAATCAAATTCGGAGAATCCTGATAATACTTGTACTTAAAACCGGAAACCCAAAAGATCTCCGGATGGTCCAGACGCAACTGGAAAAACACCTCGTGGAGCAGACGTCCCTCAAGACGCGGGACTTGAAAAGATTCTGCCAGGCTCTCAAATCCCTGTTTCATCGCCCGATAAACCACCTGACATTCCCGATTCATCTTGCTGTAATAATATGCCTCCATCTAACGTGTTTCCTCCACCAGTTCTTCTGTCTCGTTCTTCTCTCGTGTACCTTGTCCGATTTGCCTGAAATTGATTTTTTCAAGTTCAATCTCGGACTTTTCCAAAGAAACAGGATCGATCGTCCCATTCTCCCTTTTTGCCCAACAGACAAGATCCCCCTCACAAATTCCTTTCTCATCCAAGTAAGAATCTCTTATCTGAATCGTATGCTCCAAGCCGGATTTCTCAGATTTCAAGCAAACCATCACCATCGTCTCCTGTCCGTCCGGTCGCCCCTCGCATCCGAAATCCGCCTCGTAAATTTCCAAAATTTTCCCAACTTCTTTTCTTTCGCTGATTTCTTTTCTTTCACTGATTTCACTAAGCGCTCTGATTTTTTTATCAGCTCCACTATTTTCTCTAATCTCTTTAATCTCTTTTATCTCATTAACGTCCTGTAAATTGCTCATCGTTTTCTTTCTGTCTTCCCGTTAACTCTCCCTGTTGTTTACTGATTATTTTCCAGATTCATCATTTCTGCTGAACAAAAAACTTCTGAAATTCCACCTCTGTTCCCCGAAATACATCCAGATCCACATCGCCTTTCTGGTCCGCAACACCCTCAAATCGTCCCTCATCACAATACTGCCAGAAAGACCATCCAGCGATGTCGAGAGGTGGATAATAAGTGTTGCGAATCCACAACGGGTAGTCCGAAAATTTCCCGCGAATATAACGGAAATAGAACTTGTATGTGGTATAAATCACAGGCTTCTTTCCATAATGTTCTTCCAAAATGTCAAGAAACCTTTGCAGGGAGGAGGCAATCTCCTCCGGCTCCGGCATTTTTGCATTCCCAAGCGCATAGTACTCCACATCCACGGCCGGAATCATCTGTCCGACTAGATCTCCGACTGTCTCCATATAAATTTTTGCCTGCGTCTCCGGAGCACTCTCAAAACTGAAAAAATGATAGGCTCCCGTGTGGATTCCAACCGCCTGCGCCAGTTTGCGGTTGTCCTCAAACTGGTCATCCACATGACCACTTCCCTCAGTCGCCTTGATATAAGCGAACTGTACCTTTTCTTCCTTTAATTTTTTCCAGTCAATCTCTCCCTGATGATGGGAGACATCGATCCCATGTATGGAATATTGTTTTACCCAGAATTGATTGATATTAATCTTTTTCATATAAATGAGTACGCCAAAAAAAATCAGCAGTAAAAATGACAGTAACAAAAAAATCAGCAAAAGTGATTTTCTGCCCGATAATCTGATTTTCAAAATGATATCTCCAAATATTTTTATTGTCCCCAAAGAAATCGCAACCACTCCGTTTTTGAAGTGTTACTACTCTCTTATCTTATAATAATCAGTCTGGATATGCAACCGAAGAATCCGAAAGAATTTATGAAGAAAATTTGATTGATGCCACTTAATACCAATTAATAATATCACCTAATTTCGATTGATATAAAAAACAGGAGAACATCCTCTCTGCGTGATAAAATCCCCTGTTTTCTCTATCATTTTTCACTTTTGATTTTTCATATCACCTGATTTATTCAATATCGTTCTCGTCCTACAACAACCGATTTTCCTCAAAATCAATGCTGTCCGGTTCAAAATAATTTCGATACTCCACCTCAATCGCATGTTTCATCCTCGTCATGCTAATGGACAAATGCTTTTTCAATGCCTTTTCCAAATCGTGTGTATCTCGTTTTTCCAGCATATCTAAAAGCCCCGCATGCTCCCGGATGATACGGGTAAAATCTGTCTCTGTCACAAAATCAAGCATCCGAAAACGCGTATAATGAAGCTGTTGTGCCTGAATGACCGTCCAAAGTTTAAGTCTTCCCGTCGCGGAGAACCATACCATATGCATCTGATCGTCCATCGCATAAAATTCTTCCGGCTCAAATTTTGCCTGCTGAATCAGAAGTTCCTGACAGCGGATCTGGTGACGAACCTCCTCCAAAAGAAGCGGAGTGGCAACCTGCATAAAATCCTTCATCACCATCAGCTCCACTGCGATTCGCATGTAGATCATCTGGCGAATGTCATCCAGATTCAGAAGTGTCACATACGTCCCTGAATACGGGACTGTGCGGACAAACCCCTGCTCCTGAAGTCTGCGCAACGCCTCGCGAACCGGCGTTCTCGAAACATCAAAACGAGCACAGATCTCATTTTCACTGATCGCCTGTCCCGGTTTCAATTCCAGTTTCAAAATTTCTTTTTTTAAGGTATCAAACACATAATCCCCGCGATTCTTCAGACACTTCTCACCCATAGCTGTCACTCACTCCTTCACTTCCACCATTCCCAATATTCGTTTTCCATATTTATTTCCAGAACCCGTCTCCGGTATTTTTTCTTAATGAAAATTTCTACGAAATCCCTACTATTTTACAAGAATAATGCCGGAAATGCAAATCTTTCTTTTTTGTTCACTTCCATTCCTCAATAACAATAACGAAACAAAGCTCCTCCTGTCATCCGAAGACGGCAGAAAGAGCTTTGAGCTTTTGTTGTTCAAGAGAAAACCTGCTTCATGTATCAGGATTTTTCACGAAATCATTATGAAGGCTGTTTTCCGATGTATGCCTGAATTCCGCCATCTACATACAGGATCTGACCATTTACAAAGTTAGATGCATCTGATGCAAGGAATACTGCCGGTCCACCCAGATCGGAAGCCTCTCCCCAACGTCCTGCCGGGGTCTTGGAAACGATGAACTGATCAAACGGATGTCTGGAACCGTCTGGCTGTTTTTCTCTCAGCGGAGCGGTCTGCGGAGTTGCGATATAACCAGGTCCAATACCGTTGCACTGAATGTTGTACTCGCCGTACTCAGAGCAGATATTTCTGGTCAGCATCTTTAAGCCACCCTTTGCTGCTGCGTATGCAGAAACAGTCTCACGTCCGAACTCAGACATCATAGAGCAGATGTTGATGATCTTTCCGTGACCCTTCTTGATCATGCTCGGGATAACTGCCTTAGAAACGATAAACGGAGCATTCAGATCTACGTCGATTACCTGACGGAAATCCTTTGCGGACATCTCGATCATCGGGATTCTCTTGATGATTCCGGCATTGTTTACCAGAATATCAATGACGCCAACTTCCTTCTCGATCTTTGCAACCATCTCATTGACTGCATCCTCGTTGGTTACGTCACATACATAACCGTAAGCCTTGATGCCCTTCTCCTCGTAAGCTGCGATACCCTTATCTACCAGTTCCTGCTTGATATCATTGAAGACGATCGTTGCGCCTGCACTAGCCATAGCGGTTGCGATTGCAAAACCGATTCCGTATGATGCTCCTGTAACCAGAGCTACTTTACCTTCCAGGGAATAGTTATTGATGTAATCCATATCGTTTATTCTCCTTTTCCGTGCTTTTATTTTTGTATACATTCTTTTTGACTTGTATACAATTAACTTGTAAGTATACAATACCATACTTATCCTCGAAATGCAACTGGCACTTCAGACAAATCTAAACCATCTTTTTTGTACATTTCGCCACTCTAAATTTGTTCTCTTTTTTAACCCCAGCAGATTTCAAAAAGCATGTCTTTCACACATGTCTAACTGTCCACATAAGATATGTTACAAAGACAAATAAAGGAGCTTTCAAATATGTGTGGATGCAATGGATGCGGAAATGGTTGCAACGGAGGATGTGGAATCAACTCAAACGGATGTGGATGCGGTGGATGCAGAAATGGCTGCAACGGAAACAACGGTTGGAACAACCGCAATCGTCAGGCATTTCGCAATGGCTTCCGGGAAGGCTACGAGGAAGGTTTTCGAGATGGTTTCGAGACCGGAAATGACAATGACCGATTCCCGTTCCCGGGCGGAGGTCCAGGAGGTCCGGGTGGTCCGGGAAGACCGAGTGGTGGATGTGGTGGAAACAATGGATGTGGCGGATGCGGTGGAAATTGACACCGGATTTGCAGACTCAATCTTTTACTAGTAGTTGCTCATGATTAATAATGATTAATAATGGTTAGTAATAATTCACCACTTTACAACTTTTTCTGAAATAAAAAATATCGTACAGGACTTTCTGATGTATAATGAGTTTGCCTAAAACATTATGAAAGAAAGTGATCCTGTACGGCAAAAACATTATACAACGAAAAAACACTGATTGGTAGACTTCATCAATATTTTTTGATTTATTTTGAAACTTTTTCTGTTCCAACAGCAGATACCTTGTTTCTGCTGATACTATCCATACTGACTTTGGAATCCGCACATTCCATCCGGTTTCTGTATCAGCATTTTTTATCCGGAATAACGAAAAAATCATTGACTGCATTTTATTATGTATGTTCCTACACCAGTTTACAACTTTATAAATGGTAGACGCGCTGGCAAGCCAGTTGTTTTAAAGCCTTTATCATAGCATTTGATTTTATATGTGTTTCGATATTTTTGACGAAAATGGTAAAAAATATCTGACTACGAATACCCTGACTTAATTCAAAACGAAACTCCTGTACACTTTTTGTGCGATATTGAGAAAAATGTTCGTTCTGATAGGGTAGAATCTTCATGGCACAGTAACTGATATTAATCAGATTGACCAGCATTTCAATTC
>ERZ1106915.169-NODE-169-length-105855-cov-14.095605_pt1 | contig 105855 bp, 97 predicted proteins | sample MGYA00403653_ERZ1106915 | MGnify/ENA primary metagenome ERZ1106915 (study PRJEB35170, sample SAMEA104062404) | human gut metagenome | biome: human gut; feature: human-associated habitat; material: faeces | place: Denmark | collected 2012-06-06 ...
TCAGGGAAGATGCAGAAAAGTGTATGGAAGCAGGAATGAACGCACATCTTGCAAAACCGCTGGATGCGGAAAAAATGATTGTTGCTTTAAAAAAATGCATGGCAGATAATAGCGATGTAAAACTGCACGAAGATTTGTAGGAATAGAAAACAGAGCATATAGAGTTGTTATATGGTCTGTTTTTTTATTCCTTAGAAGAAGCAGGCTGTGAAAATCCTTATGTTTTTTGGGGACTGGAATAATTATATAAGGTATGTTAAAATAAAAGAACATATATTCGATTCTTGGACGATTGATGGAAGGCGGTGCATAGCATTGACAAAAGCAGAGAAGATAAGAAAGATTCAGGGAATACTGGAATTGAAGGATTCCCGTGGAGATCTGTATGTGGATCTGTTGAAGACAATGGGAGATCTGAAAACAAATTATGGGGATTATATGATTACGGAGCCGATTGACTGTGATGAAGAATTGGAACGAATTTCGGGTGCGGATTATGAGCTTTGTACAGCATTGCTGACAATGCTGCTGAGAGAAGATCATTTTTCCAATGGTTCTTTTGAACGGAGATTTGCTGACGGGCAGGTGCTTCCTGTTCTGGTGAGGATGAAGGATGTTTTGAGCGCAGGAGTGTGATTTTATGAAAGTCGGGGATACTGCATATATTGTGGAATCAAACAGGTATGTGAGAGAAGTGGAGATTCGCAGGTGTTCTGGCGGGATGTTTATGGTCCGTTTTACAGATACGGGCGGCGGAATACAGGTGAAGGTTCACAGGCTGTTTGCAACGAGGGAAGAGGCTGAGAAGAGTATTGAGAAAGCACCAGAGACAAAGAAGGTGCGAGGGAATCCGTATGACCGATGGTACTGAACGGATGGTAAAGTAAATAAATGCATTAGGGGAAACCTGTTGCTGTCTGTGGAGAGATCTGCAGATGACAGCAGGTCTATTTTTTTGTCCGGAAAGTCAAAAAATCAGAGACCAGGACTCCTTGGAATAGTAGGAGGTGGTTTCTGGCTATGGGAAAAATTGAACTGATCGATACCGGCAGACTGACGGAGAAACAGGCCAGGTTAAACATGGAAAAGTGTGCAGAGTTTCTGGCAAGGATGATCCAGAAGTACGGGGATGTGGTTCTGGGGGAGATTGAGGAGAGAAATGCACAGCTGCAGGGGAAGTGATCGAGTGTGCCGGTGGTCTTTTGGGGCTGCCGGTCTTTTTGTGCTATGGAAACCGCATAGGGGAAGGTGGATTTTGGGGCAGTTTTTTTGGTCGTTCTGCGAGTTGGCGCAGACTGATGATTCCGATATATTTTATGTACGGCAACCGTATGACGATGGGCAACCGAAATGAGGTGAAGAAAGGGAAGATGGCAGGACTATGTGACCCTTGTGACCTGCACCCCTTACGCGGTGAACACCCACAGGCTTCTGGTGCGCGGCCGCAGAGTGGAATACACAGGAGAAGAAAAGTCCAAAACCGTTTCCCAGCTTCAGCCTGCTGCAATGGCCAGAAGACTGGTAGATGTATGGCCCTGGTTCCTGTTTATGATGGCAGGCGGACACGTCCTCATCGAGGACATCCCCGGCGTAGGCAAAACCTCCATGGCTCTTGCCTTTGCCCGTGCCATGAACCTGACCCAGAACCGTGTCCAGTTCACCCCGGACGTTCTCCCCTCCGACATCACAGGTATTTCCATGTACATAAAAGAAAAGGATACCTTCGTATACCAGCCCGGTGCAGTTATGTGCAACCTGTTCCTTGCCGATGAGATCAACCGTACCTCCGCCAAGACCCAGTCCGCCTTTCTGGAAGTCATGGAAGAGGGCACGGTAACCGTAGACGGCGTCACCCGCCAGGTGCTGGATCCCTTCGTGGTCATTGCCACTGAGAACCTTATTGGCTCTGCCGGAACCCAGATGCTCCCGGAGCCCCAGCTGGACCGTTTTCTCATCTGTATTCAGATGGGTTACCCTTCCAATGCAGACGACAGCATGGCAGATTATCTGCAGAAAAATTGTCCGTCTGTGCCAGACGAGGCCATCAGCCACCTGCAGGCCCTGATATTAAATGCCAGCTACGGTTTCCGTGAAGTAACAAAAGAAGACGTACAGTGGCTCAAAGCAATATTTAAACAAATTAAGCCATGAAGCAGTTGCCTCCCTATGAGCCAACAGCAAAGCCTGCCACGAATCAGACCGCAAAAGACAATAATATTCACTTAACCATGGTAAAGCGTTAAAAAACCAGTTGACAAACCTAACCCAGATTGCTATAATAACCTGCATGAACAAGGGCGTTCTTCAGAAGGGTATCTTTCTGAAGTGCGCCTTTTTTGTTTTTATAGGGATTTGTCCTACCGGACAGATCTTCCCAATGTTCAATCAGGATGAGGAAATAAAATGAAAAGGAGAGAGCACATTATGGGGAATTACACCAGAGACGAAGTGTTACAGATGGCAGAAGACGAAGATGTAGAGTTCATTCGCCTTCAGTTTACCGACATGTTCGGTACCTTAAAAAATATTGCGATTACCGCGAGGGAGCTCCCCCGGGCACTTGACAATGAGTATGTGGTAGACAGCTCCTACATTGCAGGAATCGCCGGAGAAAAGGAGCAGGATATGTATCTGCATCCGGACTACGATACCTTCACCATTCTTCCGTGGCGTCCGCAGCAGGGAAAAGTAGCCAGACTGATCTGCGATATCTACCGCTGTGACGGAACCCCTCTTGAGAAAAGCCCGAGATACATTCTGAAGCAGGTGGTTGATATGGCCGCAGAGGAAGGCTATATCTGCGAGGTAGACCCGGAATGTGAGTTTTTCCTGTTCCACACAGATGACAACGGAGTGCCGACCACACTGACACACGAAAAAGCCGGATATCTGGATATCAGCCCACTTGATCTTGGAGAAAATGCAAGACGTGATATGGTTCTGACTCTGGAGGATATGGGATATGAGGTAGAGTCTTCCCATCATGAGACTGCTCCGGCGCAGCATGAGATCGATTTCAAATTCACAGGAGCAAACGAGATGGCAGATTGTGTCATGACCTTCAAGATGGCAGTGCGTACCATCGCAAAGCGCCACGGTCTTCATGCAACCTTTATGCCAAAGCCCCGTGCAGAGGTAAATGGTTCCGGTATGCACATTCATTTCGCTTTATATAAAGACGGCAAAAATATTTTTGCAGATCCTTCCGATGTAAACGGACTCAGCGAGGATGCTTATCATTTTATCGGTGGACTTCTGGCACACAGCCAGGAGATGGCAGCCATCACCAATCCTCTTGTAAATTCCTATAAGAGACTGGTACCTGGCTACGATGCGCCGACGGAGCTGACCTGGACAAAGAACAACCAGAACTCCCTGATCCGTATTTCCAATTTAAGAAAAGACAGCCTTGCCATTGAGCTGAGAAGCCCGGATGCAGCTGCAAATCCATACCTTGTTTTTGCAGTGTGCGTGGCAGCAGGACTGGATGGAATCCATCATAAGCTGTACCCAACCAAAGCATCTGACCGTTCTTTTTCCGAGTCCGATCAGAAGGCAATGAATATTGGAAATCTTCCGGAGAACCTGTACGATGCACTTGTGCATTTTGAAAACAGCACCTGGATCCAGTCCATTCTTGGAAAGAAGTTCTGCGAAGAATATGCAGCAGCCAAGAAAGAAGAATGGCTGAATTATATGCGACAGGTAAGTGAATGGGAAATCAGCGAATACCTGTACAAGATTTAAGATGAAGAGAGTGGCACTCATATGAACAGCAGCATTGTAATTGCATTACCGAAAATAGATGACGCAAAGAAAATACGTACCATATTGAATCGGCACGGTTTTCCGGTAGCTGCGGTATGTTCAACTGCTTCAACAGCACTTGCCAGCATGAGTGAGCTGGACAGCGGTATCCTGATCTGCGGATACAAGCTGCCGGATCGGTATTACCGGGATGTGCTGGACGATCTTCCTCCCTGCTTTGAAATGCTTCTGCTGGCATCCGGAAGGGTGATCGCAGAAGCACCAACCTCCGTTTTGACTGTGGAAATGCCTATGAAGGCAAGTGATCTGGTAAACACAGTGGACATGATGCTTTCCCAGATCGAACGGCGGTTGCGCAGGGAGAAAAAGAAGCCCAAAGCCCGCTCCTGGAAGGAACAGAATTATATTTCCAATGCGAAGCTTCTTCTCATGGAACGAAACCATTTAAGCGAAGAGGATGCGCATCGGTATATTCAGAAATGCAGTATGGATTCCGGTACCAATATGGCAGAGACAGCACAGATGGTTCTGATGCTGTTGTATGACGAAGTATAGAAAGAATTTTGAAATGGAGGATGAGGAAATGGAGTTTTTGGATGGAAGCTGGAAAAAAGAAGTGAGCAGCTGGGATGCACTGATGGGAGAGGAACTTCTGAATCAGGAAGCCATCCTGGAAGGTGCCATTCACAGTATCCGCAACATGGGTGATGTTGCGTTTGTGATCATCAGAAAAAGAGAAGGTCTGTTCCAGACAGTATTTGTAAATGAAGAAGTAAATTTCTCCATTCACGACCTGAAGGAAGGCATGACCGTAAAAGTAAAAGGAATTGTAAATGAAGAAGAAAGAGCCCCTCATGGCAGAGAACTCCGCATCCGTGAAATCCAGGTGTTATCCGCACCTGCAGAGCCTCTTCCTCTTGCCATTGACAAATGGAAATTAAATACTTCCCTGGAAGCCAAATTAAATTACCGTTCCCTTTCCCTCCGAAATATTCAGGAGCGCGCCAGATTCAAGATCCAGGAAGCCCTGACAAGAGCGTTCCGCGACTATCTCTATGAGAATGGCTTTACCGAGATCCATACCCCGAAGATCGGTGCCAGAGGCGCAGAGGGCGGCGCAAACCTGTTTAAATTAAGCTATTTCCACAAGCCGGCGGTACTGGCTCAGAGCCCCCAGTTCTACAAACAGATGATGGTGGGTGTTTTTGACCGGGTATTTGAGACCGGACCTGTTTTCCGCGCAGAGAAGCACAACACAAAGAGACACTTAAACGAATACACAAGCCTTGACTTCGAGATGGGCTATATTGACAGTTTCGAGGAGATCATGGCAATGGAAACCGGATTTTTACAGTATGCCATGAAGCTTCTGAAGGAAGACTATGAAAAAGAGCTGGAGATCTTAAAGGTGGAGCTTCCCGATGCATCCAAAATCCCGGCAGTCCGCTTTGATGTGGCCAAGGAGCTGGTGGCAAAGAAATACAACCGCCAGATCCGCAACCCATTTGATTTAGAGCCGGAAGAGGAAGCCCTGATCGGTCAGTACTTCAAGGAAGAGTATGACGCAGACTTCGTATTTGTTACCCATTATCCTTCTAAGAAGCGTCCTTTCTACGCAATGGACGATCCGGAAGACACCAGATTTACCTTAAGCTTTGACCTTCTCTTCCACGGCCTTGAGATCACCACAGGAGGACAGCGAATCCACGATTACAACGCCCTTCTGAAAAAGATCGAGGACAGAGGCATGGAGACAGAAGGAATGGAACAGTATCTGGATACCTTCAAATACGGTATGCCGCCTCATGGCGGTCTTGGAATCGGCCTGGAGCGTCTCACCATGCAGCTTCTTGGTGAGGAAAATGTCCGCGAAGCATGCCTGTTCCCAAGAGATCTGAACCGTCTGGAGCCGTAACAAATATTTCAGGAGGATGAGGAAATGGCAAAACAGATAGATGACGAAACCATGGAAAATGTCTGCATTCTTGCAAAGCTTTCCCTGACAGAAGAGGAGAAAGAAAAGGCCAAAAAGGACATGCAGGAAATGCTGGATTATGTAGATAAACTGGATGAACTGGACACCTCTGGCGTAGAGCCCATGTCCCATATTTTCGGGGATCAGAACGTATTCCGTGAGGATGTGGTTACAAACGGCGACAACAGTAAGGAGATGCTTGCAAACGCGCCGAAAGCCAAAGAAGGACAGTATCAGGTTCCAAAGACCATAGGATAGGAGACATTCACATGGAATTATCGAAATTAACAGCCTTGCAGCTGGCTGATAAAATAAAAAAACATGAGATCAGTGTCCTGGACGGGGTAAAAGAGGTCTTTTCCCAGATTGAGGAAAAGGACGGACAGATCCACGCCTACCTGGACACCTACAAAAAAGAAGCCTATGCCCGTGCAAAAGAGGTGCAGAAAGGCATTGACGAGGGAATCTACACAGGCCCTCTTGCCGGCGTTCCCATTGCGGTAAAGGACAACATCTGCGTACAGGGAAAGCCAACCACCTGCGCGTCTAAGATCCTGGAGGGCTTTGTTCCCCAGTATCAGGCAGAGGTTATCGACCGTCTTGAGAAGGCGGGAATGATCATTATTGGAAAAACAAATATGGATGAGTTTGCCATGGGAAGCACCACAGAAACTTCTGCTTACGGTGTCACCAGAAACCCGTGGAACAAAGAACATGTTCCTGGCGGTTCCTCAGGCGGCTCCTGTGCGGCTGTGGCAGCAGGGGAGGCTTATCTGGCACTTGGCTCTGATACCGGCGGTTCCATCCGTCAGCCAAGCTCCTACTGCGGCGTTACCGGCCTGAAGCCAACCTACGGTACCGTTTCCCGTTACGGTCTGGTTGCCTACGCCTCCTCCTTAGATCAGATCGGTCCTGTGGGAAAGGATGTGGCAGACTGTGCAGCGCTTCTGGAAGTGATTGCAGGCCATGATCCAAAAGACAGTACTTCCATAGACAGACATGATCTTGACTTTGGAAAAGAAATGACAGACAAGATCGCAGGAATGAAATTCGGCGTGCCCAAGGAATATCTGGCAGAGGGACTTTCCCCGGATGTAAAGGATGCTTTTATGGAGACGTTGAAGGTGCTTACCCAGATGGGTGCTATTGTGGAATTTTTCTCCGTAAAGACTATGGAGTATATGATTCCTGCTTATTATATCATTGCCAGTGCGGAAGCAAGCTCCAACTTAGAGCGTTTTGACGGCGTGAAATACGGCTATCGTGCTGCTGAGTATGACGGCCTTCACGACATGTACAAGCGCACCAGGACAGAGGGCTTCGGTGAAGAGGTAAAGCGCCGTATCATGCTTGGTTCCTTTGTTTTAAGCTCCGGCTACTATGATGCCTATTATCTGAAAGCACTGCGCACAAAAGCCCTGATCAAGAAAGAATTTGATGAGGCATTTGAGAAATATGACGTTCTTCTTGCGCCGGCTGCTCCGTATACAGCACCGAAGCTTGGGGAAAGCTTAAAGGATCCTATGGCAATGTATCTTGGCGATATTTACACCGTTGCCGTAAACCTGTGCGGCCTTCCGGGAATTACCGTTCCCTGCGGAAAAGATAAAATCGGTCTTCCAATCGGAATCCAGATGATCGGTGACTGCTTTATGGAGAAAAAGATTCTCCGCGCAGCCCACGCTTATGAAAAAGCAAGAGGAGATTTCGGAACACCAGAAGAAGGAGGCAGGGAAGCATGAAACAGTATGAGACCATAATCGGACTGGAAGTCCATGTAGAGCTTGCCACCAGAACCAAGATTTTCTGCGGCTGTTCCACTGCGTTTGGAGGAGCACCCAATACCCACACCTGTCCGGTGTGCACCGGTATGCCAGGCTCCCTTCCTGTATTAAATAAAAAGGTGGTAGAGTTTGCCCTTCGCGCAGGACTTGCCACAAACTGCAGCATCAACCAGTACTGCAAGTTTGATCGTAAAAACTATTTTTACCCGGACAACCCGCAGAACTATCAGATTTCCCAGCTGTATCTGCCAATCTGCCATGATGGCTTTGTAGAAATTGAGACAGAAGCAGGAAAGAAAAAGGTGCGGATCCATGAGATGCATATGGAGGAGGACGCAGGTAAGCTGATTCATGATGAGTGGGAGGACTGCTCCCTGGTGGATTACAACCGAAGCGGCGTTCCGCTGATCGAGATCGTTTCTGAGCCGGATATGAGAAGCGCAGATGAAGTAATTGCTTATCTGGAAAAGCTTCGCTGCACCATGCAGTATCTGGGCGTTTCTGACTGTAAGCTTCAGGAGGGCTCCATGCGTGCCGATGTCAACCTTTCTGTCCGTGTGGCAGGAAGTGATACGCTTGGAACCAGAACAGAGATGAAGAATCTGAACTCCTTCAAGGCCATTGCACATGCCATTGAGGGAGAACGAGAGCGCCAGATCGAGCTTCTGGAAATGGGCAGAAGCGTTGTCCAGGAAACCAGAAGATGGGATGACAACAAGGAATCCTCCCATGCAATGCGTTCCAAAGAGGATGCCAAGGATTACCGTTACTTCCCGGACCCGGATCTTCCTCCAATCCATATTTCTGATGAGTGGATTCAGAAGATCAGGGAAGAGCTGCCGGAGTTCCGCGAGGAAAAAGCAGCCCGCTACCAGGAGGAATTCGGCCTTCCGGAATATGATTCCAGAATCCTTACAGAGTCCAGACATCTGGCTGCTTTGTTTGAGGAGGTTGCCGGTCTTTGCGGCAATCCGAAGAAGGCGGCAAACTGGTTTATGGTGGAAGTGCTTCGCCTGATGAAGGACAAAGGAGTGGAAGCTGAGAAGGTAAGATTTACCCCGCAGCACCTTGCAGACCTTCTGGAAATGGTGGACAAGAAACAGGTCAGCCCTCAGAATGCGAAGAAAATATTTGAAAAAGTATTTGACGAAGATATTGATGCCGTTGCCTATATCGAAGAGCATGGTCTGAAGATCGTGGAGGATACCGGACTTCTTACCAGCACCATCAGCCGGATCCTGGATGAGAACCCGGGACCGCTGTCTGAACTTCTTGGCGGCAAGGAGAAGGTTATGGGCTTCTTCGTAGGCCAGATCATGAAGGAAATGAAGGGCAAGGCCAACCCGGCAAGCGTGAGAGAGGCGCTGCTGGCAGAGGTTGAAAAGAGAAAATAAAGATGCTTATGCTTCGGATGCAATGAAATCATGCAATGGCATGGTTTCGCGCCGGGGCTTATAAGCGTTTTGGGATTGACATTAAGAAAAAAGTATATACAATAATTAGTTAAGACGAACTATACGAGGAGGATAATGAAATGGTTACCGTAAATCATAATTACCTGAGATTACCGGGAAGCTATCTTTTTTCTACCATTGGAAAAAAGGTGCGTGCATATAAAGAATTAAATCCGGATAAAGAAGTGATCAGCCTTGGAATTGGAGATGTAACCCAGCCGCTGGTTCCGGCGATTATCGAGGCGCTTCACAATGCGGTGGAGGAGATGGCCCATGCGGAGACTTTCCACGGCTACGCTCCGGATCTTGGCTATGAATTTCTGAGAAATGCCATTGCAAAAAACGATTATCAGGACAGAGGCTGTGACATTAAGGCTGATGAGATTTTTGTTTCTGATGGTGCCAAAAGTGATTCCGGGAACATTCAGGAAATTTTCGGAACAGACAATAAAGTGGCTGTGTGTGATCCTGTTTACCCGGTGTATGTGGATACAAATGTAATGGCTGGGCGCACAGGAGAGTATAATACTGCCCGTGAGAATTTTGACGGCGTGATTTACATGCCCTGCAGCAAGGAAAACGGATTTTTACCGGAGCTTCCAAAGGAAGTGCCGGATCTGATCTATCTTTGCTTCCCGAACAATCCTACAGGCTCTGCCATCACAAGGGATGAGCTGCAGAAATGGGTGGATTATGCAAACAAAAACGGCTGCGTGATCATCTATGATGCTGCTTACGAGGCGTATATTTCCCAGGACAATGTGCCGCACAGCATTTATGAGTGTGAGGGTGCAAGAACCTGTGCCATTGAGCTTCGCAGCTTTTCCAAGAATGCAGGCTTTACAGGAGTTCGTCTTGGCTTTACCGTGATTCCGGATGAGCTTGTAAGAGATGGTGTTTCCCTTCACAGTCTCTGGGCAAGACGTCACGGCACCAAATTTAACGGAGCTCCTTACATTGTGCAAAAGGCAGGGGAAGCCGTTTATTCTGAGGCTGGAAAGGCACAGCTGAAGGAGCAGGTTGGCTATTATATGCGAAATGCAAAGCTGATCCACGATGAACTGGAAAAGGCAGGATTTTCTGTTTCAGGGGGTGTGAATGCGCCGTATATCTGGCTGGAAACTCCGGACAAAATGACCTCCTGGCAGTTTTTTGACTATCTTCTGAAGGAGGCAAATGTGGTTGGCACTCCAGGCTCCGGCTTTGGCGCTCACGGAGAGGGCTTTTTCCGTCTGACTGCCTTTGGCACTTATGAGAATACACGGAAAGCCATTGACAGGATCAAGAGTTTGTAATTATAATTGAAGAAAGCTGACAGGGCGTATCTCTGGCTGGGACAGTGGATTGGATGTGATCGCTGTTCCGGGGCTGGGGGTACGCTTTTTATGTAATAGGAAATTCCGTTGGAATCTCCTATTACATAAAAGCCCTACCGGGCAGGATCGCACTGCAGCGGAAAGGTAGATGTCGCTTGAGGCGACCCGCCGCAGGCGGAGAATCCTGCAAAGCAGGATTCTTTCTTGTCGGGGGCTTTGCGAAAGATAAAGGAGGATTTTGGTTATGAAGATCAGTCGGATTGAGCATATGTGTGAGGGTAACGGACATGTGATTATTAAGGAACTGCTGGATGAGAAGCAGCTGAATGGAAAGTGCGGGCTTTATGCGGAGGTGACTCTGGAGCCGGGATGTTCTCTGGGATTCCATATGCATTATGGGGAGAGCGAGACTTACTATATTCTTACCGGAGAGGGCGAGTATAATGACAACGGCACTTCCTGGAGACATGTGAAGGCTGGAGACATTACCTTTACCCCAGACGGAAGAGGCCACGGCCTTGCAAATACTGGAAACACCGATCTGGTGTTTATGGCACTGATTATCAAAGACTGAAATAAGATAGAAATGAAGGAATTGGAGTTTGGAAATGAACAGTACAGCTGAGAAATTACTTACATTTATTAAAGAGAGTCCTACTGCGTTTCAGGCAGTGGAGATGATGAAGAAAAGATTTGGGGAAAATGGATTTACAGAGCTGAAGGAGGATGAGCACTGGGAGCTGGTAAATGGCGGGAAGTATTTTGTGACCCGGAATCATTCTGCTGTCATTGCGTTTACGGTGCCGGAGGCTTCCAGCGATGTATTTCACATTATTGCAAGCCACAGCGATTCTCCGTCCCTTAAGATCAAGGAGAATCCGGAGATGGTGGAGAACGGGTATGTGAAGCTGAATGTGGAGCTTTATGGAGGTGCCCTTCTGGCACCCTGGTTTGACAGACCCCTTTCTGTGGCTGGACGTGTGATCGTGAAGGAGAACGGACAGATCTGCGAGAAGCTGGTGACAGTGGACAAGGATATGCTGATGATCCCCAATCTGGCCATTCATATGAACCGTGAGGCGAACAGCGGATACAAGTACAATGTGCAGAAGGATCTGCTGCCTCTTTACGGACTGGAGAGCGCAAAGGGAACCTTCTTTAAAACTGTGGCAGAAGCTGCTGGCGTTGCAGAAGAGGAGATTCTGGGACATGATCTGTTCCTTTACAACCGTATGCCTGGTACCATCTGGGGCGGCGAGGAGGAATTTGTTTCTGCTCCCAGACTGGATGACCTGCAGTGTGCTTTTTCCTCTATGGAAGGCCTGATCGCAGGAAAAAATGAGAAGAGCATCTGCGTACATATGGTAATGGACAATGAGGAAGTGGGAAGCGGTACCAAGCAGGGAGCTGCCTCTACTTTCCTTCGGGATACGCTGCTTCGCATTAATCTGGGACTTGGCAGAAGCTATGAGGATTATCTGATTTCCCTGGCAAAGAGCTTTATGATCTCTGCGGACAATGCACATGCCATCCATCCTAATTATCCGGAGAAGGCAGATCCTGTGAACCGTCCTCATATCAATGGAGGAATTGCGGTGAAGTACAATGCAAATCAGAAGTACTGTACAGATGGAATTTCTGCAGCAATGTTTAAGGATCTTTGTAAGGAAGCGGGAGTTGCGTGCCAGGTTTATGTGAACCGTTCCGATGTGGCAGGAGGCTCTACCCTCGGAAATATTTCCAATACGCAGGTTGCCTTAAATACCGTGGATATCGGGCTTCCCCAGCTGGCTATGCACTCTCCTTATGAGACTGCAGGTGTGAAGGATACCTGTGATTTCGTGAAGCTTGCGGAGGTGTTTTATGCCTGATTTTCATAAAAAAGCAGTTTTCTTCGATGCAGACGGAACCATCTGCGACATTGAGAAAGGGACTCCCGCAAGTGCGGTGGAAGCCATTACAAAGCTGGTAAACAACGGACATGAGGCATGGCTGTGCACAGGAAGAAGCCGTTCCTTTGTGCCGGATTACCTGGAGAAAATCCCCTTTACCGGGATGATCACGGCATGCGGCTGCACCATCGAGAAAAACGGGGAGCGCCTTTTCAACAAGGAGATGACTCCGCAGCAGGCATGGCATTCTGTGGAGGTGCTGCGCAGATACGGCATGGTTCCGGTGATGGAAGGCGCGGATTTTATGTACTATGATAAGGACGAGTATCACACAGGAGTTAACTGGTATGCGGATCTGATCACGAAAGCACTTGGAAATAAATGGCGCCCTATCAAAGGCTTTGAGCAGGATCTTCATATCAACAAGGTCAGCTCCAAGATCCTTCCGGGAAGCAGCCCGGAGAAGGCATGTGAAGAACTGGCAGATTACTATGAGTTTATCGGACATGTGGGAGAAGGACTGGCGGGAGATACCATTGAGATGATTCCAAAGGGATTTTCCAAGGCAGTGGGAATTGCTGCTGTATGCCGGATTTTTGACATTGCCCATGAGGACACCATCGTGTTCGGGGACAGCAACAACGATATTTCCATGTTCGAATTTGCCCAGACCAAGATTGCCATGGGAAATGCAGCGCCAGGGATCAAGAAACTGGCAGATTATGTGACCAGCGATATTTTCCACTACGGAATCCGAAATGGGTTAGAGCATTTGGAATTAATTTGAGAAAATATTAGGTTTAATGATGAGATTTTGCGAGGTGTTTTTGAGTGGACAAAGTTCACAGAAAACACAAGAAGCTTGACGTGAAATTATGCTTTGCATGATTTTTCAAACACGCTCTAGTGTACGCGACTCAAAAGAAAGGTTTAGGATTTAGAATGCCGGAAAATACAAAGTACCAGCGCAGATTTGAACCATACGAGAAAGAACTGATCGAAATACGCCGCCATCTTCACAGACACCCGGAGCTGGGCCTGCAGGAATTTGAGACCTCGGCGTTTATCCGTGATTATCTGGAAAAACTGGGCTATCGACTGACTAAGGTAGAACCTACAGGATGGATTGCAGAGCACCCCTGCCAGGACACTGCCGCCTTTGCAGACAAAAAGCAGGTAGTGCTCCGGTCGGAGATGGATGCCCTTCCCATACAGGAGCAGACCGGACTTCCCTTTGCATCTGAGCGAGAAGGCGTCATGCACGCCTGCGGCCATGACGGGATTGTGGCAACGGCCCTGATCCTGGCGAAAATCCTTGCAAAGGAGAAAGAGCAGTTTCCTGTAAAGGTGCGGTTCCTTTTTGAGCCTGCGGAAGAGATTGGAGAAGGGGCGAAGAGAATGTTGTCTGCTGGGGCCCTTGAGCCGAAGCCGGATGCCTTTCTGATGTTCCACTATGCAGTGGATATGCCCTTTGGAATGGCGGTTCATGAAGGACAGGCGTCAGCCATGATCAACGGCATGGAAATCCGGGTTCACGGAAAGTCCAGCCACTGGTGCCAGGCATCCCAGGGAATCGACAGCATTTATGCCGCCTCGCTGGTGGTGCAGGCGCTTCATGACCTGAACGAAACCTATCAGGGAAAAGGTCCCTGTCTGGTGGGAATCGGAACCTTTCATGGCGGGGAGTATTCCAATATTATCACGGATCTTGTGACCCTGCGGGGAAACATCCGGGCTGCCTATGAAGAGGACTATCAGGCTTTGGATGAGAAAATGCAGGCAGTTTTGCAGGAAATTGAGAAGCGTACCGGAACCAGGATTGAGATCGAATATCCTAAGCCTGCGGTGCTTCCTTTTGCCAATGATGCCAGCCTTACCCGGATTGCCGCTGCCGCCGGGAAAAAGGTATTTGGGGAACATTTTATCCTGGAAGATGAGAACCAGCTGTTTTTGTCCGGGGATAATGCCTACAGGTATTTCCAGAAATCCAGGGGACTTTTCAGCGTATTTCTCGCTGGGATTCCAGGAAAAACCTATCCCCTTCACCATCCCAAATTCCAGATTGACGAGGCGGTGCTGCCTTATAGTCTGGAAGCTTTGTACGAAATCCTTGCGGGAATTTCCAGGGAAGAAGAGAACTGATTCGGCAAAGAGAAACCAATGGGGTCGGCAGCTGTGGGAGTACGCTCTGGCGCGTGCTCCCAAAATCATTCCAGCAATCTGCACGCCCCGTTTTGCGGTATATGAAAATGCAGATAAGTCAATATCGAGATAAGAAAAGCCTGTGCATGTATAGCTCAATGATACATGCACGGGCTTTTTAATAATATTGTTATGAAATAACACCTAGATTTAAAAATATTCTGTTTTCTATGTTATTAAATCAGCCCCAGACTTCTGCAGATAAACAGCCATCCTGTAAGTGTAAAAGAACTGAGCAGGGTGGTGAGCATGATCACGCTGGAAGAAAAGGAACCCTCATGTCCCATGTTTTTCGCCATAATGTAGCAGGTCACTGTGGTGGCAGAGCCAAGCATGATCAAAATGGAAACCAGCTTGTCATGGGTGAACCCAAGATGGATGGCAATAGGAAGGAAGATGGCGCAGAATCCAACCAGCTTCAAGAAAGTACATGCAATGGTCGCCTTCGGCCGTGAAAATACTTTTCCAAAATGAAGGGCACCGCCCATTGCCATAAGACCAAGAGGCGTCGCTGTTTTTCCCAGATTGTTTACTGTATTGTAAAGAATGGTTGGAAGGGGCAGGCGAAGCATTGACCACACAAGCCCTGTCACAATTCCCAGAATGATCGGGTTGGCAGCAATTCCTTTCAGGGTCCTCATAACCATCTGCCGGCTCATCCCATGGCTTCCCGGCTTCAGAAAGGAAAGCACCGCAACTGCCATCACATTGTAAAGAGGCACGCTGGCAATGATCATAAGCGGAGCCATTCCCACGTTCCCGTAAAGGTTCTGGATAATAGCCATTCCCAGAATGGCGGCGCTGCTTCTGTAGGAGGACTGTACGAATTCCCCCTGGATATCCCTGGGCTTCAAAAGGAAGGAAAGCCCAATGGAAATGGCGATGCTGCAAAACGTAGCCACAAAGCAGAAGACGACCATTTTGGTGTCCCACACTTCATAGAAATCTGCCTCTGCAATGTTCAGAAACAACATGGCAGGCAGGGCAACCTTAAATGCGAACTTGTTCATCTGGGACACAAAGGAGTCATCATAAAGTCCAATTTTCCGAAAAAGATATCCCAGCATTAAGGTTATAAAAATAGGGATAGTAGCATTAAGACAAAAAACCAGATTTTCCATAATCAAAAACACCTTTCTGAAATTGCCGCAATAAAGTGCGAAATGTTACTGTTCACTCCGTGCCCAGTAACACGCTTCGCGATGCACAGAAATCATGCTTTGCATGATTTCGCGCCGCAATCCTCGGGTTTTCTGTGAACTTTGTTCACAAAAAACACCTCGCGGAATATTACCTATGAACAGTAACTGCGAAATATCTTTTTTGATTATAAACCCTTTCCTATAATTGTCAAATATTGTTTTCTGTGGTATCTTATAACAAACGGGGGGACGAATGGAGGAAAATTATGAGATACGGTAAAATTCGCATAGAAGATGGCAACCTGATCTTTCTCAGGCATATGATACAGAACAATCTCCCATGCAGGGACATTGTCTGGGCATACATCCATCGGGAAGGCGAAAACGCAGAAGCTGCTGTGAAGCAGATGATTTCCAATTATCTTGTGATCATAACCAGAAGAAAGAAACGATATCGTTTTGAGATGACAGAGCATGAGGCCCAGGACTGCCTACGCCTTTTGAAAATATTGAATCCGGACATGGCCACCGGCTTTCCAAGAGGGGGCAGGCTGCCGCTTCTGAACCTGCCCAATACAAGGGACCTTGGCGCCCTTGCCACAAAGGACGGACGGCATATTATTCCCCGCAGGCTTCTTCGAAGCGGAAACCTGTATCACGCTTCTTTGCAGGATCAGAACCTTCTTTTGGAGGATTATCGCCTGAAGACTGTGATCGACCTTCGGGACCAGACGGAGAAAAAGGAAAAGCCGGATGCCGTGATGAAGGGGGTGGAATATTATCACATCCCCATGATCGATGAGGAGACTGTTGCGGACATGCCGGAAAGTACCCTTGGCATTTTACAGGGAAGCACAAGGCTTCGCCAGATCCTGGAATATGACGGGGACATTGAGGCTTTGATCGGGAAGCAGTACGAGAATTTCGTGAAGGATCAGTATTCTGTGAAGCAGTGCGCCAGATTTATGGATGTGCTTTTCCACCATGATAACGGTGCTGTATTATGGCACTGCAGTCTTGGAAAAGACCGGGTAGGGGTGATGACAGCCCTTCTTCTATGCGTTCTTGGGGTGCACAGGGACGAGATCCGGGAGGATTTTATGCGCTCCAATATCTGTCTGGCAGGAGAGTTGGATTATATGCTCCGCTACCTGGAGGCCAATAAGCTGGACAGCATTGATAATGTAAACAAGGTATCCGCGCTGTTTAAGGTAAAGGAAGAATATCTGGACCGGCTGTTTGCAGCCATCTATGCAGAGTATGGCAAGGTGGAGCGCTTTTTGCGCAGGGGATTGTACCTGAATCCAAAGACCGTTTCCGATATGCAGAACAAATATCTGATCTGAAAAATTGCAGAAGCCTCTTTGGAACGGTATAATTATGTATAAATATGCTTTAATACAATAAAACATTAAAATTTTTTTAGCGTGTAGCATTGACAAAAAAAATTAAATTGTTATAATGGTAAGCATATCAATCTGAAGCACGAAAGCAGGATTATTTTATGCAGAATAAGATTTTATCATTATTAGTTGACAACACTTCAGGCGTGCTCAGCCGGGTTGCCGGAATGTTCAGCCGTCGTGGTTATAATATTGACAGTATCACTGCTGGAGTTACAGCAGATGTGAATTACACCCGTATTACTGTGGTGTGCAGCGGGGATGATGCCATTCTCGACCAGATCGTGAGACAGCTTGCCAAGCTTGTGGATGTAAGGGATATCAAGGTCCTTGACCCGGCAGACAGCGTAGTCCGCGAGACCGTTCTTGTGAAGGTTGCGGCAGCACCGGAGCAGCGCCAGGGAATTGTTTCTATTGCAGATATTTTCCGCGCTAAGGTTGTGGATGTAAGCAAGGATTCCCTGATCGTAGAGATGACAGGCAGCAAGACCAAGCTGGAAGCATTTATTGATCTGATGGGAGACTACGAGATCTTAGAGCTGGCCAGAGCCGGTGTTATGGGACTTGAGAGAGGCTCTCACGGAGTGAAGTTCTTATAGTTTGCTAAGGGGTGCGTATTTTGGAGAATGAATATACATACACGGAATATGCATATCTATTCCCTTAACGATATATATTTTTAAGTTTTAATACAGTAGGAGGAAACGAAAATGTCAGCAAGAATTTTTTACCAGGAAGATTGTAATCTCTCTTTATTAGATGGAAAAACAATCGCAATTATCGGCTACGGCAGCCAGGGACATGCTCACGCACTGAACCTGAAGGAGTCCGGATGCGATGTCATTATCGGTCTTTACGAAGGCAGCAAATCCTGGAAGAGAGCTGAAGAGCAGGGATTTAAAGTATATACAGCAGCAGAGGCTGCAAAGAAAGCTGATATCATCATGATCCTGATCAATGATGAGAAACAGGCTGATATGTACAAGAAAGATATCGAGCCAAACCTTGAGGAAGGCAACATGCTTATGTTCGCTCATGGCTTTAACATCCATTTCGGATGTATCGTTCCGCCAAAGAACGTAGATGTTACCATGATCGCTCCTAAGGGACCTGGACATACAGTAAGAAGCGAGTATCAGGCAGGCAAAGGTGTTCCGTGTCTGGTAGCTGTTGAGCAGGATTATACAGGAAAAGCTCTTGACGTTGCACTTGCATATTCACTTGGTATTGGCGGAGCAAGAGCTGGTGTTCTTGAGACAACCTTCCGTACAGAGACAGAGACAGACCTTTTCGGTGAGCAGGCAGTTCTTTGCGGCGGTGTTTGCGCACTTATGCAGGCTGGTTTTGAGACTCTTTGCGAGGCTGGCTACGACCCAAGAAACGCTTACTTCGAGTGCATCCATGAGATGAAACTGATCGTAGACCTGATCTATCAGTCAGGCTTCGCTGGAATGAGATACTCTATCTCCAACACAGCTGAGTACGGCGATTACATCACAGGACCGAAGCTTATCACAGAAGAGACCAAGAAGACTATGAAGAAGATCCTTTCCGACATTCAGGACGGTACTTTTGCAAAAGAGTTCCTGCTTGACATGAGCCCAGCTGGACGTCAGGTTCACTTCAAAGCCATGAGAAAGAAAGCTGCTGAGCATCCATCAGAGAAGGTTGGCGAAGAGATTCGTAAGCTTTACAGCTGGAACGGCGAAGATAAGCTGATCAACAACTAATTTTAACTATAAAGAAATCCGGGGCGACCCGGATTTTTTTATATAACAGAAGCTTCATGGTGTAATTTCCTGTTACATTCAAAACATTGCATCGGTTTTTTGACCTTTTGACCCTGCTATCATCAAATTATATGAACAGGCTTTGGGAGGATGTCACCAGCTCCTGTGCTTTTGCTCCACTGCGGCAAACAAAGCCGATTTCACGGGAGGGGAATATAAGTCCCAGCGGTACCTCAACAAGGGCACCCTCATCCAGCTCTTTTTGCACAAATTCCTTGATCACGCATGCGATTCCAAGACCTACCTGGGCAAACTGGATCAGAAGATCCATAGATGAAACCTCCAGAATATGTCCAAGCTGAAGCTGATGGTCGTGAAGCATGATATTTACAGACTGCCTTGTAATATTCTGTTCATCAAGAAGCATGAAGGTTGCAGTATGGGACAGAGGCTCCAAAGGGAAAAGCCTGTGCTGATTTTCCAGATATTGCTTTGTGGCTACAAAGGTATCCTGAATCTGCAGCAGAGGAAGAAATTCATATCCAGATAATTTTCCCGGACGCCCAATAAGACCAATATCGATTCTGTCTTCTTCCAGAAGGCGCAGTGTCTGGTAAGTAGACTGACAGGAAATAGTAATGCGCATCTGCGGATTTGCAGAAATAAAATTTTTCAGCCTTGGCATCAGCACATATTTACACAGTGTGGTGCTGGCACCAATACGCAGTCTTGGAATTTCCCTGGAACGATTGTGCAAAATGGAGTCTTCTCCTTCCGAAAGAAGCTCGAAGGCTGCTTTTACTTTTTCATACAGAAGCTGTCCGTCCGGAGTGAGAGTGACACCTCTGGAGCTGCGTTTAAAAAGAATAGTGTCCAGATTATCTTCTAATTTTTTGATGGCGCGGCTGATAGCCGGCTGGCTGATGTATAGCTCTTTGGCAGCCTGGGAAATATTTCCTGTGCGGCTGACTATATAGAAAATATGATAAAGCGATAGATTTTCCTGCATATGTGATTCTCCCTTTTTTATTCATATTAATATAACTATTGGTTATAATAAATATGATTAATATGTATTGTTATTATAACAGAGAATGTGCTAAAATAGCAACATACAGTGATAAAGAAGGGAAGAATCACCTCGCGGTATATATTTGCTGAAAAATACCATGATGTTGGGGTCAAAAGGCTTTTTGACCTTTTGACCCTGGTATCATACCATTATACAATAACTAGGAGGAATATAAAAATGGGAATGACAATGACTCAGAAGATCCTGGCGGCTCATGCAGGCTTGGATCATGTAGAAGCAGGACAGCTTATAGAGGCACAGCTTGACCTTGTTCTTGGAAATGATATTACTTCTCCGGTTGCAATCCATGAGATGGATAAGATGACCGTAGATACTGTATTTGATAAAGATAAAATTGCACTTGTTATGGATCATTTTATTCCAAATAAAGATATCAAGTCTGCAGAACACTGCAAATGTGTCCGTGAATTTGCCTGTCGTCACGATATTACCAATTATTTTGATGTAGGACAGATGGGAATCGAGCATGCCCTTCTTCCGGAGAAAGGCCTGACGGTAGCTGGCGATGTGATCATCGGAGCAGACTCCCATACCTGTACATACGGAGCTCTCGGAGCATTTTCCACAGGTGTTGGAAGTACTGATATGGCAGCTGGAATGGCTACCGGTAAAGCATGGTTCAAGGTTCCGTCCGCAATCAAATTCAATATTGTGGGCAAACCTAAGAAATGGGTAAGCGGTAAGGATGTGATCCTTCATATTATCGGAATGATCGGTGTAGACGGAGCCCTTTACAAATCTATGGAGTTCGTAGGCGAGGGCATTAAGAACCTGTCTATGGATGACCGTTTCACAATTGCCAACATGGCTATCGAGGCAGGCGGAAAGAACGGAATTTTTCCGGTTGACGACCTTGCCATTGAATACATGAAAGAGCATTCCAAACGTCCGTTTTCTGCATATGAAGCAGATGAGGATGCTGTTTATGAGGCTGAGTATACCATCGACCTCAGTACACTTGAGCCGACAGTTGCGTTCCCGCATTTACCGGAGAATACCAAGACCATTTCCGAGATCAAAGAGCCGGTTGTTGTGGATCAGTCTGTGATTGGTTCCTGTACAAACGGCCGTATTGATGACCTTCGTGTTGCCGCAGAGATTCTGAAGGGACGCAAAGTGAAGAAAGGACTTCGCTGCATCGTGATCCCGGCTACTCAGGCTATTTACCTGCAGGCAATGGAAGAGGGTCTTCTGAAGATCTTTATTGAGGCTGGCGCAGTGGTAAGCACACCGACCTGCGGACCGTGTCTTGGCGGATACATGGGAATTCTTGCGGCAGGAGAGCGCTGCATTTCCACTACCAACCGTAACTTTGTAGGCCGCATGGGACATGTGGATTCTGAAGTTTATCTTGCAAGCCCGGCAGTAGCCGCTGCAAGTGCTGTAACCGGATATATATGTGCACCGGAAGAATTAGGATTATAAGGAGGAGTACCCATCATGCAGGCAAAAGGCAGAGTATTTAAATATGGAGACAATGTAGATACAGACGTTATTATCCCGGCCCGTTATCTGAATTCCTCAGATCCGGCTGAACTGGCAACCCATTGTATGGAAGACATCGACAACACTTTCGTGAAGAGAGTGCAGAAGGGTGACATTATCGTAGCAAGCAAGAATTTTGGCTGTGGCTCCTCCCGTGAGCATGCGCCTATCGCTATCAAGGCAGCTGGTGTAAGCTGTGTAATCGCTGAGACATTTGCCAGAATTTTTTACCGAAATGCCATCAATATCGGACTTCCGATCATCGAGTGCCCGGAAGCGAGCAAGGGAATTGATGACGGAGATCAGGTGGAAGTGGATTTCGACTCTGGTATGATCTACAATCGTACCAAAGGAACCCAGTTCAAGGGTCAGGCCTTCCCGGAATTTATGCAGAAGATTATTAAGGCAGAGGGACTTGTAAATTATATTAATGCACAGCACTAATATTTTGTCAACAGGCAAAGTAAAATATCCTGTTAAGGGGCAAATTCCACAGCCTCACAATTGACCTTGTACCTAGTTCTACTAGGCGCAAGGTCTTTTTATTTATAAGGAGAAAAATGGCAGAAACGAAAAAAGCAATAATCGCAAATATAGAAGAAATTTACAAATTCGCAGCCAAAATAAAAACAATGCCAGAGTGCAAAAATTTGACCTCAGAAGAAAAATTAAAAATTATTTTCTCGTACCCATTTAAGATTGAAATAATTTAAGTGATTCGAGTTTTTGGTGAAAGAAAATAATAGGAAAAACGATTCTCTTGGACAAAACATAAAAGGCAAAAACAGAAAAGAGAGGATCAACCAATGAAAGAAAATAAGAAATTAGAAACAAGTAACACAGAAGTTGTGGCAGAACCACCCATCCAAATAATCGACAACCGAAGAGAAATAGACGATTTATCAGATGCCGAATTAAAAGAGCTAGAAAAAGAGCTTGAGCAATATGATAAGGACATGTGGCGGCATTTAGATTGCCTCCAAAAGTATAAACACATAGGTGAGGAAATCCCAAAGGATGTGCCGTTTACGGAGTATTTCGGTTACATCATACGGAATTTCCGCAACCCTAAACCAAGAAAAGAGTGGACAGTCAGGGATTATAAAGTAGATGCTACGAAGGAAGCAAGAAAGATGGCGGCATTTACAATCAAAGACCACGGCTATAAAGAGCCATTAACAGACAGACAAAAACGTGTTGTGGAGCGAATCCGAAACGGCACAGATTTCCATGTTTTTAACTCAATGGAGGAAATTAGGAAACGTTTTAAATAGCTCTATATAAGGGGATAAAATATAATATTCAGCCTGTTACCCCAGTTCCTTTTTACCCAATCGGTAGTGACAGTATTATGTGATAGATAATCTTTACATTTAGAAATGGCATTGGCTATAGCAGCAGTGTCCCCTTTGTAATCTCCAAGATTCAGTGAATATGAATCTAATGCGTCAATAAGTACTGAATTAGCGTCCATAATAAACCTCCTGTAATGGTATAGGAATTAGTGGCAGTACCCTAATTATACCGCAAACCGGGCAAAATCGATAGTAAATTATACCAATACAGGAGGCGGATAAAAATTACTTTTCTAATCAATGGGAATGATGTTATAATAGAGTAGACTAAAATAAATAATTGCATTCAATATAAGGGGGGATTATCCAATGCCTGAGATTAGTTTATTTTATGGAATACGCATTACGATGGATTGGAACGATCACAATCCGCCACATTTTCATGCACAATACGGAAATAATAAAGCTGTGGTATTGATAGAAGATGGAGTAATCAGTGAAGGTTATTTACCCAGCCGTCAGCTGAAATTTGTTCTGGCATGGACGGAAATCCATAAAGACGAATTAATGCAGAACTGGGAATTGTCAAAGGATGGCAAGCCATTAAACAGAATAAATCCGTTAATCTAAAAGGGGTGAATGGAATGGGTGATAATAAACTTGATCAACGATTCTATCCAGAAGTTTACCAGGCAGTGGCAGGAGAAAACTATACAGTCTATGCCTATATGAATGATGGAAGCGTAAGAGAATTTGATGTTAAGCCGCTGATAAAGCAAGGCGGTATTTTCAAGAAGATCGAGGATGAAACAGTATTTAAAAATACGCTGACCGTATTGAATGGGACAGTTGCGTGGGACATAGCTGGAAAGCGGAATGAGTATGAGTGTATTGATATTGATCCCATGACAATTTTTGAATGTCCAATCGTCCCGGATATTCCTGAAATGTAGAAACTTCAATACAATAAAACAGACACAAATAAATATTTATGTTATCAAAAACGAAAAGGGATGTGGAAATATGGATTGGAATCTTAAAATAACAGATATGGCAGGAGCTTCGCCAGAACATTCTTCTGTAATTGTAAACTTTGTTGCAGCAGTCAGACACCAGTTAAGAAACAGTACATGTTATGTATATTCGGATAATGTTCAATATCGTTTCAAAGATAATCAGGGTAGGGACAAGATTGTAATGCCTGATGCTTCCATAAATTGCCGTACAAAATCAAGGCGTGGAAATACATTTACAGATGCGCCGCGTTTTGTTATGGAGGTTTTGTCACCATCAACAGAAAATTATGACCGAACAGAGAAAATGCAGTTGTATTGTGAGCAGGAGATTGAAGAATATTGGATTGTTGACTGGCGTAAAAGAACAGTTGAAATTTATGAGCTGGACTATGAGGGAGAGACTCCAAAATACTACCTTTTAAAAACGATTACGGAAGAAAACAAAGACGAGTTACAATTATTACATTTTCCCAAGATAAAGATTACTTTTGACGAATTATTTGATGAAATTGATTAGTGACTTGTAACAAAGGCAGCAGCAAATATGGTAGGCGGAATTGCCACAGCCATTTAAGCCGCCAATAGCAATTTATTGACATGGTAGAATGATGGAGGTGATTGGAAAGGGATTGACGGAAAAGAATTTCAGGAATTAAGAAACAGATATATGGAGCGAAAAAATGCGGCTTTTGACTGAATAAAATTGTAGTTTTATTGATTTTGAAATTCTCCTTGATAATTGGATAGTGTGAGGTTGGAGGATGGGCGTTTTGCCCCTTTTGAGAATGTGGCGGTTTGTCCCATGACATCAACTATAAAACGTGAAGCTCCAGGAATGGGCTTCACGTTTTATGTAAAAATATTTAATGTTTTGAAAAAAATAGTTGCAATCTTATTTGGAATTTGATATACTATTAATCGTTTCGGGGTATGGCGTAGCTTGGTAGCGCGCACGGCTGGGGGCCGTGAGGTCGCAGGTTCAAATCCTGTTGCCCCGATTAGAAGCAGAGATGTAAGAACTTGGAGCAGTTGACTTCAGGTTCTTTTTTATTTTCTAAAATTACATAAAACAAAAATGCTGTCAGTAGATCGTAACGAAAAATTACTAAAAATGTCGAAAATTCTCGAGAAAAATTAAAATTTCTATTTCTTTGCGGTAAAATATGGTTCGTATACATATTTTACAGGAGAGGAATGGAAAAAGTGGTTTGTGGGTCTGGCTGCGCTGCTTACGGTTCTGTTTTTCATGCCAACAGCAACACCGCAGGCAGCCACCAAGAACACGACCACCTGGAAAGTCAAGGTAAATGAGAAATATAGCGGAACCCTGACTTTGGATGGAACACAATGGTATCTTAACTGCAGTAAAGTGAATTTCAAGAGACTCAATTATTTGAGACGAATTGTTCATCTGCAGACTCCGAAGGGATGTAAAATCACCACTGGATACTATTACTTTAATACCCAGGGAAGGCTTGACAGAAGAAGAACCTTTCATGACCTGGATACCAGAATTGGCAGCACACGTTTCAAGGGAACTTACTGTTTCGGGGAAGTGAATGGAAGACTTCATCAGCAGTACGGATGGTATCGGGTCGGCGGTGTGAACTACGGAATTGGACCAACTGGAAAACTACCTTGGCACCCTGAAGAAAAACGTTCAGTCCGTACTGAACAGCTACGGCAGCGGCTGGTCTGTCTATGTAAAAGACTTAAAGACCAACACTTCATTCACCATCAACGACACCAGCATGTACCCGGCCAGCATCATCAAGCTGTTTGTCATGGAAGCTACCTACGCCAGCGTCAGGGAAAAAAGAATCGCCCTGACTGCCAACGTAAAGACCCTGCTTCGTGAGATGATCACCGAAAGCGACAACACCAGCTACAATTCCCTGATCCGTGTGATCGGAAAGGGAAATTTCTCTGCAGGCTGCAGCTACATCAACAATTACATCAAGCAGAAAGGCCACACAGGAACAGGCGTGCACCACTACCTGAATGGCTGCCAACCGGCCGCTTAAATTTCTCATTGACAAAATGCGGCAAAAATGTTAATGTATTAACCACAGGATAATAAGAGAAATGCTTTGATAAGGAATAGTATACAGGAACCAGAGCGCAGAGAGCTGTCGGTCGGTGTAAGACAGCGGAAGGAATCTGTAGAACTCGCCTTGGAGCAGCTGCTTGAAATTGCCCGTACATATTTCGGTTGTCGGCAAGAGTAGACGCAGACGGCTTCCACCGTTACCAGGAGAGGATATAAGGAGTGATCCCGTATCCGTTGAGTGTATGATTTTTCATGAAATAAGAGTGGTACCGCGTAGGACATAATGTCTTCCGTCTCTTGCACAGATATGTGCGGGGCGGAAGACTTTTTTGTTTACAGAAACTGCTTTCCTGTAAGACGAGAATATTTTTCCCAAGTAAGCAGATTATATTTGACATTCACGAAAAATCCGCAAAAGCCAGATCTTAAATTTACAATATGGAGGAACAGAAAAATGATGAACGCAAGCAAGTACAAAAGACAGTATTACCTTCCACCGGAAACCTGCATGGACTGGGCAAAGAAGGACTACATTGACAAAGCACCAACATGGTGTTCCGTAGACCTTCGTGACGGCAACCAGGCACTTGTAATCCCAATGAGCCTGGAGCAGAAGGTTGAGTTTTTTAAACTTCTTGTAAAAATTGGCTTCAAAGAAATCGAGGTTGGTTTCCCGGCAGCTTCCGAGACAGAGTATACCTTCCTTCGTACCCTGATCGACCGCGACCTGATCCCGGAGGATGTTACCATCCAGGTACTGACTCAGGCCAGAGAGCACATCATCCGCAAGACCTTTGAGGCAGTCAAAGGTGCTCCAAAAGCCATTGTCCACGTATACAACTCCACATCTGTTGCACAGCGTGAACAGGTATTCAAAAAATCCAAAGAAGAAATCTTAAAGATCGCTGTAGACGGTGCCAAATTATTAAAAGAGCTGGCTGAGCAGACAGAAGGAAACTTCCAGTTTGAGTACAGCCCGGAGAGCTTCACCGGAACCGAGCCGGAATATGCTCTCGAAGTGTGCAACGCAGTCATCGATGTATGGCAGCCGACCCCGGAGAACAAATGCATCATCAACCTTCCGGTAACCGTAGAGCATTCCATGCCTCATGTATACGCAAGCCAGGTTGAGTACATGTGCAAGCATATGCTGCACCGTGAGAACGTGATCGTATCCCTGCATCCGCACAACGACAGAGGCTGCGGCGTAGCAGATTCCGAGATGGGAATCTTAGCAGGCGCAGACCGTATTGAGGGAACCTTATTTGGAAACGGCGAGCGTACCGGTAACGTTGATATTGTAACCCTTGGCATGAACATGTATTCCCAGGGCGTTGATCCGAAGCTTGACTTCTCCGACATGCCGCATATCTGCGAGGTATACGAGCACTGCACGGGAATGTCAGTAGGAGAGAGAAGCCCATACAGCGGCGCTCTTGTATTTGCAGCCTTCTCCGGCTCCCATCAGGATGCCATCGCAAAAGGCATGCACTGGATCGAGGAAAAAGACCCGAACCGCTGGACCGTTCCTTATCTGCCGATCGACCCGACCGATGTTGGCCGCAACTACGATGCAGACGTTATCCGTATCAACAGCCAGTCCGGTAAAGGCGGCGTAGGCTACATCCTGGAGACCAAATACGGCCTGAACCTTCCTCCGAAAATGCGTGAGGCAATGGGCTACACAGCCAAAGGTGTTTCCGATCACCTTCACAAAGAGCTTCACCCGGATGAGATTTTTGACCTGTTTAAGAAAACCTTCGAGAACGTGGCACAGCCGTACAGCATCAACGAGGTTCATTTCCAGCAGAAAGAGGTTGGAATCACAACTAAGGTTACCTCCACATTTAACGGCAGGACCATTACAACAGAAGCCACTGGAAACGGCCGTCTTGACGCGGTAAGCAACGCACTGAAGAAAGCATACGAGCTGAAATATACCCTGGAAGTATATCAGGAGCATGCCTTAGAGCGCAGCTCCAGTTCCAAGGCCATTGCCTATGTTGGAATCAAGAAGCCAGACGGCACCATGGCATGGGGCGCAGGCGTAGACCCGGATATCATCCGTGCCTCCATTGACGCACTTGTAACAGCCATCAACAATCGCTGAAAATATTGACGGACGCTGTCGTATTATTATAATAAGAAGAAAAGCCATCGCAGATTTTCCCGAAAAAGGAAGCTGCGGTGGCTTTTTTTGTCCGAATAATACGATGGAAAAGCGTTGACCAGAAAGAAAATCACAGGGTATAATACATTTGTAATAAAAAAACCTTGACATTTTAGCCTTTATTAAATATAATTTTCTCATACATTACAAAAATGTTACGAAATAAATAATTAAAGAAATCAAAACATAACAAAAGTGCAAGGAAAGAAGAATATGAAATTAAAAAGAAGTTTACATGATGTAACAACTGATGAGGATAATAAGATTCCTTTGGAAAAGCCGGATCATTCTCCCATACATAATTTTGTAGCTCTTAGTGCCTGTGCCGCGTTGGCGATGATTTTGGCAGTTGGATCAAAGGCAGCAGGGTCCGGGGAACGAAGCCAGGTATACGCAGCTTCGGATGCAGAGAACGAGACCGAGCTTGCCGGGATCGTTTCGGGAACTTTGGAGTATACCCTGCCTACAGGAATTGCAGGTATGGTGACAAGTGTTGCAGATACCCCTCTGGCCGGATCTGCTGTAACACGGATCGGAACCTCCTGTGAGAACGTAATGGTAGGTCAGCGTGTGAAAAAGGTAACAGGAAATGCGGACGAGCTGGATGTAGGAGATTCCATGGCGGACACCGTGGACAGCTTTGACGCAGCCGTGTCTGTTTCCTCAAGTGCCAAGATGATGTCCGATTCGGACTACGACAATCTGCTCCATATTGTGGAGGCAGAGGCAGGAACCGAGGATATTAAGGGCAAGGTACTGATTGCCAATGTAATTATGAACCGTGTGGCAAACAAGGAATTTCCTAATACGGTTACGGATGTGATCATGGACCGGAAAAACGGAGTGCCCCAGTTTTCCCCCATCTATGACGGCAGGTTCTATGAGGTAACGGTCACAGATGAGACGAAAGAGGCGGTAAAGCAGGCCCTGGAGGGAGTGGACTACTCCCAGGGAGCTTTGTTTTTTATACAGCGCTCCGCAGCGGAGAAACAGAACGTGGTCTGGTTTGATAAAGACCTTAAGAAGCTGTTTAAGTACGGCGTTCACGAATTTTACACCTATCCAGACGAGAATGATTCGGGAAAAGACGGGATCAAGGACTCCGGGGAAGAAGCCGATGTTCAGCTGGCGAAAAAATAATATTCTGGAAAAACGGGAAGCCATACCGGGCGCATCTGCCGCCTGGGTGGCTTTTTAAAATTTCCTATTGATTTAGCACGGTGAAGTATGTATAATACCTGTAAGGTCAAAATGATAGAAAAAATAAGAGAATTTTGTACCAGAACAGGAGAAATGCGTTAGCCCTGTGACAATAAAGGAAAGGCAGGAATGACAACATGCAGGTAATGTACCAGAGCACCAGAGGAAAAGGGGAGCCGGTAACCGCTTCCCAGGCTATTTTGAAGGGACTTTCTGAAGATGGAGGTCTGTTTGTACCCACAAGCATTCCATCCCTTGATGTTTCTATGGAAGAGCTTTCCCAGATGTCTTATCAGGAGACAGCATATCAGGTAATGAGCCGTCTTCTTACAGATTTTACAGAGGAAGAATTAAGAACCTGTATTAACAGTGCATATGATAAGAAATTTGATACAGATGTGATCGCACCTCTTAAGGAAGCAGACGGTGCATATTTCCTGGAGCTGTTCCACGGACCGACCATTGCGTTCAAGGATATGGCACTGTCTATTCTGCCATACCTGATGACCACCGCTGCGAAGAAGAACAACGTGAAAAATGAGATCGTCATTCTTACAGCGACCTCAGGAGATACCGGCAAGGCTGCACTGGCTGGTTTTGCGGATGTTCCGGGCACAAGAATTATTGTATTTTACCCGAAGCACGGCGTAAGCCCCATCCAGGAGAAGCAGATGGTGACCCAGAAGGGCACCAATACTTACGTAGTCGGCATCACAGGCAACTTTGACGATGCCCAGACAGCAGTGAAGAAAATGTTCAATGACAAGGAGATGGCAGCAGAGCTTGCCGATGCAGGCTTCCAGTTTTCTTCCGCCAACTCCATTAATATCGGACGTCTTGTTCCGCAGATCGTATATTATGTATACGCTTATGCCACACTGGTCCGCCAGGGCAAGATCCAGGCCGGCCAGGAGATCAACGTGGTAGTACCTACAGGAAACTTCGGAAACATTCTGGCAGCATTCTATGCGAAACAGATGGGACTTCCGGTGAAGAAGCTGATCTGTGCATCCAATGAGAACAAGGTATTGTTTGACTTCTTCTCCACTGGTACTTATAACCGTAAGAGAGATTTCATCCTTACCAGCTCTCCGTCTATGGACATTCTGATTTCCAGCAACTTGGAGCGTCTGATCTACCGTATTACAGGCGAGAATCCGGATACCTGCGCGCAGCTGATGGAAGCACTGTCAAAAGGCGGCGAGTACACCATTACACCTGAGATGAAAGCACAGCTTGCAGACTTCTACGGCAACTTCTGTACAGAAGAGGAGACAAAGGATGCCATCCGTGAGGTTTATAAGGCCAGTGATTATGTCATTGATACGCATACTGCAGTTGCGGCAGGCGTATATAAGAAATATGTGGCAGATACAAAGGACGATGTTCCGGCAGTGATCGCTTCCACAGCAAGCCCGTACAAATTTACAAGAAGCGTTATGGATGCTATTTCAGAGGGACATGAGAATCTGGATGACTTCGGACTTGCAGACGCCCTGGAGAAGCTCTCTGGCGTAGCAGTGCCGAAAGCTGTCAACGATATCCGTACCGCACCGGTTCTTCATGACCGCGTAGTGGATGCAGAGGATATGCCGAAGACCGTGAAGGATATTCTCGGAATCAAATAAAGGAAATGTCTGCTGAAAAATCTGCATTTTATGTTGAAAAACGGCATATACTAGAGTATAATAACTTTTAGAAAAAAAGAATCCTGGGATGTGCGAGGCCCCTTTTATTTTTGAACCTACATTGACATCAAGGGAATCCAAGATCGCAGTGCGGATGTCAGACCTCTCGTTGTGGTAGGCAGAAGTCCTGTTGAGGATACCCACCTAGCGGCAAGCTAGGCGTCAAAAGAAAGGGAACGGCATTCTGGGATTTTTTAGAATCAGGAGGCAGGTAACATGGGTGTTACAGCAAAGAAATTTGGGGAATTAACCTCCGGCGAGGAGATTACTCTCTATCATCTTGAGAATCAGTCGGGCGCTTATGCAGAGGTTATGGATTACGGTGCCATCCTTGTGAAGGTGGTTGTTCCGGATAAGGACGGCAGGCTTATAGATGTAGTGCTTGGCTATGATGACGTTCAGCAGTATGAGGTGAACGGATGCTTTTTCGGAGCCATTATCGGAAGAAGCGGCAACCGTATCGGAGGCGCGAAATTTTCCCTTTATGGACAGGAATATCAGTTAGGAAAGAATGAGAATGACAACAATCTTCACAGCGGTCCCAATGGCTTCGAGAAGAAGATTTGGACTGTGAAGAATACCGATCAGGATAAAAATGCAGTTACTTTTTTCAGGGTCAGCCCGGACGGGGAGAACGGATTTCCGGGAGAGTTTGAGGTTTCCGTTACTTATGAGCTGACTGAGGACAATGCCATCCAGATTTATTACGGCGGCATCAGCGACAAGGCAACCGTGGCCAACATGACCAACCACTCTTACTTTAACCTTGCAGGAGAGGGCAGCGGCAAGGTTCTGGATACATATGTTACCATTCATGCCAAGGATTACACTCCGGTGGATGAATTTTCCATTCCTACAGGTGAGTATGCGTCGGTAGAGGGCACTCCAATGGACTTTAACAAGGCTAAGAAGATTGGTGACGAGATTGACGCCGATTTCCAGCAGCTGAAGTTTACTGGCGGCTACGACCACAACTATGTGACCGACAATTACGCCAAGGGCAGCAGAAGAGTGATCGCATCTGCTTATAATGAGGCATCTGGTATTACGATGGATGTAATTTCTGATTGTCCGTGCGTGCAGTTCTATGCAGGCAATTTCGTCATTGATGAGAAAGGCAAGAACGGACATGTTTACAACAAGCGTGAGGGCTTCTGTCTGGAGACACAGGTGGAGCCAAACGCAGTGAATGTGGAGACCTTCCATTCTCCTGTACTGGAAGTCGGAGAGAAATACCAGTCCTTTACTGCATATAAGTTTGGCGTGCGCAAATAAAAGGACAGGCTGCCTGTGGCAATATTCCCATATATAAGGACATGTTTGTCTGGTCTTCTTCATATATTTACTGTATGAAGAAGACCAGATTTTTTTATGAAATTAATTATTTTCTCATTGTGCTGTTGGGGTGGCTGCTGCTGTTTCATAAGGCGGCGGAGGTGAACCGCGCCAGGGAAAAAGAAGGCTGGAAAACCTGGACAGGATGTGTGCTGGGAATTGCCGGGGCGGGAGGGATTGAGAGCGGAATGGCGGTTGGTATGCAGAATACTGGAAGCGCTGAGGCAACGGAGAACGATGACCTTCCAGAAATTGCTGAATCTGGGGATGAGAGACTTTCTACGCTGTCAGGAAAAATCCGTGTGCTTCTCATGGATTCAGGCTATCAATCTTATTATCATTCCTCTGTGACTTTGAATTTAAACGGAGCAGATTATGAGTATACTCCAGATTCCCCCGAACTTTCCCAGGGCGAACTTGTCCTGGGCGGCGGAGAAGCGGGAATCACCATCACTTCCATAGAAAGACAGGAGAGTCCGCCGGTTTACTACGGAACCCTGGAAATTCAAAATACGCCCCAGGGCTTGCTTCTGATCAATGAACTTCCCCTGGAAACCTACCTGGAAGGCGTGGTTCCAAGCGAGATGCCGGCCTCCTACGAAGGCCAGGCCCTGATGGCACAGGCAGTATGTGCCAGAACCTATGCTGTATGCCAGATGGAAGAGGGCAGCCTTCAGGAAGAATACGGGGCAGATGTGGATGACAGCGTGAATTTCCAGGTCTATGGCAACATTGCGCCCACAGACAAAACCAGCCAGGCAGTAAGAGAAACCAGCGGCCAGATCATGTGCCAGGACGGAAAGCCAGTAACTGCCTATTATTTTTCCACCTCATCCGGCAGAACCAGCACGGACGAAATCTGGGGCGGGACGTCATCCTCCTATCTGAAAAGCGTGGAATGCGAGTTTGATCAGAACGCTCCCTGGAGTAGCTGGAAGGTGACAATTCCCTGGACGGTTCTGGAAGAGAGAACCAGGAATCTGACCGGCAGTGAAAGCCTGGAATCCATACAGGTGGTGAAAAAAAGTGAAAGCGGTGCCGTAACCGGGCTTCAGATCACCACAGAAAAGGAGGCGGTGCAGTTAGAAGGGGAATACGAAATCCGGGAATTTTTGTCCCCGCAGGGCCAGACCATCACGGAAAAAGATGGAAGCACCGTGACTGGGGGAAGCCTTCTGCCAAGCTCTTATTTTCAGTTGAAGGCAAATAAAGGCGGCTGCGTGGAAATCACAGGCGGCGGTTTCGGGCATGGCGTGGGAATGAGCCAGACGGCAGCCAATGAGATGGCAAAAGAAGGTTACAGCTGGCAGGAAATCCTGGAATATTTTTTCCGGGACATTACCTTGGACAGGTACGAATAAATTTTCCGATGGCAGGCAATATCCAGGCAGACAGTAGACAGAAATCCCATTTCATGGTATGATACAAAAAAATTGCGCGATAGACTGGCAGGGGTACTTAAATGCAGCAGATGTTTAATGTTTGCTATATCAGGTCCTGCACCGCCTATCGCAGTAACAGCAGGAGCAATTGTATGGATAAGAAGAAAGAAAAACAGAGCGTTGTCCAGCTGATCCGTGGGTTCATGCAGCGGGCAAACGGGGATCATGTGGGCGCATATGCAGCCCAGGCTGCGTACTTTCTGATCATGTCGTTCATTCCGTTTATTCTGTTTCTTACAACTATGATCCGTTACACGCCTTTGACGTACAACATGGTCAGCGAGGCCATCCGGGCATTTGTGCCCCATAATATACAGAATTTTGTGCTTACCATTGTATCTGAGGTTTATGGAAGAAGCACGGCAGTGGTGCCTATTTCCGCTATCATGGCACTGTGGTCTGCGGGGAAAGCCATGCAGTCCCTTACCAATGGGCTGAACACCATTTACCATGTAAAGGAGACCCGTAACTGGCTGATGACCCGGCTGTATGCAGTGGTATATACTTTTATGTTCAGCGTTGCCATCATTGCCAGCCTCCTTCTTCTGGTACTGGGAAACCAGATCCAGGCCATGGCGCTGAAATACATTCCTTTTGTGGGAAAAATCATCGGCAAGGTGATCGGAGCCAGGACAGCCCTTGTGTTTGCCGGCCTGTTTCTGATCTTCCTGATTCTGTATAAAATGCTTCCCAACCGCAAGGCAACCTTCAAAAGCCAGGTGCCGGGAGCGGTGCTGATCGCAGCGGGATGGTCCTTGTTTTCCTATTTCTTTTCCCTGTATTTCGAGCTGTTTCCAGGCTTCAGCAATATGTACGGAAGCCTGACGGCACTGATCATGGTAATGCTGTGGCTGTACATCTGCATGAACCTGCTTTTGTACGGTGCGGAGATCAATTCTTACTTTGAGAAACAGTTCCGGCTGGCCCAGGCATCTGTGCGGGAAATGTTAAGCCGGGAGCACGAGGAAGCGGAAAAAGAAATCGAAAAAGAGAAAAGAAAGCTTCTGGAGAAAGTGCCGGAGAAGAAAACACAATCCTCCGAAGCCAAAAAGAAAGAAAAAGAAAGCCCTTGACAGATTTGCTTTCCTGTGGCATAGTAATAAAAGAGAAAAAGCCAGGAAGGTGTTTTTAGGAAATTATTTTCTTCCAGAGAGAGGAAGTCATCGGCTGTAAGCTTCCTTAAGTTCAGATAGTTTCTGAGTTTCGCACCGGAGCCGCGTTTCTGAAAGATTCAGTAGGAAGCGACGTGATGCTGCGCGTTAAGCGGCGAGAGAGCCTGTATACACAGGAATCAGGGTGGTACCGCGGATATGCTTCGTCCCTTTAGCTGGGGACGGAGCTTTTTTATTGTAAAAGTCTGGGCAGCAGCTGTGCCTGCGTGAAAGCTTGCTTGCACGCAGGCACAGATATTGCCCAGGCTACCCCATATGAACAAGTAGGCCGATAGGCCGGATTGTGAATATGGGGTGGATTGCGGGAGCGCGAAGCGCGGAGCAATCCACTTTTACAATAGGAAATATCGGCTATGCCGAGATTTCCTTTCCTTCCTTCCACTCTTCTGGCAGATCATAAGAATAAAGGAGAAATGAACCATGGATATGAAAGAGAGACTTCAGGAACTGGCTGAGAACGCCAGAATCCGGATCGAGGAATCCGAAGGCCTGGACAAGTTAAACGATGTGCGCGTTGCATATCTTGGAAAAAAAGGTGAACTGACCGCAATCTTAAAAGGAATGAAGGACGTATCACCGGAAGAAAGACCGAAAGTAGGACAGCTTGTAAATGAGACAAGAGCCAAGATCGAGGGTCTTCTGGAAGAATCCAGACAGAAATTAGAGGAAGCAGTCAGAGAAGAGAAAATGCAAGCCGAGGTCATCGACGTAACTCTTCCTGCAAAGAAATCCAGAATCGGTCATCGTCATCCCAACAGCATCGCCCTGGAAGAGGTGGAGCGTATTTTCATCGGAATGGGCTATGAGATTGTAGAAGGACCGGAAGTGGAGTATGCAGACTACAACTTCACCAAACTGAACATCCCGGAGAACCATCCGGCAAGAGACGAGCAGGATACTTTCTTTATCAATGACTCCATCCTTCTTCGTTCCCAGACTTCCCCGGTACAGGCCCGTACCATGGAGAAAGGCAAGCTGCCAATCCGTATGATCGCACCTGGCCGTGTATTCCGTTCTGATGAGGTGGATGCAACCCATTCTCCATCCTTCCATCAGATCGAGGGACTTGTCATTGACAAGAACATTACCTTTGCAGATCTGAAAGGAACTCTGGAAGTATTTGCCAAAGAGCTTTTCGGACCTGAGACAAAAACCAAATTCAGACCGCACCACTTCCCATTCACAGAGCCAAGTGCAGAGGTTGACGTTTCCTGCTTCAAGTGCGGCGGAAAAGGCTGCCGTTTCTGTAAAGGCTCCGGCTGGATTGAAATCCTTGGCTGCGGAACTGTTCATCCCAACGTACTTCGCATGTGCGGCATTGACCCGGATGAGTACACAGGCTTTGCATTCGGTGTAGGTCTTGAGCGTATTGCCCTTCTGAAATATGAGATCGATGACATGCGCCTGCTTTATGAGAACGATATCCGTTTCCTGAAACAGTTCTAGAGCATGTTTGAAAAAGGCTCTAATAAATAAAAAGTGAGAAGAGGATTAAATAAATGAATACTTCATTATCTTGGATGAAAATGTATGTGCCGGATCTCGATGTAACCGCACAGGAATATACAGATGCAATGACCCTGTCAGGTACAAAGGTAGAGGGATTTACCAAGCTTGACGCAGACCTTGACAAAATCGTCATCGGACAGATCGAGAAGATCGAGAAGCACCCGGATGCTGATAAGCTGATCATCTGCCAGGTAAATATCGGCAGCGAGACCATTCAGATCGTAACCGGTGCACCAAATGTTAAAGAAGGAGACAAGGTTCCGGTTGTTCTGGACGGCGGACGTGTAGCCGGCGGCCATGACGGCAAAATGACACCTGGCGGAATCAAGATCAAAGCCGGCAAGCTTCGCGGAGTTCCGTCAAACGGTATGATGTGCTCCATCGAAGAGCTTGGAAGCAACCGCGACATGTATCCGGAAGCTCCGGAATACGGAATCTATATTTTCCAGGAAGATGCAGTTGTGGGCGAGAGTGCAATCAAGGCACTTGGACTTGACGACGTTGTATTTGAATATGAGATTACTTCCAACCGTGTAGACTGCTACGGCGTTCTTGGAATCGCAAGAGAAGCAGCCGCTACCTTCGGCAAGAAATTCTGCCCGCCGGAAGTAAAGGTGACAGGAAACGATGAGAAAGCATCCGACTACGTGAAAGTAACTGTAGAGAAACCGGAGCTTTGCCCGCGTTACTGTGCAAGAGTGGTAAAAAATGTAAAGATCGGACCGTCCCCGAAATGGATGCAGCGCTGCCTGGCTTCCAACGGAATCCGCCCGATCAACAACCTGGTTGATATTACAAACTATGTAATGGAAGAGTTCGGACAGCCAATGCACGCTTACGACCTTGACACCATTGCAAACCATGAGATCGTTGTCCGCTGTGCTGGCGAGGGCGAGAAATTCGTCACTCTTGACGGCCAGGAGCGTACCATGGATGAGAACGTGCTGATGATCTGCGACGGCGAGAAGACGGTTGGAATCGCTGGTATCATGGGCGGCGAGAACTCCATGATCACAGACAATGTGCACACCGTTCTTTTCGAGGCAGCATGCTTCGACGGAACCAACATCAGACTTTCCTCCAAGAGAATCGGACTTCGTACAGATGCTTCCGGTAAATTCGAGAAAGGCCTTGATCCAAACAATGCAAAAGCCGCAATCGACAGAGCCTGCCAGCTGATGGAAGAGCTTGGCGCCGGCGAGGTTGTTGGAGGAATGGTTGACATCTGCAGCAAAGTAAGTGAGCCATCCCGTGTGAAATTTGAGCCAGACCGCATCAACGGACTTCTTGGAACCAATCTTTCCAAAGAAGAGATGCTTGGCTATCTTGCAAGAATTGAGCTTGCCTATGATGAGGAAACAAATGAGATCGTAGCACCTACCTTCCGTCAGGATATCCACTGCATGGCAGATGTTGCTGAGGAGGTTGCACGTTTCTACGGATATGACAAGATCCCGACTACTTTACCGTCCGGTGAAGCTACCACAGGAAAAATGCCATTTAAGCTTCGCATTGAGAACATTGCAAGAGATATCGCAGAGTACTGCGGATTTTCCGAAGGCATGACCTACTCCTTCGAAAGCCCGAAGGTATTTGACAAGTTAAGAATCCCGGAGGATGATATGCTCCGCCAGGTGATCACCATCAGCAATCCGCTTGGTGAGGACTACAGCATCATGCGTACCAGCACCCTGAACGGAATGCTTTCTTCCCTTGCAACCAACTACAACAGAAGAAACAAAGACGTTCGCCTGTACGAGCTTGGAAATGTTTATCTGCCAAAGGCTCTGCCGCTTACAGAACTGCCGAATGAGAGAACCATGTTCACACTTGGAATGTACGGAAACGGTGATTTCTTTGACATGAAGGGTGTTTGCGAGGAATTCTTTGAAAAGATCGGCATGAAGAAGAAAATGGAATATGATCCTGCAAGCAAGAAGGCGTTCCTTCATCCTGGAAGACAGGCCAACATGATCTATGAAGGCACTGTTGTGGGATACCTTGGAGAGGTTCATCCGCTGGTTGCTGACAATTACGGAATCGGCGACCGTGCATATATTGCAATGATTGATATTAAGAGCGTTCTGGAGTTTGCAAACTTCAACCACAAGTTCACTGGAATTGCCAAATATCCGGCTGTAACCCGTGACATCAGTATGCTGGTTCCGAAGCACGTTCTTGCAGGACAGATCGAGGATATTCTGGTACAGCGCGGCGGAAAGATCCTGGAGAGCTATCAGCTGTTTGATATCTACGAAGGAAGCCAGATCAGAGGCGGCTACAAGTCTATGGCTTATGCCCTTGTATTCCGTGATCATGACAAGACTCTGGAGGAGAGCGAGATTTCTGCAGCAATGAAGAAAATCTTAAATGGTCTGGAAGGACTTGGAATCGAGTTGAGAAGCTGATGCTTTTATATGTGATAAGACATGGGCTGACTCCCTGGAATCATCTGCATAAGGCCCAGGGGGCAGCGGATATTCCTCTTGCACAGGAGGGAATCGACCTTGCGAAAAAGACGGGAGAGGTGTTGCGGGATGTGGATTTTGACATCTGTTTTACCAGCCCTCTTACCCGGGCAAGACAGACAGCGGCTCTGGTACTTGGGGGCAGGGATGTTCCAACGATACCGGATGCGCGGATCCAGGAGATTAATTTCGGAGATCTGGAAGGCCATGTGATGCGAAAAGGCGATGCCATGGAGTCAGACTGCGGAGAATTTGATCTGTTTTTCAAGGATCCTCTGAAATTCCCACGTCCCAACAATGGGGAAAATATTCAGGATGTGCTGAAGCGGACCAGGGATTTCTGGGTGGAGAAAACCACGGATCCTTCTCTGGCAGATAAGACCGTGCTGGTATCTTCCCACGGATGTGCAGTGCGGGCGCTGCTTCAGAATCTGTATCAGGATCCGGAGCATTTCTGGCATGGATGCGTGCCGCCCAACTGCAGCATCAATTTAGTAGAAGTAAAAGATGGCAAAGCCAGATTCCTGGAGGAAGATAAGGTTTACGCCTGAAAATATGTGATATGTTATAATACCCTTGTCTATGTGAAAAGACAGTCAAACAGGCCTTTTTACCGGACAGGGGTATTTTTTTAGCCTGGTATTTTTTATAGTAATGCAAATTATGCCTGGCGACTTGTTATTATTAGAAAATTGTGATATTATAATAAAAATATACTATAATTCACAATATATGATGATATCAGGGGCAAAAGGTCAAAAAGCCGTTCATGCTTGCATGATAAGGCTTTTGAACTTGGGACCCGCCGAACATGAGGAAGTAGCGATTTACGTAGTAAATCAGCGGATTCCGAATGTTCGAGAATTGCGGGAGCTGCTTTGCAGCGGAGCAATTCGTGGATATCAAGTTAGGGGCAAAAGACCTTTTGACCCTAACATCAAAATTAAACATGGGGAGGCAGACAATGAAGAAAAAAATAACACATTCTGTATTGTTTGTTGCGGTCCTTGCAGGTACCACTGCGCTGACATTATACGCAGGCAGAGGAAATGTATCATCCACCATTTACAATTTCGTATTCCTGGCGGTGATCGCAGTACTGTACATGATCGCAATGTTCGGCGGAATGTTCCGCATGAACAATCTTGGCTCTGCATTTCACAGGGCAGTAGAAGAACTGAACAGCATGTTCAAGACTCCGGGCAAGACCGACCCGAAGAATCTCACTTACTTAGGAGAACTGTTTGATGATAAATATCTGGATCAGAAGATGGACAGCTTCACAGACAGCATCAACAACAGTAAGGAAGGTCTTGGAGATATCGAGGAGTTTATCAATGAAGACGAGCTGGATATCCACATCCACAAGAAGCTTCTGGAAATGGTGCCGGATATTTTCACCAGCATCGGTATTCTGGGAACCTTCCTTGGTCTGGTATGGGGACTTCGTGATTTCCAGCCTACAGACTACAGCGCCATGACTTCCTCTGTGGCAGCGCTGGTAGAAGGTATTAAGGTAGCGTTCCTTACCTCTATTTATGGTATTTCTTTTTCCATTGTATATACCTTTGGCATGAAAGGAGAGTATTCTTCCATGACAGAGGAACTGCAGGCATTCCTTGAGAAATTCCACTCCTGTGTAATGCCTACTGCGGAGAATGAATCCAGGAACCTGCTTCTTGCAAGCCAGAAGCTGCAGACAAGTGCCATGAAGCAGATGGCAGAGCAATTTTCCGTTCAGATGGCAGACAGCTTTGAAAAGGTCATTACCCCTACCTTCCAGAAGATGAACGATTCTCTGGATATGCTGGTGGCTTCTGTGACCAGATGCCAGGAGGATGCCATCCGGGATATTTCCGATGAGTTTTTGAAGCAGATGAACAATTCCTTCCATCTGCAGTTCCGTGATTTCAACCTGGCTCTTGACCAGCTGAAGAAGGCCCAGAAGGAGAATACGGCTTATACCTCTGCCATGTATCAGACTATGAGTCAGAAGCTTTCTGAGACCTATGAGAAGCAGGATAAGGCCATCACCGATATGGTGAAGGAGATGGGCGGCATGCAGACACGGTATATGTCCACAGCCAACCGCATCCTTTCCGAGAATCAGGAGATCCAGAAGATGCAGCAGCAGGATTACCAGCATGTTGTGGATTACCTGAAGGATGCAGAGAAATCCGCAGCCAAGTTCTGGGTTGCATGTAATCAGGCAATGCAGAAATATGTGGAGACAGCAGCTGCTTCTATTGAGAAGGTGTCTTCTGCAGGTCAGGAAAGTGCAGATCTGATCCAGGCCAACAAGAAGATGGCGGAGAATTTCACCGCGCAGATGGAAGATTTTGCCCAGTATCAGCGGCTTTCCTATAAGACTATGGAGCAGGTAAGACGTCTCCTTAGCGAGGTTTCTGCAGCCAACACAAGAGATGTATCTCTGATCGCAAGCGGAAGAAATGATTCCATGGACAAGCTTGCGGACCTGATCGCAGAGCAGAATGAGAGACAGCAGGCTCTTTTGGAAGAGATCAACAAGAACATGAAGGAGCTTTCCAAAGCTGCACAGAAAGGGAAATTCGGCTTATTCAGATAAGAGGAGAGAAACATGCGCAAAAAAAGAAAATCAGGAGAGGACGGCTTTAATGTATGGCGCTCCTACTCCGATGTTATGGCCGGTGTTCTGCTTCTTTTCATACTGATCATGTCATTGACGCTTTTTCAGGCTCAGAAGAGCTACGACGAGAGTATTCAGGAGAGAGATGAGAAGCTGGCCCTTCAGGCAGAGTATACAGCAGATCTTCTTGCCAAGCAGAATACCATTGAGGAACAGGAAGGCACCATTAAGACCAAGGATGAGAAGCTCACGGCCCTTGCCCAGACACTGGCAGAGCAGGAAGCCAAGCTGAAAGAGCAGCAGGCTCTTCTGGATCAGCAGCAGACAGATCTGGATGAGAAGACTACACTGCTCAGTGAACAGCAGACCAAGATCGATAATATTATCGGTGTCAAAGCTGAGGTTGTAGAGGCTCTCCAGAAAGAGTTCAAGAACAACAACATCAATGTAAATCTGGATTCCCAGACTGGTGCCCTTACACTGGATGCCAGCGTTCTGTTCGATGTAAATGAGTCAGAGCTTACAGATGCTGGTAAGGAAGCACTTCGAAACGTACTTCCCATTTACTGCAAGGTTCTGATGGAGGATACATATAAGAGCTATCTTGCAGAGATCATCATTGACGGTTATACGGATACAGATGGTGATTATGCGTACAACCTGGAACTGTCACAGAGACGTTCCCTTGCAGTGGCACAGTATCTTCTGGACATCCAGGGAGAATTCCTGACTGCAGACCAGAGTCTGGATCTGCAGGATTACCTTACCGTAAACGGACATTCCATGGCGAACCCTATTCTGGATGCCAATGGAAACGTAGATAAGGAAGCGTCCCGCCGTGTTGAGGTTAAGTTCCGCTTGAAGGATGACGAGATGATCGATGAGCTGAGCAAGATCATGTCCGGAAGCGAGGACACCGCGGGAAGTACAGATGGGGCTGCGGATGCAGGAACGGACAGCGGTAATTAATAATTCGGCTGAAATTTATGAAATATAAAAGAGAGTATCTTTACCATTTTCCTTTTGGGGAAGGTAAGAAGATACTCTCTTTTTATGATAGTTGTGTTTTATCCCAGCCTGGAAAGGGCTTCCTCGGACACGATTTTCTTGCGGACGCAGAGGAAAATAGTGAAGGCTGTGGTTGCCGCGGTGATATCGGAAATTGGTTCTGCGTAATAAATTCCCATAACACCAAAGAATTTCGGAAGAATCAGTGCCAGCGGAATCAGTAGGATCACCTTACGAAGCAGGGCAATGAAAAGGGAAATTTTCGCCTGTCCAAGTCCCATGAAAGTAGTCTGGCAGCCCATCTGAATACCAAAGATGGCAATTCCCGCCATGAAGATTGGCATTACTTTTTTCACCAGTGCAAGCAGTTCAGGGTCAGAGGTAAAGATTCCGGCGAACATACCCGGGCAAAATACGGTCAGAAGACAGAAAATAGTGGAAACCGCAAAGGTAAAGCTGATGGTAAGACGATAGGTCTTTTTCACACGGTCAAACTTACGGGCACCGAAGTTATAGCTGATAATCGGCTGTACGCCCTGGGTAAAGCCCTGGATGGGAACTACCGCAAGCTGCATTACGCTTTGCAGGATGGTCATGGATCCTACATAAAGGTCTCCGCCGTAAATGGAAAGTCCGCGGTTTAATACAATGTTGATGGCGCTTTCTGTTGCCTGCATGATGAAAGGAGAAATTCCAAGTGCCATAATATTTTTCAGAATGGAAAAGTCAATGGCAAGGTTTTTCCTGCGGATGCGGATGGCGGATTTCTCAGAGAGAAGAAACTTTACTACCCACACTGCGCTCACTGCCTGGGAAATAATCGTGGCAAGGGCAGCGCCCTGTACATTCATATTCAATACAAAAATGAAAATGGGATCAAGGATGATGTTGATCACGGCTCCAATCAGTACGGAAAGCATGGCAGTCCGCGCCTGTCCCTGGGAGGAAATAAACATGTTCAGTCCCAGAGCAAACTGTACGAAAATCGTTCCCATGAGATAAATGGTGATGTAATTTACCGCATAGGTGATGGTCTGGTCACTTGCCCCGAACAAAAACAGAAGGGGACGCTTAAAAATCATGAAAATAATTGTCAGGGAAATGGAGAAAATAAGAAGGACGCTGACACCATTTCCCAGGATTTTTTCCGCACGTTCTTTGTCACCTTTTCCAAGGGCAATGGAAGCCAGGGGAGCACCTCCTGCACCGATAAATGCGCTGAATGCGGAGATCAGCATAATGATGGGGAAGGTAAGTCCTACTCCTGTCAGTGCGATTGGTCCAACTTTGGGGATATGCCCAATGTACATTCTGTCAATAATGTTATAAAGAACATTGATCAGCTGGGCAATTACAGAAGGAATTGCAAGGCTAGCCATAAGACGGGGCAAGGGCATTGTGCCAAGTTTCTGTTCTTTTGTCTGTTCCATGGAATACCTCTTTTCTAAAACTCAGCCTCCGGGCAGCAACGGACTTCGGGCAAAATATACCGCAAAGCGGGGGTGTGCAGATTGCGGGATTGATTTTGGGGGCACGCTCTAAACTGTGTATCTGCCAGGTGCTGAGAAGTAATTTGTAAGGATCGCAGGACTGCCTGAATATGCAGTAACCCGCAAGGAGTAAGTATAACATAGGGACGAATATTAGGCAAGAATGATTCCGTACCATTGGAGCGGCATACGAAAATGTTTTGGATGGATTGATGATAGAAATTACCAATAAGCAGTATGGGAATTCAGAGGGAAATGTGATATGATATTATGAGTTAGGATATTCTAACTAAATGAGACTGCTTTTGACCGGACATAAAAAGGGCAGGAATGGTACCTGGCCGCGTGGATGCGGCAGAGATCTGGTACAGAACCTTTTTTCCGGCATAAGCTATTGTAGAATATAAAGGAGTTTTGTGCGTATGAATGTATTCTGGGGACTGATGATCCCTTTTTTTGGAACGACCCTGGGGGCGGCCTGTGTTTTCTTTATGAAAAAGGAACTGAATCCGCTGGTGCAAAAAGGGTTTCTTGGTTTTGCGGCGGGCGTGATGGTGGCGGCTTCGGTATGGTCCCTTTTGATTCCGGCAATGGATATGAATGCTAGGATGGGACGGTTGGCTTTTATTCCTGCGGCAGTTGGATTTTTGATTGGAATTGGATTTTTGCTTTTTATGGACCGCACAGTGCCTCATCTTCATCTGGACAGTGAGGAAAACGAAGGACCAAAATGCAATTTAAAAAAAACAACAATGCTTGTACTTGCGGTGACATTGCATAATATTCCGGAGGGGCTGTCGGCAGGAGCTGTGTTTGCGGGAGCTTTGTCCGGAAATGAGACGGTGACCATGGCGGGCGCATTTGCCCTGGCCATTGGAATTGCCATACAGAATTTTCCGGAGGGCGCCATTATTTCCATGCCCCTTCGCGGCAACGGAATGAGCCGGAGAAAATCCTTTGTTTATGGAACTGCATCCGGTGCGGTGGAGCCTATCGCGGGCGGTCTGACACTTCTGCTTGCGAAGTACATTACTCCGGTGCTTCCCTATCTGCTGGCCTTTGCGGCAGGTGCCATGATTTATGTGGTAGTGGAAGAGCTGATTCCCGAAGCCAGCGAGGGCGAACACAGCAACATCGGAACCCTGGCATTCGCAGGCGGATTTGTGTTGATGATGGTGCTGGATGTGGCACTTGGATAGCTCGGATTACGAATGCGGTCGGCAGTTGTGGGAGCGCTCAGCGCGGGTTACTGTTCACTTCGTGCCCAGTAACACGCTTCGCGATGCACAGAAATCATGCTTTGAATGATTTCGCGCCGCAATCCTCGGGTTTTCTGTGAACTTTGTTCACAAAAAACACCTCGCGGAATATTACCTATGAACAGTAACCAGCGCGGAACAACTGACTTTCATATTTGGAAATACTGTTGCAATTTGCATATTTCAAGTATAAAATAGACACCAGAGCAATTTTTACAAAAGAAAAACAAACTGCCCCATTTGGCAGCTGAAATTTGAAGGAGAGAGTAAAATGTCAACAAAAATCGGACGAAATGATCCCTGCTGGTGCGGCAGTGGAAAGAAATACAAAAAATGTCATGAGGCTTTTGATGCGAAGGTGGAGATGCTCAGACAGAAAGGCTATCCGGTCCTGGACCACAAGCTGATCAAGACTCCGGAGCAGATCGAGAAGATTAAGGAGAGCTGCAAGATCAACGTTGCAGTTCTTGACTACGTGGCAGAACACATCAAAGCCGGCGTTTCCACAGAGGAGATCGACCGCTGGGTTCATGAGGAGACCGTACGCCACGGCGGAATCCCGGCCCCGCTGAATTATGAAGGTTTTCCAAAGAGCGTTTGCACTTCCATCAATGAGGTAGTGTGCCACGGCATTCCTTCCGAGGATGAGATTTTGAAGGATGGCGATATTGTAAACGTAGATGTTTCTACTATTTATAATGGATATTTCTCCGATTCTTCCCGTATGTTCTGCATCGGAAACGTAAGCCCGGAGAAGGAGAAGCTGGTCCGCGTTACCAAGGAATGCGTGGAAATCGGTATTTCCAAGGTAAAACCATGGGAGCCAATCGGTAACATGGGACATGCGGTGCATATGCATGCTCTTGAGAATGGCTACACCATCGTTAAAGAAATCGGCGGCCACGGCGTAGGCCTGGAATTCCACGAAGATCCGTGGGTTAGCTACACCTCTGAGGAAAACAGCGGTGTGATCATGGAGCCTGGCATGATGTTCACCATTGAGCCTATGGTAAACATGGGAAGCGACGAGGTTTATACCGACGAGGAAGATGACTGGACCGTCCGTACCGAAGACGGCCTGCCCTCCGCCCAGTGGGAAGTAACCGTCCTGGTAACCGAAGACGGCTGCGAGGTCATCTGCTGGTAAGGTTTTACTGAAAGGGAAAGGCATCTACAGAAAGTTTCATAAAACAATAAGCCGTGTGTACAGGTGAAATTCTTTACTTGTATACATGGCTTTTTTTAGAAAGGCTCTTGAAAAAGTTTAGAGCAAATGGTACTATAATTTCAAAGCATATTTCTATAAGTCTAGGCATTCTTGCCATCTGTTATTCTAAATCATCACTTCAGAAATCCATGCTTTTAATTTCAATCAAAAAACAGGGCAGGGGTTTGAGGTGTAAAATAGCAGTGCGGCATATTCCCATACTCCTGGAGGAACAGGAGGTATAAGCCTATGGCAAAAAGAAAGAATAACGCTGGTACTGTAAAGAAAAAGCAGATTACAGAAAAGAATCTGAAAGCAAACAGAAACTATAAAGATACCGTATTTCGAATGATTTTTTCTGACAGGAAGAATTTGCTGTCATTGTATAATGCAGTAAATGGGACTTCCTACAAAAATCCGGAAGAATTGGAAATCGTGACACTGGAAAATGCAATTAATATGGGGATGAAGAATGATCTTGCGTTTATCATTGCTACGAATCTATTTTTGTATGAACACCAGTCTACATATAATCCAAACATGCCGTTAAGGGATTTGTTTTATATTTCCAGTGAGTATCAAAAGCTGGTTGACCATAAGTCTTTATATTCTTCTGTATTGCAGAAAATACCGGCTCCGAATTTTATTGTGTTCTACAATGGAACAGAGAAAAAAGAAGACCGATGGGAAAATGCATTGTCAGATGCGTATGAAACGCCGGATAAAGAACCAAGGCTTGAATTAAAGGTACTGACATTAAATATGAATGAAGGGCATAACAAAGAACTGATGGAGCAGTGCCAGACACTGAGAGAATATGCAAAATACGTTGCATTGGTAAGAAAATACAAGAAAGAAATGAAACTGGATGCAGCTGTCAAATGTGCAGTGGACGAATGCATTCAAAGTGGGATCCTTGCAGAATTCCTGAAGAAAAATAGAGCAGAGGTGATTGCTGTGAGTATATTTGAATACGACAAAGAGGAAGAGGAGAAAAAGCTCCGTAAGGCAGAATATGAGGCCGGGTACGATGATGGAAAGAAATTAGGTATTACAGAGGGTGAAATACGTAAGGCAAAAGAAACGGCAATAGAACTGACAAAAGTGGGGATGGCGAAATCGCAGATAGCGGCTATCCTTAAAGTGAATGAGAATATGCTTCGACAATGGCTTGAAAAATAATGGCTATTTGTAAAGAATGCGAAAAAACTTCAGAAAACCTGGTGAGAAACAAAATTTGCAAAAATAATGGTTGCAATACGGGAACAACTATAGTATAATCACTTATGTTGTGAAAAAAGATGGTCCGCTGTTACCGTGATGGGTATTAAGAACATCCAGAGAATAAGGAGAGAATAACATGAACGAAATTATTAAAAACATCGAAGCAGAGCAGCTGAAAAAAGAAGTACCGCAGTTCAACGTAGGAGATACCGTAAGAGTACACGCTCTTATCAAAGAGGGTAACCGTGAGCGTATCCAGATCTTCGAGGGAACTGTATTAAAGAAACAGGGCGGAAGCACCCGTGAGACTTTCACAGTAAGAAAAGCATCCAACGGTGTTGGCGTTGAGAAGACATGGCCGCTTCATTCCCCACACGTAAAAGAGGTTGAGGTTATTCGTCGTGGTAAAGTACGTCGTGCAAAACTTAACTACTTAAGAGACCGTGTAGGTAAAGCAGCTAAGGTTAAAGAGCTGGTTAGATAATTTTGGACGTATTCAATCGTGAATGAAATTTGCTGCACAGATGGCGATCACTGTCTGTGCAGCATTTTTTTCTTTTTCTTTACCGGAAACTGTGTTAGAATGAAATCGTGTATCTAATGTAGCAGCAAGTGGTATAAATTTTGCAACCTGGTACAATAGCGCTGGAATATTCGCGGTACCAGTATGTAAACGGAGTAATTATGAGCGAAAGAAGAAACAAGAAAGAGACGGAGCAGCTTTTTAATATGCCGGAGATCACACGGATGGAGAAGAAAGCCCTGTCCAGTGCCAGAGAGAAGTTAGAAGACAGTAAGTTAAGAAAGGTGCTGATCTGGGTATTTGAGATCGTGGTCACCCTTATTTTTGCGGTGCTCACCTCCATGATGCTGTTTCAGTCCGTAACCATGCAGGAAAGCTCCATGGAGCCTACACTGGCCGTTGGCAGCCAGTATTTTGTAAATAAACTTGCCTATAAGACTTCCTCACCGAAGCGGGGCGACATCATTGTTTTTCGCACCAACGGAAGCGACGATGCGGCACTTCATGTCCGCCGGGTAATCGGACTTCCAGGTGAGACGATCCAGATTGTCAACGGACGGATCCTGATTAATGGAGAGGCCTACAAAGAAGGCAAGGATTTTCCGTCCATCAACAATCCGGGAATGGCAGCCAATGCCATTACTCTGGAAGCAGGAGAGTACTTTGTTCTAGGAGACAACCGAAACAACAGCGAGGACAGCCGTTACGCTGACATCGGCAAGGTAAATAAGAAATACATAACCGGCAAGCTGTGGTTCCAGATTTCCCCAAGAAAAGAGATCGGCCTGCTGGATCAATAGTAGAGCGCAGGGCCTGCCTGGAAAGGGCTCTGTTTCTAACTTACTTGAAAAATTTTGCAGAACAATAAAGCGAGGTAAATATGAACGTACAGTGGTATCCTGGTCATATGACCAAGGCAAAAAGACAGATGCAGGAGGATATCAAGCTGATCGACCTGATCATTGAGCTTGTGGACTCCAGAGTTCCCCTTGCAAGCCGCAATCCGGACATTGACGAGCTTGGCAGAAACAAAGCCAGACTGATCCTTCTGAATAAATCTGATCTTGGCGATGAACGCCAGAATGAAGCCTGGAAGGCCTATTTCCAGGCGAAAGGATTCTATGTGGTGAAGGTGGATTCCAGAAGCGGCGCTGGAATGAAAGCCATTCAGGCTGCCATCCAGGAAGCCTGCAAGGAGAAAACAGAGCGGGACAGAAGAAGAGGAATCAAGAACCGTCCCATCCGCGCCATGGTAGTGGGAATCCCCAACGTTGGCAAATCCACTTTTATCAATACTTTTGCAGGAAGAGCCTGCGCCAAAACAGGCAACAAGCCTGGCGTGACTAAGGGCAAGCAGTGGATTCGCCTGAACAAGAATGTGGAGCTTCTTGACACTCCTGGAATCCTGTGGCCCAAATTTGAGGATGAGGAAGTGGGAATGCGTCTTGCGTACATTGGTTCCATCAAGGATGATATTCTGAACCTGGAAGAGCTTTCCCTGACCCTGATCGATTTTCTCAGGGAAAAATATGCAGGAGCGCTGGAAAAACGCTATCAGATTGCAGAAGAGGGAACCGCTGTACAGGTGTTAGAGGCAATTGCCAGATCCAGAGGCTGCCTGAAAAAAGGCGAGGAGCTTGACTATGCCAAGGCTTCTTTGATCCTTTTTGATGATTTCCGTTCCGGCAAAATTGGAAGAATTACCTTGGAATGGGTGCCCCAAGAGGAAAAATAACATGCAGAAAATTGGAGAAATCAAGGCAGAGCTTCAGGCACTGCAGCCGGAAGAGTACGATGCCTTTTTTGAAAAATACAAGGATGATACCAGAAACGGTGTCAGAAAGCTTCTGGAACAGCTTCATAAGAAGGAGGCTGCTTACCAGAAGGAGCTTGCCCGCACGGAAGCGATGAAGGTCTATGAGCATAAATATGAAGACCTGGGTTATATCTGCGGCATTGACGAGGTGGGAAGAGGTCCTCTTGCCGGTCCGGTGGTTGCAGGTGCGGTAATTTTGCCAAAGGACTGCAAGATTTTGTATCTTAATGATTCCAAGCAGTTAAGTGCAAAGAAAAGAGAAGAGCTGTATGATGTGATTATGGAGAATGCGGTGGCAGTGGGAATTGGAATGGCAAGTCCCCAGCGGATTGATGAGATCAATATTCTTCAGGCTACCTATGAGGCTATGCGGGAAGCTATCAGTAAGCTGGATCCGGTGCCACAGATTCTTTTAAATGATGCGGTGACCATTCCCCAGGTGACTATCCCACAGGTGCCGATTATAAAGGGAGATGCCAAGAGTGTGTCCATTGCTGCGGCAAGCATTGTGGCGAAGGTAACAAGAGACCGGATGATGGTAGAATACGACAAGACCATGCCGGAATATGGCTTTGCATCTAACAAGGGGTACGGCGCGGCTGCGCATATTGAAGCGCTGAAGAAATACGGGCCAAGCCCCATACATAGGGCAACGTTTATTAAGAACTTTGTGTAGAAAATATTTCGAAAGTACATAAGATACCGACACAAAATAATTTGGAGTTTTCGTGGAGATCAATAAGAGAAGTGTTGGCACCTTTTATGAGAATCTGGCTGCCAGGTATTTGGAAAATCAGAATGTTATGATCCTGGAGCGGAATTACCGTAACAAGCGAGGCGAGATTGATCTGATCGGGCTGGACCCGGATGGATGGCTTATCTTCGTGGAAGTGAAGTACAGAAGCTCGGAGTACTCCGGCAATCCTCTGGCAGCAGTCGATGAGCGCAAGCAATGGATCATCTCCAAGGTAGCTGCCGGATATTTAATGACTCATTACAAAAGTCTGGATGTAAAATGCAGGTTTGACGTAGTGGGAATCGAGGGCAGTGAGATCAGGTGGATAAAGAATGCCTTTGAATTTCGATAAGCGCGGTACCAGAACTGGCAGACTGTTTTAAGAAGATTAGAGCGTGTCTGCCCGATGAATATGCAGATGCTTGTTAGAGTTCATATACTGAAACATAAGGAGAACATTATGGATATCAAATGGCACAGCAGTGATGAGACACACATGCAGGTGAGAGAGAAGAATGGTGTTACCTTTCTCACTTACCCTGCATTTGAGAACCTCCCGGAGATCATTCACTGCTTCAGCACAAGGCTGGGCGGTGTAAGTGAGGGGATTTTTTCCTCTATGAATTTAAGCTTCACCCGAGGCGATAATGAGAATGCGGTAAAAGAAAATTACAGAAGACTGGGTGCAGCCGTAGGCTTTGCCCCGGAGGATGTTGTGTCATCGGATCAGACTCACACCACGAATGTGCGCCTGGTAGGGGCAGAAGACAGAGGAAACGGCATCACCCGTCCGAGAACCTTCCATGATACAGATGGAATGATCACCAACGTCCCGGGTGTGGTGCTGGCCACCTACTATGCAGACTGTGTGCCCCTGTATTTCGTAGACCCGGTTCATCATGCCATTGGCCTGTCCCATTCCGGCTGGCGCGGAACCGTGGGCAAAATCGGAAAAGTAACCATAGAGAAAATGCACCAGGAATTCGGCTCCGATCCTGCAGAACTTCTTACCGCCATCGGCCCGTCCATCTGCCAGGACTGCTATGAAGTAAGCGAAGATGTGATCCTTGAGTTTCAGAATGCTTTTAATGAAAAATACTGGAATCGTCTTTTTTACAAAAAAGACAATGGAAAGTATCAGCTGAATCTCTGGGAAGCCAACCGCATTATTTTCCTGGAAGCAGGAATCCAGGAGGAACACATTTCCATGCCTGGAATCTGCACCTGCTGCAATCCAGATTTTCTCTTTTCCCATCGTGTCTCCCACGGCAAACGCGGCAACCTGGCTGCCTTCCTTGGAATTCGCAGGAAAGAAAAAGAATAATACCAGGAAAATGATTAAAAAAAATAGGATAGAAGACCAGAGCCATCAGCTCCGTCCTCTATCCTTTTTTTGATCCTTATTTTTGGTTTACCCGTTTCATCAGATCCATGATCTTCTCGTTGCTGGAACGAACCTTCTCAACGGAAACGTCATGGTTGATAATATCAATAATACTTGCAAGATACTTGCTCATATTTGCCTCTATATAGTAAGGTCTGGTCAGAAGCTCCGGGATACGGTAATTCAGGTTAGTAGTGATAACCTTGTCGATCCAGCCCTTCTCATAGTAAGCGTCAAATTTATCCATGCCCTCAGTAAACAGACCGTAAGTGGTGCAGATAAATACACGGTTTGCGTGGCGCTCCTTGATCTGTTTGGCAACATCAAGCATACTTTCACCGGAGGAGATCATATCGTCAATAATGACAACGTCCTTGCCCTCTACGGAGTCACCAAGAAACTCATGTGCTACAATCGGGTTTTTGCCGTTTACAACGGTGGAATAATCACGTCTCTTATAGAACATACCCATGTCTACGCCAAGGATATTGGAGAAGTACACCGCTCTTGACATAGCGCCCTCATCCGGGCTGATGATCATCAGGTGATCGTTGTCCACCTGGAAATTGTCTACATTCTTCACCAGAGCCTTCAAGAACTGATAGGTAGGGAAGAAGTTGTCAAATCCGTTCAGCGGAATGGAGTTCTGGACACGGGGATCATGGGCATCAAAGGTGATGATATTGGAAACGCCCATATCGCTTAATTCCCGAAGCGCAACTGCACAGTCAAGAGATTCCCTCTTCTTACGTCTGTGCTGACGGCCTTCATAAAGAAACGGCATGATAACGTTAATACGGTGAGCCTTACCGGTAGCTGCGGAGATGATTCTCTTAAGATCCTGGAAATGGTTGTCCGGAGACATATGGTTTACATGACCGCAGACAGTGTAAGTAGAGCTGTAGTTGGTAACGTCTACCATAATGTAAAGGTCTGTACCGCGGACAGATTCCTTAATGATTCCCTTGCCCTCACCAGTACCAAAACGGGGGCACTCACAGTCTACAAGGAAAGACTTCTCACTGTAGCCCTGGGGAATGTTGTTCAGACCTTTTTTTTCTACCAGTTCCTTACGGAATTTTACCAGTTTTCTGTCGACCTCCTCTGCAAGATCGCGGCAGCCTTCCAGCGCTGCGATACGGATTGGTGCGACAGGCATAGATTTCTCGAGCAATTCTATGTTCGGCATGATATTCCTCCTAAGTAGTATGCTAATTGTCGATTCAGTTTGCTGCATCAAAATAGGACAGCTGTCCTTCATTTGCAGACCTCTTCCTTATATTTATAACATTTGCCCTAAATAACGTCAAGGAATTTATTTATTTTTACTTCGAAAAAACGCGAATTTCATATTGAACCAGAAATTTTTAGTTGTGTTTTGGGAAAAAACTTGGTATATTAAAAATAATGGCTATCGTATGCGGTGCCATAGACAAATGCATTCAAAGGAAAAACAGGATGCATGACCGGCCACTGTGCGCGGTGTGAGCAGTGACTTTGATTTCTTTGAAACGATGGAGATAAATGTGAAAAAGCAAAAAAAACATGTGATTTCGACAGTGCAGGAGGGGAGCATTGCCCAGGAACTGGAGATTGTGCCTGGGGATGCCCTGCTTAGTGTAAACGGCCAGCCTGTTGAAGATATATTTGATTACCGCTATCTGATGAATGAGGAATATGTGGTACTGGAGGTAGAGAAAGCCAACGGAGAAATCTGGGAGCTTGAGGTAGAGAAGGAATACGAAGAAGACCTGGGCGTGGAATTTGCCAAGGACCTGATGGACGATTACCGCTCCTGCTCCAACCACTGCATTTTCTGCTTCATTGATCAGATGCCCCCGGGAATGAGAGATACCCTCTATTTCAAGGATGACGATTCCAGACTGTCTTTCATCCAGGGAAACTATGTAACATTGACAAACATGAGTGACCATGATATTGAGCGAATCATCCGCTATCATCTGGAACCCATCAATATTTCCTTCCAAACCATGAACCCGAAGCTTCGCTGCAAAATGCTTCACAACCGTTTTGCAGGGGATGCCCTGGAGAAGGTGCAGAAGCTTTACGATGCAGGCATCACCATGAACGGTCAGATCGTTTTGTGCAAGGGAATCAATGACGGGGAAGAGCTGGATGAAAGCATCCGCAAGCTTTCTGCCTATGCGCCTGTGATCCAGAGCGTTTCCGTAGTTCCGGCAGGGCTTACCAAGTTCCGCAAGGGACTGTATCCCCTGGAACTTTTTAACAAAGAGGATGCCTGCCAGGTGCTGGATCAGATCCATGGCTGGCAGCAAAAGATGATGGAGAAATTTGGCATCCATTTTATCCATGCTTCTGATGAATGGTATATTATGGCAGGAAGAGAACTTCCCCAGGAGGATTCCTACGATGGCTATCTTCAGCTGGAAAACGGCGTGGGAATGCTGCGGCTGCTTGGAACAGAGGTGCAGGACACACTGGCTGAGCTGGATGGAGATGACCGGAAGGTTCAGGCAGTCAGTGCCACAGGAGCCCTGGCGGCGCCTTATATTGCCCGCTATATGGGAATGATCCATGAGAAATTCCCAAATGTCAATGTAGAGGTGGTCACCATACGGAATGAATTTTTCGGAGAGACCATTACCGTAGCCGGACTGATCACAGGCGGCGACCTGATGCGGCAGTTAAAGGGAAAGAACCTCGGGGAAAAGTTTCTGATCCCCTGCAGCATGCTGAAAAACGATGAGAATGTTTTTCTGGATGATGTAACGGTAGAGGAGCTTTCCAAAGAACTGAATGTAGAGATCGTAATTGTGGATGAAGGAGGCGCTGACCTTGTATCAGCCGTTCTTGATCCGCCCCAGCATAAGAAACAGAAAAGGAGACAAATGTATGAGCAAACCGGTAGTAGCAATAGTGGGCAGGCCTAATGTTGGAAAATCCACATTGTTTAACGCACTGGCAGGAGATAAAATTTCAATTGTAAAAGATACGCCAGGTGTAACAAGAGACAGAATCTATGCAGATGTGACATGGCTGGACAAGGAGTTCACCATGATCGATACAGGCGGTATTGAGCCGGACAGCAGCGACATCATTCTTTCCCAGATGAGAGAGCAGGCGCAGATCGCCATTGACACAGCAGATGTGATCATTTTCATCACAGACGTGCATCAGGGTCTTGTGGATTCCGATGCCAAGGTAGCAGACATGCTCCGCCGCAGCGGCAAGCCGGTTGTGCTTGTGGTAAATAAGGTGGACAGCGTCCAGAAATACATGATGGATGTTTATGAATTCTATAATCTTGGAATCGGAGAGCCATTTGCCATTTCTGCAGCCAACCGTCAGGGACTTGGAGATATGCTGGACGAAGTAACCAAGTATTTCCCAGAGGATACAGGCGAGGATGAGGATTCCGATATTCCGAAGATCGCCATTGTAGGAAAGCCGAACGTAGGTAAATCCTCCCTTGTAAATAAACTCCTTGGAGAGGACCGCGTGATCGTATCCGACATTGCCGGAACCACCCGTGATGCGGTTGATACCAAGGTGACCTGGAACGGCAAGGAATATATTTTTATCGACACTGCAGGACTTCGCCGCAAGGCCAAGGTGAAGGAAGAGATTGAGCGCTTCAGCGTGATTCGTACCGTAACCGCAGTAGAGCGGGCAGACCTTGTGGTAGTGATGATCGACGCTTCCGAGGGCGTTACCGAGCAGGATGCCAAGATCGCCGGAATTGCCCATGAGAAGGGTAAAGGCGTGATCATTGCGGTGAATAAATGGGATGCCATCGAGAAAAATGATAAGACCATTTACAAGCATACCAACCGCATTCGTGAGGTTCTTTCCTTTATGCCGTATGCAGAGATCGTATTTATTTCCGCCAAGACCGGCCTTCGAATTTCCAGAATGTTTGAGACTCTGGATGCAGTGATCGAGAACCAGACCATGCGTATCCAGACAGGCGTGCTCAACGAGATCCTTGCAGAAGCCGTTGCCATGCAGCAGCCGCCGTCAGACAAGGGCAAGCGCCTGAAGATCTTCTACATGACTCAGGTGGCAGTGAAGCCGCCTACATTCGTTATTTTCGTAAACGACAAGGAACTTATGCATTTCTCCTACACCAGATATCTGGAAAACAAGATCCGCGATGCATTTGATTTTGGCGGCACACCGCTGAGATTTATTGTAAGAGAGCGCGGAGAGAAGGAATAATTATGGAACGGATTGCTTGCCTGTTTATCGGGTATTTGTTTGGAATGTTTCAGACATCCTATCTTATTGGAAAATACCATCACATGGATATCCGCCAGTACGGAAGCGGCAATGCGGGAACCACCAATGCCCTTCGTACCCTAGGCAAAAAGGCGGGAGCTATGACCCTGATCGGGGACATGTTAAAATGCGTGATTGCCATTTTGGTGGTGGACGCGGTTTTCAAAAATCAGTACGGGGATATTCTGCCCCTGCTTGGAATGTATACGGCAGCAGGCTGTGTCCTTGGACACAATTTCCCCATCTATCTGAAATTCAGAGGGGGAAAGGGAATTGCAGCTTCTGCCGGAATGCTCCTTGCCCTTGACTGGAGAGTGTTTCTGATCTGTGCTGTGATCTTTATCGGGCTTGTAGCGGTTACACGCTATGTTTCCCTGGGCTCCATGGCGGCTTATGTAGGTGCGCTGATCTGCTTTATTGCCTTTGGCGCAGCAGGAAGCTATGGCATGGATCCTTCCCATGTGGTGGAAATGAATGTGATCATGGCCCTTATGACAGCTCTTGCCATTTACCGGCACAGAGCCAATATTTCCCGTCTTATGAACGGCACTGAGAATAAGCTGGGAGCGAAGAAAAGATGAGGTGATGGATTTGGCAAAAATCAGTGTAATGGGGACCGGAAGCTGGGGAACAGCACTTGCAATACTGCTTTACAACAATGGCCATCAGGTTATGCTGTGGTCTGCACATCCGGAAAAGGCAGTCAGCCTGAATGAGACCCGCGAGGACAGTGGGAAGCTTCCCGGGGTGAAGATCCCGGAAGGAATCGTAATAACTTCCGATGACAAAGCGGCTCTTACAGATGTGGATGTGACAGTGTTTGCTTCTCCTTCTGCCTATATCCGTAAAGTAAGCAGACGCCTGGCACCTTATGTGCGCCAGAGGCAGATCATTGTAAATGTGGCAAAGGGTGTGGAAGAGAATACTCTGATGCCTGTGTGCGATATTATTAAAGAAGAGATTCCCCAGGCAGATGTGTGCGTGCTTTCCGGACCAAGCCATGCGGAGGAGGTAAGCCGGGGGCTTCCTACCACCTGCGTGGTCAGTGCCCGCAGGAAAGAAACAGCGGAATATCTCCAGGGACTTTTCATGAGTCCGGTTTTCCGTGTGTATACAACGCCGGATATGCTGGGCGTGGAGCTTGGCGGCGCACTGAAAAATGTCATTGCCCTGGCGGCCGGTACTGCCGACGGACTTGGATATGGTGACAATACTAAAGCAGCCCTGATCACCAGGGGAATTGCGGAGATGACAAGGCTTGGGGTGAAAATGGGCGCTAAGCTGGAGACTTTTGCAGGACTTTCCGGAATCGGAGACCTGATCGTTACCTGTGCCAGTGTGCACAGCCGAAACAGGCGCGCTGGCTATCTTATGGGAAAAGGGTATACCATGGAGCAGGCCATGAAGGAAGTGCAGATGGTTGTGGAAGGCGTGTATTCCGCCAAGGCAGCCAAAGCCCTTGCGGAGAAATATGATGTGGAGATGCCCATTGTCATGGAAGTGAACAAGCTTCTGTTTGAGAACAAGCCTGCATCTGAGGCGGTGAAAGATCTGATGCAGAGAGAGAAGCAGGGGGAAATTTCCTGGGAGTAAAAATGCTTCAGACGCACCCTTATGTATGCGGATGATTCTCACGGACAGTATAAGTAATTTAGAAAAATAAAAATGAAAGCCGGAAAATTTCCATTTTAGCAGTTGGAAATTTTCCGGTTTTTGTAGTTCTGCTTTGCATAATTAAAATTTAAGAGAACCAATTACTTGCCTGGGTGCGCAACATGCCATGTCAGAAAATAACATCCTTCAGATCATCCGGTACATGGGAAGTATGAAGATCCTCATTCAGGGTATCCATAATGGCGATATCCTCATCCTCAATATTGAAATCAAAAATATTGGCATTGGAAGCAATGCGGTCCGGGTTCACGGATTTGGGAATTACGGAAATTCCCTTCTGGATGGCCCAGCGAAGCCCGACCTGTGCAGGCGTGTGGGCGTATTTGGTGCCAAGGACGCACATTACATCATTGTCAAGGTAAGCCCCTCTTGCCAACGGGGCATAAGCCTGTACCTGAATGCCCTCGGACTGACAGTATTCGATCAGCTCCTTGGGATAGCACAGGGGGTGACATTCGATCTGGTTCACAGCGGGAACAATGCCGGAAACCTTCTTCAGCTCCTCCAAGTGATGGATCTGGAAATTGCTGACTCCGATGGACAATACCCGTCCGGTCTCCAGAAGCTTGGCCATCTCCAGCCAGGTGCCTGTGTAGCAGCCAGGAACTGGCCAGTGGATCAGGTAAAGATCCAGGTAATCCAGCTTCAGTCTCTCAAGGCTTCGGTAAAAAGCTCCGTCCACATCCCCGAGACGCTGTGCATTGTTCCAGATCTTGCTTGTGATGAAAAGATCCTTGCGGGGAACGCCGCATCTGGCAATGGCCTTGCCAACGCTTTCCTCGTTCTTGTAGGCGGATGCAGTGTCAATCAGGCGGTATCCTGCGTCCACTGCTGCATTTATGGCTGTCTCTGCTTCATTGTCTGCTGTCTTATATACTCCAAGCCCGAGAAGGGGCATTTCTCTGTCGTTATTCAGGAATACGGTTTCTCTCAAAGCTAATTCCTCCTTGCTGAAAAATAAACTTTAATCATTATATCATATAATCGGAAAAGAATCACCTGTTTTTTATTGAAATTTTACAAGAATCACACCTGTTTTGGGGAAGAAAGGGCAAAAACGGGCAGTTCGTTAATCTTTAAACGATTTCTTGTAAGAACTGGTAAAATTGTACAGAAATTAAAACATATATTTGTGTGATAAAGCGTTGAAATTTGGTAAAATTTTATAATTATATCCTTGCGTATTAATGAGAAAGGATGTATAATAAAAGAAAAATTGATAAATTTATGTCATTAGTCTGCATCTTTTTAGGTAGAAGAAAGGAACTGCGCTATGCATGAAGGAAGAGATAAGCGGAATCTCATTAAAGGGAATAGAATATCCTTTTATATGCTTACTCACGCTGACGGCGTGAGCTTTTTTCGTGCCCATTTTTATTGCTGAAAATGTGATAAGGCGGCTGTCTGGATTTAACCGGCAGCAGACTGTGGCGTAAACATCTGCCTGTCCATCAGGCGAAAGGAGTATTGCAATGCATTTGATCAAAGACGAAAACGGCAATTTGGTTCAGCATGGACATGAGCATACTCATGAGCACACACACGCTGACGGCGTGAGCCACACTCATGCTCATACCCACGAGGGATCTGAAGGCCATGACCATACACATACTGACGAGCAGAACTGCGGCACAGGCTGCGGCTCCTGCCAGGGAGGAGACTGTAAGAATGAGACAGTGGCACTCCTGACTTATATGCTGCAGCACAATGAGCATCACGCAGCCGAGCTTGACCAGATGGCAGACAACCTGGCCAAGATGGGAATGGATGCTGCTGCAAAGACCATTAAAGAAAGCGTTTCCGATTTCCAGAAGGGCAATATGCGTCTTGGGCTTGCCCTTACCCTTGTGAAAGAGGAAATGAAATAAGAATTTGACGTTACAGTGTGACACAAAGGAGGCATTAATATGTGTTTAGCAACTGTTTACAAAGAGAATGATGATTCTGTTATTTTCAAGAATGTGAGCCGCATTAATGTGGAAGGAGACAAGCTGATTCTTCGTGACATTATGGGTGACGAGAGAGTTGTAGAGGGTTCTATCCTTATGGTAGACCTTGCTAATAGTATTGTCAAAGTAAAATGCGACTGATTTTTTAGCGGATCTTCAGGCACTGGAGTGTGTTTGAATAATCGGTTCAACAGGCTCTGGCCTTTAGAATATAAAATTACTTAATACGTGGAGGTATGTAATTATGAAATTGTCAGAAGCTATGAGAGAAAAAATGCTTCTGTCCTTCGAGCTTTTCCCGCCGAAGACAGAGAAAGGAATGGAGAACCTTCCTGGAACAATCGATCATCTTATGAAGTACAAACCAGAGTACATCTCCTGTACATATGGTGCAGGCGGCGGAAATGTAGGTGCTAACAGAGAAGTATGTCAGATGATCAAGAAAGCCGGAACTGTTCCGGTAACTCATTTCACAGTAATTAAGAATACCAAAGAGGGAATCAAGGAGCAGCTGGATCAGTACCTTGCAGAGGGCGTTGACCATATGCTTGCACTTCGCGGAGATATCCCCCTTGGTGAGACAACTACCTGTGGAGATTTCAACTACGCTACAGACCTTGTTAAATTCGTTCGTGACGAGTTTGGCGATAAATTCGAGATCGCTGTTGCAGGATCACCGGAAGGACATATTGCATGCCGCAGCCTTGATGCTGACATCGCAGTTCTCAGACAGAAACAGGACAATGGTGCTGACTACATTATGACTCAGCTTTGCTGGGATATGGAGCAGTTCAAATACTGGCTGGATGCAATCCGTGAGGCTGGTGTTACAATGCCTGTAGATGTTGGAGTTATGCCAATCCTTGATATGTCTGCTACAATCAATATGGCGCTTTCCCGTAACGGCTGCGTAATGGATAGCGAGCTTTGCAGACTCATTTCCAGAAACTGGCTGTTCCCGAACCCATTTGCAGCAAAAGATGCAGACGGCAAGCCATTTGATATGTTCTATGATGACAAGATCAAGAGATTCAAGGAAGAGGGAATCGAGTACACAATCAAACAGATCGACGAGTACCGTGCTCTTGGCGTAGATGGTATCCATCTGTACGCACTGAACAAATGGAAAGATGTATCTGAGATCATCGACAGATCCGGACTTAGAACTTTAATCTAAGCTTTTATCTGACTACTTATAAATTTTTGGGAGGCAATTGATTATATTATGGCACATGTAATTGCTGTCGCAGGAAAAGGCGGCGTTGGAAAAACCACATTATGCGGAATGCTGATCCAGTATCTCTGCGAGAAGGGCAAAGGCCCGATCCTTGCTGTAGATGCTGATGCAAATTCTAATCTGAATGAAGTTCTTGGAGTGGAAGTGGAGACTACACTTGGTGATGTAAGGGAAGAAATTGCCCGTGCAGAGCTTGCAAGTGAGAATCCGATCCCTGCAGGAATGTCTAAGGCAGATTATGCAGAAAGACGCTTCGAAGACGCCCTGGTAGAAGATGATGATTTCGACCTTCTTGTTATGGGAAGAACTCAGGGGAAAGGCTGTTACTGCTTCGTGAACGGACTTCTTCAGACACAGCTTGCCAAATACCAGAATAATTATCCTTACATTGTAGTAGATAATGAGGCTGGTATGGAACATATCAGCCGAGGTGTGCTTCCGTCCATGCAGACAGCAATTCTGGTCAGTGACTGTTCCAGAAGAGGCGTTCAGGCCGTAGGCCGTATTGCAGAGCTTATCAAAGAATGCGATATGCATCCTGATAAAGTGGGCCTTATCATCAATCGTGCTCCGGGCGGAAAGCTGAATGACGGAATCAAAGAAGAGATCGAGAAGCAGGGACTCAACCTTTTGGGCGTTGTTCCCCAGGATGAAACTGTTTATGAATATGACTGTGAAGGTAAACCAACCGCCAGTCTGCCGGAGAATAATCCGGTGAAGATGGCTCTTCGTGAGATCGTTGACAAGCTTGGCTTATAATTGAAAAGCTTTCCCCCTGCCTTTATGCTATGTGCAGCAGGGAAATGAAAAATGGACTGGTAATTCCGCAGTAAGCGGGAACGCTGCTGCGGAATTTTTCATCAGAACCATATCCCATGGGAGGGGATGGGTTCCGAATATCGGACGAAACATTTAAGTCTGCCCATGCAGACATCATCAAATACAAAAGTAACATATACTTAGAGGAGGTCAATAATGAGTGAATTCAAATTAACTACAGTGGAAGAATTCGAAGCTGCCACAGCCCGTCTTCTTGAGACTGGTGCAAAGGTAGGCGCTGATTCCTGGCAGATGCGTGTTAAGAATCAGACTCCACACTGTAAATTCGGTGAGCAGGGTGTATGCTGCCGAATCTGTTCAATGGGTCCGTGCCGTATTACACCTAAGGCACCGAGAGGTATCTGCGGTTGTGATGTACATGGTATCGTAGGAAGAAACTTCCTTCGTTTCACAGCAGGCGGCGCAGCTACACACTCTGATCATGGACGTGAAATCTGTATCACACTTGGACATGCAAAAGAGGGCGGCGATTACCAGGTAAAAGATCCTGAGAAGCTGATCCGTATTGCAAAAGAGTGGGGCGTTGAGACAGAGGGTAAAGACATCTATGATCTGGCTCATGAAATGTCTGATCTTGCTCAGGAAGAGTACGGAAAGATCAGAGGCGTTTCCAGATGGCTGAAGAGAGCACCTCAGCATACACAGGATCTGTGGCATGCAGCTGGAATTGAGCCAAGAGCAATCGACCGTGAGGTTTCCTGTGCACTTCATATGACTCATATGGGTAACACAAGTAAACCGGAGGCTCTGATCCGTCAGGCACTTCGTAACGGTCTTTCCGATGGATGGGGCGGTTCCATGTGCGGAACTGAGTTCTCCGATGTTCTTTTCGGAACTCCAAAGCCAATTGATACCGAGGCTAACCTTGGTGTTATGAACGCTGAGAATGTAAACATCGTTGTTCATGGACATGACCCGAGTCTTTCTGAGATGATCTGTGAGTATGCAGACAGCAAAGAGATGATCGACTATGCGAAATCCATGGGTGCTAAGGGAATCACTGTTTCCGGTGTATGCTGTACATCTAATGAGGTTGCAATGCGTCGCGGTATTCCGATGGCTGGTAACTTCTTACAGCAGGAGAACGTTGTACTGACAGGTGCCTGTGAGGCAATCGTAGTTGACGTTCAGTGTATTTTCCCGGCACTTGGACCTCTTTCCAAATGCTTCCATACAAAATTCATCACAACTTCTCCAATCTGCCAGATGCCAGATTCCGATTTCATTGAATTTGATGCAGGTACAGCAGGTGAGAAAGCAAAACAGATCGTAAAACTTGCATGTGAAAACTTCAAGAACAGAAAACCAGAGCTTGTACATATTCCGGATTTGAAACATAAAGCTACAGTTGGTTACTCTGTAGAAGCAATCGTTAAGACACTTGACGGCGTAACAAACTCTCAGGTAGACGAAACCGGTACCACCAAACCTCTCCTTGAGTGTATCACATCTGGTGTTATCCGTGGTGCTGTTGCTATGGTTGGATGTAACAACCCGAAGGTCAGACCTGACACAGCTCACATCGAACTTATGAAGAAGCTGATCGCAAACGATATCGTGATCATCGCTTCTGGATGTTCTGCTCAGGCAGCTGCTCGTGCAGGACTTATGGACAAAGCTGCAAAAGATCTTTGCGGTGCTGGTCTGAAACGTGTTTGCGAGCTTGCAGATATCCCGCCAGTATTACATATGGGATCCTGCGTAGATATCAGCCGTATGCTGATCCTTGCAGCTGAGCTTGCCAAGGATTCCGGACTGAATATTTCCCAGCTTCCAGTAGTAGGATGTGCTCCTGAATGGATGTCTGAGAAGGCAGTTTCCATTGGAAACTATGTAGTAGCAACTGGTCTTGATACATATCTTGGTGTAGAACCATATGTTTCCGGTTCTACAGAGGTTGCAAGCCTCCTTACAGAGGGTGTACGTGACTGGGTAGAAGCAGCATATACAGTTGAGAAAGATATTGATAAATTAGGCGATCTTATGATTGCGAGAATCGAAGAGAAACGTGACGCTCTCGGAATCTGATCGAAGGAAAGGCGCGATTAACTTATGAAAATAGCAGTAACCGGTAAAGGCGGAGTAGGAAAGACAACTTTTGCGGCAACACTTGCCAGATTATATGCAGATGAAGGGAAGAAGGTTCTTGCAGCGGATGTTGATCCGGACGCAAATCTTGGACTTGCCCTTGGGTTTGATGAGGAGACTCTTGATTCCATTATTCCAATTTCAAAAATGCGTAAGCTGGTGGAGGAGCGTACCGGAGCCAACAGTCAGAACCAGTTTTATACACTGAACCCAAAGGTGGACGATATTCCGGATACCTACGGAAAGGTCTGCAATGGCGTAAAGCTGCTTGTACTTGGAACCGTGGAGACAGGCGGCGGCGGATGCGTCTGCCCTGAGCATGTCATGCTAAAGAGAATCATCAGCAACCTTGTTGTACACAGGGATGATGTGGTGATTATGGATATGGAAGCCGGTCTGGAGCATCTGGGCCGGGGAACCACGGAAAGTATGGACGAATTTATTGTTGTGATCGAACCGGGCGCAAGAAGTGTACAGACCTACAAGAATGTAAAACGTCTTGCAAGGGATCTTGGAATCACCCAGGTCAAGGTGGTTGCAAACAAAGTTCGGAATGCTGAGGACGAAGAGTTCATCAAGGCAAAGATTCCGGCAGAAGATCTTCTTGGTATGATCCACTATAATGTTGAAGTTATGGACGCAGACCGCCAGGGCAAATCTCCCTATGATTTCAGTGAGACCGTAACCTCTGAAATCAGAAAGATTAAAGAAAAGATAGACAATGAAAACAGTCTGTAAATAATAGGAGGTACTACAGTGACTTTATTTGATAGAGTATTCAGCGGAAATGACGCTGTTTATGGATTAACAGAGGGTGCTATTGATGCAGCCATCGCACAGCACGGCGAAGACAAAGCAGTAAGCTTCCCTGATACCGCTTACAGCCTTCCTTGCTACTATTCTGTAACAGGAACAAAGGTTACAACCTTAAAAGAGTTAAAAGAGGCTCTTGGCGTTGTAAAAACTCTTATGACAAGAGAGAAAAGACTGAACGACGCATTTATGTCCGGTATTGCTACCGCACTTTGCGCAGAGTTCATCGAAGTTCTGAAATATATCGACGGAGCAACACCATATGAGGAGCCATGCTATGGTCATCTTGCAGATGCTGTTATCCGTGAGCTTGGTGTACCGCTTGTAACAGGCGATATTCCTGGTGTAGCCGTTATCCTTGGATCTGCTCCTTCTGTAGAAGAGGGTGTTGCTCTTGTAAAGAGCTATCAGGCACAGGGTATTCTTGTAACACTGGTTGGCGGTATCATTGATCAGGTTAAGGAAGCCGGCATGAACACAGGAGCAAACGTACGTGTTATTCCTCTTGGAAAAGACGTTACCTCTGTTATCCACGTTGTATCCGTTGCACTTCGTGCAGCTCTTATCTTCGGTAATGTAACACCTGGAGATGCAGGCACACTTATGAAATACACAATGGATCGTGTTCCGGCATTTGTTAACGCATTCGGACCTCTGGATGACGTTGTAGTTGCATGCGGAGCTGGTGCTATCGCACTTGGCTTCCCGGTAATCACAAACGAGACAGAGAATATCTTCCGTGTACCAAAGAGCCTTATCGTTCAGGAGGATGTAAGCAAATTCAACGCTACTTCCCTTGAGGCTCGTGACATTAAGATCAAGATCACAAACATCGATATCCCGGTTGCATTTGCATCCGCATTCGAGGGCGAGATCATCCGTCGTAAAGACATGCAGGTTGAGTTCGATGGTTCCCGTGTAGACTGTGCAGAGCTTGTACATACCTGTGACGCTTCTGAGGTTGAGGATCACAAGATCACAGTTGTAGGACCGGAAGTTGACGAGATGGAAGAGGGAAGCAAGAACAGCATCGCATACGTTGTTAAGGTTGCAGGAAAGAACATGCAGCCAGACTTCGAGCCTGTAATCGAGCGTAAATTCCACAACTACATCAACTGCATCGAGGGTGTATACCACACAGGACAGAGAGATATGCAGCGTATCCGTATCAGCCATGCAGCATATGATGCAGGCTTCCGTATCAAACACATCGGTGAGGTTCTTTACTCACAGGTTAAGAACGAGTTTGATGCTGTTGTTGACAAGTGTGAGGTTGTGATCTACACAGATCCTGCTGAGTGTACCAGAATCCGTCATGAGGTTGCTATCCCGATCTTCGAGAAACGTGATGACCGTCTTGCAAACCTGACTGATGAGTCTGTAGATGTATATTACAGCTGTATCCTTTGCCAGGCATTCTCTCCGTCTCATGTTTGTGTTGTTACACCTGAGAGACTTGGACTTTGCGGTGCCGTTTCATGGCTGGATGCGAAAGCTACCAACGAGCTTGACCCGAACGGACCTTGCCAGGTAATCACCAAAGAGCGTCCGATCAATGAGGAGCTTGGTTCTTACGAGGACGTTGATGAAGCAGTTCAGAAGTTCTCCCAGGGTGCTCTTGAGCACGTTACCCTGTACTCCATCATGCAGGATCCTATGACCTCCTGCGGATGCTTCGAGTGTATCTGCGGTATCGAGCCATTCTCCAATGGTGTAGTTATCGCAAACCGTGAGTATGCAGGCATGACACCTCTTGGAATGACCTTCTCTGAGATGGCATCCATGACAGGTGGTGGAGTGCAGACTCCTGGATTCATGGGACATGGAAAACACTTCATCGCTTCCAAGAAATTCATGAAGGCTGAGGGCGGTATCGAGCGTATCGTTTGGATGCCGAAAGAATTAAAAGAGTTCATCGCAGACAGACTGAATGCTACTGCAAAAGATCTCTACGGAATCGACAACTTCACAGATATGATCGGTGACGAGACTGTTGCTACAGATCCTGAGGCACTGGTAGAGTTCCTTACAGAGAAAGGACATCCGGCACTTGGACTTGATCCGATGATGTAATAGATTCAGTAAATCCTGCTGAGGGAAAATCATTTTCTGGGGTCTGCCGTCTGGCAGGCTCCGGGAAATTTGTTTCCAGGCAGGATACTGTTTGACAGCTTGATCGTTTCGCTGCGGAGGGCGAATACAATGGATTTTTTTATTGCGGAATGAAAGAATCCATGTCTGATAATTTATTTAGCAGCAAATCCACAAAAGGTGTTGAAACCTGTGGTGGTTTGTGATAGAAGATTAACAGAAAAGGAGATGCAGAAAATTGTTAATCAACAGAATTTTCAGCGGAAATGATGCAGTATACGGCCTGACAGAAAAAGCCGTAAACGATGCTGTACAGCAGCATGGTGCAGACAAAGCAGTGGGATTTCCCCATACCGCTTACTGTCTTCCTTGCTATTATGCAGTCACCGGTGTTAAGATCAAGACACTTGGAGAACTGCAGGCAGCTCTTGGCGTCGTGAAATCTCTTATGACAAGAGAGCATGCTCTGGATGATGCTCTTATGTCTGGCGTAGCCACCGCTCTCTGCGCGGAATTTATTGAAGCACTGAAATATCTTGATGGGGCAGAGCCTTATCAGGAACCATGTTATGGACATCTTCCGGATTCCATTATCCGTGAGCTTGGTGTTCCGCTTGTAACAGGAGATATTCCAGGAGTTGCAGTTATCCTTGGAAGCGCACCTACCGCACAGGAAGGTGTTGACCTGATCAAGAGCTACCAGGCACAGGGTATTCTGGTAACACTGGTTGGCGGTATCATCGACCAGGCACAGGAGCTTGGCCTGAAGATGGGCTATAATTTAAGAATCGTTCCTTTGGGAAAAGACGTAACAAGTGTAATTCACGTTGTATCTGTTGCACTTCGTGCAGCACTGATCTTCGGCAACGTAACACCTGGCGATGCAGCAAGCCTTCTTACATATACAAAAGACAGGGTTCCGGCATTTGTAAATGCTTTTAAGCCTGTTGATGATGTGATTCTTGCAGCAGGTGCCGGCGCGATCAAGCTTGGCTTCCCGGTTATCTCCAATGAGGATGAGAACATTGTGGAAGTACCAGGTGCACTGATCGCATGCCCGAATGTTGCGGATTTCAATAAGGTTTCCCTGGAAGCCAGAGGAATCAAGATCAAGATCACAAAGGTGGATATCCCGGTTGCGTTTGCATCCGCTTTTGAGGGCGAGATCATTCGTCGTAAAGATATGCGTGTGGAATTTGACGGTTCCCGTGTGGACTGCGTAGAGCTTGTGCAGACCAGAGAAATGAATGAGGTCGAAGATCACAAGATTACTGTCGTAGGTCCGGAGGTCGATAGCTTTGAGCCTGGAAGCAAGCACAGTCTTGCATACGTGGTAGAAGTAGCAGGCAAGAAGATGCAGCCGGATTTTGAGCCGGTTATCGAGCGTAAATTCCACAATTATATAAACTGCATTGAAGGTGTATACCATACAGGACAGCGGGATATGTTCCGTATCCGTATCAGCAATGATGCATTTGCAGCAGGCTTCAGAGCCAAACATTTCGGTGAAGTTCTTTACACTCAGGTAAAGAATGAGTTTGAGGCTGTTGTAGATAAGTGTCAGGTAACTGTTTACACAGACCCGGCTGAGTGTACCAGAATGCGTCACGAAGTAGCAATTCCTACTTTTGACAAACGTGATGCACGTCTGGAGACTCTTACCGATGAGTCCGTAGATGTTTACTACAGCTGTATCCTGTGTCAGGCATTTTCTCCGTCACATGTCTGCGTAGTAACACCGGAGAGACTTGGACTTTGCGGAGCCGTTTCATGGCTTGATGCAAAAGCCACAAATGAGCTGGATCCAAACGGCCCATGTCAGATCATCACCAAGGAGCGTCCAATTGATGTAAATCTGGGCTCTTACGAGGATGTTGATGAAGCAGTAAAGAAATATTCCCAGGGTGCTCTGGAGCATGTTACTCTGTACTCCATCATGCAGGATCCTATGACCTCCTGCGGATGCTTCGAGTGTATCTGCGGTATCGAGCCATTCTCCAATGGCGTGGTTATCGCAAACCGTGAGTATGCAGGCATGACACCTCTTGGAATGACGTTCTCCGAGATGGCTTCCATGACCGGAGGCGGTGTTCAGACACCAGGCTTTATGGGACATGGAAAACACTTTATTTCATCCAAGAAATTCATGAAGGCAGAGGGCGGAATTGAGCGTATCGTATGGATGCCAAAGGAATTAAAAGAGACCGTGGCGGAACGTCTCAACAAGACTGCAAAAGAACTCTATGGCATTGATAATTTCACTGATATGATCGGTGATGAGACCGTTGCCACAGATCCGGAAGTTCTTGTTGCATTTTTAACAGAACATAACCATCCTGCATTGTCAATGGATCCGATGATGTAGTATAATGGTTCTGTATATTTTTACAAATTTTTAAGGAGGCTTTAAGAAATGCCATTTAATCAGAAACCACAGAAGTTCAACGCAAAGATCAACACTGTTACGGTTGGAACTGGCGATAAAGCGGTTACTATCGGAGGAAATTCCACATTTCCTTTCTATACATTTGACGCACCAACCGAGAACAGCCCAAAAATCGGTGTAGAGATCACGGATATGGGACTTGAAGACTTTGCACCTGGAATCAAAGCATATTATGAAGGATGCACCACTATGGCTGAGATCGCTAAGAAGGCAGCAGCTATGGAAGGTGGAGATTTTGTTGTACTCAATCTGGAAGGCGGAGATCCGAACGGAGTAAACAAATCTACAGAAGAGCTTATTGCAATCGTAAAAGAGGTTGCAGATGCAATCGACTGTCCATTAGTAGTGGAAGGCTGCAAGAACGTGGAGAAGGATGCGGAACTTCTTCCGAAGGTTGCAGAGGCACTTCAGGGCAGAAACGTAATCGTTATGTCTGAGAAGGAAGAGAACTACAAGGCAATCGGTGCAGCAGCAGGTCTTGCTTACAACCAGATCGTAGGCGCTGAGTCTGCTGATGATATCAACCTTGCAAAACAGCTGAACGTAGTAACAACACAGTTAGGTGTTGATGCGAAGAAGATCGTTATGAACGTAGGAACAGCTACCGTTGGATATGGATACGAGTACGTTGTTTCCACTATGGACCGTATCAAAGGTGCAGCTTTATCCCAGAACGATAACATGCTGCAGATGCCTATTATTACACCGGTTTCTTCTGAAACATGGGGCGTAAAGGAATCAGTTGCAACTGAGGAAGATATGCCTGAATGGGGTTCAGAGGACGAGCGTGGTATCGACATGGAAGTTATGACAGCAGCAGCAGACCTGGCAGCAGGTTCTGACGCCGTGATCTTAAGACATCCAGAGTCCGTTAAGACCATCGCTAAGATGATCAAAGCACTTGTGTAATATTTTTAGGAGGAAAAATTGATATGGCACTGAATGGTATTCAGATTTTTAAATTAACACCAAAGAAAAACTGTAAGGAATGTGGATGCCCGACATGTATGGCTTTCTCCATGAAAGTTGCACAGGGCGCATTAAAGATTGAGCAGTGTCCTCATATGTCTGAGGAAGCTTTAGCTTCTCTTTCTGAGGCAACTGCTCCGCCAATGAAAACCATTAAGATCGGTACTGGCGATGAGGAGCTTACCCTTGGCGGTGAGACTGTTCTTTTCAGACATGAGAAGACATTTGTAAACAAGACAAGATATGCAGTAGAGCTTTGCACATGCATGGATGATGCTACTGTAGACGCGAAGCTGGCTGAGATCCCGAAGGTTGATTACGACCGTATCGGTGAGAGAATGTACGCAGAGATCGTTTACGTGAACTGCGATGCAGAAGCAACAGCTGACAAATACGTAGCTCTTGTACAGAAAGCAGCCGCTCTTGGACGTACCCTTGTTCTGGGATGTTCTGATCCGGAAATTGCAAAAGCAGCCCTTGAGGTTTGCAAAGACAGCAAGCCGGTATTAAACGGAGCAAACGCTTCCAACTACGAGGCCATGAACGCAGTTGCAACAGCAGCTGGCGTTGTTCTTGGCGTATCCGGTAAAGATCTTAATGAGTTATATGATACTACAGCAGCAATTGAGAAACTTGGAAACAAGAATCTGGTACTTGATGTAACAGGCGCTGACATCAAAGAGACCTTCGGCAATGCCGTTCAGGTTCGTCGTGCAGCTCTGAAGGATCAGGACAGAACCTTTGGTTATCCATCCATCGTAAATCTGGCTAAGATCGCTGGCGGTGATTATCACCTTCAGGCAGGTCTGGCAGCTATGTTTACCATGAAATATGGTTCCATCGTTGTTATGGAGCGTATGACATATGCAGAGGCACTTCCATTATACGGTCTGCGTCAGAACGTATTTACTGACCCGCAGAAGCCAATGCGTGTAGAGCCAGGCATCTACCCGATGAACGGTGGAGATGAGAATTCTCTTGTTGTTACAACTGTTGACTTTGCTCTTACATATTTCCTTGTATCCGGAGAGCTGGAGCGTTCCGGTGTTCCGCTTAACCTGGTTATCAATGATGCAGGCGGATTATCCGTACTGACATCCTGGGCAGCAGGTAAATTCTCCGGAAACAGTATTTCTACATTCTTCAAAGAGAAAGTAGAGCCAAATGTAAAGAGCAGACGTCTGGTAATCCCAGGTAAGGTTGCAGTCCTGAAGGGTGATCTGGAAGCAAAACTTCCAGGATGGGAAATCATCGTTGGACCAAGAGAAGCTGTACAGCTCGTGAAGTTCTTAAAGGATCTTGAAGGCTGATCTGAAGCTTTTTTGAATCCTGAAAAAGGATGCCGTCTTCTGACGGCATCACAATAAAAGTAAAGGAGAACATTTGACATGGCAAAATTTATTACAATTGGAGAGAGACTTTCCACAACAGCACCATCCGTAAACAAAGCATTTACAGAGAGAGATCCTGAGCCGATCTTAAAGAGAGCAAAACAGCAGCTGGATGCTGGTGCTGTTTACCTTGATGTAAACATCGGACCTGCTGAGAACGATGGAGAAGACCTGATGAAATGGGCTGTTAAGCTTCTTCAGGAGAACTTTGACAACGTTCCGCTGTCTCTGGATACATCCAACAAGAAAGCAATTGAGGCTGGTATTTCCGTATACAACCGTTCCAAAGGAAAACCAATCGTAAACTCTGCTGATGCAGCTGGAAGAATTGAGAACATCGACCTTGCAGCAGCTAACGATGCAATCGTTATCGCTCTTTGCAACGGCGAAGGTATTGCAAAAGACAATGACGAGCGTATGATGTACTGCCAGATGCTTCTTGAAAGAGGTATGGAGCATGGTATGGACGCAAGCGATCTGTGGTTCGATCCGCTGTTCCTGGTTGTTAAGGGAATGCAGGACAAACAGATGGAAGTACTTGAGGCTATCAAAATGTTCTCCGACATGGGACTGAATTCTACAGGCGGTCTGTCCAACAACAGTAACGGTATGCCGAAGAATATCCGTCCGATCATGGATTCCGCATTAGTTGCTATGGCTATGATGCAGGGTCTTACATCCGCAATTGTTAACCCTAACGACCTTCGTCTTATGGAAACAATCAAATCCTGCGACGTATTCAAGGGCAACACCCTGTATGCTGATTCCTATCTTGAACTGTAATATACAATGAAAGTCCCGGACGGCAGCCATGAATGAGCCATGCTCTGCGCGAGCGAGTTCATGGATATGGTCCGGGTGGGAGTTTCATTTACGGAAATATAGCCGACTGGCGTATTTCTGGTCCATTTGAGTAGGGACGTAAGATACAAAGAGGGGCTGGGGCTTGGGCTCCAGTCCCTTTTTTAACGAAAAGAACATGTCTGTTTTGGCAGATATTACCATATGAGAAAGGTGAGTGCCGGATGTTTAAGGTAACATTTTCTTTTGAAGATGGCAGTGTGGTAGAGCATTTTGCCAATGCGGGGGACAATTTACTTGAATTAGCGAGAGAGGCCAATGTGGCCATCGACGCTCCATGCTCCGGAAATGCTTCTTGCGGAAAGTGCCGGGTGCAGTTAAAAAAAGGAGAGCTGGACAGCAAGAAAACCTTGCATATCAGCGATGAGGAATATCAGGCTGGATGGCGCCTTGCCTGCGTAAGCAAAATCTGTGCAGATGTAACTGTGCTGGTTCCTGATATTGCATCTGCTTACAAGAGCAGAATGAAGGTTGCCGATCTTAGCTCCAAAGAGGAAATTGCCATTTTTGAAAATTCCAAGAATGATGTTGAGATGACCGGAATTGAGCTTCGGAACAGCCTTGACGTGATTGAACTGGATATGGACGAGCCAAGTCTGGATGATACAATGCCGGACAATGAACGTCTTACAAGAGCTTTAAAGAAATACATGAATTTGAAACAGGTAAGGATTCCTTATGCTGTTTTAAGAAAATTACCGGATGTGCTCCGTGAAAACCATTTCAAGGTGAAATGCGTAGTCCGGACCGCACCAAATGATCTTTTTGTATACGATATTTTTGGAAAAGATGAGGACGTAGTAGTCGGCGGACTGGCAGTAGATATTGGTACTACTACTGTTTCCGCAGTTCTGATCAATATGGAGACTGGAGAAATTCTTGCCAAGGCTTCCTCTGGAAACGGTCAGATCCGTTTCGGTGCGGATGTTATCAACCGTATCATCGAGCAGCAGAAGCCAGGCGGTAAGAAAAAGCTGCAGGATGCCGTGATCAAGGAGACCATCAACCCGCTCATTGCGCAGATGTGTAAAAGCGCCGGTATTCCAGCCAGCCATATTTACAGAATGTCTGTGGGCGCAAACACAACCATGAATCATCTGTTTGCAGGAATCAATGCGGATCCGGTCCGTATGGAGCCATACATTCCTGCATTCTTCAAGACCAACTCCCTTTTTGCTTCTGATGTGGGAGTTGCCATCAATAAAGACGCGCATATTATCATTGCGCCGAATATCGGAAGCTATGTAGGCGGTGATATCACTGCCGGAACTTTAGTAAGTATGATCTGGAACAGACCGGAGTTTTCCCTGTTTATCGACCTTGGTACCAACGGCGAGCTGGTATTCGGAAATTCAGACTTCATGATGAGCTGTGCATGTTCTGCAGGACCTGCCTTCGAGGGCGGTGACATCAGCTGCGGTATGCGTGCAACAGACGGAGCCATTGAAGCCTGTACCATTGACAAGGAAACTATGGTTCCTACCTACAAGGTAGTAGGAGATCCGGGAACCAAGCCAATCGGACTTTGCGGTTCCGGAATCATTGACGTGATCAGTGAGCTTTTCATGTGCGGCATCATTAACCCCAAGGGCAAATTTGTCCGTGAGGGCGAGCGTATCCGCCACGACAAATACGGAATGGGAAGCTACGTGATCGCATTTGAAAGCGAAGCAGGCTCTGTGAAGGATGTAGAGATCACAGAAGTGGATATTGACAACTTTATCCGTGCCAAAGGCGCCATCTTCTCAGCCATCCGGACCATGATCAATAGTCTGGATTTTGATGTGAGCATGATCGATGACGTATATGTTGCCGGCGGTATCGGTAGTGGAATCAATATGAGAAATGCCGTAAACATCGGAATGTTCCCGGATATTCCTCTGGAGAAATTCCATTATATCGGCAACTCCTCTCTGACAGGTTCCTATCTGATGCTTCTCTCCACAGCAGCAGAGAAGAAGACCTACGAGCTTGCTGCCAATATGACCTATATGGAGCTTTCCACAGTGCCTACCTATATGGATGAGTTTGTGGGAGCATGCTTCATTCCTCATACAGACACCGGAATGTTCCCGGATGTTATGACTGATTTACAGAACAGGAAGTAATTGACAAAATGCCATTTAGTATTGATGACTTAAATTATGAGAAAGACAGCAAAGAGAGAATGCCCTGGGAGCATTACCTTGAGCTGTATGCAAAAGCTGACCCCAAGGAGATCGCGGCCAGACTTTCCATCCCCTATGATGAAAACGCGAAGGCGTTTACATTGACATTTCTGGGCTCTGATTATACCATTACATACCCGGATTTTCAGGTAAAGCATGTGGAGGATGAGAAGAAATGCTATCCCCTTGAGGACATGATCTATGCGAAAATCCTTACCATTCGTTTTCTGTTAAACGGCTCTGCCTCAATCGGAACCGGTAAGTTTAAGACCTACCGGGAAATGCCCTGGGGAGAAGTGTATCTGCGCCAGTTTGACGGAAGATGCATCAAGCGTCTTGCATTTACCTATGGAAACAGACTGAATGATTTCAGACTGGTAATGGATCATATGAAATGCACTCCTGTGAAATTCGGGGATGTGGCATATGAATTATCCATTTATCCGGGATATCAGATCCAGATGATCCTGTGGGAGGGGGATGATGAATTCCCGCCGTCCTCACAGATCCTGTTTTCCGATAATTTCCCGGTGTCCTTTGCTGCGGAAGACATGGCGGTTATGGGAGACGTGATCATCGGTTCTTTGAAGGCCTTTCTGAAGGCTGCGAAGGAACAGTGATCTTAAAGCTTTTTAATAGGAAGACTGTATCTTTAAAAAGCTATATATTTTAAGATTAAAGCGGGCTGGGAGGAAGCTGTGATCCTGCGGATTCGTCCCGGGCACCGTTTTGATAAATCCAAATTAAGCGGAGGCGTCCTGCCTGGAGCATGATTGAAAAAGGCCCTAAGGTGCAGCGACGTAAAAGGAGGTAAGTTACAATGGGATACAAGAGTGACATTGAAATCGCACAGGAATGCGAAATGCTGCCGATTACCCAGATTGCAGAGAAAGCCGGTATTGATGACAAATACCTGGAGCAGTATGGAAAGTATAAGGCAAAAATCGACTACAATCTCTTAAAAGAGAGCGACAAGAAAGACGGAAAACTGATCCTTGTAACAGCAATTAACCCGACCCCGGCTGGTGAGGGAAAAACAACTACAACGGTAGGACTTGCTGATGGAATGCAGAGACTTGGAAAGCGCGCAATGGTTGCACTTCGTGAGCCATCCCTGGGACCGGTATTCGGTGTGAAGGGCGGTGCTGCCGGCGGCGGATACGCACAGGTTGTTCCGATGGAAGATATCAACCTTCATTTCACAGGTGACTTCCATGCGATCGGAGCTGCAAACAATCTTCTTGCAGCCATGATCGACAACCATATTTTCCAGGGCAATGCACTGAACATTGACCCACGTAAGGTTACATGGAGAAGATGTGTGGATATGAACGACCGTCAGCTCCGTAACGTGATCGACGGCCTTGGCGGAAGAACAAACGGTATGCCACGTGAGGATGGCTACGATATCACAGTAGCATCTGAGATTATGGCAGTTCTCTGTCTTGCAAGCGATATCACAGACCTGAAGAAGAGACTTGCAGGAATGATCATTGGCTATACATATGGCAAACCATCAGAGCAGAAGCCTGTAACAGCTGGTGACCTTCATGCAGAAGGCGCTATGACTGCACTTTTAAAGGATGCCCTCAAACCAAACCTGGTTCAGACTCTGGAGCATGTACCGGCAATCGTTCACGGCGGACCATTCGCAAACATCGCTCATGGCTGCAACTCTGTAACTGCTACCAAGATGGCTATGAAGCTTGCGGACTATGCCATCACAGAGGCTGGCTTCGGTGCTGACCTTGGTGCTGAGAAATTCCTTGACATCAAATGCCGTATGGCTGGTCTTCATCCAAATGCAGTTGTTATCGTTGCTACTGTTCGTGCTCTTAAATACAATGGCGGCGTTGCAAAAGCAGATCTGAATAATGAGAACCTTGAGGCTCTTGAGAAGGGTCTTCCGAACCTTCTGAAACATGTAAACAATATCAAGAATGTTTACAAGCTTCCATGTGTTGTTGCAATCAATGCATTCCCGACCGATACCAAGGCAGAGCTTGACCTTGTAGAAGCAAAATGTAAAGAGCTTGGCGTTAATGTTGCTCTTTCCGAAGTATGGGCAAAAGGCGGCGAAGGCGGTCTGAAGCTTGCTGAGGAAGTAATTCGTCTGTGCGAGGAGCCAAACGACTTTACTTATGCTTATGAGCTTGAAGGCTCCATCGAGGATAAGCTGAACCAGATCGTTCAGAAGGTTTACGGTGGAAAGAAAGTAGTTCTTACAGCAAATGCCCAGAAACAGGCAAAACAGCTTGAGGCTCTTGGCTTTGGAAACTGCCCGATCTGTGTTGCAAAAACACAGTACAGCTTAACGGATGATCAGACGAAGCTTGGTGCTCCAACAGATTTCGAAGTAACCGTTCGCAACCTGAAAATTTCTGCCGGTGCAGGCTTCATTGTAGCTCTTACCGGTGAGATCATGACTATGCCAGGTCTTCCGAAGGTTCCGGCTGCTGAGAGAATTGATGTTGACGAGACAGGTAAGATCACAGGACTGTTCTAATAAGGAGATAAACGAAAATGGGATTTTCAACAAGTACATGTACAGAATTTGTAGAAGTTCTTGCTTCTAAAGCCCCGGTTCCGGGCGGCGGCGGCGCATCCGCACTGGTTGGTGCAGTAGGAACTGCTCTTGGCAACATGGTAGGAAGCCTTACTGTTGGCAAAAAGAAATATGCAGATGTTGAGGAAGAAATGTGGGAGCTGAAGGGTAAATGCGACCAGCTTCAGAAAGATTTCCTTCGTCTTATTGAGCGGGATGCAGAAGTTTTTGAGCCTCTTTCCAAGGCATACGGTATGCCAAAGGAGACAGAAGAAGAGAAAGCTGAGAAAGCAAGAGTTATGGCAATCGTATTAAAGGATGCCTGCTCCGTTCCGATGGAGATTATGGAGAAATGCTGTGAAGCACTTGACCTGATCAAGGAATTCGCTGCAAAGGGCTCCAAGCTTGCAATCAGCGATGCCGGTGTAGCGGCAACCTTCTGCAAGGCTGCATTAAAGGGTGCCAGCCTGAATGTTTACATTAACACCAAATCCATGGCAGACAGAGAATATGCAGAAGAGCTCAACGCTAAAGCAGATGCTATGCTTGAGAAATATTGTAAGCTTGCAGATGAGACATTTGACAGCGTTCTTGCAAGACTGAAATAATAGGATACCAGAAAGGGAGATCATTCAAAATGGCAAAACAGTTATTAGGTAAAGAAGTAACTGCTGCATTAAATGAGCGCATCAAAGGCAATGTGGCAGCACTTCAGGAAAAAGGCGTTAACCCGACACTTTGCATTATCCGTGTAGGAGAGAATCCAAGCGACATTTCCTATGAGAGAGGCGCAACAAAACGCTGCGAGACTTTAGGAGTTGCCTGCGAGAAGATTCTTCTTCCGGAGGACGTAGCTCAGGAAGAGCTTCTTGAAGTAATCGACAAGGTAAACAAGGATGACCATATCCATGGCGTTCTTCTGTTCCGTCCGCTTCCGAAGCACTTAGACCAGGCAGTGATCGAGAATGCACTTGCTCCTGAAAAAGATGTTGACTGTATGACAGACCTTTCCATGTCCGGTGTTTTCACAGGCAAGAAGATCGGCTTCCCGCCATGTACACCACAGGCATGTATGGAGATCCTGGATCATTACGGAATCGACTGCACAGGCAAGAAAGCCGTTGTAATCGGAAGAAGCCTTGTTGTTGGTAAGCCGGCAGCAATGATGCTTGTTAAGAAAAACGCAACTGTAACCATCTGCCATACAAGAACCGTTGATATGCCATCTGTAGCTCGTGAAGCTGACATCATCATCGTAGCAGCAGGCCGCGCAGGCGTTGTTGGCGCTGATTATGTTAAAGAGGGACAGGTTGTGATCGACGTAGGAATCAACGTAAATGCAGAAGGCAAGCTTTGCGGAGACGTTGACTACGCAGCAGTAGAGCCGATCGTTGATGCGATCACACCGGTTCCTGGCGGAGTTGGAAGTGTTACAACTTCTGTTCTGGTAGGACATGTTGTGGAGGCAGCAATGCGTAAGGTAAACGCATAATTTGCATAAAGAAAGCTCTCCGGGGAAACCCGGGGAGCTTTTTATAGTATAGTTCAGAAGCTGATTTCGTTACTGTTCACTGGTAACATTCCGCGAGGTGTTTTTTGTGAACAAAGTTCACAGAAAACCCGAGAATTGCAGCGCGAAATCATGCGAATGCATGATTTCTGTGCATCGCGAAGCGTGTTACTGCTCACGAAGTGAACAGTAACCTGATTTCCATTAGAATATGTTTAATATTTACAAAAAAATTGCTTTTCTCTTAAAAATATTGTATCATAGATAGTAACAGATATATGGAGGTCGTGTGATATGGGAAAAGTGATGGCTGTGAACATCAGCGAGAAAAGAGGAACGCAGAAGGTCAATGTGCACACTGTGAAGCTGATTGAGAATTATGGACTGGAGAATGACGCCCATGCAGGGAACTGGCACCGCCAGGTCAGCCTTCTTTCCTATGAGAAAATAGAAGAATTCAAGGCGAAGGGAGCCCCGGTGCAGGATGGCGCCTTTGGGGAAAATCTCATTGTGCAGGGGTTTGATTTCAGAACTTTGCCTGTTGGCACACGGCTGAAATGCAACGATGTGATCCTGGAAATCACCCAGATTGGCAAGCAGTGCCATAATGGCTGCGAGATTTTTAAGATCATGGGGGACTGCATCATGCCAAGAGAGGGCGTGTTTGCCAGGGTGATCCACGGCGGCGTGATCTCAGAGGGAGACGAGATGGATTATGCTTGATCAGTATGGAAGAATCATTGATTACATGCGGATTTCCCTTACAGACCGCTGTAATCTGCGGTGCATTTACTGCATGCCAGAGGAAGGAATCTGTCAGATTCCCCGCGCGGAGGTTCTAAGTGAAGATGAAATCTTAAGAGTCTGCAGCCTGGCCAGTGAGCTTGGGATTTCCAGGATCAAGCTGACAGGAGGGGAGCCTTTGGTGCGCAGGATCTGTGTTCCCCTTGTGAAAGAGCTGAAAGCTCTTCCCGGAATCCAGCAGGTGACGTTGACTACCAACGGCATTTTGCTGAAAGAGCAGCTGCCGGGGCTGATGGAAGCGGGACTGGATGCAGTGAATATAAGCTTAGACACTTTGGATGCAGAGACTTTTCGAAAAATCACCAGAAGGGATGAGCTGAAAAAGGTGCTGGAAGGACTTGAGGCAGCACTTTCCTATCCGGAGCTTAAGGTGAAGGTAAACTGTGTTCCCACTTTTCAGAGCCAGCAGGATCTTTTGCAGGTGGCGGTCCTGGCAAAGGAGAATCCGCTCCATGTGCGGTTTATCGAGATGATGCCCATTGGTCTTGGAAAAGAGTTTACAGCGAGAGACGAGGAGACAGTAAAAGGGCTTCTGGAGCGTGCTTACGGTCCTATGACGCCTACGAAGGAAACCCTTGGAAATGGGCCCTGCCATTATTATACCCTTGAAAATTTCCAGGGCAGAATTGGATTTATCAGTGCTTTGTCCCACAAGTTCTGCAGTCAGTGCAACCGTGTGCGCCTTACTTCTACCGGATATCTGAAGGGCTGTCTTCAGTTTGAAAACGGAGCGGACTTAAAAGCATTGTTAAGAGGCGGCGTTTCCGATGCGCTTCTGAAGGAAACCATCCAGAAGACCATTTATGAGAAGCCAGCAGGCCATAATTTCCAGGAAAAAAAGAACGGGACAGAAGAGTCCCATATAATGGCGCAGATCGGCGGATGAGAACCTATAAAAAGCCGGATTTTGCAGATGTATTTTCCGTACATCCAGCAGAATCCGGCTTTTTGTGCGCTTTGGTATATTTTTCACTGAGTTAATTGTGCAAAAAACATTGTTAATTAAAAGACTTATTAGGAAAAGCTTGCCAAATTAAACAAAAAAATATATAATTTTCTTACAAAAATAGTGAAGTTTGTTAAAAAATACGCAATGCCGGAGACCTTATGGTGAAACATTCACAAAAGGGCCAGAGGTAGAACTGGCAGGTAAGGAGGATTAACAGTAATGTTAGATCAGTCATGTTACAAAAAGGCAGATGAGATTATTGAGCATTATGAAAAATGTGCGGCCTCATTAATTCCCATCATGCAGGACATCCAGGCAGAATACCGGTATCTGCCTGCAGAGCTTCTGACCTACGTTGCCGAGAAGATCGGCGTAACAGAAGCCAAGGCGTTCAGCGTAGCCACCTTCTATGAGAACTTTTCCTTTGAGCCCAAGGGGAAATACATTATCAAGGTGTGTGACGGAACAGCCTGTCATGTAAGGAAATCCATTCCCGTAAAAGAAGCTTTTATGAAAGAACTGGGACTTAGCAATAAGAAGCACACCACAGACGACATGATGTTCACTGTGGAGACCGTATCCTGTCTTGGAGCCTGCGGACTTGCTCCCACCTGTATGGTCAATGAAGAAGTACATGCCAAGATGACACCGGAGAAGGTAGTAGAGCTGATTAACAGATTGAGAGGTGAGAATGGATGAGAATAAACAGTAAAGAAGAACTGCTGAATAAGAAAGCTGAGATTGAGCAGCTTATAAATGGTTTTACCTGCCGTGTTCTCGTCTGTTCCGGTACCGGATGTATGGCTTCCGGTGCACAGAAGATCTATGATGAAATGGTAAGACTTTGTGAGGGAATCGACGGTGTGCGCATTGAGATGCAGAAGGATATCCCTCATGTAGGCGTTATTAAGACCGGATGTCAGGGACTTTGCGAGTTAGGACCTCTTATGCGCATTGAGCCTTATGGATATCAGTATGTACATGTTCAGGAAGAGGACTGCCTGGAGATCGTAGAGCGTACTGTACGCCTCGGACAGCCTGTAGACCGTCTGTTTTACCGCCATGGGGATGAGGTCTGTCCCAAGCCAGAGGATATTCCGTTCCTTAACCGTCAGACCAGGATCGTTCTTGAGAACTGCGGTAAGATTGACGCGGAATCCATTGATGAATATATTGCAGCAGGAGGCTTTGCTGCTCTTGCAAAAGCAGTTACAGAGATGACTCCCCAGGAGGTTATTGATGAGGTTACCAGATCCGGCCTTCGCGGACGTGGCGGTGCCGGCTTCCCGGCTGGCAAAAAATGGTCACAGGTAGCCAGACAGGCTGAGAAGACCCGTTATGTTGTATGTAACGGTGACGAAGGTGATCCGGGAGCATTTATGGATGGCTCCGTTATGGAAGGCGACCCATATAAGATGATCGAGGGTATGATCATTGCCGCTTATGCAGTAGGTGCTGAGAACGGATACATATATGTGCGTGCAGAGTATCCTCTTTCTGTTGCAAGACTTCGCCTTGCTATTTCCCAGGCTGAGAAATACGGTCTTCTTGGAGATAATATTCTTGGCAGCGGTGTAAACTTCCACCTTCACATCAATCGCGGCGCAGGAGCTTTTGTATGCGGTGAAGGCTCTGCCCTTACCTCATCCATTGAAGGAAACAGAGGTATGCCCCGTGTGAAGCCGCCTCGTACAGTTGAGAAGGGTCTGTGGGGCAAGCCGACCGTCCTGAATAACGTAGAGACCTATGCAAATGTTCCGAAGATCATTGTGCAGGGTGCCGACTGGTTTCGTACCATCGGAACAGAGGGAAGCCCGGGTACCAAGACATTCTCCCTTACAGGAGCGATTGAGAACACAGGTCTTATTGAAGTGCCTATGGGAACCACACTCCGTGAGATCATCTATGATATCGGCGGTGGTCTTAAGAGCGGTGCTGCATTTAAGGGTGTACAGATCGGTGGTCCTTCCGGCGGATGTCTGATCGAGGATCAGCTGGATGCGCCTCTTGATTTTGATTCCGTGAAGAAGCTGGATGCCATTATGGGCTCCGGCGGACTGGTTGTTATGGACGAGAATACCTGTATGGTAGAGGTTGCCCGTTTCTTCATGAGCTTTACCCAGCGGGAGAGCTGCGGCAAGTGCGTTCCGTGCCGTGAGGGTACCAAGCGAATGCTGGAAATTCTGGAGAAAATCGTAGAGGGCAGAGGTGAAATGTCCGACCTTGATGAGCTGGAAGAGCTTGCAACCATGGTTCAGAGTATGGCTCTTTGCGGTCTTGGCAAGAGTGCACCCCTTCCGGTTCTCAGTACCATGAAGCGTTTCCGTGAGGAGTATGAGGAGCATATCCGTGACAAGAAGTGCCGTGCAAAGGTCTGCACTGCGCTCCGTCAGTTCCACATTAATCCGGAGTTCTGTATCGGCTGTGGAAAATGTGCCAAGAACTGTCCTGCCGGGGCAATTTCCGGCAAGATCAAATCACCTTATCATATTAATAATGATGTATGTATCAAATGCGGCAGCTGTAAGGACAACTGTAATTTTGATGCAATCTATGTGGAAATGTAAAGGGAGGACAGATTATGGGTACAATGACAATTGACGGCAGAAAAGTCGAATTTACAGATGAAAGAAATGTCCTGACCGTTATTCGTAAGGCAGGAATCAATATTCCCACACTTTGTTATCACTCAGAGGTTTCCACCTTTGGAGCCTGCCGTCTGTGTACGGTAGAGGATGACCGTGGAAGAACCTTTGCCTCCTGTTCTGAGGAACCAAGGGACGGCATGGTTATTTATACAAACTCAGGAAAGATTAAGAAATACAGGAAGCTGGTAGTGGAGCTGCTTCTTGCAGCACATTGCCGTGACTGTACTACCTGCGTTAAGAGCGGGGAGTGTGTGCTCCAGGAGCTGGCTCACAGACTTGGGGTACATAATATCCGTTTCCAGAACACAAGAGAGCATTATGAGATTGATGACAGTTCACCATCTCTGATCCGCGATCCCAATAAGTGTATCCTTTGCGGTGACTGTGTACGTGCCTGTGAGGAGCTACAGGGAATCGGTGCCCTGAATTTTGCATACCGTGGAACAGAAGCCATTGTGATTCCGGCCTTCAATAAAAAGATAGCAGAGACACAGTGTGTGAACTGCGGACAGTGCCGTGTATTCTGTCCTACAGGTGCTATTTCCATTAAGACACATATGGATGAAGTATGGGATGCCCTTGCAGATCCGGATGTACGGGTGGTTGCACAGATTGCTCCTGCAGTACGTGTTGCTGTGGGAGACCACTATGGACTGACCAAGGGACGCAGTGTAATGGGCAAGATTGTCAATGCACTTCACAGAATGGGCTTTGATGAAATCTATGACACCAGCTTTAGCGCGGATCTGACTATTATGGAAGAATCCGCAGAATTCCTGAAACGGGTTGAGAATGGTGAGAACCTTCCCCTTCTTACTTCCTGCTGTCCGGCATGGGTGAAATTTATTACTGACCAGTACAAGGATTATATTCCGAACCTGTCTACCTGCAGATCCCCGCAGGGAATGATGTCAGCAGTAATTAAGGAGTACTTCCGTGACCCTGAAAATGCCAAAGGCAAGAGAACGGTTATGGTATCTGTTATGCCATGTACTGCCAAGAAAGCAGAGGCAATCCGTCCGAACAGCTTTACAGACGGAGAGCAGGACACTGACATTGTTATCACGACTACAGAGCTGATTCGAATGATCGACAACTTTGGTCTGGACTTCGGCCAGCTGGAGCCGGAAGCATGCGATATGCCTTTCGGATTTGGTTCCGGCGGCGGTGTGATCTTTGGTGTTACAGGTGGTGTTACAGAGGCGGTTCTTCGTCGCTTAAGCCCGGATCACACCAAGGAGACCATGCGCGAGATCGCAGAGTGTGGTGTGCGCGGCGATGAGGGAATCAAAGAATTTACTATTCCTTACAAGGGAATGGATATTAATATTTGTGTAACCAGCGGACTTGCAAATGCCAGAACGGTTATGGAGCGTGTGAAGAACGGTGAAGCCAACTATCATCTGATCGAGGTAATGGCATGCCGTCGTGGCTGTATTATGGGAGGCGGCCAGCCTGTACGTGCAGGTGACAGAACCAAGGCTGCAAGAGCAAGAGGCCTGTACAGCGCAGACAATACCATGCTGATCAAGAAGTCCGACGAGAACCCTATGGTTATGGAACTCTACCAGGGACTGCTCAAGGGCAAGGAGCACAAGCTGCTGCATAATGAGTTTTATTGATTAGAATAATAAAAAGCCCGACTGCATATTATTTAGAGGAAGAGTGTAGGATTATGCGAAGCGGCGGCAGCTATGCCACCGCAGAACCTTTGAATATCAGGCAGGAGGGCTTTTTCGTATGGAGAATTTTCAGATTTACCGGGATATCCAGGCAAGGACCGGCGGTGATATATACATAGGCGTTGTAGGCCCTGTACGCACCGGGAAATCCACCTTTATCCGCAGGTTCATGGAGCTTGTGGCTTTGCCTGGGATGGATGAAAAAATGCAGAAGGAGGTCCGGGACCAGCTCCCTCTTTCCGGCTCCGGCAAAATGATCACAACTGTAGAACCTAAATTCATCCCAAGAGAGGCAGTGCCTGTAACCCTTGGGGAGGATCTGAAGGTACAGGTTCGCCTGATCGACTGCGTAGGCTTTCTGGTAAAAGACGCCGCAGGAAATATCGAAGACGGCAAAGAGCGTATGGTGAAAACTCCCTGGTTTACAAAAGCCATTCCATTTCATGAAGCCGCCAAAATGGGTACAGAAAAAGTAATCCAGGAGCATTCTACCATTGGCCTTGTGATCACCTCAGATGGCAGCTTCGGGGAAATTCCAAGGGAGAATTTTGTTCAGGCAGAGGAGCAGACAGTAGCAGAACTGAAAAAGCAGGGAAAACCTTTCCTTGTAGTGGTAAATTCCCAGCTCCCCCACAAGGAGGAAACCAGACAACTTGCAAAGGAGCTTCAGCAGAAATATCTGGTACCTGTAGTACCTGTAAACTGTGAACAGCTGAAAAAAGAGGACGTAGCCCAGATCCTGGAAAAAATCCTGTATGAGTTTCCGGTTACCCAGATCCAGTTTTTCGTGCCAAAATGGGTGGAAATGCTGCCTGCTGACCACGAGTTGAAAGCCCAGATCCTTTCCCAGATCAAAGCCTGCATGAAGCGCATGCTCCACATCCGGGACATCACCAGGGAATCTGTAAAGCTGGAAGGCCCCTATGTCCAGGAAACCCTTCTGGATCACGTCAATCTGTCCGACGGCACCGTACAGATCCGCATCCAGGTAAATGACAAGTACTATTACAAAATGCTCAGTGACATGAGCGGAATCCCCATGGAAAGCGAGTACGAGCTGATCCACACCATGAAAGAGCTTGCCGCCATGAAGGAAAAATATGTAAAAGTCCGCGACGCTTTAGATGCAGTGACAGGCAGCGGCTACGGCGTTGTGGTTCCCGAGCTTTCCCAGATTCAGCTGGAAGAGCCTGCGGTGATCCGCCAGGGCAACAAATACGGCGTAAAGATTAAGTCCAAGAGCCCGTCCATCCACATGATCAAAGCCAACATTGAGACAGAAATTGCCCCCATTGTAGGCACCGAGCAGCAGGCTAAGGATCTGATCGCCTACATCGGGGAAAGCGCGTCAAGAGGAGAGAGCATCTGGGAGACCAATATTTTCGGAAAATCTATAGAACAGCTGGTGCAGGACGGTATCCGAAGCAAGCTGGCCTCCATCAGCGAGGAAAGCCAGGCAAAGCTCCAGGATACCATGCAGAAAATCGTCAACGACAGCAAAGGCGGGCTGGTGTGCATTATTATATAATGGCTTGTGGGAAAAGCATAGCCAGCCTAATTTATGGTGTTGGGCTAAGAAATCCAAATTTTCTTCGCAAAAAGGCAGCGTGCCCATTTGGACAGCTGCCTTTTTATGCGGATTGTTTACCTGAGATCAGGTCTGTTTGAAACCTTACTCCCGTCCATGCTCTTTTTTCCAGCAGGCAAGAAACTCAAGCTGTTCCTGATCGGAAAGTTGCTGGGAATACGGATCGTTTCCCGCAGCCAGACAGCAGAAAAGTATCAAAACCTGTAATGCAAAAAACAAAATGATAAGTAATATCATACAATCCCTCCTTTTTGCCCCCTGAGATAAATCGTGTGAAAAGCAGTCACATTGACCCGGTTGATTTTCCACAATAGTAGTATTTGCAAATAATATCAATTTATACATTTTATGTCAGGAAAAAGAAAGATTGTATTTTATTTTAAGCAGGCAATAAAGAAATTGCGGGAGTAATTTAGGGGCAGGCCGGAAGGAATGTTATTCTTGTCTTGCGGAAAGAAAAGAAGTAAATGCCATATGGCGGTCCATCCATTCTCCTGCGATGCCAACACCTTTTCCCATGGTGAAAGCGGCAACAACAGTACCAATTCCAAGTCCCTTAATATGTCCAAGGCCGATTCCGGTAAGAAGGGCAGTGACAGCCAGACAGATGACGTCAAAGCTGATCTTGATCTTCGGGTAGGTGATGGAAGTGATCTGGGACAGCTCTCTTGGGAAAAGATCCGTCGGTACAATAGGCATCTGGCAGCGGTTGGAAAGTGCGATTCCAATGCACAGCAATATGTAGCTTACCACAAAATAAACCACACGCCAGCCGATTGAGGCGGGCAAAATGTTGATCCACATTTCATGCACATCCAGCAGTTCGCCGAACACGAATCCAACCACGAAGCTGAACAGGTACTGGGGGACGAATTTTTTGCGCAGGATCATCAGCGCCAGTACCAGAAGTCCCTGGAAAATGTAGGTCCAGGTGCCAAGTGTGACTGCTGGAAATACGCAGGAAAACGCGTAGGGAACACTGGAGATTGCGGAGATTCCCGTTCCGGAAAAAGCATCAGCACAACGCCGAAGCTGTTGATGGTAACTGCAAGTAAGAGTGCAAGCTCGCCCCGCAAAACAGGGAGAGATTTTGATGTAGTTTGGGTATTCAAGACAAAAGCCTCCTGTTAAGTTTTTTGGCAGAAAATAAAGGGAATATGTATGAATGGACATGTCCAATATTTCCTGCAAACGGTAATTATTATACTACGTATACATGAAAATACAATTGTGTTTTTATTGAAAACCCAATTTTATGGGAAAAATGGAAAGAAAAATAAAGATATTGTCAAAGCAACAGAATTTTGGGGGCAGCAGTGGTATAGTTACAGCATATTATGAAAAACTAATATATTAGGAGACGCATTTGTAACCTGCTTAGACGGCGTTGGCCAGATCACCATCGACGGCGTAGAGTACGAGCTTCACGAAGGGGATTCTATCGTGATGCCCGCCAAACATCCCCACGCCGTAATGGGAAAAGAAAGATTTAAAATGCTGCTGGTAGTAATTTCCTAATAGGACTGGAATCAGCCAAGGCGGCTTCGGCGGCAGCCATGGAGCGAATGCATGTTTCGGAAAAAATCGTGATCCCCATGTCTGTGATTTTCCGCTTTTTCCTAACAATCTCGGAGGAATACCACGGGATTTCAGATGCCATGGCAATGCGCCAGATTTCTTTCACCGGGAAAAAGCCCTCCCTCGCCAATGAAAAATATTATCATTTAAATCTCTTGCCAACTCACTCTGATTAGTGTATACTAACCAAAGAGTTAGGAGTAGCTAACCTAACGGTGTAAATCATTTGGACTCCTTTTCTTATGTCAGAAAGACCTCCGGCATAAGAAAAGGTGAGTTCCTTTGAAAAACGAAAGGAGTATACATACCATGGATTACTTAGAAATTGAGAAAGTCATTGGAAGAGAGATTATGGATTCCAGAGGAAACCCTACTGTAGAGGCTGAAGTTTACCTGGTAGACGGAACCATCGGCAGAGGAGCAGCACCAAGCGGTGCATCTACAGGAGAGTTCGAGGCTCTGGAGCTTAGAGATAATGATAAGAGCAGATACCTTGGAAAAGGCGTTACAAAAGCTGTTGAGAACATCAACACCTCCATTAACGATGTGATCGCAGGAATGGACGCATCTGACATTTATGCAATTGACAAAGCAATGATCAAGGCAGACGGAACAAAGGACAAATCCAACTTTGGCGCAAATGCCATCCTTGCTGTTTCCATCGCTTGCTGCCGTGCAGCTGCAGCCTCCCTTGACATTCCGCTTTACCGCTTCCTTGGCGGCATTTCCGGAAACCGTATGCCAGTGCCGATGATGAACATTGTAAACGGCGGCTGCCACGCACTTTCCTCCGGACTTGACGTTCAGGAGTTCATGATCATGCCGGTTGGTGCACCAAGCTTCAAAGAGTGCTTAAGATGGTGCGCAGAAGTGTTCCATGCACTTGCAGCAATCCTGAAATCCAGAGGACTTGCTACCTCCGTTGGTGATGAGGGCGGATTTGCTCCGGCATTAAAATCTGACGAAGAGGCCATTGAGACCATTCTCGAGGCTGTTAAGAATGCAGGCTATGAGCCAGGAAAAGACTTTATGATCGCTATGGACGCTGCTTCTTCTGAGTGGAAGACAGGCAAGCTTGGTGAGTACAAGCTTCCAAAGGCTGGTACTGTTTATACATCTGATGAGCTGATCGACCACTGGAAAAAGCTGGTTGACAAATACCCGATCATTTCCATCGAGGATGCCCTGGATGAGGAAGACTGGGAAGGCTGGAAGAAGCTTACCAAAGAACTTGGCGACAAGATTCAGCTGGTTGGCGATGACCTGTTTGTAACCAATACGGAGAGACTTTCCAAGGGTATTTCTCTTGGATGCGGAAACTCTATCCTGATCAAGCTGAATCAGATTGGTTCTGTTTCTGAGACCCTTGAGGCAATTAAGATGGCTCACAAGGCTGGATACACTGCAATTTCTTCCCATCGTTCCGGTGAGACTGAGGATACTACAATCGCAGACCTTGCAGTTGCCCTTAACACCTGCCAGATCAAGACTGGGGCTCCATCCAGAACAGAGCGTGTTGCCAAATACAACCAGCTTCTCCGCATTGAGGAAGAGCTCGGCGATGCAGCTGTTTACCCGGGAATGGGCGCATTCAATGTAAAAAGATAAAGAAAAGCTACGTATTCGATATACCTTCATATAATGCAAACAAAAAAACACCTCCTGCCAGGAAGCATATTTCCTGTCAGGAGGTATTTTAGCTTAATGCTATAAGAATACGTATTTCAGAATAAAGATAACAGCCAGTGCGTACATAAGACCGCTGATCTTTTTATCTTTTGCTTTTCCGGTACATACATTGATGATTACATAGGAGATAACGCCAAGTGCGATACCTTCGGAAATGCTGTACAGGAACGGCATTGCGATGATTGTGATAAATGCCGGAAGAGCTTCTGTAAGGTCATCAAAATCGATCTTTGTAACAGAAGTAAGCATCAAAAATCCAACCACGATCAGAGCCGGAGCAGTTGCAAATGATGGGATTGCAAGGAAGATCGGGGAAAGGAACAGGGAAAGGGCGAACAAAAGAGCGGATACTAAAGAGGTAAGACCTGTACGTCCGCCTTCTGCAACACCGGAAGCACTCTCAACAAATGTGGTAACAGTAGAAGTACCGCACATAGCACCAACTGTGGTACCAACTGCATCAGAGAGAAGAGCACCCTTAATCTTCGGAAGCTTGCCATCCTTATCCAGCATATCAGCCTTGGATGCAACACCGATCAAGGTTCCAAGTGTATCAAACATATCTACAAACAGGAACGCAAACATGATAACAACAAAATCAAGTGAGAACACTCCTGCGAAATCCATCTTCATAAAAGTAGGTGCCATGCTTGGTACGGAAATTCCGTTGGAGAAATCCGGGAGAAGGCTGAAGAAGCCAGCATCTGGATTTGGCACATAAAGTCCTACAAGCTGGCAGAGGATTCCAAGGATCCATGTAATCAGGATACCCCAAAGGATACCGCCCTTTACATTCTTAACAAGAAGAATGGCTGTGATAAGAACACCAAGAAGAGCCAGAAGAACAGTGATTCCCATGTAATTGAAGGAACCGTCTGCAAGAGAGCCCTTAAAGGAAAACATGCTTACCAGTGTGGAATCATTGTTTACAACGATTTTTGCGTTCTGCAGACCGATGAAGGCAATGAAAAGACCAATTCCTACGGAAACAGCATGCTTCAATGTCATAGGAATGGAGTTGAAGATCGCTTCACGCACGTTGGTAAGGGAAAGCAGAATGAAGATAATACCTTCTGCAAATACGGCAACCAGAGCCTGTTCCCAGGAATATCCCATGCCAAGGACTACGGTGTATGCAAAATAAGCATTCAGACCCATTCCAGGAGCAAGGACAAACGGATAATTGGATAACAGCGCCATCAGGCAGGTTGCGATAAAGGAAGACAGGGCAGTTGCGGTAAATACTGCGCCTCTATCCATTCCGGCTGCGGAAAGGATGTTCGGGTTGACTGCAAGAATGTAGGCCATGGTCATGAATGTGGTGATTCCAGCCATTACCTCAGTCTTCACGTCAGTTCGGTGTTCCTTCAGGTGAAAAAGTTTTTCTAGGTTCATAAATGTACCCCCTTCTTTTTACGGCACTTTGTGCCGGATTTTACATTTTAGTGTGCTTGTTAATATATTTCGCCTTATACTTAGAATATACAATAGTCTGATCTTTATACAGTCCGTAATATCCGGAAGCAGCATAGCTGATGGACACTGCGATCAGATAGAAAGAAACGCCCTTAAATCCAAACATTTCAAATGCGATCAGAATCGAAGTAATAGGGCAGTTGGTCACGCCGCAGAATACAGCCGCCATTCCGCAGGCTGCACAAAGAGACGGGGAGAGTCCCACAATCTGTCCCGCCATACATCCAAAGGTCGCTCCTACGCAAAAGGACGGCACGATTTCGCCTCCGCGGAAGCCTGCCCGCATAGTAAGTGCAGTAAGGATCATTTTCCAGAAGAAAGCCATGTAATCCGTCTCTCCGGTCTCAACAGCCTTCTCGATCAGCTCCGCGCCTGCGCCCATGTAATCCGTTGTTCCAAGAAGCAGTGTGATCACAATGACCAGAGCGGCACCAGCCACAACCCGGATGTATTTGTTTGGGAAAAATTTTCCATATAGTCTGGCTGTCTCATTTAAAATAATGCAGAATACAATGCTGATCACCGCGCATCCCAGTGCTGCCACGCCCATTTTCAGCCCGGTTTCCAGATTGAACGCCGGAATGTTCACCACATGGAAGGATTCCGGTGTAACACCCATGCCCGCTGCAAAACGGGAGGCAATCAAAGACGCGATCATACAGGGCATCAGCGCCGTATAGTACATTACTCCCACGCTGACCACTTCCATGGAGAAAACCGCTGCAGCCATAGGCGTGCCAAAAAGTGCGGAGAATGCGGCGCTCATACCGCACATCACGATCACATGACGGTCCTCCTCGTCCAGATGGATCCACCGTCCCAGAAGATTGGCAATGCTTCCTCCAAGCTGGATGGCTGCGCCTTCACGTCCTGCGGAACCTCCTGTCAGATGGGTCAGTGCAGTGGAAACAAAGATCAGCGGTCCGGAAAGCCAGGGCACATCGTCCTGGGAACGCACCGTGGAAAGCACCTGGTTGGTGCCCCCGTCGTCCTTGCCAAGCTTGTCATAAAGAAATACAATGCAAAGGCCGGAGAGCGGCAGCAGATAAAAAATCCACTGATTGGCCTTGCGGTAACTGGTAACTGCCTTTAACACAAAGGAAAACAGTGTGCTGAATGCCCCTGCCACATAGCCTACGATGGCAGCAAGAATCAGCCATTTCAGCAGGTTTCCCATGTCACGGCGAATAGCGCTGGAGTAATAATGAAGCTTGTCCTCCGGTGTCTGTGTATTCTTTTCCATAAGTCTCTTTCATCCCCTTGTTATAAGTAATTTCATTATACTATATGTATGCAGAAAAAGCGACAAAAATTTTTGAGAATTTCAAAAATTGTCTATAAATTTGACGCAGATATGAAAATGCAAACATAATTTATTATAAGCTTTCTTTTTATTGGGGGAAATGATGGAAAAATCCTTTTATACGGGAAAAGGAGTCGGCGTTTGCATCCTGGATACCGGGATTTATGAGCATATAGATTTTGCAGGCAGGATCTGGGCGTTTTATGATTTTCTTTCTTTTAAAAGACGTCCTTATGACGACAACGGGCACGGCACTCATGTGGCAGGCCTGGCGGCAGGGGATGGCACTGCGTCCATGGGAAAATACAGGGGAGCGGCACCGGGATGCGGGATCATTGCCCTGAAGGTGTTGGACCGCTACGGAAACGGAAGCCAGGAGGACGTGCTGCGTGCCATCCGCTGGATCCGGGAGTACCGGCAGCAGTACCGAATTCGGGTGGTAAACATTTCCGTTGGCACCACCTGCAATTCCAAAAAGGATCATGTACGGCTTGTGGAAAGCGTGGAGCAGCTTTGGGATGAGGGCATGGTGGTGGTCACCGCGGCGGGCAACCAGGGTCCAAGGCCTGGCAGCATCACAGCACCAGGCAGCAGCAAAAAGGTGATCACAGTAGGCTCCAGCGACCTTCTGGAAGGGCGGAGCGCCATCTCCGGAAGAGGGCCTACCACAGAGTGCGTCTGCAAGCCAGATATCGTAGCGCCCGGAAACCGGATCATGTCCTGCGTCCCAGGCAAGCCGTTTTCCTACGGGGTGAAAAGCGGCACTTCCATGTCCACACCCCTGGTCACCGGCGCCATCGCCTGCGCCTTGGAAAAGGATCCCGCCCTTACCAACACGGATATCAAAACCATGCTGATGAACAGCGCAGACGACCTTGGCCTTCCCAGAAACCAGCAGGGCTGGGGACGGTTTAACCGCCGCCGTTTTCTTGGAATGTGAGGAGAATTGTTCCGAGCTTGATAAAGAATTATCACTTTACAGTATAAAAGTACTTGACTGAATCGCTTTAATTGAGTAAAATGGACAGCAAGTATAGTTTCAGAGCCGCTTTTTACAAAAGAAAAGTCAGGCCCCAGCCAACGAGGAGGAAATATCAATGGAAAACAGACGTGTTTCAATGAACCGCCACACTAATCTGCTTCAGTTAGAGGAGCATATGTACCCGCTTGTGGATGTTACCACTCCTAACGTATTCCGAAATCTTTTTCCATATTCCGAAGTACCGAAGATTGCGTTCAACGACAGGGTTGTACCGCATCATATGCCAGATGACATCTGGATCACAGACACCACATTCCGTGATGGACAGCAGTCCAGAGCACCGTACAGCACTGAGCAGATCGTAAGGATCTACGATTATCTGCATAAGCTTGGCGGACCGGAAGGAAGAATCCGTGCTTCCGAGTTTTTCCTTTACAGCAAAAAGGACAGGGATGCAGTAGAGAAATGTATGGAGAGAGGCTACGAGTTCCCGGAGGTTACCAGCTGGATCCGTGCCAACAAGAAAGACTTCCAGCTTGTCCGCGATATGGGTATGAGAGAAACCGGTATCCTGGTAAGCTGCTCGGATTATCATATTTTCTATAAGATGAAAATGACCCGTAAGCAGGCCATGGAGCATTATTTAAGCATTGTCAAGGAGTGCCTGGAAATCGGCGTTTCCGTGCGCTGCCACCTGGAGGACATTACAAGAGCAGATATCTACGGTTATGTCATCCCATTCTGCCTGGAGCTGATGAAGCTTCGCCAGCAGTACGGCATTCCGGTTAAGGTTCGCTGCTGCGATACCATGGGCTACGGCGTCAACTATCCTGGTGCCGTGATCCCACGTTCCGTACCTGGTATTATCTATGGTATTATGGTTCATGCGGGCGTGCCTTCCGAGCTGATCGAGTGGCACGGACACAATGATTTCTACAAGGCAGTGAGTAACTCCACCACAGCATGGCTGTACGGTGCCTGCGGCGTCAACACTTCCTTATTTGGTATTGGCGAGCGTACCGGAAATACACCTCTTGAGGCTATGGTATTTGAGTATGCACAGCTTCGCGGAAACCTTGGCGGCATGGATACCACGGTGATCACCGAGCTGGCAGAGTACTATGAGAAAGAGATCGGCTACCACATTCCGGAGAGAACACCTTTCGTAGGCAAGAACTTCAACGTAACAAGAGCCGGCATCCACGCAGACGGTCTTCTGAAAAACGAGGAAATCTACAACGTATTTGACACTGAGAAATTCCTGAACCGCCCGGTTGAGGTCGCCGTATCCAACACCTCCGGAGCAGCCGGAATCGCCCACTGGATCGACAGCCACTACCGCCTGAAAGGGGAGCAGAAGGTTGACAAGAACAGCGAGCTCGTGAAGATGATCAAAGCCTGGGTAGACAAACAGTACGAGGAAGGACGTGTGACCGTGCTCTGCGACGAGGAGCTTGAGAACATCGTGGCAGAGACTTGCACACGCCTTGGAATTACGTTAAAATAAAATGAAATGAGTGTCAAAAAGGCTTTTGCCACTCATTTGATACCCCGGATTGCTCCGCCGCTATGCGGCTCCCGCAATCCTCCAAATATGAGAAATCCGCTGATTTACTACGTAAATCGCTACTTTCTCATATTTGGCGTGTCGCAAGTTCAAACGCCTTATCGTGCAAGCACGAACGGCTTTTTGACCTTTTGACACTGGTATCATTAAATTACACTTCATATTTAGGAGGATATAATGGGAACAATTCAGATGCAGACCCCTCTTGTTGAGATGGACGGGGATGAGATGACCAGAATTCTGTGGCAGATGATCAAGGATGAGCTTCTTCTTCCTTTTGTAGATCTGAAGACAGAGTATTATGATCTTGGACTGGAATACAGAAATGAGACAGACGACCAGGTTACCGTAGACGCAGCAGAAGCCACCAAGAAATACGGCGTAGCAGTCAAATGCGCGACCATCACCCCCAACAAGGCCAGAATGTCTGAGTATGACCTGAAGAAAATGTATAAAAGCCCCAACGGAACCATCCGTGCCATCTTAGACGGAACTGTTTTCCGTGCACCCATCGTGGTAAAGGGCATTGAGCCATGCGTCAAGAACTGGAAGAAGCCAATTACCATTGCACGTCACGCTTACGGTGATGTTTACAAGAACACAGAAATGTACATCGACAAGCCAGGAGATGCCATGCTGGTATTTAAAGGAGCAGACGGCGAGGAGAGAAGCGAGCTGATCCATCACTTTGACGCTCCGGGTGTGATCCAGGGCGTTCACAACCTTGACAAATCCATTGAAAGCTTTGCAAGATGCTGCTTTAACTACGCACTGGATACCAAACAGGATCTGTGGTTTGGCGGCAAGGATACCATTTCCAAAACCTATGACGGCAAATTCAAGGAAATCTTCCACGACATTTTCGAAAAGGAATTCAAGGAGAAATTTGAGGCAGCAGGCATCACTTTCTTCTACAGCCTGATCGATGATGTAGTAGCCCGTGTTATGAAAGCAGAGGGCGGATTTATCTGGGCATGCAAGAACTATGACGGAGATGTTATGAGCGACATGATCTCCTCCGCATTTGGTTCCCTTGCCATGATGACCTCTGTTCTGGTTTCCCCGGACGGCTACTATGAGTATGAGGCTGCACATGGAACTGTTCAGAGACATTATTACCGTTATCTGAAGGGAGAGGAAACCTCCACCAACTCCGTTGCCACTATCTTTGCGTGGACAGGAGCACTTAGAAAGCGTGGAGAGCTGGACAATAACAAGGAGCTTATGGAGTTTGCCGATAAGCTTGAGAAGGCAACCCTTTCCGTGATTGAAGGCGGTCAGATGACCAAGGATCTGGCACTTATTACTACCTTAAAGGATGTAAAGGTTCTCAACAGCCGCGAATTTATTGTGGCAATCAGAGAGAAGCTTGAGAATATGTAAAAAGAAAACAGGAGCAGCTTTGGAAAATGAATTCCAATTCTGCTCCTGCTTTTCTTTGTATAAAAGGAGACTGGCAGTTTTACGCCAGCTCCTCCCATCTCTCATAAAGCCCTTCCAGTTCTTCTGCAATTGCCGCTTTTTCCCTGCTTAATTTGGTGCATTCGGCTACATTGGTACAAACATCCGGAAGAACCATAGTCTCGTCAATTTCCTTGTCCCTGGTTTCCAGCTCCTCAATGCGAGCCTCCACCTTCTTAAGCTCATTCTCACGCTTACGCTTTAGAGCCTGCTCCTCTTTTTGCTGTTGCCAGGTCAGCTTGGTTTCAGAAACCGCTTCCTTTATCTCTTGTGCAGCAGTTTCCTGTGCAGGAGCATAGATCTGGGTCATTTCATCCTTCTTTTCCAGATAGTAATCGTAATCCCCAATGTAATTTACAATGGCCTGATTGGTCAGATCCATGATCCTGGTAGCTGTCTGGTTAATAAAATAACGGTCATGGGAAACATACAGCACCGTACCGGTATAGCTGTTCAGTGCCTCCTCAAGGATCTCCTTGGAAGCAATATCCAGATGGTTGGTAGGCTCATCCAGGATCAGGAAGTTCGCCTCGGAAAGCATAAGCTTGGCAAGGGAAACACGACCACGCTCGCCACCGGATAAAGAAGAAATCAGCTTAAACACATCATCCCCTGTGAAAAGGAAGGCTGCAAGCATATTGCGGATTTCTGTCTCAGTCAGAGTCGGATAGGTGTCAGAAATCTCCTGGAAAATAGTTTTCTCCATATGAAGCACATGGTGCTCCTGATCATAGTATCCGATCTGCACCTTGGAGCCAAGGGCAAAACGACCTGCATCAGCCTCCACGATTCCGTTGAGAATCTTCAAAATGGTGGTCTTGCCAGTTCCGTTGTTTCCAATAAGAGCCACACGCTCTCCACGCTTGATCTCAAAGCTGATATCCGTAAACAGGATCTGTCCCGGGAATGCCTTGGAAAGACCTTCTACAGTAAGCACATCATTTCCGCTGATAAATCTTGGTTCCAGGGAAATGCGCATCTGGTTGTCAATTTCAACAGGCTTTTCGATCCTCTGGATCTTATCCAGCATTTTCACACGGCTCTCTGCTCGCTTAATGGATTTCTCCCGGTTAAAGGAGCGCAGCTTTGTGATAACTGCTTCCTGATGCTTGATTTCACGCTGCTGGTTCAGATAGGCCTTGTACTGGGCATCGCGAAGCATGGCCTTCTTAAGGGCGTAGGCGGAATAATTGCCATCGTACATGCGCATCTGTCCGGCTTCGATCTCCACGATTTTGGTAACCACCTTATCCAGGAAATAACGGTCGTGGGAAACGATAAATACGGCTCCTGGATAGTTGAGAAGATAGGTTTCCAGCCAGGCAATGCTCTCCATATCCAGATGGTTGGTAGGCTCATCCAGAAGCAGGATGTCCGGCTTGGAAATCAGAAGCTTGCCAAGAGCCACACGGGTTTTCTGACCACCTGAAAGGTTCTCAATCTGCTTGCTGTAATCCTCTTCCTCAAAGCCAAGACCCTTAAGCACGCCTACGATCTCGCTTTTGTAGGCGTAGCCGTTCTCCAGCTCGAACTGATGGGTCAGACGGGTATAGCTGTTCATAAGGCTCTCCAGCTTTTCTCCGGCCACATATTTCATTTCCTGCTCAAGGGTACGGATCTTCTCCTCCATATCCAGAATGTACTGCTTGGTGGTCAACAGCTCTTCGTAGATGGTGTGATGGCCGTGAATGTCCTGATACTGGGCAAGATAGCCGATCTTTTTGTCCTTTGCAATAACCACATTACCGGAATCTGCGGAAATCTCCTGCATGATAATGCGAAGGAGAGTGGTCTTTCCGGCACCGTTATTGCCGATCAGGGCAGCCTTTTCCCGTTCTTCTATGTGAAAAGAGGCATCCTGCAAAATGACCTTCTCCCCAAAGGATTTGCAGATGCTCTGACATGATAAAATCATAAGTTCCTCCTTAACTGTAGGTGCTGGATGTGGGCAGATATAATCATTCCTGCCGTCATCCAGACCCTTATTCTTAATATTATACTTGAAATCCTGCATTTTTGAAAGAATAATTGTCGAATTACAAAAAAATATGCAAAAATTTGTAAGACTGCACAAGTAATCCCATGAAAGCACTGAAAAATATAGTATTTCTGCATTTTCTGCTTATTACAAACTTATCGCCATTTATCGTAAAATATCGTATTTTGATGTTAAATTGGTGTAGTAATTGGTACAGTAACGGAAAATCAGATAGCTTTTATGCTCTTTTTTTGTCCTTTTTTCTAAATTACACATGAAGTTTATGTGATAGGCAAAAAGTTATCTATGAGAAAATTAGCTTTAAGCGATGAAAATTTGTATAAACAAAAAGTTACACAAAATATAAGCACATTTAGAAATATAATATTAGCAATAATTGTATGTACTGAAGATAGGTAGGTCTGTTTAGGATTGCCCTTTATAGAATTAGAAATTGAAGAATTTCCACCTGTTTTTATAGGGAGACATTAATTATGGAAAATCTAAATGCTTTTCTTTGACACAGTTTATCGCGCAAACCTATGGGATTATGCCAGGGTACCACATGAATAAGGCGCATTGGATATCTGTGATATTAGATTGCTCTGTTGGAGATGGTAAAACGCTGGATTTTTTAGATATGAGTTATGATTTAACTGATACGGGAAGAAAATAATTTTTTTAAATACCCTTTAGGAATAGAAATAAACCTAAAGGGTATTTTCCTCTTAAGCGACATACAAGGGAGGGTTTGGTAGTTTCTATCTTAAGAGGGAAGCTTCCTGGTTGCAGTAAATACATCTGTATTTTCCACTGGAGGACAATTTAAAGATGTGCTCACAGTTTGCTTCCGTACTGGTAATGCAGCGGGGATTTTTGCATTTGATTACATTTTTTAAGGTTCTTGGCGGAACAGGGTGGTATTTTTTTACCACCTTTCCATCACAGATCACGATCAATGTGACACCCTCATTTAAGTAACCAAGGACTTCAAGACGCTTAGGCTCTGTAAGTCCTTCTATTTTAATCAGATCTTTACAGCCATATTTTTCACTTCTTACCGACTGCAGAAGAGCAACGGACTGCTTCTGGGAGTCCAGTTCCAGGAGCTTGTAAATATCCATTCCTTTTCCAGCCGGGATATGGTCGATCACAATTCCGTTTTGGATAGATTCAATCTTTAACATTACAGCACCGTCCTTCCTGTCAGCGGATCCGGGACTTCAAGCAGAGCCATGATCAATGCCATACGGATATATTTTCCGTTCTGCACCTGGTCAAAATAAGCGGCTCTTGGATCCTGGTCCACGTCTGCAGCAATTTCGTCCACCCTTGGGAGAGGATGGAGAACCGGCATATCCGGCTGTGCCAGATTCAGCTTCTCGCGGTTTAAAATATAGGTATCCTTTAACCGGACATAATCTTCCTCGTTAAAGAAACGCTCTTTTTGAACCCTTGTCATATAGAGCACGTCCAGCTTTGGAAGGGTTTCCTCCAGACTGGTGACTTCTTTGTAAAAAGACTGGTTTGGCTTTAACGTTTCTTCAACTACGTAATCCGGAATCTTAAGCTCCTCCGGGGAGATGAAGTAGAACTCATTTCCAGGATGACGTACCAGGCTGTTTACCAGGGAATGCACGGTTCGTCCAAATTTCAGGTCACCGCAAAAGCCTACTGTTAAATGATCCAGATGCCCTTTTCTCTGGCGGATGGTCATAAGATCAATCAGTGTCTGGGTAGGATGGTTATGTCCTCCATCACCGGCATTGATAACAGGTACTGTGGCGTACATGGATGCGCGAAGGGGTGCACCTTCCTTGGGATGCCGCATTGCAATGATATCTGCATAGCAGCTTACCACCCGAGCGGTATCCGCTACCGTTTCTCCTTTTGTGGCACTGGACTGTTCAGCCCCGGCAAAGCCAAGGGCTTTTCCGCCAAGGCTTAGCATGGCAGATTCAAAGGAAAGACGGGTTCTGGTACTTGGCTCATAAAAAAGAGTGGCAATCTTTTTCCCATCTGCCACATGGCTGTACACTTCCGGATTTTCTGCAATGCGGTCTGCCAAATCCAGAACTTTTGTAGTTTCTTCAAGGGTAAAATCAAGTGGATCGATCAAATGTCTCATAACCAGGCTCCTTTTGTTAAAAACTGATCCCGTCTGGCTCCGACGGAAATAAACTGGATCTCATGGTTCAAAAGCTGTTCCAGAATACGGATGTAGGATTTGGCCTTCTCCGGAAGCTCATCATAAGTCCGGCAGCTGGAAATATCGCAATCCCAGCCCGGGAGCATTTCTATTACCGGCGTATAACTTTCCAGTTCCTCCATAGGATCAAAGTCCATTACTATAACTCCATCCTGTTTGTAGCCTGTAATCACAGGAATCTCTTTCATGGAACTTAACACATCCATTTTGGTCAGTGCAATTATATCTGCATTCTGGCATTTTAATCCATAACGGCTGGCTACGGCATCAAAGGGCCCAACCCTGCGGGGACGGCCTGTGGCAGCACCATATTCGCCGCCCGCTTTTCGAAGCTCTTCTTCCCAGGCATCGGACATTGCTTTTTCTGCTACAAAGGGACCGGCACCAACACAGGTAGAATATGCTTTTAAAACGCCCACCACATGATCCAGGGATTTTCCCGGAATTCCGGCACCGATAGGGCCATAGGCAGAAATGGTAGAGGAACTTGAGGTATAGGGGAAAATACCATAATCAATATCCCTCATGGCGCCAAGCTGGGCTTCCAGCACTACCTTTTTGTCCTCTGACAGTGCCTGTTCCAGAAACTCACCCGTGTCTGCAATATAGGGACCAAAGAGTTCAGCCTGTTCCTCACACCAGGTAAGAAGTGCAGGGTAGGACATGGGCTCCTGATGGTAGCAGCCTGCAAGCTCCAGGTTCTTTGCCTCCAGCATGGTTTTTAATCTGGCTTTTACGGAATCCTCTTTTAAATGCAGCAGATCCCCAAGACGAAGGGTTTTCTTACGGTACTTGTCACTGTAGGCATAGGCGATTCCACGGCGGGTAGAGCCAAAGGCGCTGTCGGTTTTTGCCAGCCGGTTTTCTTCTAACTCATCCTGTACCTTGTGCCATGGCATGGAGATCGTGGCACGCTTTGAAAGCTTCAGATGATCCGGTGTAACCCGGATTCCTTTTTTCTCTATTTCATGGATTTCCCGGGAAAGATGTTCCAGATCGACTACCATTCCGTCCCCGAGGACACATACCACACCTGGATGTAAGATACCAGATGGGAGAAGATTTAAGACAAATTTACCCTGGTCGGTGACCACTGTGTGACCTGCGTTGTTGCCGCCCTGGTAGCGGACGACCACATCTGCCTGCTCCGCTAAAAGATCGATCACACGTCCTTTTCCTTCATCGCCCCAGTTAATACCGGTTACTGCTGTAAGCATTTGTTCCTCCTTTGAAAACTGTCCGGGCTGCCATATTACAATGAACAGCTTTTGGCCCCGTCACAGTGTTCTTTTTTATTCGGGTACATAATACGCTTGACGCAGGAATAAGTAAAAACTATAATTGATATAGTTGGAATAAACATATGATATGTCAAAAGAAAAGGAAAAATATTATGGACGTAAATTTCGAATATTACAAAATTTTTTATTATGTGGCAAAATACCACAACTTTACCAAGGCAGCCCAGGCTTTAAACAACAGCCAGCCTAACATCACCCGGGCCATGAACTGTCTGGAACAGCAGCTGAATACCACTTTATTTATCCGTACTAACCGTGGGGTACAGCTTACCCCGGAAGGAGAACGGCTTTATACCCATGTGCTTGGTGCAATGGAGCAGTTCCAGGCTGCAGAAGAGGAGCTGGCGGACAGCTCCGGGCTTTCCCACGGAAGTGTAGCCATTGGCGCCAGTGAAACTGCCCTGAATATTTTTCTGTTAGACAAATTAAAAAACTTCCATATGACTTATCCGGGAATCCGGCTGAAGCTTTATAACCATTCTACCCCGGAAGCCATTGAATCCGTAAAAAGTGGAAAGATCGATTTTGCAGTAGTTTCCACTCCGGCAGAGGTGGATTCCCCGTTGAAACAGATCATGCTCATGCCCTTCCAGGAGATCCTGGTTGGCGGTACCACGTTTACCGCCCTTGGAAGCCAGGAGCTTTCCCTTCGGGAGGTAAAGAACTATCCGCTGATTTCTCTTGGACGGGAAACTATGACCTATAAATTTTACAACAGTGTATTTTTATCCCATGGCCTGGATCTTTCCCCGGATACGGAAGCCGCCACTGCGGACCAGATCCTGCCGCTGGTAAAATGCGAACTTGGCCTTGCCTTTTTGCCCCAGCCAATGGCAGCCCCATCCCTTCTGAAAAAAGAAATCGTACAGATCCCACTAAAAGACGAAATCCCGGAGCGTCAGATCTGCCTAGTGTATGACAGCCAGCATCCTATGGGTGCTGCGGCAAGGGAATTAAAAAACACAATTGTAGCTGGGCGGGTTTAAAACCAGCGTATGGAGAAAATTTTAGTGAGTTGTAAAAAACTTGGAGGAGGTATCCTATGGATTACATCAAAGAAGCAAAAAAACTTGGGTTTTCAAATGCGGCAATCATGGATACACAAAAACTTGTGTTCAAACCGGAATATCGAAAGTTTTGTGAAGAAAATCAGTGTGGATGTTACAACGTGAATCCCGCCTGTCCACCTGAATGCGGAACAGTAGAATCTATGAAACAAAGGGTATTCGCCTATGAAAAAGCGCTTATTCTCCAGACGATACAAAACAAGGATATGGACTACAAAATGGCGAAGCTTGCGCACAATAAACTCACCGAACAGCTGGCCTCTAAAATAATGGAATCTGGAAATACAGACCTGCTAATCATGTCCGCTGGTCCTTACAGGCACCATTCCTGCATGTCCGCCTACTGTGTTGATGCCCAGGAAATGGCAGATGCGGTGGGAATGATCTGCTGGGGGACCGATGATAAGATACGGTATTTTTCACAAATTTTATTTCATGGAAACTTGTAATGGAAAACACATACAACGGTCAATGATATGGCAGACATAAAAATATGATATGAAAGAGAAAACTTTCATCCTATTGCGGTATGACTATAACAATGCTATAATCCCTCCTGAAAAGAGATAAGTACAGCTCTCATCATGATCCAAACAGAAAAAGAGGCGTTTTAGAGTATCTGGATGATGAACATATGCTGGTGGATGAGGATCCGGACCACTTTTTGCAGGTATGGAGTGGCATGAATACACCGATGCAAATGGCCAAAATACCCCCGTTATAAATGCAAGCATCACCGAAAAGGCTTCCATTATCGGACGTGTGGGGATCATGTTTTTATCCTGTGGGACTGGAGCCTGGAGGGTCCGAAGCTCCATGAATGCCCTGGCCGAAGCAATGGGAATTACCTGTCTCCGGCAGTGGCCGCATTTATCGGAGCTCTGACAGCTGGGCTTCTGGCCTCCCTTCTGAAAAATAAGGTGGGCTATCCAAGGATTTCCGTGACAGTGCCTTCTATTGTGATCATGGTACCGGGGCTTTATTTATACCGTGGATTTTATAACCTTGGAATCATGTCCTTATCCCTTTCCGCATCCTGGTTTGCAGCTGCGCTTCTGATCATTGCAGCACTTCCGCTGGGACTGATCTTTGCAAGGATTTTGACAGATAAGGCGTTTCGGTATTGTACCTGACTTGATTCGTGCTTGTAACAAAGACCGTAATAAATGTGATAGGTGAAATTGCGAAAAAGGATATCTGATATAAGATGATTTTGTAGAATTGAGGGATTAATGGTAGAAGATTGGTACATTTATTGCAAACAGGTGCAAGCTGCTAAACCGGTCCGGCAAAAGGAGGTGGCTGATATGTTAAGTATGATTTCCTATGCTGAAGAAAACGGCGAAAAAAAGGCGAAAACCGCTTAGGGACGCTTATGAATATGATAGAGAAGTATATTGCGGATAAAATAACATCTTTATGTGAAAAGCGTGATATCAGTAAATACAGATTATCACAGTTTTTTCAGGAAGGTAATTCGGAGAATCTGACAGAAAAACAGAAAGAAGTTCTAAGGGTTTGAAAAATCATTCCTGCAATCTGCACGCCCCACTTTGCGGTATATTTCACCCGAATTCGGCCTACGTAGTCCGGATGTTTTCCTTGTGCAAAGCGGAGTAAGGGGGTATAATAAAATCAGTTTTTTGTATAATTTTAAAAGCTATAATAAGGAAATCGGCAAACCAGATGAAAATTTGGGACGCAAAGCTACAGGACCTGTAAAATGGTAGCCAGTTGCATAAAGTGAGGTGCACTGTCTGTTTGGCAGTGCTTTTATTATAACATGAATTATTAATAGTACATGATAGGTAATTGCGAAACAAGTTCGCAATCCTGATTAAAAAGCGGTAAGAATCCTGCAACGCAGAATTCTTAAGATGAAAAGTAGGTGCTTTTAAATTTAGACATGACTAAAAGACTTCCCAGATAAACTGCGAAGTCATGAGATGGATGCTTTTGTATCTCTGGAGGAATCCATCTGGTCTGAATAGGGAATATCTTCGGTTACTACTATTGGCAAATCGGGCATATATTTTGCAATAAATAAAGAGTCCTTTTTTTAAGGCAGATCTGTATAAGAAGTACTTTACGCTTGAGTATAATCGGAGTCTTACAGGCGGAGAAAAATCCTGGGTGAAAGAAAAACTTACGGGTATGCTGGCAGAATATATCTCTTATGCCAAAGACTGTCTGGGGAATCAGACACTGAAATTTAAGATACAGGACTGCAATGATTATGATGAAATGCTTCAGGCACTGATATATGATAACGATCAAGACTTCAAGAGTGTTCCACTTACAAATATACTCGTACTTTTAAGAAATGCAAGAAAAGCAGAAGCTGTCGCAAAATGTCATCGGGAACTTATGATCTGATACTTATGGATATCCAGATGCCAAACATGGATGGCTATCAGGCAACCCAGTGTATCCGGCATTTAAATGATAAAAAGAAGGCAGAGATCCCGATCATTGCCATGACAGCAAATGCTTTTGAGGAAGACAAAAAAAGAGCATTTGATGCGGGCATGAATGAACATATAGCGAAACCCATTGATATTGAGAAACTGAGAGTGGCCATTCTTTCTGTATTGAATAAACAGAAAAACTGACAGACTGGGAAGAACAACAGCAGGATAATAAAGATGAAAAGAATAAATAAAAAGATAGGAAAAAATAAGAATAAAAGATTATGTTTGAGCATTTTTGCAATTATTATGCTGCTTTTTGTATCAGCTTCTGTTTATGCGTCGGAAATAAAAAGTGACGGGAAAACAACTCAGGCAATGGAGGAAGAAAATAAAACCGTGAGAGTCGGGTATTTTCCATATTCCAATTTTCAGGAAGGAGGTTCCGGGGAACACAAGCAGGGAGCAGGCTATGAGTA
>ERZ1106915.177-NODE-177-length-104604-cov-89.170379_pt1 | contig 104604 bp, 92 predicted proteins | sample MGYA00403653_ERZ1106915 | MGnify/ENA primary metagenome ERZ1106915 (study PRJEB35170, sample SAMEA104062404) | human gut metagenome | biome: human gut; feature: human-associated habitat; material: faeces | place: Denmark | collected 2012-06-06 ...
TCCTCCTTTTATGGGAATGAAGCGGAGTGAACGCAGCAACAATATGCCTGCTTGATAGTAAGAGAATAAGCTAACATAATAAGTGCTCGCATAAACCACAGACAGCACCCAAGATGATTCGAGGGTGCGTCTGCGGCTTATGCGGGCCTTTTTATTTTGTGATTTTAATACGGATGGATGTTAAATTCCAAGGCTGACGAGAGTGGCCTTTAACTCCTTCGCCGTGCGGATAATGATTTCCTGCTCAGTTTCGTTGCAGTCCAATAACAGACGATGCAATTCGGTGTTGGAAGTTGAAACGGAATAGTGAAGACTGTCTATCAACAAATCATCAATGGTTCGATGACAGTACGAAGAAGTGGAATCGAAATGCTTTGTTTGATGCAGTCTGGAATGGTGACAGCGAAGGCATTACCAAGGAAATGAATGCTCTGCTCCGGCGCACCATAAGCTACCATGACTATCGGGAAGACTTCTATCATGCTTTCCTTGCGGGCATCTTCACAGGTGCCGGATATATGGTGGATTCCAATAAGGAACATCTGGCCTATGAAAAAACGAATCAAGAAGAACGAAAAGAGCAGCCAACATAGAAGTCAGAATTTTCTTTTTTCCCCTTTAGCAGAGATGGCTTCTGAGGCCAAAATGTGACCCAGTAGGTCACATTTCAAGGAACAAGTGACCTGCTGGGTCACAGAAAAATTATCTGATATCCATGAATATGTGGGGGGGGGTGACTCCGGATTTTCTGGATGTATTGGAGGAAGGCTTCAAAGAATTCTTTGAAAAAGAAGTGTCGAATAATCCTCTGAAAGCAGAATATTTTCAGGAAGTATAAGGCGAGCGGCTATGCTGGTGTGGAAGCAATTTTTGAGCGGGATCAGCGGAACCAGAAGTTCATATGGGGAATGTATGACCGCATTTGCGGAATATTCTGCCGGAAAACACGGTAAAGCTGCGGCTTTCGGTCAAAATACACACATTTCCGTGCATCAGCGGCAAATGTTTGTTAAACTATTATCTATCTTGCGACCTTGCAATGTGCACGGTTTTTGTTTATAATAGTAGAGTAACGGGGCAAGATCCCCCGAATGCGAGCGAAACTCTAGTTCAGAAATTAAAACTTGAGAGGAGTTTATTACCATGGGTTTAGGTAAGAAGACGATCGACGATCAGAACTACTGCGGCAAGAAGGTGCTTGTCCGTTGCGATTTCAACGTCCCGATGAAGGACGGTGTGATCACCAACGAGAACCGCATCAATGCAGCTCTGCCCACCATCCAGAAGCTGGTCAACGATGGCGCAAAGGTCATCCTGTGCAGCCATCTGGGCAAGCCCAAGAACGGCCCCGAGGCAAAGTTCAGCCTGGCACCCGTTGCTGTGGCTCTGAGCGCAAAGCTGGGCAAGACCGTTGTGTTTGCTGACGACGACAACGTTGTGGGCGAGAACGCAAAGGCTGCTGTTGCTGCCATGAACAACGGCGATGTCGTTCTGCTGCAGAACACCCGTTTCCGCAAGGAAGAGACCAAGAACATGCCCGAGTTCAGCGAAGAGCTGGCTTCCCTGGCTGATGCATATGTTGACGATGCATTCGGCAGCTGCCACCGTGCACACTGCTCCACCGCAGGCGTCACCGACTTCATCAAGGATACCGCTGTTGGTTACCTGATGGAGAAGGAGATCAAGTATCTGGGCAACGCTGTGAACGATCCCGTTCGTCCCTTCACCGCTATTCTGGGCGGCGCAAAGGTCGCAGACAAGCTGAATGTTATCTCCAACCTGCTGGAGAAGGTCGATACCCTGATCATCGGCGGCGGCATGGCTTACACCTTCGTCAAGGCTCAGGGCTACGAGGTCGGCAAGAGCCTGTGCGACGATTCCAAGCTGGATTACTGCAAGGAGATGATGGCCAAGGCTCAGGAGAAGGGCGTGAAGCTGCTGCTGCCTGTTGATGCTGTCTGCATCAAGGACTTCCCCGATCCCATCGACGCTCCGGTTGAGACCACTGTTGTTCCCGTCACCGCGATCCCGGCTGACATGGAAGGCTGCGACATCGGCCCCGAGACCATGAAGCTGTTTGCCGATGCTGTCAAGGCATCCAAGACCGTTGTGTGGAACGGCCCCATGGGCGTGTTCGAGAACCCCACTCTGGCAGCTGGCACTCTGGCAGTTGCTAAGGCTATGGCTGAGAGCGACGCTACCACCGTGATCGGCGGCGGCGACAGCGCAGCAGCTGTGCAGCAGATGGGTCTGGGCGACAAGATGACCCACATCTCCACCGGCGGCGGCGCTTCTCTGGAGTATCTGGAGGGCAAGGAGCTGCCCGGCATCGCAGTCATTCAGAACGCATAATTTTTCCGGCATCATAATGGGTGCGGCGGCTTTAGCGCCGCCGCATCTTTTTGTTTGTGCAGAGCTTTCTGCACGATAGAAGGTAAATAAAGGAGATAGAGTATCATGGATAAGGCAAAGCGTAAGGCTATCATTGCAGGCAACTGGAAGATGAACAAGACTGCCTCCGAGGCTGCTGTTCTGGTGGACGAGCTGGTCCCCGCCGTGCAGGACGCAGGCTGCGAGGTGGTCATCTGCACCCCGTATACCGATCTGGTCACCGCTGTGGAAAAGACCAAGGGCACCAACATCCATGTGGGTGCTGAGAATGTTCACTTCGAGAAGTCCGGCGCTTTCACCGGCGAGATCAGCGCTGACATGCTGGTGGATCTGGGCGTGGAGTACGTCATTGTGGGCCACTCTGAGCGCCGCCAGTACTTCGCCGAGACCGACCAGACCGTGAACAAGCGCGCTCTGGCTGCTCTGAACGCCGGTCTGAAGGTCATCATCTGCGTGGGCGAGAGCCTGCAGCAGCGCGAAGAGGGCGTGACCGAAGAGCTGGTGCGTATGCAGACCAAGATCGCTCTGCGTGATGTGACCGCTGAGCAGATGGCAAATGTCGTGATCGCTTACGAGCCCATCTGGGCCATCGGCACCGGCAAGACCGCTACCGCCGATCAGGCTGAGGAAGTCTGCGGCCAGATCCGCAAGGTGATCGGCGAGGTGTACGGCGAAGCAGTTGCCGAGGCTACCACTGTCCAGTACGGCGGCAGTATGAACGCCAAGAACTGCGAGGAGCTGCTGAGCAAAAAGGATGTGGACGGCGGCCTGATCGGCGGCGCATCCCTGAAGGCTTCCGACTTTGCAGTGATCGTTAACGCAGCCACCAAGGGCTGATCGACGGTTTAAATCAGCTGTTTCAGCGCCCGGCTGCGCCGCATTTCCAGCGCTGTGCCGGGCGCTGATTTGTTAAATTCAAAGGAGATTCAATTTTATGGCAAAGAAACCTGTTCTTCTGTGCATCATGGATGGCTTCGGCTGGGTGCCGGAGGAGACCTTCGGCAACGCCGTGGTCGCTGCAAAGAAACCCCACCTCGATGCTCTGATGGCAAAATATCCCATGACCACCATCAACGCTTCCGGCATGGCCGTCGGTCTGCCCGAGGGCCAGATGGGCAACTCTGAGGTTGGCCACACCAACATGGGCGCTGGCCGCATCGTGTACCAGCAGCTCACCCTCATTACCAAGTCCATCAAGGACGGCGAGATGCTCCAGAACCCGGTTCTGGTTAAGAACATGAAGGCTGCCATCGATGCCGGCAAGGCCATCCATCTGATGGGTCTGGTGGGCACCGGCGGTGTGCACAGCCACGCAGACCACTGGTTCGGCGTGCTGGAAATGGCAAAACATCTGGGCGCAAAGAACGTTTACCTGCACTGCATCACCGATGGCCGCGATACCGACCCGCACTCCGGCAAGGGCTTCCTGGCCGACCTGCAGGCCAAGCTGGACGAGCTGGGCATCGGCAAGATCGCCAGCGTCTCCGGCCGTTACTACGCCATGGATCGCGATAACAACTGGGATCGTGAAGAGAAGGCATATGCTGCCTTTGTCTACGGCGAGGGCAATCATGCCGCCAACGCTGCCGAGGCCATCGAGGCATCCTATGCAGCAGACAAGACCGACGAGTTCGTTCTGCCCTGCGTCACCTGTGAGGGCGGCCGCGTGCAGGATGGCGACACTGTGATCTTCATGAACTTCCGTCCCGATCGTGCCCGCCAGATGACCCGCATCTTCTGTGACGATGCGTTCACCGGCTTTGAGCGCCGCGGCGGCCGCAAGCAGGTGAACTATGTCTGCATGGCCGAATACGATGCCACCATGCCCAACTGCGAGGTCGCCTATCCGCCTGTGGAGCTGAAGAACGTTCTGGGCCAGTACCTGTCCGAGAATGGCAAGACTCAGCTGCGCATTGCCGAGACCGAGAAGTACGCTCATGTTACCTTCTTCTTCAACGGCGGCGTGGAGGCTCCCTACGAGGGCGAGGACCGCTGCGTGATCCCCAGCCCGAAGGTCGCCACCTATGACCTGAAGCCCGAGATGAGCGCCCCCGAGGTTGCTGCCGAGTGCGTCAAGCGCATCGAGAGCGGCAAGTACGATGTGGTCATCCTGAACTTTGCAAACTGCGATATGGTCGGCCACACCGGCGTGTTCGATGCTGCGGTCAAGGCCGTTGAGGCTGTGGATACCGCTGTGGATCAGGTGGTGTCCGCTGTGCTGAAGGCCGGCGGCTGCGCCTTCATCACCGCCGACCACGGCAACGCCGAGAAGATGATGAACCCGGACGGTACCCCCTTCACCGCACACACCACCAACGTGGTGCCCTTTGTGGCTGTTGGCTGCGGCGATGTGAAGCTGCGTGAGGGCGGCTGTCTTGCCGATATCGCTCCCACCATGCTGCCGTATATCGGTCTGCCCGTGCCTGCTGAAATGACCGGCAAGAGCATCATCGTGGAGTAACTGACCGTTAAAATGGCCGACGCGTTCGCTTTGGCTATGAATAGCGGAATTGTTATTCTTATATTTACAGCTCTGGAAAATCCGCAGATTTTCCAGAGCTGTTTTTTCACGCGAAAAGCCGATAAGATAAATTGCGTTTTTGGGCTTCGACCCCATTCTAAATCAAAAACTTTTCTTTTTTCCCCATCCGTGCTACAATAAAAATGAATTTTTGATTGTAGGAGAAGCGGATGGAAACAACGCATAAACAAATCGTTCTGGGCATCCTTGCCCATGTGGACTCCGGCAAGACCACCCTTTCGGAAGCCATGCTCTACCGCTCCGGCGCGATCCGCAAGCTGGGCCGCGTGGATCACAAGGATGCCTTTCTGGATACCGACACGCTTGAAAAAGCGCGCGGCATCACCATCTTTTCCAAGCAGGCCCTGTTGACGGCGGGCAATACGGATATCACATTGCTGGACACCCCCGGCCATGTGGATTTTTCCACCGAGACAGAGCGCACCCTGCAGGTGCTGGACTATGCTGTGCTGGTGGTAAGCGGCACCGACGGTGTGCAGAGCCACACCGAGACGCTCTGGCGGCTGCTGCGGCGCTACCATGTGCCCACCTTTGTGTTCGTGAACAAGATGGATCTGCCCGGCAAGAGCAGGGAAGAGCTGCTCGCCCAGCTGAACCACCGTCTGGGCGAGGGCTTTGTGGCCTTTGATGTGCCGCAGGCCGACCGGGACGAAGCACTGGCCCTGTGTGACGAAAACCTGATGGACCGGATGTTGGATGCCGGGCAGTTGACCGATGCGGACATCATCCCGGCCGTTGCACGCCGGCATGTGTTCCCGTGCTGGTTCGGTTCGGCGCTGCGGCGTACCGAAAACGATGCACTGGAAAGCGTGGACGCTCTGCTGGACGGGATTGACCGCTATACCCGTCCGGCTCCCGCGCTGGATGCCTTTGGTGCCAAGGTGTTTAAGGTGTCGCAGGATGAGCAGGGCACGCGCCTGACATGGCTGCGCGTGACTGGCGGCGAACTGAAGGTAAAGGCCCAGCTCTCCGGCGAAGCAGATGGTGAGCCGTGGGAGGAAAAGGCAAACCAGCTGCGGCTGTACTCCGGCGTAAAGTATACGCTGGCGGAAGCCATCGGCCCGGGGCAGGTGTGCGCCGTCACCGGCCTGACCAAGGCGCGCCCAGGCGAGGGCCTTGGCGCGGAACGCGACAGCGATGTGCCGGTTCTGGAACCGGTGCTGAGCTATCAGGTGCTGCTGCCGGAGGGGGCTGATGTGCACGCGGCACTGGGCAAGCTGCACCGGCTGGAAGAAGAGGAGCCGCAGCTCCATGTGGTATGGAACGAGACTTTGGGCGAAATCCATGTGCAGCTCATGGGCGAGGTGCAGCTGGAAGTGCTGCGCAGTTTGTTGGCAGAGCGCTTTGGCCTGAACGTGGAGTTCGGCCCCGGCGGCATTCTGTACAAGGAGACCATCACGGAGCCTATGGAGGGCGTGGGCCACTATGAGCCGCTGCGCCACTATGCGGAGGTGCATGTCAAGCTGGAGCCCCTGCCCCGCGGCAGCGGGATGCAGTTTGCCGCCGACTGCCGGGAAGAAGTGCTGGACAAGAACTGGCAGCGCCTTGTGCTGACCCATCTGGAAGAAAAGCAGCACCTTGGTGTGCTGACCGGTGCGCCGCTGACGGACGTGAAGATCACCCTCATTGCGGGCCGCGCCCATCTTAAACACACGGAGGGCGGAGATTTTCGGCAGGCCACCTATCGCGCGGTGCGGCAGGGTCTGATGCTGGCCAAAAGCCAGCTGCTGGAGCCATGGTATGCCTTTCGGCTGGAAGTGCCGGTGGAGAACCTTGGCCGTGCCATGACCGATATCCAGCGCATGGAGGGCAGCTTTGACCCGCCAGAAAGCGGGGAAGAGGCTGCTGTGCTCACCGGTTTTGCACCGGTGGCCACCATGCGCAGCTACCCCATGGAGGTGGTGGGCTATACCCGGGGCCGGGGACACCTGACCCTGACGCTGGACGGCTACCGGCCCTGCCACAATGCGGCGGAGATCATTGAAGCTGTGGGCTACGAGCCGGAGCACGACCTTGACAACCCGGCAGATTCGGTGTTCTGTGCCCATGGCGCGGGCTTTGTGGTGCCTTGGGATCAGGTGCGCAGCCACATGCATGTGGACAGCGGCTGGGGAAAAAGCAAAAGCCCGGAGCAGGAGACGCAGACCGTGCCCCAGCGCCGGACAGCGGCTTACCGCGCAACACTGGAAGAGGATGCCGAGCTGCTCAAAATCTTCGAGCGCACCTATGGCCCCATCAAACGGGACCCGCTGGCGGCATTCCGCCCGGTGCAAAAGCGGGAACGCCCGGATTTTGATGCCCAGCAGTGGGAGATCCTGCCCGAATATCTGCTGGTGGACGGCTACAATATCATCTTTGCGTGGGATGAGCTGAACGCCCTTGCAAAGGACAGTCTGGAAGCGGCCCGCCACAAGCTGATGGATATTCTGTGCAACTATCAGGGCTACCAGAAGTGCAATCTTATTCTTGTATTCGATGCCTATCGTGTGCCGGGCAGCCCCGGCAGCATTGAGCAGTACCATAACATCCATGTGGTCTACACCAAGGAAGCCGAAACCGCCGATATGTTCATCGAGCACGTTACTCATGAGATCGGCAAGGGGCGGCGAGTGCGTGTGGCTACTTCCGACGGCATGGAGCAGATTATCATTCTGGGCCACGGCGCGCTGCGTGTTTCCGCCCGCATGTTCCATGAGGAAGTGCAGAATGTGGAAAAGCAGATCCGCAACCTGGTGCAGGGGGAAGCATAAAATGTCAACCGAGATCACATCCGAATTTGTCTGGCACAACATCCCGCCGCGCCCGCGCGACAGCCACAAGGGCAGCTTTGGCACCGTGTTGGCTGTGGCAGGCAGCGCATATTACCGAGGTGCGGCCCTGCTGGCTGCCGAGGGTGCGCTGCGCACCGGTGCGGGCATTGTAACGCTGGCCAGCGTGGAGCCGGTATTGGCAGCTGCGGTGGCCCGCCTGCCGGAATGCTGCCTGTGTCCCTGCGTGGCGGGGGCCGAAGGCGGCATCTCACCGGAGAGCATTCCACAGCTCCAGCGCCAGAAGGCGACGGTGCTGCTGCTGGGCCCGGGCCTTGGCGGTACGGCCCAGAGTGCAGCCCGCGCGGCAGAGACACGCACGCTGGTGCAGAAGCTGCTGCCCGGCTTTGCAGGCAGCGCGGTGCTGGATGCGGACGGCCTGAACGCCGCCGCGCAGCTGCTGGCTGAGGGCAAAACGCTGCCACACCCGGCGGGAGAGCTGATCGTGACCCCGCACCCCGGCGAGATGGCCCGGCTCACCGGGCTTTCGGTGGCGCAGATCAATGCGGACCGTGAAAATACTGCCTGCCAGTATGCAGAAAAATGGAACGCTGTGGTGGTACTCAAGGGCTGCCGTACCGTGGTGGCTGCACCAGATGGCCGCGTGTGCACAAACCCTACCGGCAACCCCGGCCTTGCCCGGGGCGGCAGCGGAGATGTACTGGCCGGTATGACGGCGGCCCTGCTGGCCTGCGGCCTGCCTGCATACGAAGCTGCGGCCTGCGCGGTGTATCTGCACGGTGCCGCTGCCGACCGTGCCGCTGCTGCGCTTGGCGAGTACGGAATGCTGCCGCATGATATCCTGTCCCAGCTGGGCCGGATATTTGCGGAAAACCACAGATAAAAAGAAAAGGGGTGTCTCTCTGTCTGCCGGAGAGACACCCCTTTTAACATTACATCACATCGCCAGCACTTCGGCCCACTTTTCCTCGGCTACCGGGATGCCAAGCTCCATGTTCTCCTTGCGGCTGCGGTGCTCGCCCATGCCGGGGCAGCGCACCTCACGGCCCGGCTCTGCAGGCTCACTGGATGCCACATCGGCGGCAATGCGCAATCGGCATCAGGGCAGTGCAGGCGGTGAAAGGAGTACACGAGCACACACCGACAGATATGTGAAAAAACAAATGAATATACGAACTTCATAATTTTTTAAGAGTTATTTTGTGAAAAAGTCATATTGAAAAACGAAAAGAGGATTGATATACTAATACCACAATATCCAGTTGGACATGTTACTGGTAATGCAGGCAGGATCTGATGGAATGACGAATACCTTTTCTTTTGGGTGAATTGTAGCCAGATACTATGATTCCGGGAGAAATTGTACACGGGGTCATTCTGTTGGGTCTTTTTTCTTTTGTCCGCTTCGGCCGGGCGGCAGGGAAATGCCACCACACACAAGATAAAGGAGAACAAAATGAAAAACTACAAGCAGACTGCCTCCGACGTGCTGCGTCTGGTTGGCGGCGAGAAGAACGTTGTGCAGGTCGAGCACTGCTCCACCCGCCTGCGCTTCACTCTGGCAGACACCTCCAAGGTGGATGCTGCAGCCCTGAAAAAGACTGCCGGTGTTATGGGCGTTATTTCCAGCGGCCCGCAGTGTCAGGTGGTCATCGGCAACGATGTCATCGAAGTGTACGATGAGCTGCTCAAGCTGGGCACCTTCAACGCAGGTCAGGCTGCAGCTCCCGCTGCCCCCAAGGGCAAAAAAGAGATTGGCGGCATTATTCTGGACTATATGGTCGGCATCTTCCAGCCGCTGGTCCCCGCCATTGCAGGTGCAGGCGTTCTGAAGGCTCTGATGGTGCTGCTGAGCACTCTGGGCCTGATGAGCAGCGGAGATATCGCCTATAAGGTGTTCGTCGGCGTGGCAGATGCAGCTCTGTACTACCTGCCCGTCATGGTCGCATTCACCACTGCAACCAAGTTCAACTGCAACAAGCTGGTGTCGGTGGCTCTGGCTGCTGCCATGATCCACCCCAGCGTTTCCGCTCTGCTGGCTACCGAGGGCGGTGCTTACTTCCTCGGCATCAAGCTGCAGAATATCGCTTATGGCGGACAGGTATTCCCGGCCATTCTGACCGTCATTTTCATGTCCTTTATTGAAAAGTGGGCCAACAAGTGGTGCCCCAAGGCCATCCGCGTGTTCTTTGTGCCCATGCTGTGCTTCGGCATTGGCTTCCCGGTGGCGCTGGTCGTCCTCGGACCTCTGGGCTACAACATCGGTGCTCTGCTGACCACCGTGATCCTGGCTCTGTACAACACGCTGGGCTGGCTGGCCGTTGCTCTGCTGGCTGCTGTGCTGCCCTTCATGATCTCCATGGGCATGCACAAGGCTCTGGTCCCCTATGGAGTTGCTGCTATTTCCGACCCCGGTTTTGAAATGCTGTACATGCCCGCTTCTCTGGCACACAACATTTCCGAGGGCGGTGCCTGCCTGGGCGTTGCTCTGAAGACCAAGGATGAAAACCTGCGCGCCACCGCAATTTCCGCTGGTATCTCCGGCCTGTTCGGCATCACCGAGCCTGCCCTGTACGGCGTTACCCTGCAGCACAAGAAGGTTATGATGTCCGTTGTGATCTCCAGCTTCATCGGCGGTCTGTTCGTTGGCCTGATGAAGGTCAAGGCATTCGTTGCCATGGGCCCCGGTCTGGCTGGCATGGCCATGTTCGTTGACCCGGACAACTCCAAGAACATTCTGTGGGCTGCCATCGGTCTGGTGATCTCTGTTGTGGCCTCCTTCGCACTGTCCTTCTTCCTGTACAAGGATGAGACTCCCGCTGAGGGCGAGACCGCAGAGACCGCTCCCGAGGCTGCTGCAGACGCAGCTGCTGCGGATTCCACCATCAGCAGCCCCCTGCAGGGCAAGGCCATTGCTCTGGAAGAGGTCAAGGATGAAGTTTTCTCCCAGAAGATCCTGGGCGACGGCATTGCCGTGGTGCCCGAGAAGGGTGAGCTGTACGCTCCCGCAGACGGCGTGATCGAGTCCGTGTTCGGCACCAAGCACGCTATTTCCATGAAGACCGCTGCCGGTGCTGAACTGCTCATGCACATCGGCATGGACACCGTCAAGCGCGACGGCAAGGGCTTTGATCCGCAGGTCAAGGACGGCGAGGCTGTCAAGAAGGGCCAGCTGCTGATGAAGTTTGACCTTGACGGAATCAAAGCAGACGGTTATGATGTAACTACCCCCATCGTCGTGACCAACGCCGATGAGTTCACCATCAAGACTGTGGCCGAGGGCGCTGTGGTGCCCGGTGCCGCACTGCTGAAACTGGAGGCAAATAAATGAGTTTCCCCAAAGGCTTTTTCTGGGGCGGCGCTGTTGCCGCGAACCAGGTAGAGGGCGCATGGAACGTGGATGGCAAAGGCCCCAGCGTGGCCGATGTTGCCACCTACAAGCCCAACACCGACGTGAAGGATTACAAGTCCCATGTTGCCATGGACGACGCACACATTGCTGCCGCCATGGCCGACCCGGATGATACCTATTATCCCAAGCGCCGCGGCATCGACTTCTACCATCATTACAAAGAAGACCTGAAGCTGTTTGCCGAGATGGGCTTTACCATGCTGCGCGTTTCCATTGCATGGACCCGCATCTTCCCCACCGGCGAGGAAGCAGAGCCGAACGAAAAGGGCCTGCAGTTCTACAGCGACCTGTTCGCTGAGATGCACAAGAACGGCATCGAGCCGCTGGTCACGCTGAGCCACTACGAAATGCCGCTGGCACTGGCCACCAAGTACAATGGCTGGGTGGATCGCCGCGTGATCGACTGCTTTGCAAAGTTCTGCCATGCGTGCTTTGAGCGCTACAAGGATCAGGTCAAGTACTGGCTCACCTTCAACGAGGTGGACAGCGTGATCCGTCACCCGTTCACCACCGCCGGCATCATCCCCAGCCGCGTGCCCGAGGATAAGATGCTGGAGACCTGCTATCAGGCCCTGCACCACCAGCTGGTGGCCAGCGCTATGGTAGTAAAGGACTGCCACGAGATCATCCCCGGCAGCAAGGTGGGCTGCATGCTGACCAAGCTCACCACCTATGCCCGCACCTGCGCACCCGATGATGAACTGGCTACTCAGGCAAAGAATCTGGAAAACCTGTTCTATGCCGATGTGCATGTCTGGGGCGAGTACCCCCGCCTGATCCTCAAGATGTTCGAGCGCAAGGGCATCCATGTGGAAATGCTGCCCGAGGATGCCGCCACCCTGAAGGCAGGCTGTGTGGACTTTGTTTCCTGCAGCTACTATATGACCATGACCGAGTCTGTGGACCCGAACGCAGAGCGTACCCCTGGCAACACCGTGCTGGGTGTCAAGAACCCGTATCTGCCCTCCACCGACTGGGGCTGGCAGATCGACCCCAAGGGCCTGCGCTACAGCCTGATCGAGCTGTACGACCGTTACCGCAAGCCGCTGATGGTGGTGGAGAACGGCATGGGTGCCAAGGACGTGGTGGAGGCCGACGGCTCCATCCACGACCCCTACCGTGTAGAGTACTTCCGCCAGCACATCAGCGAAATGGGCAAGGCCATCGATGAGGGTGTTGAGATGTGGGGCTACACCACATGGGCACCCATCGACCTGATCTCTGCATCCACCAACCAGATGTCCAAACGCTATGGCTTTATCTATGTGGATCAGGATGATATGGGCAACGGTACTCTGGCCCGCAGCCGCAAGGACAGCTTCTACTGGTACAAGAAGGTCATTGCTTCCAACGGCGAAGATCTGGACTAAGCGGCAGTCTTAAGGTTTCAACGGAAGGAGGAGGGACCGATGCACATTCAGAAGGTGCTGAACAGCAGTGTTGTGCTGGTGCAGGATGACAGCGGCGAGGAATCCATCCTGCTGGGCAAGGGCATCGGCTATGGCCGCAAGGCGGGCGAGCCCATTGAACGGCAGCCCTCAGACCGCGTGTTCCTTCCATTGTCCAACCCGGACGCACAGCCTATGCTGGAGCTGTTTTCCAGCATTCCGGCATCCTATCTGGAACTGACGCAGGACATTGTGGACGACGCAGAGCAGTCGCTGGGAGTCAAGCTTTCGGCGCACATCTATCTGCTGCTGACCGATCACCTGCATTTTGCAGTGGAGCGCCAGCAAAAGGGTCTTGTGGTGACCAACCGCATCTTCTGGGAAATTAAGCATTTTTATCCCAAGGAGTACGCGGTGGGCCAGCGCGGCCTGCAGAAAGTAAAGGCAAAGCTTGGCATCGAGCTGCCGGACGAAGAGGCAGGCAACATCGCCTTCCATATCGTCAATGCCCGGCAGGACCCGCAGGCCGGCTACGATGCCATGCGGGCAGCGCAGCTGATCGGTGAGCTGTCCAACATTGTCACCTACAGTATGCACTGCCCGGTGAGCACCGAGAGCATCCACTATGCGCGGTTCGTGAGCCACCTGCAGTATTTTGCCGAGCGGTTCTTCTCCGGCAAGTTGATGGACAGCGAAGACGACTTTTTGTTCCAGCAGATGCAGCAGAATTATCCGGCAGCGGTGACCTGCGCGGAAAAAATACGCACCTTTGTGCTGCGCAAGTACGGCGTGTTTTTGCCCAACGAGGAAACCGCCTATCTGGCGTTGCATGTGGCGCGGCTGACGAGCGGCAAATAAAATCAGAAAAAGGGAGAGCTGCCTTGCGGAAGGCGGCTCTCCCTTTGGGTTTTGAAAAAGGGAAGGGGAAAGGAAAAAACAATGGAGATAAGTCTGTTATTGATGCAGCAGATCGCACAGCTGTTCCTCATTCTGATCATGGGCTATGCTGTGGTCAAGGTAGGGCTGCTGAAGGCCAGCGACAGCCGGGTGCTCTCAGTGGTCATGGTCTATCTGGTCACGCCCTGCGTGATCATCAACGCATTCCAGATCGACGATACGCCGGAGATCCGCAAGGGCCTTTTGTACTCCATGGCTATTGCGGCGGCTATCCATGTAGTGCTGCTGGTGCTCAGCGCCCTGTTGAGCCGCCCGCTCAAGCTGGATGCCGTGGAACAGGTGAATGTGATCTACAGCAACGCCGCTGCACTGGTGATCCCGTTGGTCAAGGCTCTGATGGGCGATGCGTATGTCATTTACTCCTGTGCATTCATCATTGTGCAGCTGGTGCTGCTGTGGACCCACGCCAGTTCCCTTTTGCAGGGCAGCAGTGCGCTGGACTGGAAAAAGGTGCTCACCAATATCAACATGATCGCCATTGTAGCCGGTGCACTGCTGTACTGGTTCCGTGTGGTGCTGCCTGCACCGCTGCAGAATACCATGAGCACAGTGGGCAACATGATGGGACCGATGGGCATGCTGCTGGCCGGTATGGCCATTGCAGAAAAGCCGCTGCGGGAGGTGTTCTGCACCCGCCGCAACTATCTGCCCACAGTGCTGCGTCTGGTGGTATGCCCGCTGGTGGTTCTGGTGCTGCTGTGGGTCTGCCATGCATCCAGCTGGGTGGCCGACGGCAAGAACATCCTGATGACGGTCTACCTTGCCGCCATCACCCCTGCCTGTGCTACTGTTACCTCCATGGCTCAGCTCTATGACCGCGATGCGGCGCATTCCAGCGCGCTGTATGTGCTGACCACTCTGCTTTCCATTGTGTCTATGCCGGTAATGATCGGCCTGTTCGATCTGCTGCTGTGATGAGCTGCGCTTATTCCCTCTGCCAAAATACAATAGAAAGGAACCAACCTCAATGAATCAACCCAGAGACAAGGGCCTGAACGGCAACGAAAAGATCGAGCAGGCGGTAGCCGCCCTGCAGCAGGAGCCCACACAGGAACAGCTGGCCCACACCCTTACCGTGATCCGGCGGCGCATAAAGGAGCATGGCCAGCTTGTCGTGGCGGTGGAGCCCAATTTGGGCAGTGAACAGATGCAGCTGCGGGCCATCCGGACGGCCGACGGCGCAAGCTGGTGGTATGCATTCACCAGCTTTGACGAGGAAATGAAGGGGGCCGAGCCGGTGCAGTCCACCTTTCTTGTGGATATGGAAAAGCTGTTTGATGCAGCACTTGCCGTGCCGGAGATCAGCGGCATCATCCTGAACCCGTGGAACCGCACCATCCAGCTGGATAAGACCCTCATCCGCATTATCAAGGGTGCATGAGTGCGCACCGCAAACCTGCGATACATGGAGGAAACAAAAATGTTCAGACCCATGAGAAGAGCCAGCCGCGCCATCCCGGAAGAAGCTGCAAAGCACCTGTTGCAGCAGTCCCGGCGGGGCGTGCTGGCAGTGAACGGCGACAACGGCTATCCCTTTGCGATCCCGGTAAATTATTACTACGATCAGGAGCACGACAAAATCTACTTCCACGGTGCAAAGTCCGGCCAGAAGGTGGACGCGCTGAAACAGAATGATAAGGTATGCTTTACCGTTTACGGCAACGAACACTTTGAGCCGGGCGACTGGGCACCTTATGTGCAGAGCACCGTGGTGTTTGGCCGCTGCCATCTGATCGACGATGCCGCTGCTACCGAGGCCCGCGTGCGGGAGCTTGGCATGAAGTATTACCCCGGCAAGGAAGAGGTAGAAAAGGAAATTGCGCTGAACATCAAGGCTGTGCAGCTTTACGAGATCACCATTGAACACCTCACCGGCAAACAGATCCAGGAAAAGTAAAAATAAAACAGGGGACTGTTGCAAAATAAAAATGCGATAGCAACTTGCACAAAGAAATAGCACAAAATCAAAAACCCGGAGCCTTTTTTAAGCCGTTTTGGCTGTGAAAAGGTTCCGGGTTTTGTGCATTGTTTTTTCAGAGAGCTATTTTGCAACAGTCCCGTATAGATCAGTTTGCAGGGAAAGGCCCGGCGGTTATCTGTGTTACGGGCGCTTGGGGGCCGCCTTGGTCAGCATCTGCTGGAACTTGCGGGCTGCCGTGTTCAGCGGGCGGTGATGGTCGTACACAAGGCAGATGGAGCGCTGAGGGATGATCTCCTGCAGATGCAGCTGCACGATCTCACCGCGGGCCAGTGCATCCTGTGCCATGGGCTGGGGCAGGAATGCAATGCCCAGCTCACTTTTGACAAGGGTCAGCATCTGGTCGGTGGTGGCAGCCTCGGTATCCGGCTTCAGCACCGCACCGTGATCCAGAAAGAACTGCCGGTAAAAGGCGCGGGTCATGCTTTCGTCGCTCAGGGAGATCAGCGGATAATTGTTCAGCTCCTTCAGCGAAAGGTTCTGGCTGGAAAGGGCAGTAAAGGTCCTGCCGCCCACAAGCACCTCATAAAAGGGCTTCAGCTCCACCATTTTCAGGCCGCTTTCCACCTCGGCAGGGGTGGTGATGATGGCAAAATCCACCTCGCCGTTTTTCACGGCCTGCAAAGCCTGCGGCGTGGAGTGGTTGGAGATGCGCAGGCGGATGCCGGGGTAGTCCGTGTGGAAGGCGCGCAGCTTTTCTGCAAGGTAGATGTTCAGCGCAGTTTCGGTAGCGCTGATGCTGATCGCACCGTGTTCCAGCGTGGCGCTGGCGCTCAGCTCTTCTTCTGCATCCTGAATCTGCACCGCCGCAGATGCAATGCGGGAGTAAAGCAGTTCACCCTCCGGGGTAAGGGTAACGCCGCGGTTGGAGCGGATGAACAGTACACAATTCAGCTGGCTTTCCAGCCGGTTCATCGAGTGGGTGATGTTGGGCTGGTTGTTGCCCAGCACCCGCGCGGCTTTGGTGAAATTCTGATATTTCGCGACATAATAAAAGATTTTGTAATATTCCCAGTCCACATACATGGCGGCGTGCCCTCTTTCATGTCAATTTTGTATCGTGATCATGTGCAGGATACTTTTTACACATTCTCTGCTTGCTAGTATAATAACACCGCAATCAAAAATTGCAAGAGGGAATTCAAAAGTATAAAGTGGTTTGAACGGAGGCGGTTCTTATGTCTGAGATCAAAAAGGTCGTGCTGGCCTATTCCGGCGGTCTGGATACTTCCATTATCATCCCATGGCTGAAAGAGCATTACAACAACTGCGAGGTCATTGCAGTGTGCGGCAATGTGGGCCAGAAGGGCGAGCTGGAAGGTCTGGAAGAGCGCGCCAAGGCAAGCGGTGCTTCCAAGCTGTACGTAGAAGATCTGACCGATGAATTTGTGGAGGATTACGTCATCCCCACCATGCAGGCCGGGGCCGATTACGAGGGCTATCTGCTGGGCACCAGCTTTGCACGACCCATTCTGGCAAAGCGTGTGGTGGAGATCGCCCGTGCCGAGGGTGCAGATGCCGTGTGCCACGGCAGCACCGGCAAGGGCAACGATCAGGTGCGCTTTGAACTGGCCATCATGCACTTTGCACCGGACCTGAAGATCATCACTCCGTGGCGTGAGTGGGATATCCAGAGCCGTGACGAAGAGATCGACTATGCCGAGGCACATCACATCCCGCTGAAGATCAACCGCGAGACCAACTACTCCAAGGATAAGAACCTGTGGCACCTGAGCCATGAGGGCCTTGACCTTGAGGACCCGGGCAACGAGCCGCAGTACGATAAGCCGGGCTTTTTGGAGCTGGGTGTCAGCCCCAAGACCGCACCGGACAAGTCCGAGTTCGTGGAGCTGGCATTTGAAAAGGGCGTGCCGGTGAGCCTGAACGGCGAAAAGATGAAGCCCGCCGTCCTCATTGCCAAGCTGAATGAGATCGGCGGCCGCAATGGCATCGGCCTGTACGATGTGGTGGAGAACCGTCTGGTGGGCATGAAGAGCCGCGGTGTGTACGAGACGCCCGGTGGTACCATTCTCTATAAGGCTCATGAGGTGCTGGAAACTCTGACTCTGGATAAGCTCACTGCCCACAAAAAGCGCGAGCTGGCCATCACATTTGGTGAGCTGGTCTATGACGGCCAGTGGTTCAGCCCCCTGCGCAAAGCTCTGAGCGCCTTCGTCACCTCCACGCAGGAAAACGTTACCGGTAAGGTGCGTCTGGAGTTGTACAAGGGTAACATGATCAATGCCGGTGTCTGGTCTCCGTATTCCCTCTACCGTAAGGACATTGCAACTTTTGCCGCCGGCGGCGACTACAAGCAGAGTGATGCTACCGGTTTTATCAGCATCTATGGTCTGCCCACCAAGGTACAGGCTATTGTAAATAACGAAAAAGAAGGTAAATAAGAAGTTATGCTTACCGCAGTTACTGGTATCAATTGGGGCGATGAGGGCAAGGGCCGCGTCATCGATCTGTTAGCCGAACATGCCGATGTTGTTGCCCGCTATCAGGGCGGCAACAATGCCGGCCACACCGTTGTAACGGAGCAGGGCAAGTTCATCCTGAACCTGCTGCCCTCCGGCATCCTGCACCCGGACGTTGTCTGTGTGCTGGGTGCGGGCATGGTGATCGACCTCGACCATCTGGCCGGAGAAATGGATGCCATTGAGGAGCGCGGCGTAAAGGTAGGCTCAGAAAACCTGAAACTTTCAGATAAGGCCACCATCTCCATGCCGTGGCACAAGGTGCAGGACGGCTTGGAAGAGGACCGCCTTGCCCAGAAGGGTGCGGCCTTTGGTTCTACCCGCCGCGGCATTGCCTACGCCTACAGCGACAAATACCGCAAAAAGACCCTGCGTCTGGGCGATCTGCTGCATCTGGACGAAAAGCGCGTGCAGGACCGCCTGCACATGATCCTGGAATCCAAGAATCTGGAGCTGGGTGGCTGCTATCATCAGGAACCCATGAGCTACGATGCTCTGCTGGAATGGTGCCGGATGCAGGCCGGACAGTTTGCACCGTATATCTGTGATGTGGGTGCATTTTTGCAGCAGGCTCACGACAGCGGCAAGCGCATCGTGCTGGAAGCCCAGCTGGGTGCCATGCGCGATATCGATTACGGTATCTTCCCGTTCACTTCCAGCTCCAACACGCTGGCTGCCTATGCGCCGCTGGGCGCAGGCATTCCGAACTGCCGTCTTGACCATGTGGTGGGCGTGCTGAAAGCCTACTCCACCTGCGTGGGTGCAGGCCCCTTTGCCGCCGAGAACGCCATGAGCGAGGACTGGAATGAACAGCTGCGCAAGGCAGGCGGCGAGTATGGTGCGGCCACCGGCCGTCCGCGCCGTGTCGGCCCCTTCGACTGTGTGGCCAGCCGCTACGGCCTTACCTGTCAGGGCGCAGACAAGATCGCCCTGACGAAGCTGGATGTGCTCAGCAGCATGAAAGAGATCCCGGTGATCACCGGTTACACATTGGATGGCGTGCAAGTCCCCAGCTTCGACCCGCTGTCCGACCTTGACCGTGTAAAGCCGGTGGTCACTACGCTGCCAGGCTGGAACAAGGATATCTCCGGCTGCAAGAGCTGGGATGAGCTGCCCAAAGAGGCCAAGGCTTACGTGGAATTTCTGGAAAAGCAGCTGGGCCATGAGATCCAGTTCGTCTCTACCGGAGCCGAGCGCGAGAAGTTCGTGCTGAAAGGAGAATGGCTGTGAGACACTTTATTGAGCCCAACAGCTTTTCTCTGGAAGAGCAGCTGGCCCTTCTGGATCTTGCCGACCGAATGGAGGCCGACCCGGCACCCTATGCCCACCTGTGCGATGGGCGCATTCTGGCAACGCTGTTCTACGAGCCTTCCACCCGCACCCGTCTTTCGTTTGAATCGGCCATGCTGCGGCTGGGCGGCAAGACACTGGGCTTTGCAGGGGCACAGCTTTCTTCCGCCAGCAAGGGCGAGACGGTGGAGGACACCGCCCGCGTGGTGAGCAACTACGCCGATGTGATCGCCATGCGCCACCCCAAAGAGGGCGCACCGCTGCGGGCATCCCTTTCTGCACGTGTGCCGGTGATCAATGCAGGCGACGGTGGGCACGCGCATCCCAGCCAGACCATGATCGACCTCATGACGATCCGCCAGCGCAAGGGGCGGCTGGATCATTTGACTATCGGCTTCTGCGGCGACCTCAAGTTTGGCCGCACGGTCCACTCCCTGACCGCTGCGCTGAGCCAGTTTGAGGGCAACCGGTTCGTGTTCATCTCGCCGGAAGATCTGCGCCTGCCGCAGTATGTGAAGAATGAATCGCTGGAGCCGACCCATCAGATCTATAAGGAAACGGCTGACCTTGAAGCCGAGCTGCCGCATCTGGATGTGCTGTACATGACTCGTATCCAGCAGGAGCGCTTTTTCAACGAGGAAGAATACCTGCGCTTGAAAGGCTGCTACCAGCTGGACGAAGCGCTGCTGCAGAAGGCACCGCAGGATATGCCGGTGCTACATCCGCTGCCCCGCATCGACGAGATCAAAAAGGATGTGGATGACGACCCGCGTGCCGCCTACTTTGATCAAGTGCACAATGGCGTGTATATCCGCATGGCCATCATTCTGGCATTGCTTGATATCCCTGATCCAGTTACCGGCAAAAAGGTGCTGGAAGCATGATATAAACCTCTTCCCCGAATCCTAAAAAGAAAGCCGGGCAGACCGCAGTCTGCCCGGCTTTCTGATATTACTTTAATCTACCACCGGAATGTTCAGCCCGAATTCCAGCGGGCGGAAGCGGGGGCAGACGTTCTCGGTGATGCAGATGACCGATGCGGCCAGTCGGCTGCCGATCTCGCAGGACTCGGCCAGCGTTTTGCCGTAGGTCAGGCCGATAGTGGTGCCGGCAAAGAAGGCATCGCCTGCGCCGGTGGTGTCGATCACATCCACCTTCTTGGCAGGCACCACGCCGCACTCGCCGTTGGCGCGGGCATATACGGCACCCTGACCGCCCATGGTGATCACCATACTGGGAATGTTGGCGCTGTGCACATTGGCGGCCAGAACCCTGCACATCTCGTCCGGGGCCAGATGGCCGTAATCATCGGAGAACAGCAGCCCGGCTTCCTGCTGGTTGCACACAAAGCAATCGATCTGCTGCAGAAAATCCCGGCGCTCCATGGCAATACTCATGTTGGAAATGGCCGCAAAAACCTTTTTGTTGTACTTTTTGGCGTAGTGCAGCACCTGTTTTACAGTATCTTTTTCCAGATCCAGCTCCAGCGCAATGGCATCGCAGTCGGCAAAGATCTCGTCGCCCTTTTCCTTTAAAAGGCCGGTGAGGGGAGTGGTATCCGGCCGTTTGGAAATGGCTGCATGCACATCGCCGTCGTTGTCAAAGATGGCCAGCCAGGTGCCCATGCCGTCCGGCACGCGCTGGATGTACTTGGTGTTCACCTTGTGGTTCTCCAGCTTGTTGATCACATCCTGTCCCATGCCGGTGTCGTCCACCAGACTGACAAAGGTAGGGCGCAGCTCTACATTGGCGATATCCTCCACCACGTTGCGGCTCACTCCGCCGTGTACCTGCTCAATGCGGCCGGCATTGCGCCCGCCCGGAATATAGGCGGAAAGGGGATAGCCTTTGATATCCACAAAAACAGCACCGAGCACAACGATTCCCATAGCAAAAAACCTTTCTGAACAAGAAATATTTACGTCTATTATACCGTATTCTGACACAATGTGCCATCCCTTTTGCGCAAAAACTCCGCAAAGGTCAGGCAAGGGCTGTCTGCGCTGTGCGCACCAGATATTCCATGGCCTGCATCGGGTACTGTCCGGCAGCAGTCTCACCGGTCAGCATCACGCTGGCCGCGCCGTCCAGCACGGCGTTGTAAATGTCACTCACCTCGGCACGGGTGGGCACCGCGCGGGTGCACATGCTGTCCAGCATCTGGGTCACTACCATAAAGGGCACGCCTGCAGCCCGGCAGGCGGCGGAAAGCTGCTTCTGGCAGCGGGGCAGCTCCCACAGCGGCATGGCATTGCCAAGGTCTCCGCGGGCAATCACCACCTCATCCACAAGGTGGATGAATTCCGGCAGGGCACGCACACCGGTCATGTTTTCAATTTTGGCAAAGATACGGATATCCGCAGCCCCGGCTTCTTCCAGCGCATGGCGCAGGGCCAGAATATCTGCTTTGCCGCGCACAAAAGGCAGCATCACACCGGTAACACCGCACTGCTTTGCAATTTTCAGGTTCTGCAGGTCTTCCTCCGTCAGGGTAGGCGAGGGCACCGCAAGGCCCGGTGCAGCAATGCTTTTGCGGCTCTGCAGGGTGCCGCCGCGCACCACGGTGCACACAAGGGCTTCCGGCAATGCCTGTGTGACCTGCACCAGAAGCTTGCCGTCGTCCAACAGAAGCTGCTGTCCGGGCGCAGCCGCCTGTACCAGAGCTGCCGGGCAAGGTACGCCGTCTGCGCCAAGGCGTACAGAGCTGCCCTCAACCAGAGCAACAGGCTCTGCCAGCGTGCCGATGCGCAGTTCCGGCCCCTGCAGGTCGATCAGCAGCTGGCGGATGCCGGCTGCGCGGATCATGGCCAGCCAGTCGGTGTGCGCCGCCAGCGGCCCGTGGGAAAGATTCATGCGGATGCCGGTCATGCCGGCTTCCACCATGTGCTGCAAGATCGCCGGCTGTGCGCAGGCCGGGCCGATGGTACCATAAAAATCCAAGGTTCATTCCCTCGATTCATTTTTTATTTCTAATGTATATTGTAACATGAACTGTCCGGGTTGAAAAGAGCCGGACGCGGGCAGAATAAGGGGATTGAAAAAATGCGGTAGCAGCCTGCGCGGGGAAATTGCGAAAAATCAAAGACCCGGAACCTTTTGGAGCCGTTTTGGCCCTGAAAAAGTTCCGGGTTTCGTACAATGTTTTTGGAGAGCTGTCTTGCAACAGCTTTTTCGCATGTTCGGATGCTTTTATCGGCAAAGGCCGAGACGCTTTTTGAAGCCCTCCTACAGGCGCACCACCCGCTCACGCGGCAGGAAATACCCGCAAGGACGGCGATTGCTGGGTGCACTGTGTGGCGCGGGTACCGGTACACCTGCCCGAATAACAAAAGAGGCTGTTGCACATCGTTTTAGCCGAAAGTGCAGCAGCCTCTTTTTGTTGTGGGCAATCAGCCCTCCGATGCAAAAAATTCTTTGGTCAGCCTGACCACCGTGCCGGAAAGCAGCAGCAGCGCGAGCAGGTTCGGAATGCTCATCAGACCGTTGAAGGTATCGGCGATGCTCCACAGCAGGCCCAGATCCATCGTTGCGCCCAGAATGGACACAAAGGAGTAGACCAGAAAGAAGGGCTTTGCCACCTTATCGCTGCGGCACAGGAACACCAGGAACCGGGAACCATACAGGCCCCAGCCGATGATGGTGGAAAAAGCAAAGCAGCACAGGGCCACGGCGGTAAAGATGGAAGCCCAGCCACCGTAGGTGGTGGTAAAGCCGCTGATGGTCAGCTCTGCACCGGCTGCGGTGCCGTAGTTCACGGTGGTGCCGCTGCACAGAATGACCATGGCAGTCAGGGTGCAGATGACGATGGTATCGGCAAACACTTCAAAGATGCCGAACATGCCCTGCTTGACCGGCTTTTTGGTGTCGGCGCAGGCGTGGGCAATGGAACCGGTGCCAAGGCCGGCCTCGTTGGAGAAAATGCCGCGGGACACACCCTTCTGCATACTGACGAACAGGCTGCCGATGGTGCCGCCGGTGAACGCTGCCGGGTTGAACGCACCCGCAATGATGGACTCGAATACATAGGGCAGGCGCTCAAAGTTCAGCACCATAACGCCCACGGACAGCACGATGTAGAACAGAGCCATAAAGGGCACCAGCTTTTCGCTCACGCTGCCAATGCGCTTGATGCCGCCCAGCAGCACCATGGCCACCAGCATGGCCACTGCGATGCCAACCACGAGGTTCAGGGTAGAAAGCGCACCGCCGCCCACCACGCCGTACTCCAGCAGAGCGGTATCGATAGCGGCAACGATGGTATTTACCTGTGTGGCATTGCCGGTGCCAAACACGGTCAGCACGCCAAACAGGGAATACAGCACAGCAAGAAACTGCCAATGCTTGCTCAGGCCGTTTTTAATGTAGTACATGGGGCCGCCTACCCATTCGCCCGCCTCGCTGCGCTCACGGTAGTGCACCGCCAGCGTGACCTCGGCAAACTTGGTGCACATGCCAAGCAGGGCAGAACACCACATCCAGAACACGGCACCCGGTCCGCCAATGGCAATCGCGCCTGCCACACCGGCAATATTGCCGGTGCCCACGGTGCCGGCCAGCGCGGTGCACACCGCCTGAAAGGGGGTCATGGCGCCATCGGAAGCGTCTTTTTTGCGGAACATGCGTCCAATGGTGATCTTGATGGCGTAGGGAAATTTGCGGATCTGCAAAAAGCCCGTGCGAACGCTCAGGAGCAGGCCCACGCCGATGATGCACACCATGGCGGGCACGCCCCAGATGAATTGGTTGACCGCCTGATTGACGGCCGTGATCGTCTCGATCATATTTTTCCCACATCCTCTGTTAAATTGCGCTTTTCCAGCCGAAATGCCGGAAAACAAACACCTTATTTTACCGCGTTTTTTGCGCACTGTCAAATAAAATGCACAAAAAAGAGGGAGGGTTTTTGGCAAACTCTCCCTCAACTGCTTGAAACTATTTTATTTTACTTGGCCTTCGCCGTCCAGCGCTTTCAAGAAGGCTCAGCACTTTCCAACTGCCTTGCGGTACACCGGGTAAGCCACGATGGCGGACAGCACTTCGGTGATCCAGAATGCATGCCACACGCCGTTGGCACCAAGGAAATGGCACAGCACAGCGGCCAGCGGCATGATGAATACGATGTAGCGGCACAGCGAGATGACCAGCGATTCTGCGCCCTTGCCAAGGCCTTCCAGTGCACCGGAAGAGGTAGTGGATACGGCAGAAACCACAAAGCCCAGACAGATGATGCGCAGGGCAGTCTGGCCGATGGCGACGGTTTCGGGGTTGGAGGTGAACAGCTGCATCAGCGGGCGGGAAGCGAACAGGCAGATGACCGTGCCCGCAGCCATGATGGCAGCACTCATGATGAGGGTGAGTTCGTAGAGCTTTTTCACGCGGGCGTGCTGCTTGGCACCGTAATTGTAGCCAATGAGCGGGCGCATACCCTGCACGATGCCGTTGGCGGGCAGATACAGGAAGGTCTGCAGCTTGTAGTAAATGCCCAGCACCACCACGTAGCTCTGGGAAAAGCCTGCCAGCAGGCCGTTCAGGAAGGTGACCAGCAGAGAGGGCAGGGCCAGATTGAGGATGGCCGGCACGCCGATGGCATACAGTTTGCCGTCCAGTGCGGCGTCCGGGCGCAGGCAGCTGCGGCGCAGTCGGATAGGCAGCTCAGTACGGACGTAAACGAAAAGGTAAACGCACAGGCTCAGCAGCTGGCCGATGCCGGTGGCAAGGGCCGCACCCGCAATGCCCATGGCAGGCACCGGGCCAAGGCCGAAGATCAGGATGGGGTCCAGAAGGATGTTGCACACACAGCCAAAGATCAGCGCCGCCATAGTCACCTTCATGCGGCCCACGGCCTGAAACATCTTTTCAAAGGCCAGTGCCGCCATGTTGATGGTGGCAAACAGGAATACGATGGTGGAGTAGGTGATGCCGGATGCGATCAGGCCTGCGTCGCTGGTGAACCGGCGCAAAAAGCCCGGCATGATGACAATGCTGACAATGGTGATGAGAATGCCGTGCATCAGGCTCAGCACCATACCGTGGGTGGCGGCAGTCTCGGCCTTTTTGCGGTCGCCCGCGCCAAGGTACAGTGCGATCATGGCATTGATGCCAATGCCAAAGCCAATGGCGATGGCGTTGGCAAAATTCTGGATCGGGAATACCAGCGACAACGCGGTCATGGCGTCTTCGCTGATGCGGGCCACAAACAGGCTGTCTACAATGTTGTACAGGCTGTTCACCAGCATGGAGATAACGTTCGGCAGTGCCATGGATACCAGCAGCGGCAGCACCGGTTTTTCTTTCATAAAGGTCTCGTTCATAGTGTTTGCATTGCTCCTGTAGAGAAAAGAAATGAATTACTGCAGCCGCGGAATCGTCAGGGCGAGACTGCTCGAAGATAAAAGCAGACGCAAAAAAGCCACACAATGGCTTTTTTGAAGTCATTGTGTGGCGAAAAGTAGCATACTGCTGTAAAAATCCACACGAATTTTATTAACTGTAGGATAACACGGCTTCCGGCAGATGTCAAGAGGTCAAATGGATAAAGTATGACTTTTATAGACTTGACCATTTTTCACCGGGAGGCTAAAATAAAAATAGATACTTTATAAAATAAGGAGAATCCTGCCATGAAATGGATGATCGCATCCGACCTGCACGGGTCGGCGTTTTATTGCAAAAAAATGATCAAAGCGTTTGAGCGGGAGAGAGCAGACCGGCTGCTTTTGCTGGGGGATCTTTTGTATCACGGCCCCCGCAACGACCTGCCGGAGGGCTATGCCCCGAAGGAGGTCATCCCGCTCCTGAACGGGCTGAAGCCGGCGCTTTTGTGCGTGCGGGGCAACTGTGACGCTGAGGTGGATCAGATGGTGCTGGATTTTCCCATTCTGGCCGACTATGCGGTGCTGCCGGTGGGCAGGCGGCTCGTTTACGCTACCCACGGTCATGTGCACAACCTGAAAAACCTGCCGCCGCTGGCTCCGGGGGATGTCCTGCTGCATGGCCACACCCACATTCCGGCGTGGACAGAGTTCGGCGAAGGCAATCTCTACCTGAACCCCGGTTCTGTGAGCATCCCGAAGGAAGGGAGTGCACATAGCTATATGACACTGGAAGGGGAGACTTTCCTTTGGAAAACGCTGGAAGGCGAAGTGTACCGGGAGCTGGAGCTGTGATGGGGGCAATGGAGCTGGAAGAGAAAACGGTTCAGATCCGGGATGATTTCGACCCGGACAAAATTCTGGCAAGCGGCCAGTGCTTTCGCCCCCGGAAGCAGGCGGAGGGCTGGTATCGGTTTGTTTCCGGGAGACAGCTGCTTTACCTCAGACCACTGCGCAGCGGAACCTACACGGTGCGGTGTGAGCCGGGCGCATGGGAAACCTTCTGGCACGGTTACTTCGACCTTGGCCGCAGCTATGCCGCCCTGCGCGGAAAGCTGGACAGCCGGGACGACTTTCTGCAGCGTGCCATGGAATATGGCCGGGGCATCCGGGTGCTGCGTCAGGATGAGTGGGAGATGCTGGTCAGCTTCATCATCTCGCAGCGAAAGAGCATCCCGGCTATCCGCAGGGCGGTAGAGCTGCTTTCGGAGCGGTTTGGCGAGCGGCTGGGCAGCGATAGCGAAGGGCCGGTGTATGCGTTCCCGACAGCAGAAGCGCTCTGCTGTGCCGGGGAGCAGGCGCTGCAGGAGTGCGGTCTTGGCTACCGAACCCGCTACGTGCTGCATGCGGCGCAGCAGGCGGCAGAGGGCACACTGGACCTGAAGAAGCTGGCTTCCCTGCCCGATGAAGCACTTTTTGCCCGTTTGATGGAACTGGACGGTGTGGGCAAAAAGGTGGCAAACTGCGTGTGTCTGTTCGGCTATGGCCGTGTGGGCCGTGTGCCGGTGGATGTCTGGATCGAACGGCTCATCCGGGACGAGTTTGCCGGGCAGGACCCGTTCCCGCAGTTCGGGCTGGAAGCAGGCATCGTGCAGCAGTACCTGTTCTTTTATAAAAGAAGCGTGGGATAAGAACCGCGGAGCCGCAGGCAGGAGCGTAGGATCATCCGCTAAGCAAAAAAGGCAACGGCTTCCTCTGTTTGAGGAAAACCGCTGCCTTTTTATCATTTTACCGCCTGCTTTAACCGTTCCAGATCTTCTGCATCCGGGTGAGAAAGGGCGTTGTCAAAATTCTCGATCAGTGCATCCAGATTGGGCAGATGGATCGGCTGCTTTTTCATGCCCTCATACCGCTGGCGTACCGAAAGCGGCATCTTGCCCTGACACATATAACGGCCGAAGACCGTGTTGCTCCTGTCCAGCGAACGCTCCACCTTTTTCAGGATCTTGTTGAAATACTCCTCACTGCCGCCAAAGCCGGCGGTGCCAAAAAGGAAGATATTTTTGCTGTGCAGCTGCTTCAAAAAGTCCAAAGTGCTTTCGTCGGCGTTTCCCTTGTCTGTCCAGAAGCCCACATAGAGGTCGTCCGCTTCCATGGCAGCAGGGTCCGGGGTGCCAAAATAGCAGCAGTTTTCCTGTGGCAGACAGGCGTGCAGCGTGTCTGCCAATAATTTTGTGTTGCCTGTTTTACTGCTGAATACGATCGCGTAGCTCATAGTTTCTCCTTTGGTCGGTAATAACAAAAAACACCACACGTTTCCGTGCGGTGCTTTTCCTTCTGGTGGAGAATACCGGGATCGAACCGGTGACCTCTTGCATGCCATGCAAGCGCTCTCCCAGCTGAGCTAATCCCCCAGATGTTTGTGCCGTGCCTGACGACAGGAGTAATTATACCAGCGCTTTGCCGGATTGTCAACAGCTTTTTTGGGATTTTCTGCAAAAAAATTCCCGCCGGGGAAATGCCCTTCCCGGCGGGAAAAATGACTGCGAAAAAACTTACGCTCTTGCGTTCTGCGGGTCGAAGATCTGCGGTGCGACACGGATCAGGATCACCACAAGGACCGTGGTCAGGATGGCTTCGGGCAGCATGTAGGTGGCGTTGTACACGGCACTGTACAGCCAGCACAGACCGTCCACGCTCATGTTGGAGATGCCGGGAAAGCCGATCTCGGTCATCCAGCTGAAAGCGTAGTCGTAGTCCTTCCAGACGATGTAACCGGACAGAAAGCTGCACAAAAAGCGCAGCAGGCACACCACAAAGGCGCTGACACCGACACCCACGGTGCGGTTGCGGAAAGGCTTTGCAATCAGGCAGGCAAAGCCCAGCACCGTGAAGGCCAGAAGGTAGTCCAGCAGCACGCAGCCCACCTGTGCCGTGAGGGTCTGGCAGTATGCCAGATTGCCAAGGCCCTGCACAAGCTGGATCAGGCTGTTGACGAAAGCGGTCATGATGCCCCACTTTGCGCCGTGGCGGTAGCTCATTACCAGAATGGGCACCATGCTGAACAGGGTGATGGAACCGCCGTGGGGCATGAGCGGGATCTGGATCATGCTCAAAACGGTGGACAGGGCGATCATCAGCGCACCCTCCACCAGAATGCGGGTCTTGGAATAGGTTTTGGTCATAGGGATTCCTCTTCTCAGAACGATAGTACACAAAAACAAAATGCGCCCGCTTTCCAGCAGGCGCACGGGGTTTGTGAAAGAACGGACAGTTCTGCAAACTCCCACGCCGGCATTGTCCGGTCTGGTAAAAGGGTACTCCGCAAAACGCGGATCTCAGCCTTTCGGCACCCCTGTTTTTATGTCCATGCAAAAGTATAGCGCGTCCGGCGCAAAAGTCAAGCCCCGGCGGAACATATCTGCCCCGGCCTGTGCATAGGCTGTACCATAAGTTCACAATGGGAGGAGTCTGAATATGAAGGGAGACCCCGAACAGAGGGCGGTACAGCTGGGCGAATATATCGCGGCCAACCGGGCCACAGTGCGTGCGGCGGCAGCGGTGTTCGGGTGCAGCAAGTCCACCGTGCACAAGGATGTTGCGGTGCGGCTGCGGACGCTGCAGCCGGAGCTGTTCCGGCAGGTGCGGGCGGTTCTGGCCTGCAATAAGGCAGAGCGGCATCTGCGCGGCGGTGCGGCCACCCGGCGCAAATACAGCCGCAGATAAAAGACGGCACACTTCCGAACAAAACGGAAGCTGTGCCGTTTTTTTAGGTTCAGTCCCGGGTGCGGAACTGGCTCAGTGCGCCTTTTTCCAACCGGCTGACCTGTGCCTGACTGATGCCGATCTCCCGCGCCACCTCCATCTGGGTCTTGCCCTGCAGGTAGCGCAGCTCCATGATCCGCTTTTCCCGCGGGGTCAGCCCGGCCACGGTCTGCCGGAACTGCAGCCCGCTGATCCAGCTGTCCTCGCCGTCCGGGTCCCGCACCTGATCGATCACATACATCGCATCGCCGCCATCGGTGTACACCGGCTCTTCCAGACTGATCGGCTCCACCACCGATTCCAGCGCCGCCGTCACTTCGCGCCGGGCAAGGCCCGCCGCCTGCGCGATCTCGTCCATGGTCGGCTCGCGGCCCAGCTGCTTTTCCAGCGCTTCGCGGCTCTGCATGGCCCGGTAGGCGGTATCCCGCAGGCTGCGGCTCACCCGCAGGGCATTGTTGTCCCGCAGAAAACGCCGGATCTCGCCAATGATCATGGGCACGCCGTAGGTGGAGAAGCGCACCGGCTGGGCGGGGTCAAAATGATCGATGGCCTTGATAAGCCCGATGCACCCCACCTGAAACAGGTCGTCCAGATTTTCGCCGCGCTGGGCGAACCGCTGCACCACGCTGAGCACCAGCCGCAGGTTGCCTTCCACCATTTGTTCCCGGGCTGCCGCATCACCGGCGTGGGCGCGGGCCAGCAGTTCCCGCTTTTCGGCTTCGGTCAGCACAGGCAGCTTTGCAGTGTTCATGCCGCACAGCTCCACTTTGTTGTACATCCAAACGCCCCCGGTCTGTTTTGATCTTCACCGGGAGTATGGGATGCGCAGCGGCATTGTATGCGTGGAAAAAACTGTGCGCTTTCCCACACAAAAGGGAGCACACGAAAAAAGTGACGGCTTGACAAATCACCGTAAATCGTTTATATTAGAAACACAAAGGGCGCTGGCCCTGCAAACGGCTAGCTCCTTACCGGATTAGTCAATCAAAAAGAAAAATGACCGCTCTGGATTGGAAGTTTGGAGGCGGTCATTTTTTCTTTTTGTCATCGTGTGATACAGTCCATGTAATTTCAAAAGTGACGTAGATCGCTCCACCGAGAAGCGTGAGCAGAAGCACGACTTGTTCGAACGTCATGGCGCATCCCCCCTTCCTGCCCTCAGGCATTCGGGGGAGAACGAGATTTCAAGAAAAAATTCGCTCTTACCCGACACCCAGGGTAACGGGTAAGAAGCAGCCGCCTGCGTTTGTGGGCACAGCGCCTGATGGGCGGCATTACAACCGCCAATTATAAGTTACCACAAAATGAGACAAAACACAATGTGATTTGTCTCATTTTTGCACTTCATTCGCTTTCCAGCTGGGCCTTTAATGTATGGATGATCCGTTTTTCCAGCCGGGAAATGTAGCTTTGGCTGATGCCCAGTGCGTCGGCGGCCTCCTTCTGGGTGCGCTCAATGCCGTCCGCCAGACCAAAGCGCAGCTCCATGATCTGCCGTTCCCGCGGGGACAGGCTGTCCACGGCCCGGCGCAGCACGGCACGCTCCGCATCCTGTTCCAGCCGCTGGCTGATCTGGTTCTCATCACTGCCCAGAATATCAGAAAGCAGCAGCTCGTTGCCGTCGCCATCCACGTTCAGCGGTTCGTCGATGCTGGCTTCCTGACGGCGGTTGGAGCTTTTGCGTAAGTACATCAGAATTTCATTGCCGATGCAGCGGCTGGCGTAGGTGGCCAGCTTGATGCTGCGCTCCGGCGTGAAGGTGTTCACCGCCTTGATCAGCCCGATGGTACCAATGCTGATCATGTCCTCGGCAGGCACACCGCTGCTTTCGTACTTTTTGGCAAGGTACACCACCAGCCGCAGGTTGTGGGTGATCAGGTCGTCCCGGGCAGCGGCATCGCCTGCAGCCATACGGGAGAGCAGGACTTTTTCCTGTTCCGGGGTCAGGGGCGGGGGCAGGCTGGGCGCGCCCGCCAGAAAATGTGCGCCGCCGCAATAGCCCAGCCGTGCAAGGAGCCAACGCCAGAACCGGTGCAGAACATGAAACATGAATACCCCTCCTGTACATCTATAGATATCGATCGCATCAAACGCTTCTCAGCGGATGCCCAGCTGTACGGCCAGTTCGCTGCCCAGCAGAGCTGTCCATGGCTGCTGTGTTTCCGGGCGGCAGAATGCGGCCAGAATGCCCGCTGCACTGCCTTTGCTGGTGCGCAGGGCCTTGGCCGGAACGGCAGGCAGCACGCAGTGCCCGGCAATGGTGGTGCAGGGCACCAGCCGCACCCGCAGCTCCGGCGGCGGTGCCGTGCCGCAGGCAAAATAACGGTCCAGAAATGTGCGCAGCTCCTGCGGCAGGGCGCTGCGCACGGCAGGATAATAGACCAGAACCACTGCCTGCCCGGTCAGCGGGTCCTGCACTGAGAAGCCGGTGTCGCAGAAAGCCTGTACGGAGAGGACTGCACCTTCCAGCTCCAGCACAGCGGCAAAGCAGCGGGTGCCTGCACGGCCAAAGCAGAACAGTACGCCGCGCAGCACGGTAAGCACTGCACCGCAGCACAGCAGCAGCCGGCCCGGGGACAGCGGCAGATAGATACAGAGATTTGCGCTTTGCACTCCGGGCAGCAGTACGGCTCCGCACAGCAGCAGGTTCAGCAGCAGATACCACACACACAGCTGCACAAAATTGCGCAGGCCCGGCACGCCGTAAGCTGCAGCTACAGCAGCACAGCAGGTGAATACCTTATAAAGGAAAGCTGCAGGCTCGGGCAGTTCCGGCAGCAGAATGCCCAGCGAAGCTGCTGCCGCTGCCGCACTGCCCGCCATCAGCCGCAGGCCGCTGCACTGCCGCGCGCACAAAAGCCCTGCGCCCAAAAGCAGCGCTGCTGCGGCCAGAAAGTTCGTCAGCAGCAGTTCGTCCAGATAGATCACGGTTTTCATACACGATCCCTTTCAAATTCCAGTATCTTCCAATTCCGCAAAAAAACATGTCACTGTGTGCAAAAAAGCGGCTTCTGTAAGAATTTTGAGACCGGATTTTCACAGTCTATCACATTTTTCACATTTTTTTCAAAAAAGTACTTGAACATTTCTGGAAAGTGTGGTATATTATTGCCATCCTAGTAAGGGACGTAAGCCAAACAAATGGCTTGCAAATATCTTTCTAAATTTGAAGGGAGAAATTCATTATGATGATGCCTGCAAACTTCTCTGCTGTTGCAGAAAACGAGATGACCTACGTTGTTGGTGGTAGCCTGGTTGATGTTCTGGCTCCTGCTATGACCACTGCTAACTGGCAGAACGTTTCCGCTAACGTGATCAAGATCGTTGGCAACGCTTTCCTGAACACTCATGGTAACAACGTTCTGACCACCCTGTTCGATGGCAACTACGTTCCCGGCGATGTGATCGGCAACGCTTTCAGCACCATCGGCAAGGCTTATAACACTGGCTACAACACCTTCGGCGGCAACTGGGGCTTTGCTGTTGGCGCTCTGAATGCTGGCATGCAGATCCTGGGCGGCCTGTCCGCTATCTACACCCTGGGCAGCAGCTCCGTTGGCCTGGAGTTCAAGGGCAATGGCGCTACCCTCAAGCTCAACTGATTTTTCCTGAATAGGACAGATGGCTTGATTTGACATAGCGCTTGCTGTGTCAGATAAAAAGAGCTAGGGACCCCGCACAAGACAAGCAATTGTTTTGTGCGGGGTTTTTGTTTGCATAAAAACGTAGCAGGCTGTGGGAAAACGGCGCAGGGATGGAATGAGAATAACCCATTCAAAAACAATTTCCCGATGGCAGACAAACTGCTGCAGAATTTTTCAAAAAACAGTTGACAACTCCCGGATGTGCTGATATAATAAGTCACGTCGTCAGGCACGGCACGAACATCTGGGGGATTAGCTCAGCTGGGAGAGCGCTTGCATGGCATGCAAGAGGTCACCGGTTCGATCCCGGTATTCTCCACCAGATCAGAAAGGCATCACACATTGTGTGGTGCCTTTTTTGTTGTTGCCAAACGAGTGAGGGCTTAGCTCACCCAGGGGAGCGCCGTGCATGGACTGCAAGAGGGTCACCGTGATCAGAATCGGCCCGGTAATCTCCACCAGAAGGAAAAAGCACTACACAGAAACGTGTGGTGCTTTTTTGTTGTTGCCAAACGAGTGAGGGCTTAGCTCACCCAGGGGAGCGCCGTGCATGGACTGCAAGAGGGTCACCGTGATCAGAGTCGGCCCGGTATTCTCCACCAGAAGGAAAAGCACCGCACGGAAACGTGTGGTGCTTTTCTTTTTATACAGACGCAGAAAAAGGCGGGAGCTTCCCACAAAAGGGAAAGCCACCGCCTTTGTTGATCATCGGATGAGCCAGCCGTAATCCTGTCTGCAATCTACCACATGATCTGCATAAACCGTATGATCTACGATCTGGAAGATAAGCATATAGCGTTTTTCAAACAAGATAAATCGGTAAGCATTTTTAGGAATGTATTCGCCTTTGAGCCATGGGCAGCGCTGCGGCATCTGCTCCAGAGATTTTGCAGCCTTTTCAAATTCCACTGTAAGCCGCTCTGCTGCTGCAGGGCTGACCTGTGCCAGAAATGCGGCGTGGGACACCAGCATCTGAGCAGCCCGTGCTGACACGATCACGCGGTATTTATTTTGCTGCTCCATGTCCGGCGGCCTCCTTGATCGCACTGCGCATCATGGAAGTGACCTCGTCGATCGAATAGCCCTCGCTTCCACGCATCCGGTCCTCTTCCACGGAAAGCAGCTCTTCACGGAGCTTCAGCATTTTTTCACGGCGGTTGTAGGTTTCGATGTCCATGACGACCAAGTCACCCTCGCCGTTTTTGGTGAGAAAAATCGGCTCAGCGGTTTCTCTGCACAGATCGGCGATCTCGTTGTAGTTCTGACGAATCGCTGCAGATGGACGGATATTCATAAAAGCACCTCCTGCTCCTGAACGATCTATAATAGTAAAATTCTAATTATATTATATCCATATTGTGCAACGAAGTCAATGCGAACAGCTGTCACTTCGTTCTCCGGTTCGATCCCGGTAATCTCCACCAGATCAGAAAGGCATCACACATTGTGTGGTGCCTTTTTTGTTTTGCATTGCAGCAGGAAAACACACAAAAATTTCTGCCCACTGCCGCAACCTGCGTGAAACGGGCTGTTTTGTGCGCGAATGGCAGACCACGGAAGGCGGAACTTGTGCTATAATATAAAAAACAGGGAAGCAGAAGGAACAGGGGGTGCAGCAATGAACCTGCAGACGGCGATCGTGGAAGACAGCAAGCCGGATGCCGAACGGTTGAAACAGCTGCTGAAAAAGGCATTTGAAAATGAGAATATATCCTGCAGCTGTTTTGCCAGCGGAGATGAATTTTTGCGGGCCGGCGGGCGCGAAGGGTATCAGGTGGTGTTTCTGGACATCTGCATGGAGGGCACCAATGGCATTGAGACGGCGCAGCGGCTGCGTGCGGCCGACCCGGACCTGCTGATCGTGTTTGTGACATCCTCGCCGGAGTACGTGTGGGATGCCTTTCCGGTACATCCATTCGATTATCTGCTCAAGCCTTATAAGGAAGAAAAGGTTGAGCAGCTGGCAGGGGAGCTGCGGCGGGTGCTGTGCCGCCAGCAGCCGGAGCTGGAGGTGCGCATTGCCCGGCAGATCGTGCGGCTGCCGCTGACCAAGATCTACTATGCTACGGCACAGAACCATTATGTGCGTGTGGTCACGGATGACGGCGAGTGCCGGGCCACGGCAAATTTTGCACAGGTGCAGGAACAGCTTCAGACCCAGCCGAAATTTCTGGTGTGCAACCGCGGCGTGATCATCAACATGTCCAAGGTGCTGCGGTTTGAGGGCGACTGCATTGAAATGCTGGATGGGACCCATCTGCCGGTGCGGCAGAAGGACAAAAACAGCCTGCTTGCCCAATTTACGCAGTACCAGTTCCGTGGTATGCAGCGGGAATTCTGACCCGGAAAGGAGAGCGCTTGTGAATTTTGCATTGTTTGGACGTTTTTTTCTGGAATTTGCAATGATGTATCCGGCAGAATACCTCTGCCTTGCCTCGCTGCAGGAGCACTTGCGTGCACCGCGTAAAACCTATGCCATCGGTGCGTCGGCGATCACACTGATGGGTCTGGCTGGCGCAGCGGTGTGCTGCATGCTGGACATAGAAACGAACTTCCTGCTCATCCCGCTGCTCATCATCAGCTTCTGGCTGCTGCGCTGGCGCACCGACCGGGAAGTATCGATCAGCCAGACCATGTTTCTGTTCTCGGTGTCGGCAGTGATGATGTCTGTGTGCACCCTGCTTGCCATTGTGCTGAACGCGGAAGCTGAGCTGGACAATGCACAGCCGGTGTTTCTGCCCAGCACCTCGGTCATCTGCCTGACCCTCTCGGTGATACTCAGCGCCATCTTCCGTTTTACGGCAGTGCGCTGGAGCCGGTGGCTGCTGCAGGAGTACCACGGCGAAGCCTTCTGGGAGTCGGCATGGCCGCTGCCGGCGCTGTACGCGGCGTTTCTGGTGTTCTGTATGCCGAAGGAGATCGGCGTCATCCTGATGAACCGCATCCGCATCATCGCGGTGCTGGCAGTGAGCATCTCGCTGCTGGGCATCTTTCTGCTGCTGTACGAGATGTACCGCGTGGCAAAGGAGTATGCCCGCAGCTCCCAGCTGGACCGCGAAAACCAGTTGCTGGCCGTGGAGTCCCGCCGCTATATGGAGCTGCGCAGCTATCTGGAACAGACCCGCCACCTGCGGCACGATTTCCGCCAGCACCTGCATGTGATCTCTGGCCTGACCGAGGCCGGGCGGCTGGATGAACTGAAAAGCTACCTGAGCCAGTACGAGAGCGAACTCAGCGATGCCAGACCCACCCTGTGCGTCAACGCTGCGGTGGATGCGCTTGCCGGCCACTACGACTACGAGGCCCGGAAACAGGGCATCCAGATCGAATGGAAGCTGGAACTGCCCAAGCTCCTGCCCCTGCCGGAGGCCGACCTGTGCACCATTCTTGGCAACCTGCTGGAAAATGCGCTCCATGCCAGCCAGAAGCTGCCGCCGGAAGAACGGCAGATCAAGGTGCTGGCCCGGATGCTCAGCCCGGCCATGATGGGCCTGATGGTGGAGAACCGCTATGACGGCGTGCTGAAAAAGCAGGGCGGCGTTCTGCACTCCACCAAGCATGACGGACAGGGCATCGGCCTTGTTTCCGTCGAAACTGCCGTGCACAGGTATCACGGCAATCTGACGGTGGAAACGGGCGGCAGCGTTTTCCGGGCCAATGTGCTGCTGAACCTGTAAAATATTCCTGCCTCAAGGCACCGGCTTTTTTGCACAAGCCGGTGCCTTTTGGTTGCACTTTTCCCGGGAGATCATGATACTTATTTATAAAAGAAAAGGCAGGAGGGGAGCATATGGCAGCAGAAAGCAAAACCGGCTGTTTCTTAAACTTTCCTAAGAAATCTTTATCCGGCCCGGCCCTCCCCCGACGGGAGGGCTTTTTGCTGTCCGCACGGCGCATACGGTCAAGTTGAAAAATGAATAAAATTTACACATAGAATGAGATGATTTTAGGCTGAATGAGCAAAGAATCGAAAGAAGTCCCATAATCATATTGACATAATGGGTAATAGGGTGTAAACTACGTGCATCGGGTCGAGCAAATCCGAAAATTGAGATCATTCAGGGAGGAAACGGCTATGATGTGTTGTTGCGCAATGTGTTGTTGTACCGCAAACGCTTCCCGGACCGGCCGCCCTGCAGTATGGTATGCCGTGTGAGCATATCTGCATATTCTGTGTGGGAACACGCAGAAGGATCTGTCGCTGACCGCCTGGGAGCTTACTTGAAGAGGGAGCTTCCGGGCGTTTTGTTTTGACCCGCAAATCAGGATACAAGGGAGGAATCCGGCAATGGACTGGAATGCGATCCAGCAATATTTGCCGCTCTACCAGAAGGCCGCTGTACTTACCGTGCGGCTGGGCGTTGCAGGCATCATTTTTGCCATCATCATTGGCCTTGCCTGCGCAGTGATCCAGTATGACAAGGTGCCCGTTTTGCGGCAGATCGTGGGTGTTTACATCCAGCTGTCCCGCAACACACCGCTGCTGGTGCAGCTGTTCTTCATTTATTATGGCCTGCCCAAGGTGGGCATCCGCACCAATGCCGAGATCTGCGGCATTGCCGGTCTGGCGTTTCTGGGCGGAAGCTACATGGCCGAAGCGTTCCGCAGCGGTCTGGAAGCCATTGAGCCCATCCAGACCGAGAGTGCCTACAGCCTTGGCATGAACCGCTGGCAGACCATGCGCTACATCATTCTGCCGCAGGCCATGTCCACCAGTATGCCGGCTTTCATGGCAAATGTGATCTTCCTGCTCAAGGAGACCAGCGTGTTCAGCGCCATCAGCCTGATGGACCTGATGTTCACGGCAAAGGATCTGATCGGCATGTACTCCAAGACCATCGAATGTCTGTTCCTGCTGGTGGTGTTCTACCTTATCATTCTGCTGCCGGTGTCCATTGTGGGCAGCCTGATCGAAAGGAGGCTGCGTTATGCTGGATTTGGGTCTTGATGTCCTGTTCAAGGGCAAAAACATGGCCCGCCTGCTGGGCGGCCTTGGCGTTGCACTCAAGATCAGCGCCGTCTCGGTGATCATCAGCCTGCCGCTGGGCATCCTGCTGGGTGTGCTCATGACCTCCCGCAACCCCGTTATCAAGGCGATCCTGCGGCTTTATCTGGAGTTCGTCCGCATCATGCCGCAGATGGTGCTGCTGTTCCTCGTTTACTTCGGCACCACCCGTGCCTTTGGGTGGAACCTTTCCGGCGAGACGGCATCCATCATCGTGTTTGTGCTGTGGGGCACCGCAGAAATGAGCGACCTTGTGCGCGGTGCGCTGATCGCCATTCCGAAGCACCAGTATGAGAGCGCCGAGGCCCTTGGCATGAGCCGTGCGCAGACCTACTGGTACATCATCATTCCGCAGACGGTGCGCCGCCTGATCCCGCTGTCCATCAACCTGATTACCCGCATGATCAAGACCACCAGCCTTGTGCTGATGATCGGTGTGGTGGAAGTGATCAAGGTAGCACAGCAGATCATCGAGGCCAACCGCACCGCCAGTCCCAACGCAGCGTTTGGCATTTATCTCACGGTTTTCGTGTTATATTTCTTCGTATGCTGGCCCATCAGTCTGCTGGCATCCTATCTCGAAAAGAAATGGAAGTGACCGTACATGGCAGAACCTATTTTGACTGTTGAACATCTGATCAAGGCCTATGGCGAGACCCCCGTGCTGGATGATATCAGCTTTGCTGTCAAGCCCGGCGAGGTCATCGTGGTGGTCGGCCCTTCGGGCTGCGGCAAAAGCACCCTGCTGCGCTGTCTGAATGGTCTGGAGCCCACCCAGAGCGGCCGGGTGCGGCTGGGCAATGAGACCGTTGCCTACGGCGGTAAAAATCTGACTCAGCTGCGCCAGCGCATCGGCATGGTGTTCCAGAGCTACGAGCTGTTCCCGCACATGACGGTGCTGGACAATGTGCTTCTGGCACCCACCAAGGTGCAGAAGCGCCCCAAAGCGGAAGTGCAGCAGGAGGCCGAAGCTCTGCTGGACCGTGTGGGCCTGCTTGCCAAGAAAAACAGCTACCCGCGTGAGCTTTCCGGCGGACAGAAGCAGCGCGTTGCCATCGTGCGCGCACTGTGTATGCACCCGGAGATCCTTCTGTTTGACGAAGTGACCGCTGCCCTTGATCCGGAAATGGTGCGCGAGGTGCTGGACGTTATGCTGGACCTTGCCAAGCAGGGCAAGACCATGATCATTGTCACCCACGAAATGCAGTTTGCCCGCGCCATTGCCAACCGCGTCATCTTTCTGGATGGCGGCAAGATCGTGGAAGAAGCTGCACCGGCCGAGTTCTTTGACCGGCCCAAGACTGAGCGCGCGCAACGCTTCCTGCGCACCTTCACGTTTGATGCTGTGAAATGAGTCACAGATCAAGATAAAGACTGCGGGTGTTCCGCAGCCAAATGGGAAAGATTTTGTAAAGGAGTAATCATTATGAAACAGTCTAAGATCTCTCGTCGTTCCTTCTTGCTGGGTCTGGGCGCAGTTTCCGCTGCCGCTGTTCTGACCGCATGCGGCGGCTCTTCTTCTGCTTCCACTGCAGCATCTGGCAGCGCAGCATCCGGCAGCAGCGTGGTCTACCGCACGCTGGATCAGATCAAGGAGTCCGGCACCATCAACATCGGCGTGTTCTCCGATAAGAACCCGTTCGGCTATGTGGACGAGAACGGCGAATATCAGGGCTATGATGTCTACTTTGCACGCCGTCTGGGCGAGGATCTGGGCGTAGAGATCAACTTCGTTTCCACCGAGGCTGCCAACCGCATCGAGTACCTGCAGACCGGCAAGGCGGATGTGATCCTGGCAAACTTCACCGTGACCCCGGAGCGCGCAGAGGAAGTGGACTTTGCTCTGCCTTACATGAACGTGGCTCTGGGTGTCATTTCTCCGGACAGCAACGTTATCACCACTCTGGACAACTGGAACGCTGACGACCAGATGATCGTCATTTCCGGCACCACCGCCGAGACCTACCTGACCAAGGAGTACCCCGACATTCCGCTGCAGAAGTACGATTCCTATGCAACGGCCAAGAATGCACTGGAGAACGGCAACGGCGTGGCATGGGCCAACGATAACACCGAGGTCATTGCATTTGCAAAGCAGAACACCGGCTACACGGTCGGCATTCCCTCTCTGGGCAGTCAGGACACCATTGCTCCCGCTGTGAGCCAGGGCAACACCACCGTTCTGGATTGGCTGAACGAGGAGATCAAGGCTCTGGGCGAGGAGAACTTCTTCCACAAGGACTATGAGGAGACTCTGGTGGATACCTATGGCCTTGACTATGAGGATGAGCTGGTCGTTGAGGGCGGCGTGACCGGCGGCGCAGATGCCGCATCCAGCGAAGCTGCTTCTTCGGAAGCCGCATCTTCTGAGGCTGCTGCTTCCGAAGTAGCTTCCAGCACAGCCGCACAGTAAATAAAAACACCGAGCGGGCAGGAGAGGGCTGAACCTTTCCTGCCCGTTTTTGCATTGCACCATCTGCCGGAACGTGCTATACTGGAACAAAACAACTCCTGTCCGAAAAACCCTGAAAAAGAGAGGATGTTCCCAATGAAACGTGCCTATACGAACGGGATCCTGCTGGATGGCACCGAGCAGATGCAGCCGGTAGCGCACAAGATCCTGCTGACCGAGGATGATAAGATCACTGCCATTGTCGATGAGGGCGTGGATCTGGACGGTTATGAGGTGATCGATCTGCACGGAGGCTATCTGTGCCCGGGCCTGATCAACCTGCATGTGCATCTGGCAGGCAACGGCAAGCCCAGCGCAAAGCCGCGGGATAATGCTGCGCTGGTGCGCAAAATTCTGAGCAATGGCCTGACCCGTGCGGTGGCCTACAGGCTGGTATGCAGCTACGCGAAGCTGGAACTGCTGGGTGGCGTGACTACCATCCGCACCGTGGGCGGCATTGCAGATTTTGACACCCGCTGCCGTGATGATGCCGCTGCAGGCAGACTGCTGGCACCGCGCATCCTTGCTGCCAACGAAGGCATTTCGGTGCCGGGCGGACATATGGCAGGCTCGGTGGCAGTTGCGGCCCATAACAATGCCGAAGCACTTGCTCAGCTCAAAAAGGCCAGCGGACAGAAGGTGGATCTGATCAAACTGATGATCACCGGCGGCGTGCTGGATGCCACCGAAAAGGGAACCCCCGGCGAGCTGAAAATGAAGCCGGAAATGGTCAAAGCCGTCTGTGACGAGGCCCACAAGCTGGGCTATACCGTGGCGGCACACACCGAGTCGCCAGCGGGCGTAAAGGTGGCGCTGGAAAATGGGGTGGATTCCATTGAGCACGGAGCAAAGATGGACGATGAGACCATCCGGCTTTACAAGGAGCGGGGAGCCTTTGTGTGCACCACCATCTCCCCGGCGCTGCCCTACGCACTGTTTGATACGGCGGTTTCCGGCGCTTCGGAAAAGGACCAGTATAACGGCAAGATCGTGTTTGACGGCGTGGTGGAAAGCGCAAAGACCGCCCTTGCCAACGGCATCCCGGTGGCCTTGGGCAACGATGTAGGCTGCCCATACATCACCCAGTACGATTTCTGGCGGGAGCTGTGCTACTTCCACAAATACTGCGGTGTAAGCAACCAGTTCGCCCTGTACACGGCCACCCTACGCAATGCTCAGCTGGCCGGAGTAGGAGACGTGACCGGTTCCATTGAGCCGGGCAAGAGCGCAGATTTTATTGTGACAAAGCACAACCCGCTGGAAGACCTGCGTGCGCTGCAGCATCTGGAACTGGTGGTCTGCCGCGGCCATGTGATCAAAAAGCCGAACCCCAAGCGGAACAAAACGGTGGATGCCCTGCTGGACCCGTACCTCGAATAATACTGAAAAAGCAAGGAGAGACGATCGGTCTTTCCTTGCTTTTTCGTTCACATGCCTGCCATCACGGCCATGATGCTTTGCCAGCTCTTGTTGCGGGCAGCGGGCACAGTGGTGCGGCGGCGTGCGGGTGCAGAGCCGGAAGAGACCGTATTCATGGCGGTCATCGGCACCGACGGATGGAAGAACACGGCTGTATCACCGGCCAGCCACTGGGCGGCAAGGCGGGCTGCCTGCGGGTCGGCCTGCAGGGTGCGGCGCTCGGCACCGGCCAGATGATCCGCCAGCCAGTAGAGGATGGCACCCAGCGGCAGGTTGGGCAAAACATCCTGACTCCAGTAGGTCCAGCGGGCACCGGCCCCTACAAAACTCTCCACGGTAATAACGGCACCGGTGCGGGCGTTCTGCGGGATGCTGCCCTGATAATTGATACCGGCGCACTGGCGAAGCTCGGCGGTGATGCGCTGGGTGCGGGCCAGATCCAGCCTGTCCTCACGGCAGTAGGCGCGGAAATCGGTTTCGTCGATCAGGCCGTCGGCGCTGGAAGGAAAGCGGCCCACCAGCTGGCCATCGGCGTTGTGGCACAGCTGCCAGCCCTTGCGGAACAGCTGAAAGTTCAGGTAGCGGCGACCCATGGTGGAGTAGCACAGAATGGAAGTGCTCTCACCGGGCAGCTGCTTCAGCTCCAGGCAGGCATCGTTGCCGCAGGTGTCCTGCAGCTTTACCGTTAAAAGCAGCTGCGCACCGGGGTGCTGAGCTGACATAGCGTTGTGCATGGCATCAAAATAACGGTTGGCATCCATGATCGGTTCCCTCCTGAAACTATAACACAGCAGTTCGTTGTATAACGGATGGGCACTGCGCCAAACGACCCGGTGCACAGCAGGCGGCTTACGCAGAAATGTTTTATTGACTGAACATAGTATAGCATACTTCACAACGAAAAACAACTATAAGTTTGCAGAAAAACAAAACATTTCCGCGCATCCTGCAACAGTGACCCGAAACATGGTTGTTGCAAGAGCGAATCAGTTGTGTTCTGTATCAAAAACAGCCCACAGACGGCAAGGCCAAAGCCTCCCATCTGTGGGCTGTTCTGGTAAAATATGGTTCAATCGCCCAGTTCACGGATCTCGTTCTGGATCAGCCGCCCGGCCGCGCGGGCCAGTTGGTCCATGCCGCGGATACGGGCCATGTTTTTGCCGTAGATCTGTGCAGCGGCACCGGCAGAGCTGTCCTCACCCATGAACACAGCCGACACCCGGATGCCCATGCGCTGCAGCGCACGCACCTGCGCGGCAGTGTCAGCCACACCGGCAGCGTCCTCGTAACCGCAGCCCAGCGGGTTTTCTGCACTGGGCGGGATGCGGCGGCTGTCGTTGGGCGAAGCGTCCGTCAGCACGATGAGCAGATGCCGCGGCGCAGGACCGGGCGCATACTGCAAAAGGTCGCCTGCGGCCCGCAGAGCAAGGCCGTCACGGTTCCAGCCGGAAGCAAAATATCGGTTGATGTTTTGCAGGTTTTTGTCTGCAAAGCCTTTGAGCACACGCAGTACGGTGTAGCCCCGCAGGCTGCTGAAGCTGGACACCCGCACCGGGATACCGCAGGCCGCAAGGCTCTGGGCCAAAATGGATCCTTGAGCCGCGATCACTTCCTGACAGTGCAGGCGGGAAGCGGATGCGTCCAATAAAAGGTCTACCGTAAAAGAGGGCTGGTTCTCTTCCTCGGCACACAAAAACACCCGGTCATCGTTCAAAAGTGGTGCGCGCCAGATGCGCCCAGCGTTCAGGTTTCCACTGCGGGCAACACGGGCGTTGGGCTGCTGGTGCACAAGGATGCAGTTGCGGATCTGCTCGGTGAGCCGCAGCACCACACTGCGGTGCAGTTCCCGATTTTTGGCGTAATAAGCGCGGTTGCGGTCGGCCTGCAGCTCAGCCTGTTCAGCCAGATGCTTTGCTTCCGGTGTGGGAGCCTGCTCCGGGCTTGGCACACCGGCACTGAACCACAAATGGCACCCCAGATGGTCGCCCACACAAAGCTCCTGCTCAGCCTTGCGCAGCCGTTCCGGCGGGTAGAGAGAGCGGCCGAAGCAGCTTTCGATGTAGGCTCTGTCCTGCGCGGCATCCTGCTTCAGGGTGATGTGGGCCCGGCGCTTGTCCACCGCCAGCCCGCCGCCCACGGCATCCACGGAGTTTGAGTGCTCCACGGTCACGCGGTCCGTTTTGATCATCTGGGTGGGCATGGCTTTGGTGGCAAGCTTTGCCAGCAGGCCGTCCAGATGCAGATGCAAAGCTGCTCTCTGGTGCACAGTGCCGTCGAACAGGTTGAATTTTGCGTAGATCGATAAAATTTCGGCTTTCAGCTGTTCCGCTGCCGGCGCTTTTTCCGGGGAAAGAGCCGCAGCAAGGCCGGACTCGTAAGGGGTCATCATCGGGTCGGCACGGCCCAGCACACGCCGCCAGCGTGCAGCCTGCATGGTGTACACCAGCTGATTTTTTGCCATCCACTCCTGACGGGAGAGCTTGTACTGGATGGCAAAGAAATAATCTGCATGGGCATGGCGCAGTGCTTCCAGAACCGGGCGGCGGGGCAGCTCCAGCCGGTAGGCTGCATTTTCCAGATACAGCCATGTCATGTCGTCCAGCATGGTCTGCCGCAGATCACCGTCCCATGCATCAAAGATGCTGCGGATCAGCGCGTCACCGTAATATTTGTGGATGAGGCCCACGACCGTGTTCATGTAAAAATCGGTGGTGCCGTCGGTATAGCGGGCCAGAAACAGCGGCTCAAAGCCATAGGCTCCTGCAGCAGCCCAGACCTGATTGGCCGCACGCCGCTCCTGCGCGGTGTAACTCTGGGCGTCCATCAGCCAAAGAGCTTGGCGGCATCCAGCTTGGCCGGAATGCGCGCTACGATCACATCACGGATCAGGCCCTGCTCGTAGGAGTCAAAGGCCTTGTTGGTGATGCCCATATCCAGTGCCGCGCCTGCCGGGATGCCGCACCGGATCAGCCGCAGGGCATCCAGCATACCGCGCAGATCCAGCGCCTTGGTAGAAATTTCCGCACTGTCGCACTTTTTCTGCAGGTCAAGGAACAGCAGTGCAAACTGGCGCACATACTTGGAAGCAAGATCGGGGAACTGCGTCCGCAGCAGCTTTTCCAGATCGTCCTGCGTAATGGTGGGCATCTGGATGACCACGAAACGGGAGGTGAGGGCCTCGTTCAGCTCACGGGTGCCGGCATAACCGTAGTTCATGGTGGCAATAAAGCGGGTCTCCTCCGCCAGCGGGATGCGGTCGTAGCCGGGTACATCGATGGCGCGGCGGAAGTCCAGCACCGCGTGCAGCACGGCCAGCGCTTCGTTTTTGGCCATGTTGATCTCATCCAGCACACCAAAGCCGCCGCACTGGGCGCAGCGGTATACCGGGCCGGGCCGGAACACCACCTGACCGTCCGCAAAAGTATCCATGCCAATGAGGGATGCTGCGTCCATGTTCACATGGAAGGAGATGTCCCATGCGGGACGGCCAAAGGCGGCGGCAAGGTTTTCGGCCAGCACGTTTTTGCCGGTGGCTTTTCCGCCTGCCAGCAGCAGGTTTTCGCCGCAGAGCAGCGCCGCCAGCGCCTGCTCCCACACCTGTTTGCCGTAGTAGGTAAAGGCAGGGGAAGGGATGCGCGGGCGCAGTGCGTCCGGCAGGGCATGGGCAGCGCGGTACTGTTGGACTGCTTCCAGCAGAGCGGGGTCTACCCCTTCCTGCTGCAGAGTTTCAAGGAGATCAGACATTTGTACAAACACCTCGATTTTGCCGGTTGTCTGGCACAAACCGGCTGTTCAGCTTTATCATAGCACAATCGTGGGGATTTGTGTAGGGGGCACGTGGCGAAAAAATGGCAAAGAGAGGCGGCCCCAAACAGGGACCGCCTCTCTTTATGAAGAAAGAAGAAATGGAAAAACGCTTAAGTTGTGCCGGAAAACCGCGCTGGATCAGGCGTTATCCAGACCAGCCATCTGCTTGACGGCCTTCATGGCGAAGGTCAGGGTGCGGCCCATGGCTACACCGGCCATCAGGCAGGGGTAGTTGTTGGCAAAGAAGCTGCCGGACATATCACCGGTGATATACAGGCCCTCCATGGGCTGATTGTTGTTGTCCAGCGCCTGACCCTTTTCGTTGATGGCAATGCCCTGCTCGGTGGTCAGCAGAGAGGCACCCAGCCAGCAGCCATAGAAGGGCGCAGTGCGGATGGCACTCAGGCGGTAAGCGGGCTTGCCGAAATCCTCATCGTTCTGCTTGTCGTACAGCTCATTGTAGCGCTCCACGGTAGCAAGGAAGGTGTCCTTGGCAGCACCGGTAAAGCCCATCTTGTCGGCCAGCTCGTCCAGCGTATCGCACTTGAACAATGCCCCGGCCTCAATAGCCTCGTCCATCTTACCCTGAATGTACTTCTCGCCGCCGTTGCGGGTCTGGGCAGAGCAGCCGATGGTGTGGAAACGTTTTGCGTCCTCCAGAATGTTGGCATCGCAGATCTGTGCGTAGACGCGGCCCGGCTGGTGGGCGGCAGCGTAGACGATATCGTTGTAGGGGCAGCTCTCGTTGGCAAAGCGCTCGCCGTTGCGGTTCACCTTCAGGAAGGGCTGAGTACCGGGGTTGTACTGGCGGATCTTGCCGGGGAAGGCCTTGCCGCCAAAGGCAGTGTCGCTATCCACATAGCCGCCATCCACGCCGGGGGCAACAACGCCGCGGTCAAACAGCATGGGAGCGGCTTCCTTGTCCAGATTAGCACCGGCCCATACAGCAGCGCGGATGCCGTAGCCCTTGTCGGCGGGGGAGTAGGAGCAGGCGGTGGTCACGCTGGTGCCAAGCGGGTCCAGCTGCTCCATCATGTAGGGGTTGCCGGGGAAACCGCCGCAGGCCAGCAGCACGCCCTTGTTGGCGTTGTAGCGGATAAAGTGGTCATCCTCGGTGCTCTGGGCGATGATGCCGGTAATGCGGCCCTCGCTGTTCTTTTCCAGCTTGGCCAGACTGGTCTTGAAGTCCACATCGTAGCCCAGCTCCTGAATGTACTGCAGCAGCAGCTCATTACGGGGCAGGCCGGATGCGCTCTCGCTGGCCATGTAGTTGTGCTCCTGCACAGGGTAGAGGTAGTCGGTGTTGTGCTCGGCATTCTCTGCAGGCCATGCAGCCTCGCTGCCGGAGGTGAAATCGCATACCCAGCCGTACTTATCTTCCAGAATGCTGCGCATGAAGTCGTGCATGGCGGCAGACTCGTTGATCCAGGTCTTGACAACGCGCTGATCGCACTTGCCGGAGGCGTAGCGGGAGATCTCGCTCAGCAGCTTTGCCTTATCGGTGGCGGGTTCGCCAGCCTCCTTAGCGGCAGCAGAATCAACAGCGCCGTACCAGTGACGGGTGTCCTGCACGTTGGCGTTCTGCTCGATAACACGGAAGTTCAGGCCGTTGGCAGCAGCATAGGCGGCAGCGAACATACCGCCGTTGCCTGCACCCACAATGAGGATGTCGGTGTCCACGGTCTCAGTGATGGCAGTCTCGTCGATATCAGGCTCTTTGCCCAGCCAGTCGTTTGCGTCGCCTGTGGGCAGCTGCACGCTGGACACCACGGCCTCACCCTTTGCCTGTGCGTAGCAGCTCTTGGCAGCCTTCATCACGGCATCGGAGGTGATGGTGGAGCCGGAAACACCGTCGATCTCGGCAGAACCAGCAGCCAGCAGCTGTTCACGCAGCTCATCGGCAGCGGCAGCGCCGAAAGAAGCGGTCTCGCCGGAGGTATCCACCACCACGTCGGTGACAGCGCTGTCGGAGAAGGTCATGGTGACCTTGACGGTGGAGGAGATGCCCTCGGCAGTGCCCTCGTAGGTGCCGGGAATGTACTGACCGGCGGCACCGGAGGCAGTGGAGCTGGAGGCGGAATTGCAGGCGGCCAGAGCACCGGCAGTGACACCGCTCATGGCGGCGGCAGCGGCGATCTTCAGAAAGCCTTTGCGGGAGATCTTATTCATAGGGATGCTCTCTTTCTCTTTTCTCTTCTTATCGTGCAGCAGGGTGAAAACCACTTTGCTGAATCTTTAACAATTGTAGCGTAGAGTGACGCACTTTACAATTCAATTGTGTTATATTATAATTTAGAAAATCCTAATGTAAGAAAGCGAGGATGCGCAGATGAACCAGAGTGCACTGGAAGGATTTGTGAAGATCGTAGAGATGGACAGCTTTTCAGCAGCAGCAGAGGCACTGTATCTTTCGCAGTCAGCGCTTTCGCAGCAGATCCGCACGCTGGAGGGGCAGCTGCAGTTTGAACTGTTTCAGCATGTACCGCGCCGGGTGATCCTGACCCCGGCAGGCCGGGACTTTTACCCCAAGGCAAAGCAGCTGACGGCCTTGTATCAGGAGGCAGTGCGCCATGCCCGTGCGGTACAGCAGCAGGAAAATCCGCCGGAACGGCATCTGGTCATTGCATGGAGCCATGAGGCGATGCGGATGTTCGGGTACGACCTGTTTTCTCTGACGAACGAGCTGTGTCTGCAATACACGTCTATTATGATGCAGTGCGCCAGTCGCAGCGAGGTCTGGCGCAGTCTGAAAAAAGGGGACGCGGACCTTTCTTTCCAGCTGGAAAGTGCGGAATTTTACGCGCAGGGGTTCACTTTCATCCCGCTGCTTTATGTGCCGGAGCTGTGCATTCCCATCCACCCGCCCGCCGATATGCCGGTGGGCAGGCTGAGTCTGGAGCAGGCGCTGCAATACCGCTGGCTGCCCGTCAAAGAGATGTACCAGACCGTCTACGAGACCAGCCTGCTGCAGGAGGGGCTGGAGCGCGGAGTGAACTTTACGCCGGTGGGCGGCATCCGCAGCGCATCCTATGGGGATCCTGCGCTCAAGATGGTTCCTGCAGTCTATTACCGCAGACCGGATCTCAGCTTTGCGCGGGTGCTGGACTGGGGCAGGGGACACCGGTTCGGCATCGTGCTGGGACAAAAGCGCGAGGATCCGGTGGTAATGGCCTATGTCCGCGCTTTGCAGCAGCTGCTGCCGTCCCTCTCGGAAAAGCTGTTCGGCCTGAAGCTGGAAGCGGTGGAAGAATAAAGAAAAAAGAAAACCCTCTCAGGCGCATTCGCGCCAGCTCTCCCGAAGGGAGAGCTCTATTGCAGCTGACCGGTAACTGCTGAAAAGCTCCCCCTCTCGGGGGAGCTGGCATCGCGTAGCGATGACTGAGAGGGTAAACAAATAGCACCTGCTGCCTTCCTTTCCGAAGGCAGCAGGTGCTATTTTTGTGCTTATACTGCGATGACGGGCAGCTTACTCCACCACGTCCTCGAACTGGCTGTTGTACAGGTCGGCGTAGAAGCCGCCTGCTTCGATCAGCTGGTCGTGGGTGCCCTGCTCCACAATGTCGCCATCTCGCATCACAAGGATGAGGTCGGCGTCCCGGATGGTGGAAAGACGGTGGGCGATCACAAAGCTGGTGCGGCCCTCCATCAGGCGGTCCATGGCGGTCTGGATGCGCTGCTCGGTGCGGGTATCCACACTGCTGGTGGCCTCGTCCAAAATCAGGATGCGGTTATCTGCCAGAATGGTGCGGGCGATGGTGAGCAGCTGCTTCTGGCCCTGACTCACGTTGGAAGCGTCCTCGTTCAGCTCCATCTGGTAGCCGCCGGGCAGGGTGCGGATAAAGTGGTCGGCGTTGGCAGCCTTGGCGGCGGCAATCACTTCTTCGTCGGTAGCATCCAGACGGCCATAGCGGATGTTCTCCATGATGGTGCCCTTGAACAGCCATGTGTCCTGCAGCACCATGCCGAAGCCCTCGCGCAGAGCGCTGCGGTCAAAGTCACGCACATCGTGGCCATTCAGGGTGATGGAACCGGAATCCACATCATAGAAGCGCATGAGCAGCTTGACCATGGTAGTTTTGCCCGCGCCGGTAGGGCCGACGATAGCCACCTTCTGGCCGGGCTTGACCTCACAGCTGAAATCGCGGATGACGGTCTTGTCCGGGGTGTAGCCGAAGCGGACATGGCTGAATGTCACCTGACCGTTGATGCAGCCGGGGTCGGCCCGGCGGGCCGGGTCTGCCTGCTGATCCTCTTCCGGCTCGTTCAGAAACTCGAACACCCGCTCAGCGGCAGCGGCCATGCTCTGCAGCATGTTGGACACCTGAGAAAGCTGCTGGATGGGCTGGGTGAAGTTCTTGACGTACTGGATGAAGGCCTGAATGTCACCGATGGTAATGGTGCCGTTTGCCGCAAAAATGCTGCCCACGATGGCCACTGCCACGTAGCCCAGATTGCCCACAAAGTTCATAATGGGCATCATCAGGCCGGAGAGAAACTGGCTCTTCCATGCGGATTCGTACAGCTTATCGTTGGCGGCGTTGAAGTCGTTCAGCACCACGGCCTCACGGTTGAAGGCTTTGACCACGTTGTGGCCGGAGTAGACTTCTTCCACCTGACCGTTCACAACGCCCAGAATGGCCTGCTGTGCCTTGAAGTATTTTTGGCTGAACCGAACTACGATGAGCACCAGCACCAGCGAGACGGGCAGGATCAGCAGGGCGATCAGGGTCATCTTCGGGCTGATGGACAGCATCATGACCAGCACGCCGATCATGGTGGTCACACTGGTGATGAGCTGGGTGATGCTCTGGTTCAGGCTCTGGCCCAGCGTGTCCACATCGTTGGTGATGCGGGACAGCACCTCGCCCACGGTGCGCTTTTCAAAGTAGGCAAGGGGCAGGCGGTTGATCTTTTCGCTGATCTGCTTGCGGAAGTCGTAGCAGACTTTCTGGGAAAGGCCGGTCATGAGCCAGCCCTGAATAAAGCTGAAGGCGCTGCTCAGCAGGTACATGCCCAGCAAAAACAGCAGGATGCGGCCGATATACACAAAGTCGATGCTGCCGGTGCCGCGCAGCTTGGCGATCCAGCCGGTGGCAAGAGCCGTGGTGGCCTTTGCCAGCACCTTAGGGCCTGCAATATTGAAGATGGTAGAAAGAATGGCAAATACAATGGCGGTAACGAGCGAAAGGCGGTAGCGGCCAAGGTTGCGCACAAGCTGCAGCAGGGTGCCCTTGAAGTCCTTGGCGCGTTCGGTCGTCATGCGTCCGGGTCTTGGCATATCACTCACCCTCCTTTTCGGTATTCAGAGATTTGAGGTCCAGCTCCTTCTGGCTCAGCTGGCTGCGGGCGATCTCCTGATACTCCGGGCAGGAAGCCATCAGCTGGGCATGGGTGCCCTTGCCCACCAGGCGGCCTTCGTCCAGCACCAGGATCTGGTTTGCGTGCAGCACAGTGGAGATGCGCTGTGCCACAATGATAACGGTAGCGTTATCGGTCTGGGCTTTCAGTGCACGGCGCAGGGCAACATCGGTCTTAAAGTCGAGGGCAGAAAAGCTGTCGTCGAACAGATAAATTTTGGGGTCCTTGGCAATGGCGCGTGCAATGGAAAGGCGCTGCTTCTGGCCGCCGGACACATTGGAGCCGCCCTGTGCAATGGGGCTTTGGTAGCCCTGCGGTTTTGCGTCGATGAACTCGGTGGCCTGCGCAATGGCAGCGGCCTTTTTCACATCGGCATCGGTGATGTGCTCCCCGCCGAACTTCAGGTTCGAGTCGATGGTGCCGCTGAACAGCACGCCCTTCTGGGGTACATAGCCCAGCAGGTCGTGCAGCTGTGCCTGCGGCATATTGCGCACATCGATGCCGTCCACGGTCACGCTGCCGCCGGTGACATCATAAAAGCGGGGGATGAGGTTGAGCAGGGTGGATTTGCCGCAGCCGGTAGAGCCGATGATGGCGGTGGTCTCGCCGGGCTTTGCGGTAAAGCTGATGTGCTCCAGCGCATCGCTGTCCGCACCCGGGAAGCGGAAGCTCACATCGTGGAACTCTACCTCACCCTGCCAGTTTTCGTGCTCCTGCGCGGGCTTTGCAGCAGCTTCGTCCGGGTCGTTGATGGTGGCCCTGGTGCGGATCACCTCGTCGATGCGCTCCGCAGCCACACCGGCGCGGGGCAGCATGACGGCCACCATGGCCAGCATCAGGAAGGACATGACGATCTGCATGGTGTAGGTGATGAATGCAATCATCTCGCCCACCTGCATGGTGCCGTTGTCCATGGCCTTGCCGCCGAACCAGACGATCAGCAGGCTGGTGCCGTTCATGATGAGGGTCATAAAGGGCATCATGGCAACCATGGCATGGTTGGTGAACAGCTGGGTGCTCATCAGGTCTTTGTTGGCCTTGTCGAAGCGCTCCTCCTCAAACTTTTCACGGCTGAAGGCACGCACCGGCATGATGCCGGTCAGAATCTCGCGGCTGACGAGGTTCAACCGGTCCACCAGCTTCTGCATGATCTTGAACTTGGGCATGGCCACACTCATCAGGAAGAGGATGAGCAGCAGCAGAACGGCCACATCCAGCACGATGATCCAGGAAAGGCCGGTGCTGCTGTTCAGCACATGCAGCACGCCGCCAATGCCCAGAATGGGCGCATAGGCCACCATGCGCAGCAGCATGACGCAGACGAACTGCACCTGCTGGATGTCGTTGGTGGTGCGGGTGATGAGAGATGCGGTGGAAAAATTCTCGATCTCTGCATTGGAGAACCCGATGACGCTGGCAAAGGTCTCACGGCGCAGGTCGCGGCCAATGGCGGCGGACACACGGGAGGCGAGGAAGCCCACCGCAATGGACACAGCCACCATCAGCAAAGTCAGGCCCAGCATCTGGCCGCCTACGCGGTAAAGGTAGCGCATCTGCACATCGTGGGCAATGCCCTGCGCCTCGTATTCCAGCTGCACCAGCAGCATGGACTGGCTTTTGAGGTTCTCTATCAGGGTATCATCCAGACTGGCAAAAGCACCGGCCAGCTGCTGCTGGACAGCTTCGCGGGTGAAGCCGGGCATCTGGCTCATAGCGGCAAACTGGGCGCATACGGTGTCCAGATCTTCGGCAGTGGGGGTGACGGTCTCGCTATCCGTGGTGGTGCTCTCAGAGGATGCCGCCTGCATGTCAGCAAGACCGGTCATGCCCATGGTGTCCTGCCCGGCGGGGGCGTTCGCTGCCTGCGCGGCGGCCATATACAGCACGATGTCCGGCGTGGTGACGGCATCCTCCAGCGCGGTGCGCTCGTCATCGGTCAGGTCGGTGCGCAGCTTCAGCACGCCGTCGTCCTGAAGATAATACCCGTAGGCGTTCTGGAGCGCATCGGCGTCCTCTTCGCTCATCAAAAGCGTGAGGGCGTCCAGCGTGCTCTGGCGTATCGTTTCCGGCAGGGGGCTTTCAATGCCGCCCTGCTGGATGCCGGTGTCCACGATCCTGCTGGTGTAGTCCGGCAGCGAAAGATCGCAGTACGCCTGCACGAACAGCAGCGCGAACACCACAAGACAGACGGCCCAGTGCCGGGCCAGCTGCTTGAAAATTTTCGTCATAGTTCGGTTCTCCCTTCGTTGTTTTTTGCTTCACGGGAAGCGTTTTCCGCAAGAATGGCATCCATCAGTGCGCCGCGCAAAGTATTCATCTGCTGCACCTGCTCCGGTGTCAGCCGGGCCATCACGCAGGCAAAATAATCGCTGAGTGCATCCTCACACCGGGCACAGGCGGCGTAGCCCTCCGGCGTGATGCGCACCAGCGTTTTGCGCCGGTCAGCCGGGTCCGCTTCGCGCAGAACAAGGCCGTCCTGTTCCAGCTGGCGCAGGCTGCGGCTGATGGCTGGCAGCGGCTGGTGTGCCTCCCGGGCAAAATCGGAAACATACACCGCTCCGTTCTGCCCGCGGGTACTGATCGTGTGAGCCAGACCCTCCAGCATGGGAAAGTGGCACTTGGGACAGCCCCGCAGAGCCGCCTTCATGCCGGCCCGGGACGCCTTGCTCAGCCGTCCGAAAAAATGGCACAGGCCGTGAAAGCTCGCCGCGGCTTCGGTCTCGTTCAACATTTTATCCCTCCTCATTGCAAAATGCTTAACAGCTGTTAACTATTAACGCCTGACAATAATATTCCTCCGGCACCCAGAATGCAAGGGCAGTTTAGGATAATTTTAAAAAAGTTCACAAAAAGGGGAGAACGGCAGAAAGCCTGAACCGCCCGGCAGCTGCATAAATAGAATAAGAAACGTTTCTGCGGGAGGGGCGGCGGCAGTGGAACAGAACCTGACAAGAATTTTTACACTTTTTGGCGGCTTGGCACTGTTTTTATACGGCATGGATGCGCTCAGCCACAGTCTGGAAACAGCGGCAGGCAGCCGCCTGAAAAGCCTGCTGGCCGCTGTGACCGGCAGCCCGGTGCGGGGCGTGCTGGCGGGGGCTGCGGTCACGGCGGTGCTGCAAAGCAGCTCGGCAGTCACGGTGATGGTGCTGGGCTTTGTAAGTGCGGGCCTGCTGACCCTGCGGCAGGCGGTCCCGGTGATCTTTGGCTGCAACATCGGAACCACCATTACCGCACAGCTGCTGGCCTTCCGGCTGGAAGATGTGCGCGGCCTTGTGCTGCTGGCCGGGCTGCTGCTCTGCTTTGCCTGTGCAGGGCAGAAGGCCCGGGCCATTGGCCGGGCGGTGTTCGCCTTTGGCCTGCTGTTCGAGGGCATTGCCGATATGGGCACTGCCATGGAACCGCTGGCGCAAAGCCCGGTGTTTGTGCACTGGCTGGGTCGGGTGCGGCAGCACCCATGGCTGGGGCTGCTGGCGGGGCTTGGCATGACCCTGACAGTGCAGAGCAGCTCGGCTACCATTGCCCTGCTGCAGAACTTTGCAGCCCGCCCCGGGCTGGACGGCAGCAGTCTGTTGGGTCTTGCGGGTGCGCTGCCGGTGCTGTTGGGCGATAACATCGGCACCACCATCACGGCAGTGCTGGCATCCTTGAGCGCAAGCCGGGACGCAAAGCGGGTGGCTGCGGCCCATGCAGTGTTCAATCTGACCGGCGCGGCGGTGTTCTGCGCCGGTCTGCCGTTGTATGTGCGGCTGACGGCTGCACTTTCGCCCAAAGGGCCGGAGCTTGCCGTGATCGCCCGGCAGATCGCGAATGCGCACACCTTGTTCAATGTGATGTGCACGCTGGTGTGGCTGCCGCTGACCCCGCTGATGGTACGGTTTGTGTGCCGCCTTGTGCCGGACCGGGCAGTGCGGTAAGTTTTTACTGGACAAACATACCAATTGCGCATATACTGAAAGGGATGAAACCTACCGCGGAACAAAAAGGAAACATTGCTATGCGACAGAAAATCGGAAGAGTGTGTATGGTGCTGGGCGCGCTGCTGATCCTTGCTGCAGCAGCCCTGCTGGCCTATAACAAGTGGGATGCATCCCGTGCAGACAAGGCCTCGCAGGAGGTGCTGGGCGAGCTGGAGCAGACCCTGAACGCTTCCATTGAGGAAAAGGCAAAATCGGATACCGTGGCGCTGCAGCCGGAGCTGGACCCCACGCAGGAAATGACCGTGACCGAACTGAACGGCTGGGATTACATCGGCTATCTGTCCATTCCATCCATCGGGCTGGAACTGCCGGTGATGAGCCAGTGGAGCTATGCGGGCCTGAAAATCGCACCGGGCCGTTACTCCGGTTCCACCTATGCAGATAACATGGTGGTCTGCGCCCACAACTATGCAAAGCATTTCAGCCCCATCAAGTGGCTGACCGAGGGCGCGCAGGTCTATTTTACGGATATGGACGGTATGCGCTGGACCTACGAGGTCTCCTATGTGGAAAACCTGCAGCCCACGCAAATTGAGGAAATGACCGAAAAGACGGAGGAGTCCGATGAATGGGATCTGACCCTCTTTACCTGTACCACCGGCGGCAGCGCCCGGTGCGCTGTGCGGTGCGTGCGGACGGGCTACCCGGCGCTCACAACGGAGACCGCAGAATAAGATGCAAAAAATCCCCTGTGCGTTGGCACAGGGGATTTTTCATATCCGGTATTCAGTGGGCGGTGCCCACCTTCACAGGGGATTACTTGCTCTGAATGTACTCGTCAATGGCCTTTGCAGCAGCCTTGCCTGCGCCCATGGCCTTGATGACGGTGGCTGCGCCGGTCACGGCATCGCCGCCGGCGTACACACCATCGCGGCTGGTCTTGCCGTCGTCGCCGTCGGTGACGATGCAGCCGTGCTTGTTGGTTTCCAGACCCGGGGTGGTGGAGCGGATCAGCGGGTTGGGGCTGGTGCCCAGACTCATAATGACCGTGTCCACATCCAGCTCGAACTCGCTGCCCTTCTTTTCGATGGGGCGGCGGCGGCCGGAAGCATCCGGCTCGCCCAGCTCCATCTCAATGCAGGTGATGGACTTGACAAAGCCCTCGTCGTTGGCGTGGATCTCCACAGGGTTGCACAGGGTCTTGAAGATGATGCCCTCTTCCTCGGCGTGCTCCACCTCTTCCTTACGGGCGGGCAGCTCAGCCATGCCGCGGCGGTAGACGATGTACACGGTCTCGGCACCCAGACGCAGGGCGCTGCGGGCAGCGTCCATAGCCACGTTGCCGCCGCCCACAACGGCGACCTTTTTGCCGGTGCGGATGGGGGTCTTGCTGGTGGGCAGATAAGCCTTCATCAGGTTGGAGCGGGTCAGGAACTCGTTGGCAGAGTAGACGCCCTTCAGGCTCTCGCCGGGGATGCCCATGAAGCGGGGCAGACCGGCACCGGAGCCTACGAACACGGCCTCGTAGCCGTACTCGTCCATCAGCTCGTCGATGGTGAGCACCTTGCCAATGACCATATTGCACTCAAAATCAACGCCCATCTTCTTCAGGCCGTCGATCTCCTGCTGCACGATGGCCTTGGGCAGACGGAACTCAGGGATGCCGTACATCAGCACGCCGCCGGCCACATGCAGGGCCTCGTAAACGGTGACCTTGTAGCCAAGCTTTGCCAGATCGCCTGCGGCGGTCAGGCCGGCAGGGCCTGCGCCGATGATGGCCACCTTGTGGCCGTTCCATTCGGGCACGATGGGGGCGGTGTGCACATTCTCACGGTGCCAGTCGGCAACAAAGCGCTCCAGGCGGCCGATGCCCACCGGCTCGTTCTTGATGCCGCGGGTGCACTTGCCCTCGCACTGACTCTCCTGCGGGCATACACGGCCGCAGACAGCGGGCAGGGAAGAGGAACGGTTAATCACCTGATAAGCGGCTTCAAAGTCGCCCTCGGCCACATGGCCGATGAACTCGGGGATATCGATGCCCACAGGGCAGCCGGTCTGGCAGGGTTTGTTCTTGCAGTGCACGCAGCGCTTTGCTTCGTTCACGGCCATTTCTTCGGTGTAGCCAAGTGCAACTTCCTTAAAGTTCTTGTTGCGCACATTGGGGTCCTGCGTGGGCATGGGGCACTTCTTCGGGTCCATATTGAAAGCCATCTTATTTTACCTCCTGATTGAGCAGATTGCATGCCGCTTCACGGGCGTGTGCCTCAAACGGGCGGTACATGGTGCCGCGGGCCATTGCCTCATCAAAATCCACCAGATCGCCGTCAAAGTCGGGGCCGTCCACGCAGGCGAACTTGGTCTCGCCGCCAACGGTCAGGCGGCAGCCGCCGCACATGCCGGTGCCGTCGATCATGATGGGGTTCATGGAAACGATGCTCTTCAGGCCATGCTTCTGGCAGGTCTTGACCACGAACTTCATCATGATCAGCGGGCCAATGGTGATGACCAGATCGTACTGGTTGCCGGCGGCCACCAGCTCGTCCAGTGCAGCGGTAACAACACCCTTGGTGCCATAGCTGCCGTCGTCGGTCATAATGCGCAGTTCGTCGCTGCAGGCTTTGAACTCGTCCTCAAGGATCAGCAGGTCCTTATTGCGGAAGCCCACCACGCTGTGCACCACACAGCCCTGCTCGTGCAGTTCACGGGCAATGGGCAGAGCGATGGCGCAGCCTACGCCGCCGCCCACGACACATACCTTCTTCAGGCCTTCCACCTCGGTGGCGCGGCCCAGCGGGCCTACAAAGTCGTGGACACTCTGGCCCACCTGCAGGCTGTTCAGCTCCATCGTGGTACCGCCCACGATCTGGAAAATGATATCCACAGTGCCCTTTTCGCGGTCGTAACCGGCCACGGTCAGGGGGATGCGCTCGCTGTCCTCAAACGGGCGCACAATGATAAACTGGCCCGGCTTTGCCTTTTTGGCGATCAGCGGGGCTTCAATGACCATCTTCGTCACGGTGGGATTCAGCGCGACTTTTTCAGTGATCTTATACATTGTGTTTGCTCCTTTATGCTGGCTTTTCCTATTTCTGCGCACGAAAACGCGCCTGTATGCCCTCGGCGGCATAACAGACGCAGCTCTTACAGGCGACAAAATGACACTTTCCATTATAATAGTTTACAAAAGGGAAAGCAAATCAATTTTCTTCGTGTATGTCGTGGCAAACTTGAATGATAACACAGGTAAAGCCCGCAAAAGTGAAGTCTTTTGAATACAGACAGGTGGGTTTCCAACTTTTTTGCAGAAAATGCAAATTTGTGGTTGACAATTGCCGGGCGGTACGGTATAATAATCAGCGTCGCCGGTAAACAGCCCGGCACAAACACATGGAATGTGCGGCCGTAGCTCATCTGGTAGAGCGCCACCTTGCCAAGGTGGAGGTAGCGAGTTCGAGCCTCGTCGGCCGCTCCATTTTGTGGAAGTTTAGCTCAGCTGGGAGAGCATCTGCCTTACAAGCAGAGGGTCAGCGGTTCGAGCCCGTTAACTTCCACCATTTGGCCCGGTAGCTCAGTTGGTTAGAGCACCAGCCTGTCACGCTGGGGGTCGTCGGTTCGAGCCCGATCCGGGTCGCTTCGTCGAAAGTCCTGCAGTTCATCGGGCGGTCTTGCAAGCAAGACTGCCGTGATGAACGCCAGACTTTCTCCTCTTCCCCACAAAATCTTGCTTCGCAAGCTTTCGCGGGGGCCCCGAAATTCGCGAGAATCGCTCGGGAGGGTGCAGGGATAATTGCACCGCTTATGCCTCTGTAGCTCAGTCGGTAGAGCAGGGGACTGAAAATCCCCGTGTCATTGGTTCGATTCCGATCGGAGGCACCAGCTAAGGAAATCCAGCAGGGTTTCCAATATGCGGCCGTAGCTCATCTGGTAGAGCGCCACCTTGCCAAGGTGGAGGTAGCGAGTTCGAGCCTCGTCGGCCGCTCCAATACGAAGCCATCGTTGATGCAGAAATGCAAAAACGATGGCTTTTTTGTTGTTCCCCGTTACGGCTCCTTCCTGCGAAAAAAGAAAAACCGGAAAATCCGCAGATTTTTCGGCTTTTGCAAATATGAAAATAATGATTCCGCTGATATTGTCGGAGCGCAATCCGTACGCGGAGACAATTTTAAATCGTTTCTTACAGGATCACATTTTTAATGAGCAGCGAAATGCTGCCGTCGTCGCTGTGCAGAAATTCCACCTCGTTGTCCGAGTTGAGCAGTTCGGTGGGAATCTTCACCTCAATGCCGTTGGCGGTGTGGATGCTGCGGCTCTCCATGCGGCGGATGCGCGCAGGGGTCACGGTCACGGGCTGCTCAGGCGCTTCCAGCACATCACTCTTTTCCACATAATCATCAAAGGGCACGGCGGCAAGGGGATATTCCTCTTCCAACTGCTGACGCACCTGCTGGATGGATACCTGATTGTCGTTGTCTGCGGCCTGATTGGCGATCAGCATCGCGACCTGAGCCTCTACGTGGGGCTGATCTGCGTAGTTTTCCTGCACGGCCTGCACGGCGGCTTCCTGAATGGCCTGCAGCTTTTTCTTTTCCGGCTGGGCGGTGGTGTACTGGAACACTACCGTGGAAAGGTAAAAATCCTTGTGGCCGTCGATGTCGAACTTTTTTTCCAGCAGCTTCATGGAGTAGTCGGTCAGATTGACAAGGGCACCTTCCTCCACCTTGCCGCTCTGGCTGGGCAGGCAGGCCCGCTGCTGTATGATGGAGTTCACCGGGGCACCCTCCACATTCTCGGTGTAGTGGGTGTAGCCGTTTTTGTAGTTCAACTTCAGGATGCCCAGCCACGGCTCACCATCGCGGGTAAAATCCACCACGGCAAGGTCTGCCCCCGGAATGGTGGTGTGCGCGTGCATGTAGTCGAACAGAACGCCCGCGATGCGGCAGGAGAGGTCCACAAAATCGTGGTTGTGCTCCAGCTCGTTTTTAAAGGCGGAATCCGGCAGCGGGCGGCACTGGCGGATATCGTCGCTGGCAAGCAGCTTTTCAATGTGGTACTGGAAATAGGCGGTCTTTTCGGCGGTCATTTCCATGCCGCTGCCGCTGAGTACAGGCGCATCCATGGTGGTGTCCAGCACGTGCAGAATGGCCTGATGAATGATGATCTCCATGGGAGTTACCTCGTTTTTATAAGAATCTCTTTGGCATACAGTATAGCACAGCCCGGCCCAAAAGGCGAGAGCACATCTTGTAAACCGCCTGCAGGAATGCTACAATAAGGGCAGAAAACCACGCAGGAAAGGGGACAAAAACCATGGAATTCCGTGATAAGCCAATGGAAAACCTCATCCGCCTTCAGGAAAAGGACATCTGCAAAAATGCCCGCGCGCTGCTGCTGGACGGTGAGAGCATCGTGGGTGCCTACAAGACGGTGCGCGATCAGGTGATCTTTACCACCCACCGCATCATCATGGTGGATATGCAGGGCGTTACCGGAACCCGGCAGCAGATCTTTGTGCTGCCGTACCGCAAGGTGCTGCACTTCGGGATCCAGACGGCAGGCTTTGGCGACCCGGTGCAGGCATCGCAGCTGACCGTCTGCTTTGCGGACGCACACGAGGCAAAGTTCGGCTTTATCGGCCAGCAGGAACTGTTTGCGGTCGCCAACGCCATCAGCCGGTGCATCCTGTAAATAACTCCTTTAAAACAGCAGGCTCCCCGCCCGAGACCGGACAGGGAGCCTTTTGCTGTATATGAAATAGGAGAATGGCAGAATTAGCAGCGGCTTGTTTTGCGCACCAGCTGTTCGTGCATGAATACCATGAGCACCAGCAGTGCCAGCAGGTAAAAAGGGAACAGTGCCGGAGTGATGTTGTTTGCCAGCAGGCCGAACAGCGGCGGCATGGCCAGATTGCCCAAATAGGCGCTTGCCATCTGGATGCCGATGACCGCCTGCGATCTGTCCGCGCCGAAGTGTTCCGGCGTGGAGTGAATGATGCTGGGATAGATGGGCGCACAGCCCAGCCCCACCAGAACAAGACCGCTCAGGGCAAGGATCTGCGGCCCGGGCAGCAGCAGAGCCAGCACCCCTGCGGCCAGAATGCACTGACCCATGCGGATCATCTGCGTATCGTTGAATTTCAGGGTCAAAAAGCCGCAGGCGGCGCGCCCGGCAGTGATGCCGATGTAGAACAGGCTGGCAAAGCTGGCGGCAGTGCCGGCGGCAACGCCTTTCGTCAGTGTGAGGTAGCTGCTGGCCCATAGACCGGCCGTGGTCTCCAATGCACAGTAGCAGAAGAAGCACAGCATCACCTCTCTGGCACCCGGCAGACGGAATACCTGTCCAAGGCTCAACGCCTGCGTCGAAGCAGTTTCGGTGTCGGTGCCTGCAGTACGGCTCTGCCATAGCGGCAAACTGAAAAAGAGCACTGCGCTCAGCAGGATCTGAAACAGGGCAATGTACCGGTAGCCGGATGTCCACGGCCCGCCGCCTGCCAGCACCCGGCCCATGACCATGGGGCTGATCATGGTGCCGATGCCCCACATGCAGTGCAGCCAGCTCATGTGGCGGCTTTTATAATGTAAGGCAACATAGTTGTTCAGGGCCGCGTCCACGCTGCCTGCACCCAGCCCATAGGGCACGGCCCACAGGCAGAGCATCCAGAACTGTGTGGAGACCGAAAAGCCGAACAGCGCGGCAGCTGTCATGGCCACACTGAGGGCGGTCACTTTTCCGGTACCCAGCGCACGGGTGAGCCGGTCGCTGTTCAGGCTGGAAACAATGGTGCCAAAGGAGATGATCATGGAGATCAGCCCCGCATAGGACACCGGCACACCGAGCACCGGATACATGGAGGGCCACGCCGACCCCAGCAGGGAATCCGGCAGGCCCAGACTGATGAACGAGATGTAAATGATCGGAAGCAGAAGCTGTACCATAAATCTTGAGTTCCTCCGGGAAGCGTGTTATACTTGCAATGCATCTTGTACTTTGCTGATGTAATAATATCACACATCGGAGCGGAATATTAGGATAAAAACGCCCGATTGATACAACAAAACCGGCGCGGATGCGGATGTGCACCTTGACGGAAAGGAGATGGCTGATCGTGGCATTTCAGACCGGCTGTGCAGCAGCGGGCGGGCTCAACTGCCTGCCGGATGTTGTGGCGGATGATGAGGGCAGGGAACTGGTGCAGCACGGCAGCGCACTGTTTCCTATTGCCTGCTATGAAGAGGACCTCAAAAGCTACTCGGTAGCATGGCATTGGCATGAAGAGTTTGAATACATCCTTGCCGTAAAAGGCCCGCTGGCGGTGGACGTGAGCAAAGCCCGGCTGGTTTTGCAGACCGGGCAGGGCGTGTTTGTCAATTCCGGAGTGTTCCATGCGGTGGAGCAGGCTGAGACCGGGGATGCCCTGCTGCATTCCGGGGTATTCCATCCGCGCCTGATCGGCGGCATGGATACCATCTTTTGGCAAAAGCTCGTACACCCGCTGCTTCAGCCGGGAGCACCGGCGTTCTTTCTGCTGGACGAGGCAGACGACGGGCAGAAGGCCGTGCTCTGCCATTTGCGGGAAGTCTGGGACGCAGTGGCCCAAGAGGTCTTTGACTATGAGAATCAGGCGCGGTACCATCTTTCGGCGGCGGTGCATCTGCTGGGAATGCAGTGCGAGGGTGGAAAAACAAAGGTCTCTCAGCAGGAGCAGATCGCGGCCCAGCGCATGAAACAGATGCTGCGTTTTGTGGAAGAGCATTATGCTGAGGAACTGAACGTGGAGCGCATTTCCGACTGCGTGGCCCTGAGTGAGAGCGCCTGCCTGCGCAGCTTCCGGCAGCTGCTGGGGATCACACCCATCCAGTATGTCAAGCAGTACCGCATTGAAAAGGCCGCCGAGCTGCTGCTTTCCACCAGCATGAAGATCGGCGAGATCGGTGCCGACTGCGGCTTTTCGGATACCAGCTACTTTACAAAGACCTTCCGGGAGATCAAGCACTGCACGCCCAGAGAGTACCGTCAGAAGTTTGCAGGAAGAGAGCAATCTCTTTCAAGGCGGGACGGCGGCAGAGCCAGTGCACCGGCTGAAACAGCGTTATAAAAAGGAGAATCGGAAACAATGCAGCGTAGTTTGACCAAAGGCCCCATCACCGGCAGCATTTTGCTGTTTGCTCTGCCGCTGATGCTGGCCTATCTGCTTTCGGCTACGCCGCTGGGCGTTACCGGCATCTGGCTCAGCGTGCCCATCGGCTGGGCGCTGGCAGATGCCATTGGCATTGGGTACTATTTAAAAAAGAAGCGGTGACAGCAGGGGGGAAAAGAAGATGGTCGACCATATCAGGATCCGCGGCGCGCGGGTGCACAACCTGAAAAACGTGAATGTGGATGTGCCGCTGGGCAAAATCGTGGGTGTGGCGGGTGTGTCCGGTTCGGGCAAGTCCAGCCTTGCGCTGGGCGTGCTTTACGCCGAAGGCTCCCGCCGGTATCTGGACGCACTTTCCACCTATACGCGCCGCCGCATGACGCAGGCGGCAAAGGCATCGGTGGACGAAGTGCTGTATGTTCCGGCTGCACTGGCACTGCATCAGCGGCCCGCTGTGCCGGGCATCCGCAGCACCTTTGGTACCGGCACGGAACTGCTGAACAGTCTGCGCCTGATGTTCTCCCGTCTTTCCAGCTATCCCTGCCCGCAGTGCGGCCACTGGCTGGAACCCAGCCTTGCCGTGGCGGCAGAAAAGCCGCTGCTCTGCCCGCAGTGCGGTGCCAGCGTGCGCGCGCTTTCCGCTGAAGAATTTGCCTTCAACAGTCAGGGTGCCTGCCGCACCTGCAGCGGTACCGGCATGGTGATGACCGTGGACGAGAGCACCCTTGTGCCGGACGATTCTCTTACGATCGACGAAGGTGCCGTGGCCCCGTGGAAGAGCCTGATGTGGTCGCTGATGGTGGATATCTGCCGGGAGATGGGCGTGCGCACCGATGTGCCCTTCCGCGACCTGACCGACCGGGAAAAGGATATCGTTTTCCATGGCCCGGCGGAGAAAAAGCGCATTTTTTATCATAACAAAAATTCCAATCAGGCCGGGGAGCTGGATTTTACCTATTTCAATGCCACCTATACCGTGGAGAACGCCCTCTCCAAGGTCAAGGATGAAAAGGGCATGAAGCGGGTGGAAAAGTTCCTGCGGCAAGGCATCTGCCCGGACTGCGGCGGCACCCGGCTGTGTAATGCGGCTCGTACCCCAAAGCTGCGGGGCATCACGCTGGACAAGGCTTGTCAGATGACTCTTGTGCAGCTTACCGATTGGGTGGCGGGTGTGCCGGACAGTCTGCCGGAAGAGATGCGGCCCATGGCCCGCAATATCTGCGAATCCTTCCAGACGGCAGCGGCACGGCTGCTCTCGCTGGGCCTTGGCTACCTGACGCTGGACCGCTCCGCTTCCACTCTTTCCACCGGTGAGCGCCAGCGGATGCAGCTGGCCCGTGCAGTGCGCAACCGTACCACCGGTGTGCTCTATGTGCTGGACGAACCGTCTATCGGCCTGCATCCTTCTAACATTGAAGGCCTGACCGATGTGATGCACGACCTTGTGGCCGACGGCAACTCGGTGGTGCTGGTGGATCACGATACCCAAATTTTAAAGGAAGCTGACTGGCTGATCGAGATGGGGCCGGAAGCCGGTGCAAAGGGTGGACATGTGATCGCGCAGGGCAGCATTCCGAAAATTGAACAGAACGCGGCTTCTCAGATCGGCCCGTTTCTTGCAGGCAGGGCGGGGGTGAACGCCCGGCCGCATGTGCCGGAAAATGAGCTGTTTGCACAGGGCCGCATCCATCTGGAAACCTCGGCCATCCATACTGTGAAGCCGCTGGAACTGGAACTGCCCAAGGGGCGGCTGACCGTGGTTACGGGTGTGTCCGGCAGCGGCAAGACCACCCTGATTTTGGAAAGCCTGGTCCCGGCCTTGCAGGCAAAGGTGAACGGCACAGCCCTGCCAGCGCATGTGAAAAGCGTGGAGGCCGAGGAAATCGCGCAGGTGAAGCTGATCGATGCAACGCCCATCGGCATCAATGTGCGCTCCACCGTGGCCACCTATGCCAATGTGCACGATGAGCTGCGCAAGCTGTTTGCCAAAACGCAGGATGCCAAAGACCACGGCTATAAGGCGGGCGATTTTTCCTACAACACCGGTAAGCTGCGGTGCCCCACCTGTGACGGCACCGGCGTCATCAGTTTGGATGTGCAGTTTTTGCCGGACGTAGAAGTGCCCTGCCCGGACTGCGGCGGTTCGCGTTACAGCCGGGAAGCGGCGGCAGTGAAGCTGCCCACGGCGAACGGCGAACCAGCCTCCATGGCCGACCTGATGGACATGGATGTGTCCACTGCATTGGAAGCCTGTGCGGACTGCAAGCTTGTGCGCCAGCGCCTGCAGGTACTGAAAGAATTGGGCCTTGGCTACCTGACCCTTGGCGAGGAGACACCCAGCCTTTCCGGCGGCGAAGCCCAGCGGCTGAAGCTTGCCAGCGAGATGGGCAAGGGGCAGGCAGACAGTGTGTTCGTGTTCGATGAACCCACCATCGGCCTGCATCCGCTGGATGTACAGACCCTGCTGGGCGTGTTCCAGAAGCTGATCGGGAACGGTGCCACCGTGGTGGTCATTGAGCATGATCTGGATGTGATCCGCAATGCGGATTACCTTGTGGATATGGGGCCGGGCGGCGGCGATGCCGGCGGACGCATCGTGGCGGCAGGTACGCCGGAACAGGTAAGACAGAACCCGGAGAGCATCACCGGGCGGTATATCTGATAGAAAAAGCAACGCCCGCCGGGGAGACCCGGCGGGCGTTCTCTGTACGGCGATAAAACTTACCGCTTGATATCGTAGTTCATGTTCATCAGGTTGCGGATAGTGCTCACATCATCGGTGATGTTGGCATCGCCGTGGATGGTGTGCTTGATGGCACTGCTTGCCACCGCAAAGTTGATCATATCCATGGCTCTGTAGTTGTGCAGCATGGCGTAGATCAGGCCGCTGGCAAAGGCATCGCCGCCGCCCACGCGGTCAAGGATATTAAAGGTGAACAGCTTGCTCTCGAAGGTGTGGCCATCGTACCACATGAAGGCCTTCAGGCTGTTCTCGCTGCCGCTGTGCGCATAACGCACATGGCGGGCAATGCACTTGAGGTTGGGATACCGCTCGATGAAGTGCTGGAAAATCTCGTCCTGCTGCTCATAGCTGGGCTGCAGAGGCACGCCGTCCTTCCAGTCGCCCTTGGAGTGGTCGCTCTCATCCTTCCACAGGTGGTACGGCTCAATGCCAAGCAGCACATCCACATAGGGCAGGCACTCGGTGCAGAAATCGCGGGCTTCTTCCCAGCTCCACAGGGTGGAGCGGAAATTGCCGTCGAAGCTGACGGTCAGGCCCTTGTTTTTGGCGACCTTGAGCATATCCAGAATGAGGGTGCGGCAGTTGGGTGCCAGTGCCGGGGTGATGCCGCTCAGGTGCAGCCAGTCGTAGCCGTCCAGCAAAGCATCCAGATCCACCTGCGAGAAATCGTACTCGGTAATGGCACTGTGCTTGCGGTCATAGATGACCTTGGACGGGCGGATGCCGTAGCCGGTCTCCAGATAATAAGTACCCAGACGGTTGGAAGGAGTCTCGTTCGGCTCGGTCAGGATCATAGGGGTGCAGTGCACGTCGTTGGAACGCAGCCAGCGCACGGCGCTCTTGCCCAGACTGTTGTTGGGCACCACGCTGAAGAAGGTGCTGTCCACACCAAGGTTAGCCAGTGCCAGTGCAATGTTGGCCTCGCTGCCGCCGTAGCTGGCCTCAAAGCCGGATGCCATACGGATCTTCTCGTAGTTCGGCGGGGTCAGGCGCAGCATGATCTCACCGCAGGTGATGAATTTCTGGCCGGTGGTATCGTTGCCAAGGATCGGGTTGAAATGTTCCATAACGCTCCTCCTGATATTTACAGCTCATCAGAGTTCTGTTAACACATCGTTGTATCCATTATAATCCGGCTCGGATGGGATTGCAAGCATTTCCGCGGGGATGCAAGAGAAAATAATCAGCCTTTTTTGGGAGATTTGACGAATTCATACCCCTGTCAAATCGAAAGAAGGCGTATACTCTTCCTTTGCGCTGCTCTTCTGCTGCATGTAGCCCTGCGCCAGTCCCTTGTCCATGGCATAGTTGACCACCCGGCGGTATTCATAGGTGGTAATGCGCCGTCCGATGCCGTGCTCTGCGGCTTTGTAAAACGGTGTGTACTGGCTCATGACGCTGGGGATGAAGCATCCGGGGTCTGCATCGTTCCACGCGGCCATCTGGTCAAGCACCGCAAAGCTGTCGTCAACATGGCCGGGCAGGGCAAGGTGCCGCAGAATGACCCCCTTTTGCAGGATGCCCTCTGCATTGAACACCGGGTGCCCGGCCTGTGCCATCATGGCTTCAATGGCGGGCTTTGCCTGCGCAAAATAGTCCGGTGCAGAGGAAAGCTCTGTCGAGAGGGCGGAGGAGACGTATTTCAGGTCGGCCAGCCAGATGTCGATGTATCCGCGCCATGCTTCCACGCTTTCCACCGTTTCGTAGCCGCCGGTGTTGCATACGATGGGCAGATGCAGGCCCTTAGCCCGGGCAATATCCAGCGCGGCAATGATCCAGGGCCGCCACTGGCCGGGTGTGACCAGATTGATGTTGTTGGCACCCTGCTCCTGCAGATTCAGGAAAATCTCTGCCAGATGTTCCACGCTGATCTCCTTGCCAAGGCCCTCGGCGCTGATGGGATAGTTCTGGCAGAAGCAGCATTTGAGGGTGCAGCCGGAAAAGAACACCGTGCCGCTGCCCTTTGTGCCGCTGATGCATGGCTCCTCCCAGTAGTGCAGGGCAGCGCGGGCAGCTTTTAAGGTGCCGCCCGCGCCGCAGAAACCGGTGCGTCCGGCAGCACGGTCGGCCCCGCACCGGCGCGGGCAGAGGGTGCAGGAAGAGGGAACGGAGACGAAATCGCTTTTCGGCATAATATCCAAAGTCCTTTGCTGAAAGTTTGTCAGCCCCAGTATACCACTTTTCGCCCCGGACGTGCTATACTATAAGATAAGGAAAAAATAATACATATGGAAAGCAACATCTTTGCAAGGTCCGTGTGGCGGACTGCGGCGGAGAGAACGTTGTGATGGAGGAGACCATGCGCACCGAAACCGATGAGATCCGCGATAATCTCAAGTACCTGACCCTGCTCTCGCGGGATTATCCTTCGCAGGCGGCGGCAGCCAGCGAGATCATCAGCACGCAGGCACTGCTCAAGCTGCCCAAGGGTACCGAGCACTTCATGAGCGACCTGCACGGCGAGAATGAAGCTTTTGTGCATATTCTGAATTCCGCTTCCGGTGTCATTCGCGAAAAAGTGGATCAGGTGCTGGGCGATACCGTGCCGAAGCATACCCGCGCCGAGCTGGCAACGCTGATCTATTACCCCAACGAAAAGCTGCCCCAGCTCAAGGCACGCTGTACCAGCGAGGAAGCGCTGGATCAGTGGTACACCGAAACGCTGCTGAGGCTCATTGATATCTGCCGTCTGGTGTCCTCCAAGCATACCCGCGACCATGTGCGCAGATGCCTGCCTGCCAGCTGCGGCTACATTCTGGACGAGCTGCTCCACGCCCATTTTGAGGATCACGACAAGGATCTGTACTACGGCCAGATCGTGGGCAGCATCATTGAAAATGGCCGCGCCGACCGCTTTATCGTGCGGCTGTGCGAGCTGATCAAGCATCTGGCAGTGGACAAGCTGCACATCGTGGGCGACCTGTTCGACCGCGGCCCACGCCCGGATATCATCCTCGATCTGCTCATGCGCCACCACAATGTGGATATCCAGTGGGGCAACCACGATGTAGTATGGATGGGTGCCGCTGCGGGCAGCCCCATCTGCATCTGCACGGTGCTCAAGACCACGCTGGCTTATCATAACCACGGAATGCTGGAGGACTGCTACGGCATCAACCTGCGCCATCTGCAACGCATGGCCGAGCAGTTCTACGGCAATGATGATCTTTCCATCTGGATGCCTCATACCGATGCGGCCCGCGGCCCCTACACCAGGGGAATGCTGCACCGCTGTGCCGTGATGCACAAGGCCATCAGCATTCTGATGTTCAAGCTGGAGTGCCATGTCATCGACCGCAACCCGGACTTCCAGATGCAGGAGCGAGATTATCTGCGCCGCATCGACTGGGAAAAGCACACGGTAAAGATCGGCGAAAAGGAGTATCCGCTGCGGGATACCTCGTTCCCCACGGTGGACCCCGCCGACCCGGCCGCACTGCACCCGGATGAACAGCTGGTGCTGCGCAAGCTGGTGCAGTCCTTCCGCCAGAGCGAAAAACTGCAGCAGCATGTGGAATTTCTCTATGCAAAGGGCAGCGTGTACCACATTGAGAACGGCAACCTGCTCTACCATGGCGCTGTGCCCATGACCAGCCGCGGCACCTTTGCCATGGAGCGCTTTGAGGGCCGCTACTACTCCGGCCGCGCACTGATGGACTACTGCGATGCCCGCGCCCGCCGGGGCTACTATGCACCGGAAGGCAGCGCTGCCCGCCAGAGCGGACAGGATTTTTTGTGGTATCTGTGGTGCGGCAAGCTTTCGCCGCTGTTTGGCCGCAGTGCCATGACCACCTTCGAGCGGCTCTATGTAGAGGACGCTTCCACCCACACCGAGGTGAAGGACCCCTATTATACATGGTATAACGATGAGGCCGTCTGCCGCCGCATTCTGGCCGAGTTTGGCCTGCCCGGTGCCAGCCACATCGTCAACGGCCACGTGCCGGTGCGGGAAAAGAACGGCGAAAGCCCCATCAAGGGCGGCGGACGGCTGGTGGTGATCGACGGCGGTTTCTGCCGTGCCTACCACGAAAAGACCGGCATTGCGGGCTATACGCTGGTGTATTCCAGCCGCACCATGTCCCTGCGCACCCATCAGCCCTTTGAAAGTGCCGAGAAAGCGGTGAAGGATAATCTGGATATCATTTCCCAGAAAAACATTTTGGAAACCGAAAATCATCGCATTCTCGTGGAGGACACCGACGAGGGCGAGGTGCTGCGGGAGCGTGTGCACGACCTCAAGCAGCTGGTGGCTGCCTACCAGCTGGGCTGGATCACTGAGACTCGGTGCGAAGACCACATCTGGTAAAGAAAGCGCAACAGCAATGTATCTGGTTTTTGTAAAATACCTGAAAAAGAAATCAAAATTTTGGAATATCCTGCGCGAAAATGGGCAAAACAGAAAATAATAAAACAACATCAAGCGGGGCTTTGCTTTTTTGTGAAAGTTGTGTATAATAAGATAGCTGTACGTGTACGGCCTTATGGCCCATGCACATCAGGCAGCTTTTATGGAAAATGCTTTCAGGAACCTTAACAGGCCCGCGGCTGCGGGCCTCCGACAAGGAGATCATAAAATTGGAGAAATTTGTTATTACGGGCGGCAAGCCCCTGCACGGCGAAGTTACCATTTCGGGTGCCAAAAATGCGGCGGTGGGCGTCCTGCCTGCAACCATTCTGGCAGCGGATGTCTGTGTGATCGAGAATCTGCCGGATATCAGTGATGTGGCGGTGAGCCTGAAGATCCTCAGCGTTCTGGGCGCACAGATCAAAATGATCAACCGCAACACCTACGAGATCGACACCACCCATCTGACCGGCACCAACGTCCCGGACGACCTGTCCCGCCAGATGCGCGCCAGCTACTACTTTCTGGGCGCACTGCTGTCCCGTTTTGGCAAGGCTCAGGTGGCCATGCCCGGCGGCTGCAACCTCGGCCCCCGCCCCATTGACCAGCACCTGAAGGTGTTCAGTGCTCTGGGCGCAGAGGACAGCGTGGACTACGGCATGATCACCGTGCGCGCCAAGGAGATGAACGGTGCACACATCTTCTTTGATAAGGTCAGCGTGGGCGCTACCATGAACGGTATGCTCTCCGCTGTAATGGCCAAGGGCCAGACCATTCTGGAAAACTGTGCCAAGGAACCCCACGTGGTGGATCTGGCAAACTTCCTGAATATGTGCGGTGCGAACATCCGCGGCGCAGGCACCGATGTGATCAAGGTGCGCGGTGTGGAAAAGATGCACGGCTGCACCTACAGCATCATCCCGGATCAGATCGAGGCTGGCAGCTACATGGTGGCTGCTGCTGCCACCGGCGGCGATGTTCTGGTGAAGAACGTCACCCCCAAGCATCTGGAACCCATTACCGAAAAGCTGCGCCGTGCAGGCGTGGAGGTGGAAGAATTTGACGATGCTGTGCGTGTGCGCCGCACCGGCGATATTCTGCCGCTGAAGATCAACACGATGCCGCATCCCGGCTTTCCCACCGACATGCAGCCCCTGATGGGCGTGCTGCTGAGCGTGGCCAAGGGCACCAGCACCGTGACCGAGAGCGTGTGGGACAACCGCTTCCGCTATGTGGACGAGCTGCGCAAGATGGGTGCCAACGTGCAGGTGGACGGTCAGGTGGCTGTGTTTGAGGGCGTGGATAAGCTCACCCCTGCACCGCTGCGCGCACTGGATCTGCGTGCAGGCGCTGCCATGGTGGTGGCTGCGCTGATGGCAGACGGCACCAGCGAGATCGAGGAAATCGGCCACATCGAGCGCGGCTACGAGAATATCGTGGAAAAGCTGCGCGGTCTGGGTGCAGACATCAGCAAGGTGGAGCGTATGCCCGCTGCACTGGATCAGGCACTGTAACTTATAAAAAGCAAACAGCCTGCTGCATATGCGGCGGGCTGTTTTTGAGTGTATCAGAGGTTTTTCATGGCAGAATTCATCTCGTTATATTCGGGTTCCTCCGGCAACAGCAGTGTGGTGCGCTGCGGGCAGCGGTATCTCATTGTGGATATGGGCAAGGGCGTGCGCACTACCTCGGCGGCGCTCAAGGCGCTGGGCCTTGCCGTCAGTGACTGCGACGGCATCCTTGTCACCCACGAGCACAGCGACCATGTGAAGGGGCTTTCCACCTTCCTCAAAAAGAACACGCTGCCGGTGTACGGTGCAGCGGCAACGCTGGATTTTCTGGACAGCAACGGCATTGTACCGGCCAGCTGTGAGCTGCACGAGCTGGAAGGCAGGGAAGAGGACGTGGGCGCGTTTGGCGTGCAGAGCTTTCCCACCAGCCACGATGTGCCCTGTGTGGGCTACCGCATCCACACCCCGGACGGCAAGACCATGACCATTGCAACCGACCTTGGCGTGCTCACGCCGCCGGTGCACGAGGCGCTTTCCGGCTGCGACCTTGTGGCACTGGAGAGCAACTACGACCTGCACATGCTGCGCAGCGGGCCATACCCTTATTACTTACGGGCACGCATTGAAAGCACCCGGGGCCACCTTTCCAACGACGAGTGCTCGGCAAAGCTGCTGGAACTCGTTCAGGAAGGGTGCAAAAAGTTTGCGCTGTGCCATCTTTCGCAGGAGAACAACACGCCTGCGCTTGCCCTGCAGACCGTGTTCAACACGCTGGGCGCGGCGGGCGTTGTGCCGGAGAAGGACTGCATCGTGCAGGCACAGCGCCGCAACGAAATGAGTCCGGTATTAGAGTTTTAAATAAAACAAACGGCAATGCAAATGCATTGCCGTTTGTTTTATTCAGCTGCTTTCTGTGTGCGGATGTCATCGCCTGCAAAAAGGCAGGGGACAAAGGCAGAAAGGCGGCTGGAAATTTTTTCGGTATACAGCTTTTCCAGCAGAGCACCGTCAGTGATGTTGGTGGTGACGATGGTGGGCAGCTTTGCACCCAGCCGGTTGTTGAGCAGACTGTACAGGCTGCTGATGAGGAAGGCGGAGTTGAACTCCGAGCCAAGATCATCCAGAATGAGCAGGTCGGCCCCGGCAGCGGTCTGCGTCAGCGTTTCCTCCTCGCCTGCCGGGTCTGCACCAAAGTGCAGCCCTTCCAGCTTGGAGAAAAAGTCCGGGCTGGAAACATAGATCACATCGTAGCCCTTTTCCAGCACGATGCCCGCAATGGCAAGGGCCGCGTGGGTCTTGCCAAGGCCCGCATTGCCAAACAGCATCAGGCTCTCGCTGTGGTGGTCAAACTCTTCCGCGTAGCTGCGCAGGTCTGCCAGCATATCGGCCATGTAAGGGCGGATGGCACCGCCCACCTTTTCATCGGCACGGTTCGGGTAATAGCGCAGCTCCATGGTGTCAAAGCTTGCAATGGACAGGCTGGACAGCGCCTCGATCTCCTTGCGGCGCAGCTGCTGCATCACCTTGTGCACGCACTCACAGGCGCGGCCATTCACGCTGCCGGTGTCCTGACATTTGGGGCAGACAAAGCGTGGCTCCAGTGCATCAGCGGGCCGTCCGCTTTGTGCCAGCAGGGCGGTCAGCTTCTGCTTTGCATCGGCAAGGGCGGCGGCAGCTTCGGTGCGGTCCTTGCCCGCAGCACCGGCCAGTGCGCAGCGGATGCCCCGCACCCGCACCTCTTCTTCTGCATGGCGCAGGGCGGGAATGGCGGCTTCGGCTTCGGCGCGGGCATCCTCGGCTCTGGCTCTGGCCATCTGCCGCCGGGCAGCCACGGTGCGCATGGCTTCCTGATACAGTTCGTTTTTGGTACGCATGGCTCCTCCTTATTCCGGCTTCTTTTTCAACGGACGGCGGCGGGCAGCGTTCTTGAGGAAATCGTTGCCGCTGGGGGCTTCGCGGTCTACCCGGAGGTTCCGGCTGGCACCTGCAGCAGCCACCGGGCTGCGCACATCGTGCACGGTGCGCAGGCCCTTGGCGTTCCATGTTTTGAGGATACTGTTCCAGTACCACAGGTCGCGCTTGGCCCCGGCCTGCACAGCAGCTTCCTGCACCATGGCATCGTCGTAGCCGTAAACCTCGTACCAGCGTGCAATGGCCTTGCGCCCGCCAAGGGTCAGCTCGCTTTCCGGGATGTTCAGAAGGCCGCTGACATACTGCTCGCGGCTCTGGCGCAGTGCCAGCAGTTTGAGGTGGGCATCGGCCTGCTCACCGGTCTCCACGCCCTCGGTGCGCCACACCTTCAGCTCATGCGCTACGGCGGCCATGGTGCTGCGGCCGGTGCTGGCAACATAGGCGGTGCACAGCATCACGGTCTCCGGCGCAAAGCCCTCCTGCATATAAAGGTTGACCAGCTTTTCCATCTCCCTGTGGGTCAGCGGACGGGCAAAGCCAGTCTGTGCGCAGTCGATCAGGCTGGAGATCATGGGGTCGGTGCGGCTGGCCGCAGCGATCTCGGCCCAGGTCATGGGTGCGGGGGCGCTGGGTTCCTCGCCCGGTGCGGCGTTCTCTTCGTACCGCTCCAGCAGGCCAGCGCCTGCCCAGAAGGAGAGGGCGCTCTCGGCGCTGATGCGGCTGCGCAGCTTGAGGTCGGCACAGATCTTGTCCGGGTCGGTGATGCCGGTCGCCAGCACATACAGAGCCACGCGCACATTGTATTCTTCGGCGATGCCCAGTTTGGAAAACACCAGCTGCGGCACTGCAATGGTATCGCCCTTGAGTTCTTTTAAACGATAGATCATGTTTTATTCCTTCGGCTTGTCCGGCTCGGCTTCGGCAGCAGGCGGCTCCCACGGGTCGCTGTCCATCATGCTGGGGCAGTTTTTCCAGCGGTCAGGATCGGCATTGAACGCGTCCTGCAAAAAAGCGGCTGTGGCCTCCCGGCCCTCGTCGGTGAGCGGAAACACCTTCTGCACCCGCAGGGCAGGGTCGGTCTTTTCAATGGTCCAGGGGTCCGGCCAGTAGTCCACGGTGAGGATGCTTTCCTCCTTTACGGCACCCTCGCCGCCGTCCGGGTCCGGCACGGTGCGCTTGCCGGGGATCATCCGGTATCGCAGACCGTATTCGTTTCCGCTGTAGGAATTTTTGCATTTGAAGTAATGCAGCAGGGGAACAAAGATCATGGCAGAGTCCTTTCGTATTTTGCAGGGAGCGGCTGTAAGCAAAAACGGCAAACCGATATTCCACGGTTTGCCGTTTGTTTTTGGAGCAGGGTACGGGACCCGAACCCGCCGCCTGCTGCTTGGGAAGCAGCCGCTCTACCGGATGAGCTAACCCTGCAAGTTGCTCATTTATTGTAGCAAAGAGGGACGGGATTGTCAAGGGCCGGAGAATGTCAGTTTTTCTGGGCATCGGTCAGGTCCAGCACCGGCGTGAAGGGGTCGAACACAAGGCCGGTGATGCCGTCCGCCACCAGCAGACGCCTGTTCTGGCCCAGCAGCGGCACCACGGCGCAGCCTTCCAGCAGCTGGCGCTCACAATCGGCCAGCAGGGCACAGCGGGCGCTGCCGGTCTGCTGGGCACTCTCGGCCAGACGCTGAGAGTAGATGGGGTCGGACCAGCCGGTCAGGCCGCCGCCCTCGGCCGTGAACTGCTGCAGCATCTGGTATACGCTGCCGCCTTCGGCGCGGATGGGAGCCAGCGCAATGGTGTAACTGCCCGCTGCAAGGCGTTTGTCGAACTCCTCCTGCGGAACCTCTTCCACCGAGAAGAAAAGGGAGCAGTCCTTCTGCCATGCGCCGTTGATCTGCTCGGCCAGTTCGGTCAGGCCGGCTTCCTTCGGCAGCAGGATGGTCACGCCGGAAAAATCCGAGCTGGCCATGCCCTGCCGTGCATTCAGGTACAATGTACGGGGGTCGGTGATGGTGGGCAGCGGGTTCCTGGCAGACTTGCGGTAATCGATGCCGTCCACGGAAAGGCCGGTGGGCACAAGACCCTCGGCAGCGGTGTACAGACCGGAAGAGGGCACATCCACATTCTCCCGGGCGATGCCGGCAAGCGCCTGCCGCAGTTCCTGATCGGCAAACACAGAATCTTCGGCGCTGTTGAACAGCAGTGCCCAGGTGGTGTCGGAGTAATCCACCGACTGCAGCGAGGTATCCTCGCCGGTGTCGTCCAGCGCGGCGGAACATTTTTCGTCTGCAATGAGCTGGGCGGCGCTCTTGCCGGTGCTGCCGGTGTTCTGCACCAGACGCAGGCTGCCGATCATGGGGGAGGAGACATCCCGGCGCAGGAACAGGCCGCTGGCCGTCCAGTTGTAAAGATAGAAGCTGCCGCTGGAAAGGGTGGTCTTGGCGGTCAGGCCGTAGGTGCCGCGGGTGCTCTCAAAAAATGCTTCATCGCAGGGCATGGCACCGGGCAGGGTGAGTTTGGCAAGGAAGTTGTCGTCCTTTTCACTCAGGCGGAACACCAGCGTCAGCGGGCCGGCGGCCGAAACGCCCAGCGTGCTGGCATCGGCTGTGCCAGCCAGCACGGCAGCACTGTTCTCAAGGGCGGCAAACTCCACGGCATAAGGGGAATTTGTCTGCGGCTGGAATATACGCCGGAATGCAAACACAAAGTCCTCGGCAGTGATGGTGTGATCCGTGGAAGCGCCCTTAACGGCCTTGTAGGTCAGGCCGTCCTTGATCTGGAAGGTGTAGGTCTTGCCATCGGAGGAGACCGTCCAGCTCTCGGACAGATCGGGCACGATCTCGCCATCCGCTTTTTTGCGGACAAGCCCGCTGTAAAGGTTCTCGCAGGCGATCACGTCCGGGGCAGCAGAAGCTACCTGCGGGTCAAGGTTTGCGGGAATGGTATCCACGAACCATGTAAAGCTTGGCGCACTGGAACTGCTGCCGCAGCCGGTGAGCGCAAGCAGGAACGCAGCAGCAAGCACTGCTGCGGTAATACGGAAGAACTGTTTCAAGGGGATGACCTCATTCTATGGTATTTGCGAAAAAGGCTTTTTGTATACAAAAAGCACTCTGCTTCGACAAGTGTAGCAGAAACAGCGGCAAAATACAATTGCAGAATTGTGAATTTACCTTGCTTTTTGGGGCAAAAAGGGCGTTTTTCCGTTGCCAATTGCGGCTAAATGGACTATAATGGTACAGCGAAACATCTCTGCACCCGTTTTGAGGTGCGTTCTGAATACGATATTATGGAGGAGGAACTGTTTTTATGCAGAAGGATCAGCAGAAACTGATTGAACTCATCAAAGGCAAAAAAGTGGCCTTTATTGGTGCCGGTGTCAGCCACAAGACCCTGATCAAGGAGTTTGTGGAGATGGGTGCCCATGTGACCCTGTGCGACCAGAAAAAGAGCGTGGAGGACTTTGGCGATTACGCTGCAACCATCAAGGAGCTGGGCATCGACCTGAGCTTGGGCGAAAACTATCTGGATGGCTTCAAGGGTCAGGATATCATCATGCGCACCCCGGGCTTTGTGGGCTACTTTGAAAAGCCCCTGCAGGATGCCATGGCCGCAGGCACCATGGTCACCAGTGAGGTGGAGCTGTTCTTCGACTTCTGCCCCTGCGAGATCGTAGCCGTGACCGGCTCCGACGGCAAGACCACCACCACCACCCTGATCTCCAAGTTCTACGAGGCCGCAGGCCGCAAGGTGCATCTGGGCGGCAACATCGGCGCAGCTCTGCTGCCCATGCTGCCCGAGGTGGCTCCCGATGATGTGGCTGTGGTGGAGCTTTCCAGCTTCCAGCTCATCAGCATGCATTCCAGCCCCAACATTGCCGTGGTGACCAATGTCACCCCCAACCATCTGGACCACCACAAAAACATGCAGGAGTACATTGATGCCAAGCGCAACATCCTGCTGTACCAGAAGCAGCCCTGCCGCGCTGTGCTGGGCTATGAGAACGAGATCAGCCGTTCCATGCAGTCCGACTGCAAGGGCAAGCAGGTGTGGTTCACCCGCCTGCACGATACCGACAACGGTGCCTTCCTGCGCAAGGAGGACAACATGCTCTGCATGGCCGAGGATGGCGTTGTGACCCCCTTCCTGGCCCAGAAGGACGTGAAGCTGCGCGGCCTGCACAACATTGAAAACCTGCTGGCTGCTGCCGCTGCCGTGTGGGGCGAGGTGCCCGTGGAAGCCATCCAGAAGGTGGGCAGCACCTTTACCGGTGTGGAGCACCGCATTGAGCCGGTGCGCACGCTGGACGGCGTGCTGTACTACAACGACTCCATCGGCACCAGCCCGACGCGCACCATTGCCGGTCTGCGCAGCTTTAACCAGAAGGTCATTCTGATCGCTGGCGGCTACGACAAGCACATTCCTTATGAGCCGCTGGCACCGGAAGTGGTGGCCCACGTGAAGAACCTTGTGCTGATGGGTGCCACCGGCCCCCGCATCGAAAAGGCTGTGCGCGAGGACCCGAACTTCAACGAAGCAGAGCTGCCCATCCAGCATGCCGACAACATGCAGCACGCTGTGGAGCTGGCCCGTGCCTGCGCAAAGCCCGGTGACATCATCATCCTGTCCCCGGCCAGCGCATCGTTTGACCTGTACCCCAACTTTGAGGTGCGCGGCCGCGAGTTCAAGAAGATCGTCAACGAGCTGAAGTGATCGCGCAGGTCAGCACAAAAGCCCACCGCGCCCGCTTTTTAAATGCCTGCCGGGGGAAATGGGTGCTGGGGGCGACCCTGCCGCTGGATCTTGCCCTTTTTAGCAAAAGCCAGCCGTGGCGATTCTACGCAGGACCTACACTGGCGCTGGAACTCAGCGGCAGTACCGCATGGGCAGCAGGGCACGCAAACCCGGAAGAGCTGGCCAGCTTTCTGGCTTTCTGCGGGTGTGAGAGCATCATTTTAGACGAAAACGAATGCCCACCGCCTGCCGGGTGGTGCAAAGCTGAAACGCTGACTGTATTCGGCCTTGCACCCGGCAAGGCTCTGCCGCTGCCCGCTGCAGACGAGACGCTCTGGGCCGGACTGACCCTTGACAGAGAACCCTCTGCCATGGATGTGGCACGGGCGCTCTACCCGGCGGATACGGCAAAGCAGGAGGACTTTTACTCCGAGCTTTGCACAAAGCGCACCCGCGGCAAAGCTCTTGTGTGGGCGCTGCGGCAGGGAAGTGAAACGATCTGCACGGTAGGGGCCTATGCCCTTGCGAACAGGCAGGCCTACATGGCCTGCGGGCAGACAGCCCAGCCTTTGCGGGGCAAGGGCATCGGCGGGCGGCTCATTGTGCAGATGGCGAACGAGCTTGCCGCCAAGGGGGAGCACCCGGTGTTTCTCTGCAGCCCGGAGCGGGTGCACTTTTATACCCGGCTTGGCTTTGAAAAGCTGGGGGAATATGCAAGATATGAACAAACTCCTTCAGTCAAAACCTGACGGTTTTGCCAGCTCCCTCAATGAGGGAGCCTTTGGCAGGACGGAAAAGCTTTCTGCATAAGTGAAACGTTCTGGTTTCGTCAGGAGCTCCCTCCCTGAGGGAGCTGGCGCACGAAGTGCGGCTGAAGGAGTCATTCCGACAGAAAGCCTGCGCTCTATAAAATCTATAAAATTAAGGAACCGTTATAATGTCAATGCTGAACCACTTTTTCAATTACAAACCTGAAGTTCTGGCGCTGGACGAAAAAGCTATGGAGCTGTGCCAGCCCTACTTCCGCCATATGGAGGAGATCCGCGATTTTAACCAGCTCAAAATGCTGAAAGCCTTTGCGGATACCCAGATGTCCTCCACCGATATGCTGGGCACCACCGGCTACGGCCTGTGGGATACCGGCCGCGCAAAGCTGGAGCAAATCTTTGCCGAGGTGATGGGCGCAGAGGATGCCCTCGTGCGCAGCCAGTTCCAGAGCGGCACCCACACGCTGGCTGTGGCGCTGTTCGGCCTGCTGCGGGCAGGGGACACCCTGCTGGCTGCCACCGGCCGTCCCTACGATACGCTGGAAGGTGTGATCGGTCTGGACGGCAAGGGCAGGGGCACCGGCACCCTGATGGATTACGGCATCCGGTACGATGAAGCTCCGCTGAAAGCCGACTTCACCCCGGATTATGACCTGATCGCCCAAAAGGCCCCCGGTGCAAAGGTGTGCCACATCCAGCGCAGCCGCGGCTATCTGCAGCGCAATGCCTTTGATCTGGAAACGATCCGAAAAATTGCGGATACCGCCCGCGCCGCAAACCCGGACATCATTATTTTTGTGGATAACTGCTACGGCGAGTTCACCCAGACGCAGGAACCCTGTCAGATGGGCGCAGACCTTGTGGTGGGCAGCCTGATCAAGAACCCCGGCGGCGGCATCGCTCCCACCGGCGGCTACATTGCGGGCCGCAAAGACCTTGTGGAGCTGTGCGCTTACCGCCTGAATGCGCCCGGTCTCGGCAAGGATCTGGGCTGCACGCTGGAAACGCCCCGTGATATGTATCTGGGCTTCTACTATGCGCCCGGCGTGGTGTGCGAGGCTATCAAGACCGCCATTTACGCCCAGTGTATGCTGGAGCTGCTGGGCAAGAATCCAGTGCCGCGCTACTGCGACGACCACAACGACATCGTCACCTGCTTTGATGCAGGCACTGCGGATGCGCTCATCGGCTTCTGTCAGGGTATTCAGGCTGCAAGCCCCGTGGACAGCTATGCCGCCCCGGAACCTTCTCCGGAGCCGGGCTATACTGATGAGGTGGTCATGGCAAGCGGCAGCTTTACACAGGGCAGCACCATCGAGCTTTCCTGCGACGGCCCGCTGCGTGAGCCGTACACCTGCTACCTGCAGGGCGGTCTGAACTTTGCTGCCAGCCGTGCAGGCGTGCTGCTGGCCATCCAGAAGGCTTATTTTAAGGACTAAAAAAAGGAGAGCGCATGCCTGTTTTAAGTGACCGTGTGGGTACCTTCACGGATTCTGTTATCCGCCGCATGACCCGCATCAACAATCAGTACGACTCCATCAACCTCTCGCAGGGCTTCCCGGATTTTGACCCGCCGAAGCAGTTGCTGGACGCTCTGGCCGAAACAGCTTACAAAGGCCCGCACCAGTACGCTGTGACCTTTGGCGCGCAAAACTTCCGCGAGGCGCTGGCAAAAAAGACCAGCCCTGCCCTTCACCACGAAGTAGACCCCAACACCGAGATCTGCGTGACCTGCGGCGGCACTGAGGCCATGATGGCCGCCATGATGACCATCTGCAACCCCGGCGACAAGGTGATGATCTTCTCACCGTTCTACGAGAACTACGGTGCCGATGCCATTCTTTCGGGCGCGGAACCCATCTATATCCCGCTGGTGCCGCCCACCTATGAGTTTGATATCAGCCTGATCGAAAAGGGCTTTGCCGAGGGTGCCAAGGCGCTGATCCTGTGCAACCCCTCCAATCCCTGCGGCAAGGTGTTCCGCCGCGACGAGCTGGAAGCCATTGCAAAGCTGGCCATCCAGTACGATGCCTTTGTGGTGACGGATGAGGTGTACGAGCATATCATCTATGCGCCGGCAGAGCATATCTGCATGGCAAGCCTGCCCGGCATGTTTGAGCACACCATCACCTGCAACTCGCTCTCCAAGACTTACTCCATCACGGGCTGGCGTCTGGGCTATCTGATCGGACCCGCAGAGGTCATTGAGGGTGCGCGCAAGGTGCACGACTTTCTCACTGTGGGTGCGGCTGCACCCCTGCAGGAGGCCGCTGTGGCCGGTTTGGAGATGCCCGCCAGCTATTACGAAAAGCTGCAGGCCCTTTACACCGAAAAGCGCGATCATTTTCTGGCCGGACTGGACCGTGTGGGGCTGAAGCACAATGTTCCGCAGGGCACCTATTTTGTGATGATCGATATTTCCGATTTTCTGGCGCTGCCCCAGTTCAAGGGCTGGACCGACCTGCAGTTCTGTGAGTGGATGATCCGGGAAGTGGGCGTGGCCGCTGTGCCTGGCTCCAGCTTCTTCCGGGAGCCGGTGAACCACCTGATCCGGATGCACTTTGCCCGCGGCACCGATGTGCTGAACGAAGCCGTCCGCCGGCTGGAAAAGCTGCAGGCTTTACTGAAATAAAAGCAAAACAAAAAACAACAGCGCCGCAGGAAGTTTCCTGCGGCGCTGTCTCTTTCCCGATACTCTATACACGATTCATCACACGGCGTGGCGCTGCACGGTGGGCATTGGCTCCACAAGAGCGGGATGCATCCCCTCGCGGTAGTCCAGGTCGCCCTGATCCATACCGCGCAGCAAGACCTCGGCGGTGGCAATGTTGGTGGCAATGGGTACGCTGTGCATATCGCACAGGCGGAGCAGATTCTGCTCGGTGATGCTGGCGGCATCCGCTTTCAGCGGGTCACGGAAGAACAACACCAGATCCACTTCGTCGCACGCAATGCGGGAAGTGATCTGTTGCACACCGCCCAAGCGTCCGGAGAGATAACAGTGCACGGGCAGGCCGGTAGTCTGCGCCAGCATCCGTCCGGTGGTACCGGTAGCAATGACTGTGTTTTTGGACAAAATGGCGCTGTAAGCAGTGCAGAACTGCAGTGCAAGCTCTTTGCGGGAATCGTGTGCAAGAATGGCGATCGTCATAGTGCTCTCTCCTTTGTTCCAAGTATAGTGTTGTGTGTGACGAACAACTTTCTCATTGGAAAGTGAAATGAAGTGAAATCGTTATCAAGCTTTTCAATATAGTTTTACCGCATCGAAATAGGGGTTGTCAAGGGGTTCTTGTACTTTTTACAAAACAAAATGGAGAAAGTAAGACTATATCTTTGTGAGAAGTGCAGAAAACTGGGATACAATCATCCATATCAGTGAGCGAACAGGAAAGGCAGATTGAAAACATAATTCAGTTTTTGTCTTTACTGAAAGAACATTTCATGGGAATAAAACAAAAATACAGGCTGGCGCAAATCGCACCAGCCTGTTTCGGAAAAAGCTTTTCAGTTTCGTTTCTAAATTATGAATATTATGGAGAAAACGCTCACTCCCGATTTCCGCACTGGAAAGGTGGGTTCAGCGGGCTTTAGCGGATCTGACCATTGCCGTGGATGATATACTTGTAGCTGCACAGCTCGGCCAGTCCCATGGGGCCACGGGCGTGGAGTTTCTGGGTGGAGATGCCCATTTCGCACCCAAGGCCGAATTCACCGCCATCCGTAAAGCGGGTGGAACAGTTCACATACACGGCGGCGCTGTCCACTGCGGCAGTGAACAGATCAGCATGGGCCTGTGTCTGGGTCAGGATGGCCTCGCTGTGGCCGGTGGAGTGCTCGGCAATATGCCCGATGGCCTCCTCCACGCTGTCCACGACCTTGACCGCGAGGATGTAGTCCAGAAATTCGGTGTCAAAGTCCTTTTCTCCGGCAGGGGTGCCGGAGATGATGGAGGCTGCGCGCTTATCAAGACGAAGCTCTACCGGATGCAGACCCTTTGCAATGCGGTCCGGGCCAAGGCGCTGGGCCAGACGGGGCAGGAACTCCCCGGCAATGGCAGAGTGCACAAGGCACACTTCCTCGGCGTTGCAGACGCTGGGGCGGCTGGCTTTTGCGTTCTCGATGATGTCCAGCGCTTTGGAAAGGTCGGCAGTGTCGTCTACGTACACATGGCAGATGCCGGTGCCGGTCTGGATGCAGGGAACCTTGGCGTTCTGAACGCAGGCACGGATCAACCCGGCACCGCCGCGCGGGATCAGCAGATCCACATAGCCTACAGCGGTCATCAGAGCGTTGGCAGAAGCGTGGGTGGTATCCTCGATCAAGCAGACCGCTGTCTCGGGCAGACCGGCCTTTTTCAGGCCCTGCCGCAGAACGGTGACGATGGCGTTGGCACTGCGCCATGCTTCCTTGCCGCAGCGCAGGATACAGGCATTGCCGCTCTTGATGGCAAGGGCAGCGGCATCGCTGGTCACATTGGGGCGGCTCTCGTAGATAATGGCGATCACGCCCATGGGCACAGCCGTCTTTTCAATGACAAGCCCGTTGGGGCGCTCCACCCGGTTCAGCACCCGGCCCACCGGGTCGGGCAGAGCGGCAACCTCGCGGATGCCCTGCGCCATGGCTTCAATGCGCGGTGCGGTCAAGGCCAAACGATCCAGCATCACATCGCTGATGTGCCCTTTGGCAGCAGCCATGTCCTCAGCGTTGGCGGCAAGGATGGCCGCCTGATCGTCTGCGCTGCACAGCGCATCTGCCATGCCCAGCAGGGCCGCGTTGCGGGCGGTGTTATCGGCCAGCGCAAGGGCACTTTTGGCGCTGCGGGCGGCTTCCAGAATTTCCTGTGTGGTCATGTGTTCAGTCCTCCTTGCGGGCCGCAAAGCGGGTGCCTGCGGATTTGCCTGCGGCAATGTCGTACAAAAGCTCCGGGTGTGCGCCGTTGGCAATGACCATATCGGCACCGCTGCCCGTTACCATGCGGGCAGCGCGCAGCTTGGTGGCCATGCCGCCGGTGCCAAGGGCCGAACCGGCACCATCGGCCAGAGCCATCACCTCGGGGGTGATCTCCTCCACCAGCGGGATGAGTTTTGCATCCGTGTGGGTGTGGGGATTGGCGGTGTACAGGCCGTCGATGTCACTCAGTAGCACCAACAGGTCAGCCTTGGCGCAGCAGGCCACGATGGCCGCCAGCGTGTCGTTGTCGCCAATGGAGGTGATCTCATCGGTGGCAACGGTGTCGTTTTCGTTGATGATGGGCAGGGCACCCAGCTCCAGCAGGCGGGACAGGGTGTTCTGAAAGTTCACGCGGCGTTCGGTGTGCTCCACGTCCACGCCGGTGAGCAGGATCTGCGCCACGGTGTGATTGTAGGCGTTGAACAGCCGGTCGTAGGTGTACATCAGCTCACACTGGCCCACAGCGGCGCAGGCCTGCTTGGTGGTGGTGTCCTTTGGGCGGGTTGGCAGTGAGAGCTTGCCCACGCCCATGCCAATGGCACCGGAGGACACCAGAATGACCTCATGGCCCTCGTTTTTCAGGTCGCTGAGCACCTTGACCAGCTGTTCCGTGTGGCGGATGTTCAGCCGTCCGGTGGCGTATGCCAGAGTAGAAGTGCCTACTTTTACAACGATGCGCATGATATCCTTAACCCTTTCCCATTTCCTTTGTCTTATTGTACGAGGCGATCACGGCATCCATCACCGCACCGCGCAGGCCGTGCTCTTCCAGCACGCGCACGCCCTGAATGGTGCTGCCGCCGGGGCTGCATACAGCATCCTTGAGTTCGCCGGGATGCTTTCCGCTTTCCAGCACCAGCTTTGCGCTGCCCAGAACCATCTGCGCGGCATATTCCTGCGCTTTGGCGCGGGGCAGGCCGCAGGCCACGCCGCCATCGGCCAGAGCCTCAATAAACTGGTACACCCATGCCGGGCCGCAGCCGGAAACGCAGCTGGCAGCATCGATCAGACTTTCCGGCACGGCGTCCAGACGGCCCGCAGGAGCCATGATCTTGAGGAAGGCTTCTTCTTCCTCAGCGGTGACATTGCTGGAACAGTACTGGATCATACCCTCGCCCACCGAAGCCGGGGTGTTGGGCATGATGCGGATCACAGGAAAGTCCTCACCGGCCATCTCCTGAATACGGGCGATCGAAAGGCCCGCTGCCATGCTGCACAGCACAAAACGGCTGGGGCGCTCGTCCAGCGTGAATCTGAGCGGCTCCAGCAGTGCTTCCATCATCTGGGGCTTTACCGCCAGAAAGATCAGGTCGCAGTCACCGGCCACCTCGGCATTGGTGGCTGTTTTGCAGCCCAGTTCTTTGGCCAGTGCCTGTGCCTTGGCCGCAGTGCGGTTTGCCAGAAAAACCTTCTTAGGGTCAACAGCTTTGCAGACGGCACGGGCGATAGCTCCACCCATGTTGCCGCAGCCCAGAAAACCAATGGTATCCATCATAGTTTGTACCCTCCCTCAAAACGGCACTTCAATCACAGCCGTCTGCTCCCATTCTAAGCGTAGAGGAATATAAAATCAAGGGCCTTTTCCGCTTTTTTGCCGGAAGAAGCCGCTTTTGCAGGCATTTCACACCGCCGGAAGGGGTTTGGGGGATGAGAAACGGCTCTTGAAGCGAGAAACTGCCGGAGTGAAAACGCAGGAAGGCATTCTTTGTTTACAAAATGGACAGAATCAATGCTTGCAATCGGAACGACTTTTGCGGTATTATAATGTACGAAGCTGCCAATCGCCGTACGCAGCGGGAAAAATTTCTACGGTTGGGAAAGGAAGGTTTTTGTGTCACAAACAACGAAGCGGGCACTGGAAGCATCGCTGAAAAAGCTGCTGCTGGAAAAGCCCCTCAATAAGATCACGATCAACGATATCACCGAGGACTGCGGCGTGAACCGCATGACCTTTTACTACCACTTCAAGGATATTTACGATCTGGTGGACTGGATCCTGACGGAAGATGCAATCAAGGCGATGGAAGGCTGCCAGAGCTTTGATACATGGACCGAAGCATTTCTGGACATCCTGCACCAGATCCGGGATAACAAAACACTGGTGCTGAACGTATACCGCTCTGTGGGGCGTGAACAGGTGGAGCAGTATCTGTACAAGCTTCTGGACCCCATGCTGAAGGAATTTGCGGATCGCGAATGCCGCGACATCACCGTGCAGGACGATGACAAGCAGTTTGTGGTGGATTTTTACAAATATGCGCTGGTGGGCGTGGTGCTGGAATGGATCCGCCGGGATATGAAGACCGAGCCCGCTGTGATGGTAGAACGTATGGGACGGATGCTGCAGGGCGATCTGCGCCGCGCGTTATGCCGCCTTGCCAGCAATAAGATCCATCTGGAACAGGACGGTTGAACCGGAAGAACGACAAAATTTTATCATAATCCGCGCCGTGATGGGTTTTCTATCACGGCGCTTTTTCTGTTTATGGAAACTTGTGGGATAGAATGGTAGAGTAATGGCATAGAAATAGAAAAAGAGATTTCCGAAAAATACCGTTTGGAGGAAAAGGATAATGAATACTTCTATTGAGAGCCTGACTCATAAAATGCAGCGTGCTGCCGTTGGTAAAATGGTGGACGTGGTGCTTTCTCATGCCGATAAAGACCGTCAGAAAACCGTGGGACAGCTGGTGGATATTGCAAAGCAGTTCTATGGCAGTTCGTTCAGCGATGAAGCCTACGAACACGCCAGACAGACCCTGACCGACCCCGACAGCAAGTGGTCCAAGCTCATCAACTGTGTGCTGGATCAGACCGACCCCAACGTGGCCCGCACCATGGCGCTGAATCTGGGCTACGAGGCTTTCTTCCGCGGCACCAAGACCATCCGCGAGAACCGCGTGAAGTATCAGTGCAACATTCCGTGGCTGATCCTGTTCGACCCCACTTCTGCCTGCAACATGCATTGCGTGGGCTGCTGGGCTGGCGAGTATGGCAACAAGAACAACCTCAGCTTTGAGGATATGGACAAGATCGTTACCGAGGGCAAGGAGCTGGGCGTGTACCTGTACATGCTGACCGGCGGCGAGCCGCTGGTGCGTAAGGCTGATATCCTCAAGCTGGCCGAGAAGCACAACGATGTGCAGTTTGCCATCTACACCAATTCCACCCTCATCGATGAGCCGTTCTGCAAAGAGGTGGTGCGTCTGGGCAACATTGCCTTCATGCTGTCCATCGAGGGCACCCCGGAGACCAACGATGCCCGCCGCGGTAAGGGGCACTATGCCGCTGTTATGCATGCTATGGATCTGCTCAAGGAGCACGGCATCGTGTTCGGCACGTCCATCTGCTACACCCGCGATAATATCGAAGCTGTCACCAACGATGAGTTCATGCGTTTCCTGTGCGAGAAGGGCGCACACTTCGGCTTCTACTTCCACTACATGCCCGTGGGCAACGAGGCAGCACCGGAACTGATGCCTACCCCGGAGCAGCGCAAATATATGATCGACCGCATCCGCTATCTGCGCTCGGAAGAGTGCGATATCCCATTCTACCCGATGGATTTCCAGAACGATGGCGAGTTCGTGGGCGGCTGCATTGCCGGCGGACGCAACTACTTCCACATCAACTCTGCCGGTGACGCAGAGCCGTGCGTGTTCATCCACTACTCCAATGCAAACATCCACGACCAGAGCATTCTGGAAATTCTGCACAGCCCGCTGTTCATGGCTTATCACAACGGCCAGCCCTTCAACAAGAACCATCTGCGTCCCTGCCCGATGCTGGAAAACCCCGAACTGCTGCAGAAGATGGTGCACGAGACCGGTGCCCACAGCACCGACCTGCAGTCGCCGGAGAGCGTGGAGCACCTGTGCGAGAAGTGCAAGAACTATGCGGCCAACTGGCAGCCCACGGCGGACGAGATCTGGTCCCACACCAAGATCCGCGAGAGCCGCTACGAGAACTACAAGGACTGGAAGCCCTCGCAGCCCATTGAAAAGTAACGAAGGCAGACATCATAATGCAAACAAAGCCCAGGCGTTCCATTGAAGTGCGCTCCGTCAAGTAGACAGAGAAATAATATAAGTTTTTGTTCGCCGTTTCCACAAGGAGACGGCGAATTTTTTGTGCAAAAGTGATTGTTCTTTCTTGACATAAAAATACCCCCAGAGTACGCAGAGTTTTTGTTTTACTCTGTCTACTCTAGGGGGAGCATATCACACGCAGAGAGGGTCTTACTGTTTCATGAAAGAGTGGTTTTGAAAATTACCAGAACCAGTAGCGCTTTTTCAGCACAACATATGCAATGCCGATCAGAACCACTACAACACCACCGGCAATGAAGAAGGTCCAGTTGATATTGGCAAATTTCAGGTTCTGGTTGGTCAGCAGATAACGGCCTGCAGTATCGGCAGTGATGATGCCGTCGGTGTAGCTGTTCAGGTACTGCCACTTGTTGGAGACGGCGTTGTACAGATACAGGCGGGTATAGGTGCTCACATCCAGATCGATGCGCACCGAGCAGGGAAGAGCCTTGCCCTTGTCCAGCTCAAACTCGATGCCCTGATCGGACTCAGTCAGGATGAGCATGGTGTCCAGCTCACTGGTGGTGCTCTTGACACCGCTGCCTGCAATCTGCATGGTGTAGCCATCACCCACCACGCACAGGGTCTTGCCGGTGGTGCGCAGCGCATTGAGGATATCACCGGTCACGGTAGGCACCTCGGCCTGTGTGAAAACGATCTCGTTGTCCTCACTGTCCTGAATGGCCTGCACAACGGGATCGATCTCGATGGGAGTATCGTTATCCGATTCGGTGGAGCTGCTGTCCGAAGAATTATCGGAAGAAGATGCAGCCGAACGGTTGACGATGACCGTGACCATGGCGGATGCAGTGCCGTTGGAAACGGTAATGGAAGTAGCGCCGGTGCCCACAGCCGTGATCACGCCGCTGGGGCTGACCGTGGCAATGTTGCTGTTGGCGGACTTATAGGTGAACTTCTGGGAAGCGGAAGAAGGCTTGACACTGGCGGTCAGGGTGCGGGTGGCACCGGGCTTGAGCACAACGTAGGAAGGATTCACCGTGACGACCTGACCGCTGTTGGAAGAACCAGTGCTGGCGGTGCCGGTGCTGGAGTTGGGAATACTCATGACCGTGACATTGGTGGTAGCAGTCACCGAACCGCAGGTAGCGGTAATGGTGGCGGTGCCGGGGGCAATGCCGGTAACACGGCCGAAATTGTTCACCGTGGCGACCTTCTCATTGGAAGAGGTCAGGGCGACGGTGGCATAGTTGGAAGCCGAAGTAGGCCGCACCTGCAGCTGTGCCGAGACCGAGTTGCCAACATAGATGGTGTTGGAGGAAAGGGAAAGGTCCATCTCGGTAACGATCATGGAAGAATCCATGGAGACAACGATGGTGTAGGCACAGATCTGGTTGCCTGCGGCAGCGGTGATGCGGGTGGTGCCTACGCCCACAGCCTGCACGACACCGGAGTTGCTCACGGTCAGGATGGAAGTATCGTCCGAGATAAAGACAACCGAGTCGGTAGAGTTGCGCGGACGCACCACAGGAGACAGCTGCTGAGAGGAACCCAGCAGCATGTTGGCGGTATAGCTGCCGGCCTCAATGCTTTCGGCAGGCACGTCCTGATCCCACGGCATGGCAACGCCGCTCAGGGCAAGGCCGGAGACAGGGCTTGCTGCGGCCGCAGACACAGCTGTGCCGCAGGCCAGCAGGCAGAGCGCTGCCGCACAGACGGCCAGTTTTTTTGCGGTTGATTTCATAGTAAGTGTACCTCTTTGGGTGATATAACGGCGGCTGGCAGTCAGCACAGCTCCGGTTTAGCGGAACAGAACGCCCAGGGCTTCCATTGCGTACTCGAAATAGGTGACCTGATCGTACTCCACGCGGGCAGTAACGCTCATGCCGTTGGAAAGATCCACCTTGTCGCCGCTGCGGCTCACCACATAAGTGGCATCGGGCTTAATGGTCATCTTATAGTAGGAAGCGTTGGAGCTGGCCGTCACGTCACTGTCAATGGCCGTTACAGTGCCGGTCAGGGTGCCATAGGAATACTCCGAAAGGCCGGTAATGGCAATCTTGCACGGGTCACCCACATGAAGCAGCGGGCGGTCATTCACGGTGACCATGGCAACGATCTCCAGATCGTCGTTCTCGCTGGCAACAGTGGCCAGCGGGGAGCCTGCGCTCAGCACCATGCCCTCTTTGTAAGGAGTATCCATGTGGATCACACCGGAGGTGGGGGCGTAGATGTAGTAATCGTTGGCACCGGTGTTCAAGGCATCGAGCTGAGCCTGAACGTTGTCCACGTTGCTCTGTGCGCTGGTAATGCTCTGGGAGATGGACTGCATGGTAGAGTAGTACAGAGCTTCTACTTCGCTCTGGCTCTGCTCCATCATGGTCTTGATCTGAGCATCGGAGTAACCGGCAGCCTGATAGGCCGTGGCATCAAAGGTCTTCTGAGAGACCTGGCTCTTGTAGGTCTCGTACTGATAGTAGTAGGGCTGATCTTCAGGGTTTGTCTCGCTGAAGTAGTTGGTATCATCCTGCACGCATTGCAGCAGCTTGTTGTACTGGTCCAGCTGGGTCTGGTAGATCTTGAGCTGGCTTTCCAGGTTATCCTGCTGCATGTCGATATCCGTGCTCTTGATGTGGGCCACGAGGTCGCCCTCGTTCACATAGCTGCCCTCCGAAATATACATCTCGGTAATGGAGCCGGAATAACTGGACATGATATAGGTCTTATTGCTGGCCTGCACGGTGCCTGCGTTCTGGCTGACATAAATGCGGTTGGTATGGGTGCTCCACACCACCAGAAACAGCATGAAGATGCCCACCAGAATGACAAAAGCGTAGCCATAAGGCGGCAGCTTTTTTTCCATCATGATGCGGCGGTCCTGCAGATCCGAAAGGTTCTGAACTTTAATCGTCATAATTACTTGGTCTCCATAAAGACATCGACCACGGCATCATCCTCATCCTGATTGACATAGATGGTATAGGAGGTGCCGGTCAGTTTCTGCTCATTCTCAAAAGCGTGGACCTGCAGCTTGTAGGAAGCCAGCTGGCTTTCGGGCATGGGGCCGGTGTAGTGGGCATACAGGCAGTTCTTCACGCGCAGAACAGCATCCATATGGTAGTCCTGCTCCATCTGGCCGATGAACTGGGTAGCCTGCTGCATCATGTACAGGTGCATCTGACGGTCCTCACCAACTACCATGGCCTGCACGATGGGGCCAATGGGCTGTGCGTTGTTGCTCTTGATAAAGTTGTGCATCTGGGTCAGCACCACGGGCAGACTGGCCATCTCTTCCGGATGGATCTCACGGGAGAGCACATTGGTGAGCTTCAGGGTCTTGTTCTCGGCTACTTTGATCTCTTTCATGTTGAATACCTCGGTTCCTTTTCAGATTTACCTCAGAAGAGGCAGTAATAGGCAATCGAGAAAGGGGAGAAAATCGCTGCAGAGAGCAGCTTCCTCTCCGCTCCCGATCGCCTACTACTTATAAAAGTAATAGGGATCTTGCAAATAAAATGTGCCCGGAGGCGTTTTGCCTCCGGGCACACCATAGTGAGGCATAGTTACCTGAGCAGGCGGGGCCTGTTCAGGATAACACCATCTACTTCTACTAAACAGAAAGTCTTTCTAGCTCTTTTTTATCTGACACAGCAAAACTATGTCAAATCAAGCTATCCATCATGAATGACTCCCTTTCATATGTAACCGGGTACGCACCCGGCTGCAACACATCAATAGGTAATCGACTCACCGTCGTCATCCTCTTCCACCACGGCCTGCATGACAGACTGCTTGGGCTCTGCCTTTTTGCTGCGGTAGATACCCTGCTGCATGTTCCACAGCTCGTAGTACTTGCCTTCCTTGGCAAGCAGCTCATCGTGCGTGCCGCGTTCCACGATCTTGCCGTGATCCATCACAAGGATCAGATCACAGTCACGAACGGTGGACAGGCGGTGAGCTACGATCAGCATGGAACGATCTGCAAGCTGATCGTAGATCATGTTGAAGATCAGATTTTCCGTAGCAAAGTCCAGATTACTGGTGGATTCATCCAGAATGTAGAGGTTGGAATCTTTCAGGAAAGCGCGTGCCAGCGCAATGCGCTGCTTTTCACCGCCGGACAGGCCGTTGCCTGCTTCTTCCAGATAGGTGTTATACTGCAGGGGCAGATGACGGATAAAGTCGTGAGCATCTGCCTTCTTGGCTGCTTCCTTAACTTCGTCCATCGTAGCGTCCATACGGGAAACGCGGATGTTATCATAAATGGTCTTGCTGAACAGCTCAACGTTCTGCGGCACATAAGAAATTGCGCGGCGGACAGAATCATTGGTGTATTCAGCCAGATTCACACCGTTCAAGTCGATCTCGCCATCTTCCGGCTCATAATACTTAAGCAGAAGCTTGGTGATCGTGGATTTGCCGCTGCCGCTGCTGCCCACCAGCGCAACCTTTTTACCGGCCGGAATGGTAAAGCTGATGTGATCCAGTGCAGGGGCACGGTTGCCATAACGGAAAGTGACATCCTTGAACTCGATATCGCCCTCCACCTTGTCCAGATCGGTGCGGTCTTCGTCGCCGACCGTCTCGGAGGGATAATCCATGATCTCGCCCAGACGCTTCATGGAAATGCTGGCCTCCTGAATCTGCATCTGCAGACCGATCAGGTTGCTCAGCGGGGAAGTAAAGTAAGAGGACAGCGTGCTGAAGGCCATGAATCCGCCCAGTGTCATCTCCCCCTTCAGAACCTGACTGATACCCACATAGGTGGTCAGCATGCTAAAACCGGTGGAAATGAAGGAGGAAATCAGGCCCTGCGTGGTGCTGATCTTGCTGGAGCGCAGGCTGATCTTCAGGCTCTTGATGTACTCACGCTCGAGGTTCTCCATTTCGGTATCCTCGTTGGCGTTGCACTTGACCGTCTCAATGCCGCGCAGGCTTTCGATCATCTGGCTGTTCAGTGCAGCGGACTGCACCATGGTCTCTTCGTTGATCTTTTTGTAAGGCTGCTTGTAGATCAGCACCAGCAGAATGCTGACCAGAGCCATGAACAGCGAGATCGAGAAGAGCATCGCATTCATGCGGAACAGGATGATACCGGTGATAATGGCCATCGAGATATCCATGATCAGGCTCAGCGCAATGCTGGTAAAGATGGATTTGATGGTGTTTGCATCCGAATAACGGGTGGTGATATCACCAGTCTTGCGGGTGGCAAAGAACTTCATGGGCAGACGGAAGATATGCCCGAAGTAACCCAGCATCAGCGGAATATCGATCTTGATGGATAGGTGGATCAGAACCCACTGCCGGACAAAGCCCACCAGCGTATTGGTGATGCTGACCATGCTGAACACAAGGATCAGCGTGACCAGCAGATTGTCTAGGCCATATGGCAAGACCTCGTCCATCAGGATCTTGTTGAACATGGAGGAGGCAATGCCCAGGATCGTAACGATCAGAGAACTCAGGATCGCATAGGCAAAGAGCTTTTTCTGGGGCAGCAACAGGTCGACGTAACGCTTGAACATGCCGCCCTTTTCGATCTTACCGCCCTTGAACTCCGAGGTGGGGTTCATCAGCAGCAGAACACCGGTAAAGTTCTTGTAGAACTCATCCAGAGAGATCTTTTTCAGCTCACTGCCGGGGTCGCCGATCACGACATAATCCTTGCACTTGTGTTTTTTGCCGTTCTTCTCATCTTCCTTGGCGGCTTCGGCTTCTTTCAGCATGTGCCGACGACGCTCACCGTCATCTTTGATGGTGGTCTTTTTAAAGACGACCACAAAGTGGGCCAGCCCCTGATCGGTGATGACCTGCGCAATGCAGGGCAGCGAGAAATCGCTGAGGAAATTTTCACGGTCTACGCGAACCGCTGCAGTGGTGAAACCCAACTCATTAGCGGCTTTCTGCAAACCAACAAGGTTCGTGCCTTTCAGGTCGGTACCCATCATATCGCGCAGGCGGGTGATGGTAACTTCCTTTTTGTAATGGAGGCACACCATTGCGAGGCAGGCAGCCGCACAGTCAGTGGTGTCGTGCTGCCGGACATAGGTATAACGCATAGATGCTTCCTTTGATCATATACAAATTTATTCAAACAGCGGCAGGCGTTTTGAAAAAGCGGCCTGCCGCAGATCTGACAACGTGAAAAGAGCCGGAGCCTGAAACAACAGCACAGAGACCGGTGCTTTGTCCTGTCCTGCGGAGAACCATGACAAAACACCGGTCGGCTGCTATCAAAAGAAGGGAGCACCTACCCTTTGATCTGTGTGCCGGACTTTGGAAAAACAGATACAAATTCCCAAAGCTTATAAGCAGTATACCACAATGTGACATCTTCTTCAAGTAGTCAAATCTTAAGAAATCATTATGCTTGATGCTTTTTTCGCATGGATGCTGTGTTTTTGGGACAGAGAAGCCCAAAGACAGAGGAGAAACACGACTGCATGGCTGTACAGAAAAAGGGTGTAGTGTGGGACAAACAAAAAAGGCAATGTTCTGTGGAACATTGCCTTTTCTTCTGGCGCCTCTTGCCTGACTCGAACAGGCGACACCCTGATTAACAGTCAGGTGCTCTAACCGACTGAGCTAAAGAGGCAGATCACATTTGTGACTGCGAAAGATATTATACCGCATAAGAATGCCTTTTGCAAGCCTTTTTTTAAAAAATAAATCATTTTTGGCAAAATAAAACCGTCCTGCAGTGTTTTGAAACGCTGCAGGACGGTAAAGTACATATTATAAAAGAAGGAAAGGCTTATTTCAGCTTGCTCTTGGCCTTCATGCGCTGCTCGTGGTTCAGGATCTGCTTGCGGATGCGCAGATTTTCAGGAGTGACCTCCAGCAGCTCGTCCTGTGCAAGGAATTCCAGGCAGCCTTCCAGGCTGAGCTTGCTAATGGGGATCAGGCGCAGAGCATCATCGGAGCCGGATGCACGGGTGTTGGTCAGGTGCTTGGTCTTGCAGACGTTGACATCCACGTCCTCGCCGGAAGCGGTGTAGCCAATGACCATGCCCTCGTAGACCTTTTCACCAGCGCCCACCAGAAGGGTGCCGCGCTGCTGAGCATTGAACAGACCGTAGGTGACAGCCTCGCCGGTCTCAAAGCTGACCAGAGAACCGGTGGAGCGGTTGGCAATCATGCCAGCCCAGACATCGTAACCGTCGAAGATCTGGTTGATGATGCCTTCGCCGTGGGTATCGGTCAGGAACTGGTTGCGGTAGCCGAACAGGCCGCGGCTGGGCATACGGAACTCCAGACGCACGCGGTCGGTGCCCAGAGATTCCATCTGCTGCAGGATAGCCTTGCGCTGGCCCAGACCGGTCATGACAGCACCCTGATACTGGGTGGGCACATCGATGACGACATGCTCCATAGGCTCGTAGGTCTTGCCGTCGATGACCTTGGTCAGAACATGCGGGGGAGAGACCTGCAGCTCATAACCTTCACGGCGCATGGTCTCGATCAGGATGGACAGGTGCATCTCACCACGGCCCATAACGCGGAAGGAATCGGTGGTGGCGGAATCCTCCACCTTCAGAGCAACGTCCTTCAGCAGCTCCTTCTGCAGACGGTCACGGATCTGACGGCTGGTAACATACTTACCCTCACGGCCGGCCAGCGGGCTGTCGTTGACGGAGAAGGTCATTTCAACGGTAGGATCGTTGATCTTCACGAAAGGCAGCGGCTCCACATTGGAGGGGCTGCACAGGGTATTGCCGATGGTCACGTCGGGCAGGCCGGAGAATGCCACGATATCGCCGGCGGTGATGTTATCGCACGGCTGACGGCCATTGGCCTGGAAGTCGTACAGCTTGGTCAGACGACCGCGCATCTTCAGATCCTGATTGTGCCAGTCACAGACGACAACTTCCTCGCCCACCTTGGCAACGCCGTTCTGGATGCGGCCAATGCCGATGCGGCCCACGAAGTCGTTATAGTCCACAGAGGACACCAGCATCTGGAAGGGAGCCTCGGGGTCGCCCTCAGGCGGCTTGATAGTGCTCAGCAGAGTATCGAACAGAGGGATCAGGTCGGTGCCGGGCACATCGGGGTCCAGACTTGCGGTGCCATCACGGCCGCAGCAGAACAGCATGGGGCAGTCCAGCTGCTCATCGGTAGCGCCCAGATCCATCAGCAGGTACAGAACTTCGTCGATGACTTCCTTGATGCGGGCATCGGGGCGGTCGATCTTGTTGATGGCCACCACCAGACTCAGGTTCTGCTGCAGAGCCTTCTGCAGCACAAAACGGGTCTGGGGCATGCAGCCCTCGGCGGCATCCACCAGCAGCAGAACGCCGTTGACCATCTTCAGCACGCGCTCCACCTCGCCGCCAAAGTCGGCATGGCCCGGAGTATCGACAATATTGATCTTGACACCCTTGTAGGTGCAGGAGCAGTTCTTGGCCAGAATGGTAATGCCACGCTCACGCTCGATATCGCCGCTGTCCATGACGCGCTCAGCCACGACCTGATTATCGCGGAATGCGCCGCTCTGACGCAGCATTGCGTCCACCAGGGTGGTCTTGCCGTGGTCAACGTGAGCGATAATGGCAACGTTGCGCAAATCGTTACGAACCATAAAATTCAACCTCTCTATTATTAAAACTCATAAAATACGAACGAACGTCATACAAGTTTAAGTTTATAACAGGAAGGGGTGGTTTGTCAAGATTGTATAAAAAATTTTTCAACCTTTCGGCAAAATGCCTGAGAAAAGCCATGCGATTTGTGCGGCGTGTACCTTTAGAATATGCTATACTAAGGGTACAGAAGAAATAAAGCCGGAGGTGTTTTTATGAAGATCACATTTCTGGGCGCGAACCATGAGGTCACCGGCAGCTGCACTTTGATCGAAGCGGCTGGGCAGCGCTTTTTGATCGACTGCGGCATGGAGCAGGGCAAGGACGTATACGAGAACCAGCCCATCCCGGTGGCACCCGGCGAGATCGACTGGGTGCTGGCCACCCATGCACACATCGACCATACCGGTATGCTGCCGCTGCTGGTGCGCAACGGCTTCCGCGGCAAGATCTATGCCACGAACCCCACGGTGGAGCTGTGCGGCATCATGCTGCGGGACTCTGCCCATATTCAGGAATTTGAAGCGGAGTGGAAAAACCGCAAGGGCCAGCGCTCCGGCGCAGAACCGGTGGAACCGATGTATACTGTGCAGGATGCTGAAGCGGCCATGAAGCTGTTTGTGGGCAAGGCCTATGAGCAGCGCTTCCAGCTTGCACCGGGCATTGAAGCCCGCTTTGTGGATGTGGGCCATCTGCTTGGCTCGGCCAGCATAGAGCTTTGGATCACCGAGGGTGAGACCACGACCAAGCTGGTATTCTCCGGTGATATCGGCAATCTGGATCAGCCCATCATCAAGGATCCTGCTTACATCAAAGAGGCGGACTACGCCTTTATGGAATCTACCTACGGCGACCGCAGCCACGGCCCGAAGCCGGACTATGTGAGCGAACTGACGAAGATCCTGCAGCGCACCTTTGACCGGGGCGGCAATGTGGTCATTCCCAGCTTTGCGGTGGGCCGCACGCAGGAGATGCTCTACTTTATCCGTGAGATCAAGGAAAAGGGCCTTGTGAAGGGGCACGGCAACTTCCCGGTGTACATTGACAGCCCGCTTGCCATCGAGGCGACCCGCATCTTTAAAGATACCGACCCGGACTGCTTTGATGCGGACACCCGCGCTCTGCTGGAAAAAGGCATTGATCCGATCACCTTCCCGGGGCTGCGCGTCACGGTGACCAGTGATGAATCCCGCATGATCAATGCAGACCGCGTGCCAAAGGTCATCCTCTCGGCCAGCGGTATGTGCGAGGCAGGCCGCATCCGCCACCACCTCAAGCACAATCTGTGGCGGCCGGAGTGCACCATTCTGTTCGTGGGCTATCAGGCGGTGGGCACGCTGGGCCGCACCCTGCTGGAAGGTGCCACGACGGTAAAACTGTTCGGTGAACCTATTGAGGTGCAGGCAGAACTGTGCCAGCTCACCGGCATGTCCGGCCATGCGGACAGAGAAGGTCTGCTGCGGTGGGTGAACTCCTTTGAGCAGAAACCAAAGCGTGTGTTCGTGATGCACGGCGAAGATGAGACCGAGGACCACTTTGTGCAGACCTTGACGGAACAGGGCTTCACTGCCTGCGCACCCTACAACGGCGCACAGTGGGCCATCGGAGCCGAGGGAGCCGTCTGCCTGCAGGAGGGCATGCGCGTCCGCATTGAGCACAAGGCTAATGAAGGCCAGAGCCGTGCTGCCAGTGTGTTCCAGCGGCTGGTCAGCGCCGGCAAGCGCCTGCTGCGGGTCATCGAGCACAACGAGGGCGGCGCAAACAAAGACCTTGCCAAGTTTGCCGACCAGATCAATGCCCTGTGCGATAAGTGGGACCGATAAAGCAAAACAAAAGCGCCGTGGCCCAAAAGGCCACGGCGCTTTTTTGCATGGAGCGGGCAATGGGAATCGAACTAATAAACCACGTTCTAACGCTGTAAAACGTCAGATTTTATCCTCTTGCCAGCGCTATTTTTATCGTGAATCGTGTATCATTCTGTGCACTATACAAGAATGTTGGAAGCAACTGTGTGTTAAAAAGTGTGTTACAAATCAGCCGTTTCCCAGCAGCTTGAGGAAAGCAGCATTGACGGCCTGGGCGGTGTTTTCCGCGTCCCCGGTGAGAGCGTGGGAATACTGGCCGAATGTGTCCATGTTCTGGCTGTGGCCTACCAGCTCTTTGATTTCGCCCTCTGGCAGCGTCTTGACCACGCTGACAAAGGTGTGCCGCAGCTCATACACTGATATTCTGTCAATGCCGTTCGCCTTGCAATAGGCCTGCCAGCGCTTCCAGTAATACAGTTCGCTGCTGATTTCAAACACGCTTTCCCGTGTCCCCGTCACTGCCCGCTGCTGTTCCAGCACGGCACGGGCAAGGCCAGACAGCACGAAAGACCGGATTGCATTCTGGTTTTTGCCTTGTGTTTCCTCACCGTGGATGTTGATAGATCGGCGCACATTCACCGTGTTGCCCTGCACATCTGCCCAGCGCAGCCCCAACAGCTCCCCGGGCCGCAAGCCTGTAAGCGTCTGGAAGCGGTAGGCGTGTATAAAGTCATCATGCACCCGCTTACCCCTGTAGAGCGTTGTATCAATGCTGAACAGCTTTACCAGATCGGCAGGCTGCAACACGCTCTTGCCCTTGTAACGGGCGCTGGCGGGTATCTGTACATCCTCCGGCAGGAACGTGGAGAGCTTTGCTTTGCGGCAGTATTTGCAGAATGCCCGGAGATCGCTGGCAATCAGCTGCAAGGTTTTGCGGCTCTTCCCGGCGGCAGCGGCCTTGTTGATGATGGTTTGCAAGTCCCGGTCTGTAAGGGTGTTGACCTTCTTTTTGCCGATGATCGGCAGCACCCAGGTACGCCACCGGCTTTCTACGGGCTTCCAGTTGCCTGTGCTGGTGGTAAGTTTGAGATCATCTATCCATAGATGATAGACATTCTCAACCCGTCCGGCCTTGACCGCAATATCATTTTCTAACCATGCATCAGCCTTTGCATTCGCTTCCCGCTGCCCAGTGCGTCCCGGCGTGGAGCTGTAAAACTGCTTTCTCACGCCGTCTTTCTGCACGGCTATGCGCCAGCGCTGGTATTTTTCTTCCCATTGCGCGGTGTTCGTTCTCTTGTTCATCTGGCTGCACCCCCTTTCTATGTCAATGATTGCCCGTCAGTGGGTACGTACCGTTTTGGAACATACCCACCCCCGCCGCCTGCTGTGCTCTGTGCAGCGGGCTTTATTTTTTGTCGGAATCTTTCTTATGGAAATCAAACGGGGGATAAGTTGGCGCATCTGGCGAACCACCAAAATAGGTCAGGAATCTGCTATCGGCTGGCGTTATTTTTATGACGTTCTTGCGGTATCTGTCGCTACTAACGAGCATATCGCCATACTCTAAAAATTTTTTTATCCCATCAGGGTTTAAGCAATCAATTATTGTGTCAGCTCTGTTTGTAGGACTTGCAATATATGCATCAAGGCTTGCTTGATCGGCGCGATCTTCTTCGGCATCACCGTCTTTATATAAAGTCCACCATGGGACATTGAGAATATAGGCGATGGCGAAGACTACTTCCCCACAAGGATGAAGCGAACTATTTTCAATGCTTTTTATAAGGTCTGCTGAGTATGAAGTTGGATACCATTCCCAGTGCAATTCTTCGATGTTTTTTGCTAGTTCTTCTTGCGTCATTCCCGCAGATTCTCTGACTTTTTTTATCTGATCGCCGTCAACATCACTGTTATACCCAGGATGCAGCAGCCAAAGAGGAACCCTCAAAGCTCTTCCGAATTTCATGGCGGTTTCTAGCCTGGGCATCCTTTTCCCCGTTTCATACTGACTTATAAACTGTACGCTTACATTCATTTTCTTTGCAAGCTCTTTTTGTGTCAGATTTCGACCTATACGAGCTTGCTTCATTGCATCAATCACTGCTTGAGCGATGTACTCTTCACGCGGCATAAAAATCCCCCTTTTCAGGATATAGAATACCATATCACGCATAAAAAGGGGGACATTTGCCTTTCTGTTCACAGAAAATTAACATATTTGCCCCTTGAAATCTATCAACGATTGATATATAATTCAATCAACGATTGATGAAAGGAGCTGAAAATAAATGAAAATCAGCAAAGAACGTCTGTGCGTTTTGCAGTGCCGTTCCGGCTTGACTGGCGCACAAGTAGCTGCAAAGGCCGGTTTGAAGCCGCAGAGCTATTCAGCGGTGAAGAATCGCGGCACTTGCTCAGCACCTACCGTGGCAGCTATCGCGGCTGCTTTTGACGTTCCTGTAGAGGAAATTCTTGAAAGTGAGGTGTGACGATGTATCGCAAATTTCACAAACTGCGCGTGCGGTTTGCAGAGCTTGACCTGAGCCAGGCCGAAGCCGCCCGGCGGGCAGGCATTCCGCCCAGCACCCTGACTGCGCGAATGACGGGCAGGCTGCCATTCACGGCGCGGGATATAGCGGGCCTGTGCAAGGTTCTTGACATCCCCGCTGACCAGATCGGCAGTTTCTTTTTTGAAGAGTTGCCCACGAGCAAGAAAGCTGGGTGATAGCTTGCCCCGAAAGTACTTTCCATTCTATTTTACGTTCCGTGAGACAGCACAGACGATGCCGCCAAGACTGCGTGCTGTGTTCTACGAGGCCATTATTGAATACGGCACAACTGGAAAAGAGCCAACGCTTCCAAAGAGTATTGCCGGTTACTGGCCGTTAGTCAAGCCTACGTTAGATTCAGCCAAAGCACATTATGATGCTGGTGCAAAAGGCGGTAGACCGTCAAAAAATGATTCTTTTGGTTTTCCTGATTCGGAAACCAACGGTTTACACAAAGAGAAGGAAAAAGAAAAAGAGAAAGATATTGATAAAAGAGAGGGAGAACAGCAGCACCCGACCGCACCGCCTGCCGCCTGTGCGCCCCTGAAGGGCGCTGGCGGCGGCATGGCGGCGCTAGGTGCGATTATGGACGATAACACCCATGACGCTGCAACCGATGAAGCACGCCGCAAATTTTTTGAAAACATGAAGCGCCCGGCGTGGGCTGCTGCTGATGCAGCCCCACCGGACGCAGAGAAAAGGAGTGATGAATTTTGACGTGGGACGAGATGAAACAGATTCAGGTACGAGAGTATAACCACCCTGCCGGCGGAAGCTCTTGCACCATGTGCCACGGGCGTGGCTGGATGCTTGTGCCGTGGAATGAGGAACGGTTTCACCATGTAATGGTGCCGTGCCCCGTATGCGGTGATAAGCGCCAGCAGGATGATGCTGCCCGGAAAGCGGGCAATGCGCCCCGGTACGGCGATTATATCGATCTGAACGACTGGCAGCGTGACCTACATTTGAAAGCCTGTGCATTCGCCCAGCACCCGGAAGGGGTGTTTTACATCGGCGGTCAGACCGCCACCGGCAAAAGCCACCTCTGCAGCAAAATCTATTATCATTTGATGGCGAATGACTGCAACGGCCTGAACTTCCAGCCGTGGAAAGCCTTTTCCCGGCGCAGCTCCAAAGACTGGCAGCTTATCGAGACGGCCAAAGGCTGCAATATCCTGTGGCTGGATGGCTTCCTTGATATTGTCAATATCGGCAAAGGCACACCCAGCGCAGCCGACCTTGACCGGGCACTTGAAGTTATTGACGCACGGTGCAGCAACGGCAGAATCACGATCATTTCTAGCTGCTGGACGCCGGAACGGCTGGAAGACATTGCCCCACCGATTGCAAGCCGCATCGAACTTGCGACAGGTGAAGGGCGGTATTTCCTGGCCGTACCCGATGGCAAGCAAAACCGCTGGAAGCATCCGGCATAAAGGGTGCAGCACAATGAAACAGCGTATTTGTCCGCTGGACGGGAAGCCTTGTGAAAAGAGCTGCCCCGACCGATACCCGAATGACCCGCGCGGCGGGTGCATCCTTGTTGCTATGCATGATGTGAGCGAAGATCACAACGCCAAACGTGAGGAGGTGAGCACATGAACACCACAGACCGACAAGGTTACATTGAAGCCATTACCCAGCTGTTGGCAAAGGCAGACTTGCGCAAACTGCGCCTGATCTGGGTCTATGTGGAGCGCATGACCCGCACCAACTAAGCCGACCCGGCCTAAGCTGGCCGTGTTTATAATTTTTTGTTTCGCCAGTAGTGGCGAAGAAAGGACGAAACCATGAAGTCGTTTATTTCCACTGACCGCGATACCATTCTTGAGTGCTTGCAGGGTGAGAAGCTGCTGAACATTGTACCCGATGGGCTGGGCAATGTGTCGCTGGTGTTTGAAAGCGCCAACCCGGACGCATCCGACCTGCTGACGGTCAAACCTGATGGCAAGATCATCGCAACGCTGCTTTATGACGAGGAAGAAACCCCCAGTGTGAAGCCTTGCAGCGTTGACATTCTCGGCATTTCTTTGGGCGAAGAAGGTTTGCTCATCATCCCGCGTGAAGTCCGTATGCAGTGTGAACCGCTGGTTAATGCGGCGAATGCCCTGATGAACGCTCTGAATGACCTGCCCGTCAGCACTGTGGACAAGAACGCTATCGCCATGTTGGCCGCTGATCTGATGGCGCAGGCAGAGCAGGAAGGTGTGAAGAACGGCGTTGAAGCCTATACAGATTTTACCCACGACATGACCCTGGAGAAGTTTGCAGAACTCGTGAAGTCCTGTCAAAGACGATTCCATGCCGTCCTGAGTAACCTCCAAGACCGCTGACAAACAACGAAGCCGCCTTTCCCTGCGCCAACAGGGACGGGCGGCAAGTGGCGGGACAACGCATTGCAGTAATGTTTCCCGCCCTCTATTTTATCAAAATGTGGAGGATTTTTCAATGTTTGGTTACACCGCTTATCAATTTTCGTGCGTGGGCCCGTTCGCCCTGGTCTGTTTCCTCGGTGCCGCTGTGATGTGGTTCAGCGGCATCCGGTAAGGGGGTGTGACAGTATGTGCCTGAATGATGTAGATTATGGGCAGTTGGCCGGAGCTGTAGAGGATATTCACAATCTGCTGTCGATTTTTGCAGAATGGTTTGAAGAAAGCCACAAAGCGAATAACCTTGACCGCAGCCACACAAGAGACGAGATCACGTTTCTATGGGAAGCTGCCCCGCGGTATGATTCGCTCCTGAGTGCTGCTATATGCGACGTTGCAGGGCTGAAAGACCAGCTCAACGAGCTGACGGACAAACAGATTGCAGCTATGGAAGCTGCACGCAAGTAATCGAATGGAGGTAACATCATGGAAGCAACTATTAAGGCCCTGAAAGCCAGAGCGAACGCCCACAACCTTGCTGTGTATGTAGATAAGCACACGGATTCTTTCTATATCGCAGATCGCGCAACCAATACTGTGATCGCGCCGCCGCCGATGAATATTCCTACTGTGGAAGCATGGCTGGACGACTACGAGAAAGAAGCAGCCGAAGAATGACATTGCAAGGTGATATTCTTGCAGTTGCGTCCGTTTTATGGTACAATATGAGCGTAGTACAGACGCTCTTTCAGACCATTACAACGCGTAAAATTTAACGGTGGTGCGTTGAGTACATAGCGCCACCCCCACCCCTGAGAGCGTATGACGGCCCAGAGAGCCGTTGTGCGCTCTTTTTATTTGCCGGAGGTCATTCTATACCATGAAGAAAAGGCTCAAAAAATGCCCTGTCTGTGGGGCTGTGATGTGGCATTTTGCCAATGAAAGCCGCTGCCTTGAATGTGCAGCATGGGAAGCCCAAGACGAAAAGGAACGGGCCCGCGTCCGTACTCTGGCATGGGCCGCATACCATGCGGAACACGGTGAACCGCTGTCATTGGGTGAAGCTGCCGCAATGGCTGATGCTATGGGTATGAGCTATGGTGCATACAGTCTACAGTTGTCCCAGCAAAAACGCAATGTGGCAATAAAATGACATTTCATAGCATTATATTTGCATTTTACAACGCAATGTGGTATACTGAGCATAGCAGGCGGCTTATAGCGCCGTCCGGCTCCTGACTGCTCTTTGCTGCACGGTCTGGCTGTGGGTG